>Ga0123352_10001802_pt1 | contig 29050 bp, 15 predicted proteins | sample TergutLab28metaG_FD_89700 | JGI IMG/M metagenome (GOLD analysis project Ga0123352, IMG submission 89700) | Labiotermes labralis P1 segment gut microbial communities from Petit-Saut dam, French Guiana - Lab288 P1 | ecosystem: Host-associated > Arthropoda: Insects > Digestive system > Gut ... | reverse complement strand
TTAAATTGTGAGGAATTGTTGTAAACTGATAAAGGCGCTGGAAAAACCAAACTTCCCCCCTTTCTTAATTTGTCCTCTAAAATCCAAAGCCGGATTGTGGGGCTCCCCCCCCCCCCCATGTTAATAATCAAGTTGTGCCAGTGTGGCACATTACAGTATGACGGTATACTGAACAAGGATAAATCAGTTAGTAGAGTGACTAGGCCACACAGAGGGCAATCTCAGGTTCAGTGTTACACAGCTGACAGTGCACAGATTTTTCCCTTTCTTTTTCCACTACATACAGACCATCCCTGGGTACAACAAGTCTCCTACCCTGTGGGTACTGGAGGCTGCTTCCCCCTGGACCAGATGCTGGAGTAAGAAAATAAACACACCTCCATCCAGCTCCAAGGCTGAGAATGCATGGAGCTATACCTCCATCCCCCCTTATGATTTCATTAAGTACAGAGACAAAAGAAGAGTTACAACCAGGAAGCCTAATTATGAATTATAACATGAACTGTACTACGAATGAACACTGATATTTCTCCAATTCCTTGACTTGTAAACACCTTTCAACATAAGGGTCTAACAAACAAGAACCAAACTAAAATTAAATTCTAATGGTATATACATACAATCAGTAATTAATATAATACAAGGTTCGTTGTTTATAAATGCAATTCAAAATACTGTTGTAATTTGTAATATATGGGATGCTTATGAACTCATGGTTAAAAATAATTAAATGCTTATCTACAAGATAAAAATATTTCAAGTACTTCTGTGATTTAATGACTGCTGAACTTTAAAGCAACATGACAGTACAGAGTATCAATGTGACAACTGCATGAATATCATTGTTGGCATCATCATTTACGTCAATTAACAAATGTTAAATTTAGATTATTGCTGCCCTAATAAGCATACAGAAAATATTATTTTATTCTTTTAAAGTATGTGTGTGCTTTCTTGGTCCTTTACAATGCTGAGAGACAAAACATGCACATTACAATATTACAGTACTTTATAAGAATTGTGCACTTAGAAGGAAGTGTAACTTTTTGTATTAATTTTCTAACAATTATTACTGATTAGTCACATACTAAATTTATTTAGAACATTTGCTTTGATAATATCTGCGAGTCTCCACAGACAACAGAATCTAATTGAGCCGAGTATACATACAAATATACTCATAAGAACTACACAATTCGAACATCTCCTCACATCAACTAAATGTTGTACACTGCCGCACTGGTATTAGTAACTTTAATTAAATATGTGGACTGTTAGAAGCATGAGTGCAACCAACATCAACAGTTTTGTACCTGACACAAATTTGTTACATTCTCATTACTACATGGTGCTTATAAAACTGACACTCTTGCACACAAAATCATCCAAAATTGTCATCTACTGGATTGCACAGGCGTCTAACTGCTTGTTCAAAAGAAATAATAATAAATGCAGCTCAAGCAGAATTATTCTGTACAAAATCACGAATATTCTACTGTTCGGCAAATATAATACAACACATTAGCTTTGAACTTCAAGAAAAGTTCAGAATGTCCAATAAAACAACAAACAGTGAGTCTGGACAGTAATTATGACAAAACACTACACCACTGCATTAAAGAACGTGTTACCACTTGTTTTGCATAGTTGTGAAGCCCAGTTCTTACTATGATGCAAGAACATAATTTGTAGCTGGAAACAATATGGTCTTCTGGGATGTAACACCTTCTAATATGCTACACAGGTGTCAACATTACATAGAAACATGCTGCCTCCAAGAAATAGGGTCAGCATAGACAGTGTAACAACTACAGTATACACTGGACAATTCAGGGTTAAATTCCTGGCAAAGGCAAGTGATTTTTCTCTTCTCCAGGAATGTTCAAATACCCAGTCCTAATGCTGTGGTAGCAGGTGTTCTTTCCCAGAAGTAAAGTGGACAGGCTGTGAAGTTGATCACTTATTACCATCTAGTGCTGAGGTTAAGAAAGAGTGTAATTTTACCTCTACTCCCCCCATATACCTTCTTTGTGTGCATTGCCTTTACTTGCTGTCCCCATCTTCTACCTTGAATATGAATGAAGCAGGTTCCTCTGATATGTTGACACCTGTCACCATTCATCACATCTCAGACCTTAAAGTTAACACTCACCACCATGACAATCAGAAATCTCATTAAAAAAGTGTAATTCTTTGATAACAAATTACTCAGTCAATGCTATGTGATAAGTATAAGAGTTGGTCAGAAAATATGTTTAAAATACACATTTCAGGTTCTTAATAAGACCATTTCAGGTACAGCTGTGCTGCTAACCCGCTACTTTTCTACGCTGTCTTCACCACAATTGAGGCATTCATCTTATCACAGGACAAGCTCCTCTATGCCCTGTTGACAGAAGCCCATGTCTGTGTCGCCAGCAATTGCAACATAACAGATCCCACCTCACAATCACCTTTAATTTGTGGCTATCAAAACTTTGTTTCAGATCTGAAAACTTAGCAATGAATCTCCAATATGTTCACAACCAATGCACATACTTTTGTTACGAAATTACATGTGACACAGACTTACTATCTGACCAGCACTCATACACAACAAATAAAAATTAAACTTGTGGTTTATAAAGCTACATACATTTTGTTATAATAGTTCAGCTGAGGAGATTACAATGGCTTTCACATGCATTTTGGACAAAAACAACAAAAAAATTGACAACAAAACAGTGCACTAATTAATATTGGATCCTTATATATAATCCTCATATATTGAGAGAGGACTTTATACTTCTGTATATAACAACTAAGCAGGACCTACCTACCTTTTGGAAGTGATTTGGTTTATTATCAGTGATTGGCTAATAAAGTCATTATGTTCTCATCATATGACAAACTAACAAATACATACAAATGTATAAAACATTAACAATTTATAAAGAGAAATATTTCAATTACAATTAAATTCTGGTAAACACACAATCATTGTGAAGAATTTCTACTGTAACAAATAATTATTTGTGTCAAAATTGTATCAACTATTAAATAAAAACAGAAAATTTCTGACAACCTACTTACCGACTGATTAATACATGTATCCCCGATTTACGTAATGGTGGTGTCAAAAACGGCAGTTACATTATTCCAGATTTCTGGTATTCCTTTGGTTTCATAAGATCTTCAATTGTCATTGACAAATATACAGTTAAACTGACTTCAGTACCAATTCTTTTAGCACATCATGAATCTGAATTATTTTCTTCCAGTCAAATGACATTACTGCTTTTACCAATAAAAAATTTAAATTAAAGAAAAATCATACAAAACTGGGTCAATGTTAAATTTCCATTACATAAAAATCATGTACTTTGGTGAATACACATACATTTACATACAATCTTATTCTACAATGTACAAGTCCACCACAGATTCAGACAGCAAAATATTATGTTTACCCACACAACCGTATGATCACTCATGCTCATAAGAGTTCGCACACCTTCTTCTGCATGTACCATTTAATAACATACTTGAATATCCTGTGTAAACACTAAACACACCCTATAAAATACTGTCAAATCGGGACAATTGGTAGATATTTTTCCAGACAAAAATAAGATGCTCAACCAGTTACCACTGATCCATGTTTAAGCAAATGACAGTCAACTAATCACAGCATGTCTGTTTGGTAAGAATCAAATAAAGTGTGACACAGCAAGAACTCACTTGTTTGTAACACAATCACAGAATGTAAAGTATCAAGTAAATTATTTGGCATTTTTAATGAAAGCAAGTCCTAAAAAATAAAATGTCTTGCCCTTCTTTGGCGATTTATGTAGGGACTGCTAGTACATTATGTCGCTGTTGACTTAACCCCCTTAACATCACAAAAGTTTAGTAAAATACTTACACGTTCATTTTTCAGCCGAAATTTCCAAATATTACTATACTTTTCTAATCACATCACTCTACTATAGCTAAAGAGTCATTCCTGCATTCTAGTATCATTCACAGGACCTAAAATACACGCTATATAGATTAATGGCAGCTTGGAGCCTACACCATATATGATACAGAAGGGTCAAGTGTTATGGTATATCCACCACTAAAAACAGACTATGTTCTTACAGAATGTTGCACCAAATGACACCATCTGCACAAAGTCACACGATATGCTTCTATTTTCTCAAACTGAGCTGCAACATATCATGTCATGTCAAGTGGTAGAGAGAAATAACAGTGCCTGCATCTCCAGGGTCAAGCAGTCAAAAATGAGCCCTATGTTTGACTCTGAAAAAGGGCCCATACACTCTAAGTTAAACTGCGCAGTTTAACTGTGTAAAAAAACTGCACAAAAAACTGAACTTAATGTTTTCTGGCACAGCACAGGTTTCCCACCAACTTTGTCAGTTTTTTTGTCAGTTCTGTATGTCTTCTTGTGCATGTGACTATGGTGGATAAAAACAAGGCCGTCGTTTGCTGTTTGCTAGCCATGTGGGCCTCAATGTTATCCAAAAAGAAAGAAAAGAACACATAAAATGTGAAGTAAGAAGTTGTATTTGAAAAGGAATACATCATGTGATGCTCGTCTGCTGAATGAATTGCTAGAAACGGATGTGCCTTGAGACGATGCCATCGTCGTGTTGGCAGGTAAACTGAGGAAACCATGGGATTCCCTCAGTGAAATGCGCAGTTCTCTGTGTGAAAGTCAACTGGAAAGGACAGTTCTGAAGCCTGCGCTATTGCCTGACAAAAATGCGCAGTTTACTCAGTTTTTCTGTCGGGTATGACGTCACATAGTGAAATCGCTCAGTTTTAACCGAGAGTTTATAGGGCACTAAACGCTGGCACGAGATCCCACTTGACCAGTTGACATTGTTTAACATCCCAAAATATTGGAACCTTAATCAAAGTTCTGTTCACTAAATTTTACAGGTTTTTATGTTGTTGCTTAGCGTTCTTAATTCACATGATCAAACCACGACACCATTAGTGTTGCTGTGCCATCACCATGAAATGAAATGTGTCAATATGGAGTGATTAATGTTGCTTTTGTAACATGCACAGTTTGTTAAGTTCTTAGATTGACTCTTCTGCTACAGGCTGCAATGCTGTTACCTACAGAGCTACAGCCATTCTTATCACAGGGCAGACCACAGCATGAGAAAAGAAATGTCTTTCCTGACACTAACAAAAAGCTCCTCTTATGTGTAACAAACAGTTGTTTAATACAAATGATACCTGCAACACTGAAAAATTCTTACCTTTCTATCATTCAAAATGCAACTGCCCATGACTAAAGTAAATGGCCTTCACAATTAATAACAAAAAAAAAAAATAAAACCAATATAAGAACACAAGGTAAAAACATAACCTCACAATTACAGTCAACTAACTGGAAGAAGCCAAACATGATGTCTCAACTGACAAAACATTCACTCTTGATAACACCACAGAACAATACTGCCATCTCACTACCAGTGGTCTAACTACCTAAAGAGGTAAGGCTCTCAGAGAAACAGCAAGACACATAGGTTCAATCCCCTAGTGTTTTTCACTCACTACAAATTACAGATCTGATAATATTCTGTCTCATCAGTGCAGTTCCCTTGCAATGGTTAGAAAATGCACCTGCTCATCCTGCTAAATTCATATTAACTCTTTCTTTATATAAAAAGCTATATTTAAAAAAATATTAAAACTCCTTGCATTATAAAATCGTGCTGTCACTCGTTGACATTGCTCAGGAAACAAATGTGTTCCAGTATGCACACTTATTGAATGACCGTATGGTTACATCTGAACACCATACCACCAATGGAACCTGAACTTCCTGCATTAACACATCTGCCAACACAAACTGTGTAGTGGTTCCCATGCTTCTGAAAGCATCTCGTATCTTTCTCAGACAGTTTTCTTTCACTTTTCTAAGGTCTATGTGTATGTCATAAGAAGCTGCACACATTGAATATGAACCAGGAAGATCAGCTCCAATATAAAGAATCTGCCCACCATTTACAATTAAGAGAAACATGCAGTGGCACCACAATTAAAAAAAAAGTTCTCAAAAATGCGTCTGTATTGTGCCTGAACCCTGTTTTTTCCATTGACTCAACATATTGTGTAGGTGCAGATGCATACAGATGAAGAATTTGTTGGTCTGCAGCTGCAATTAGCAGACATCCTTTACTTATTTATACCTATGCCCCATGAAAGTGCCTTTCAAAATACATGCACATCTTTGTGAATGCATTTATTGTGCAAGTTAGCAAATTAATTAGTTAATATTTTCTTACTATTCTGCAATGACAAAGATCTGCAAGTGACTCATGAATGACACATTTCACAAATACAAGCAATCTATAAAACACTTTAAAGGCTTTTCAAATGTCAGTCATAATGTTCAAGGTAAAAAAAAAGCATCATAAACATAAAAAATTAATGAACAATTTATTTCCATTAAAAGGAACAATACTGGGAAACATAAAATACATCACAGATATTAGCTTCTTTTTTTTTACCTGTGGCAATGTATGTCAGCCTGCTTCATGGCTACAAAACATGAAATAAAGTAACAAAATAAATTAATCACTTTGGTCACACATATTACACTCTATTCAAGCCATCACATTCTGCCAGCCACATGTATTATACTGTATTAAAACCATCACAGTTAATGACTATTCACCTTTTCAACTACAGGTGAAACCTCATACTCCCAAATTTTGCTTTTGTTACATAATTCCAGGTAAACTTATTATATCATCCCCATTTGACAGTAAGATTTCATTTTGCAAATACAGTTCCCCTGCAACTGTTATTATTTAGCTGTTGATATGACAAAATTTTTTGACCTCTGTAAAATGTAATTCAATTAAATGTAGTTAATGATCAACAATGTCACACTTCTATGGCCATCAATACAGCTCTCAAATGCTTTATATGTCACTTGACATAAAAGGCCAGTAGCAACTGAAAAGCTAAATATAATTCAGTGTAATGGTGAATCACCAACATCGAATACACTCTCCAAAAAGTATAATTTAAAGGTAAAAGGTAATGTCCCCAGGATCAGATCTCTGCATGTTGAGGATCCCAAGCTGTAATATTTAAGAGGCTCCACCCTTTATACTAAATATTAGTTTTCAATAGTTTTTCATGCTTGCAGAAGGGTACATATAAGATGCTACATTACATACTTACATTTTTACTAATTTTTGTTAAAATCATAACACAAAAGAAAAAACAGTGATGGGCCCATTAAGGTCCCTTGTACAGTGAGCCTCTAGGCTGTAGTTTATCTTGCTATGTGTATATCCAGCCCTGGTGGTCCCTATACACATAATGAAGCTCCAAAGAGGAACAGAGGAATACCTCCACTCATTCTTAAATTCAGCACTATATGGAGATGACCAGTTGCATGGCCTGGCCACTCTTCCCAGGCAAAACTGCCCCTGATACCCATTGAACAGGAGGTTGGGTGTGACCCAGAGCCAGTCTGGACACTTTTAAGAGAAAAACCTCTTACCCCTGCCAGGAATCGAACCACGATTTCTCAGTTGTCTGGCCCACAGCTATACTGACTGAGCTACCCCAGCAAAGAGCACAACTCAATATCGAACAAAATACTCCACAGACTGAGATCTCATATTTGATCTTCATAGGTTCTGGAAGTTACAATGCAACCCTTTCACCAAAAAAAATATGAATTTGAGGTTGTCACACTAGTGTTGACAAAAAGACACATCTTTTTCAATGTTACGCTGTGCTGACTGGTAAATAGTTACAGATGTTTCAGAGAAGCACAGCACCCTCAATCAGTCTTGGACTGCCTGGCCCAGAAGACGGGGCATTACAATCATTTGAAACATAACTAATGACCAAAGTAGCCTCCACCTCCTAAATGGACTACACACCCCTGCCCAGACAGGAAGAGAGCTAAAAGGTCCAACAGGCCATGCCTTGAAGCACTATAAACCAATAACCTAGATCACTTAATTTTCAAAACTCCATGTGCATGATGCAAAAAAATTCTTAACCTCAATATTTTTAAGCATAGAGAGTTTTATAATGTGGTAATAAGCAGGACTCAGCACCACAGAACTGACAAATTCATAAGACACTATGCAGCAAAGATGTTGTCCACTTCACAACAAACAATCCCAAGATTAAAATACACCCTGCACAACACAGATGGCTGATGTACAACTCTATGAATGGCTTTGTATACTCCATCAGCTTTGTCTGTTTTAAGCTGGACACTCTGCACAATTTCTCCAAACAATAAATAAATGCAGTAACTACTGTACGTCTAACACAAGAGCTGCTTTTGTCACCACAGCATGCTTTAACACATGGCAGAACTCTTCCCTCCATAACACTAATATAACTAAGACCAGGACTTATAACAAGCACCAAAACATACAGTTTCAGTGCCAACAATTGAAATATAAAATACTAACAAGTGTAAGTGGCACAGTCTCTTTTATTTTTTATGGCCTTACAGGAATGCACAGTGCCTGCAAGTGTGTAAACTAAAGAATCAGCACTCCCCCACCTCTATGCCCCTCCCCACAGTGTGCCTCACCATTCCTGGTGGAGCTACAGTCTACATGTAAGCTCTCCCCTCCTCCTTTGTTCAGTACCATATAGGCACAGTAGTGGAGCAGCTGGAAGAATACAACACCCACTATTCACACTTATTCTGTAGTTCCCTCAACTGTAGTTATACTAGCTAAAAGATCTTCAATTAAAAGGTGACTCTTATCTCATCCCTCATCAATCCTTTCTTCACAATCTATACACAAAGTCATTATGTCCCCCTAATACTGAACCTCCAAGCAAGTTTGTTGAAGCAGGAATGCTACTGCCTGCATTTGGGACATGCACAGTTCAAATCTCAGCCAACTTTTCATGGCTTTACACAGTCCCGCAAGGCAAATACAAGGTTACTACCCTAAATTAGGTTATGAACACTTCCTTCCACATCTTTTCCATTTAGTTACTGCCAATCAAAATGACACATTGTACAGTCTGACATACTGCCAACTGATGGAATAAATAAACAACACCTGACCATAGTACGTTACATACACTGATTACTTTAACAACACCACACCTGGCTCCAGAGTTACTGTACATGATAAAATGAAGCATGATAAAAGCCACTTTGAAATAAATACACAATGCGCATGTTTAAAATTTCTAATCTCATATGAACTTAAGGAATAAGTTCTGTTCGCCAGTTTGCTGTAATGGTGTTTGTTTCTGACACACAAACAGCAAATTACTATGCCAGAGAAGTATGACATTATTGTAAAAGTTCTGCATCTAACAAAATATGTATACACATACCAAAGTTGCTCAACTAGAAGTCAGAACTCTCCTTCACAAAGTATAGTATTACAACACAGTAACAGTAACATCCCAAATTTAATTTCACTTGTAAATGCAGATGTGAAATACACAGAAATTACATCTTTAATGCTGAATGACATACAAATCAGAAATATTCTAATTAATATATATGAAGGCAAAAATGTTAAAAAATAACCTTCATTGTACTGTGCCATGTATTAAAAAAATCATTACAGAAGTGGTGAACAAGTATAGAGAATGGTATCAACATACAACAGTTCACAAACTGGTTGGTGGGATGGTAACAATTTTATTCCTCTCACAGAACTGGCTTCATTTCAAGCAAGTCAGTTTGGTATAAGTATGTTCAAACAAATAATGAGACAAAAACACGTACAAACCTAGGCACTGGTGCACTGAGTTGGTCTATACTGAAGTAACTAATAATGGTACATGGACAAGCACGCTGTCCTTTAACATAACTTCAATGTAATTAATTTCACGTTACAAAGTCTAATGGAAAAAAGATTACCTGAAATGAATGACAGACGGCAAAAAGCCATGAGAGAATAATATTATAAAATTAAAATATCCATCAAAGAGTTAAGTAACTTTATATAAAATGCATTTTGTGCAAAATACAATAAAAATACACTTAAAATACAGTTCATTCTATGAACATGCTAATACTGGTACTTGTCCGTACATGTACTTAAAAAGTAGTTGTACTTTGCTGCTAAGAACTGTCCAACACCATTATAGGGCAGGCTGCCTATGATGACGATGATGATGATGATGATGGTGGTGGTGGAAGAGGTGGTGGCAATGATGGTGGTGGTGGTGGTTGTGATGATGGCAGCAGCAGTGGTAGAGGTGGTGGCATTGGCAGCAGTGGTGGCGGCAGCAGAGGCAATGGTGGTGGTGGTGGTGGTGGTGGTGGCAGTGGTGGTGGTGAACGTGATGGTGGTGGTGGTGGTGGTGATCATGATGGTGGTGGTGGTGGTGGTGGTGATTGTGATGGTGGTGACTGTGATGGTGGTAGTGGTGATTGTGATGGTGGTGGTGGTGATCAAGATGGTGGTGGTGGTGGTGTTGGTGATTGTGGTGGTGGTGGTGGTGATCGTGGTGGTGGTGGTGGTGATCATGGTGGTGGTGGTGGTGGTGGTGATCAGGCTATGACAAGACTCAATACATCACATTAAATATCAACATAAACAAAAGGCAACAAACTCCACTGAAAGGTACTACACACAATGTGCAGGAACTCCATACACAACCCAGTCACCAGAGAACACTACGTGTACTGTAATGATGAAATTTCTAGTCTAAGAATATATCTCATGTTCACTGAAATTTTCTTGTAAGTAAAGGAAAATTATACCATTAGGTTTTGAAGAACAAGAACAGTGAAAAGAAGAAGAGAACACTTTGTAATAAAGGAGGTAAAAACAAAATGCCACAATAACATTCTCCCATGTCACAGTACAGCAAGGGTCAGATGAACATCCTTAAAGCAAAACCGAAGAGGTCATTCCCGTTTAAAAACATCCAGATGACAGAACAGAAAAACTGTTAGTTACGTTCTTGGCAACAGCACAATAGTCTGACCTGCTATTTGTTTCCTAGGAAGACGTGTGTGTGTTTGCGTGTGGCAAGATACAAAGTCACTAATGTTTGTGAGACATATTTGTCTATTATGGTAACACATAGCACAATGCAATTAATAAGAACAAACAGCAATGTCAGTCACTAATATGGCAAAGATGACAAAAAACTGAATAATAGACAGATGCCAGTATTATTTACTTGAATGTTGGCACTGCCTCTGGTGTTGTTTGGAGAAACAGGTTCCATTAGATGAGATGAGTAAGTACAAAAGGAACAGGACTTTTTGAGCATGCTGTAACAGATTTCTGGGCTGTGTCATAGTTACAGAGGCTGATGTGTTTTGATTCCTTTGGACAACAATGGTTTCTATATAGGACCAAATTATAGACACAGGCATAAGAACCTGTTCTACACCAGGTATGTGGTTGCCTTCAATGTCAACTTCACAAATAAATAATAAAGCAAACAGTTATGCGATTACACCACAGCTGTATTAAGGTTCATATATGTAATTTAAAAGGTAAGGCATTGATATATATATATATATATATATATATATATATACATACATACATACATACATACACACCATATAATAAAGATGAGAAGAAATTAAAGTGTAGGCACATAATTAAAAAAATTTGGAAACACGAAACAGGGTGTCCCTTTTATCGTAACCCTCAACACAACTGCCGTCACAGGATACCCAGGCTAACGCAGGCTACCTAAGTAATGATGTTTTCATGCGTGGGGACACAATAGAAGGGAAACTCTGCAGATTAAGATAGGCAACATTTTCATCCATAAGTATGAATGTTTGTAACTGACAGACTTACTGTACTTGAATTGCCTTCTACACTTAACTATGGCCGTATAGTAGTAATCTGGCATTAAGTTGCTTTACCAACAGTTTGGCATTAGTAACAATAAATGTTATACATGAGGATTTGCAGAACCCAGTGCAGCCACTCTCAAACTAATAATCATTATGACTATTCACATTCCCATAAAACTATCTACATGTACTGAGCAAGCATCAAGTATTCATCTATGCATACTGTCATCCTTAAAAAAAATAAGCAAATATTTCATATTTTTGAATGCACAGTATAGCATGAACTACAGAACAACATTTTTATGTCTTTATATCCAGATCACATACTGCTTATACAATGAGTAAAGCATTATAATTGACTAATGTGACAATGAATTCTGTGTTACATATGAATCTTCTATATTCCAGGCTCTGTCACATATTAGGGGCTCTAACTTTATATTCCATACTGCAAATATAAATACACATGCCTCACATGTCACCAAGGTGCATAAGTTGATTGTGACACATCATAAAAAAAAAATATATTCCTTCTTTTCAGATAGAGCTCTATACCCATGAATCAACAGCAACAATTCCAACAAATCACATTCCATTTAGCAAGTTAAATAGAACAGACTCATACTTGACATACATTTTCTGTGCAATAAAAATACATACAAACAAAATTTATTTCCAACTTATTACACGAGTTCACAATAATAACATAACTACTCTGACATATTTCAGCTAAGGTATGCAGCCATTCTCTAGGAGTACATAATACACAGAGGTCATGTATAGTATACATGATCTTTTTACTACCTAAGATGGCTACAGACACTAGCTGGAACATGTCAAAGTAGCTACTTTACATATATGAACTAGTGAAATAAGTTTGAAATAAATTTTACTAGTATATGAAAGTGTCGTACCGAATGTGCACAAATGCATCATCTTCCCCTTACAACATTAGATTTTTGTGACCACCTTAATTGTGACTTAAAACTTCTACAATTCTCCAAGTGCACACAAATGCTAATACAAAATTGTCACCTGCAATTCTTAACATACATGACTCAACTACTTCTTTCTTAAATCTATTTACATTACTGACACCCACATTCATGGCACTCATTAGGCAAATACTCTTAATTTATACTTTCTACATCTGAAGAGCAGAAACTGAAGCTCCTGAATAATAATAATTTGTAACCTACAATTTTCACTACCTATAATTACAGCCTAGTATTACAATTCCATCACTCTTTAATAAGACTATGCTCCAACTCAACTTCTACATAAGGTGACATCCTTCTTTGCTTCTTGACCCTTCTACAGAGCAATGAGCCTTGTTCTGCAGTTCTTCCACCTCTCCTGCAGCTTCCTGTGTTCCTCAATCTGTAGTTCAGTTACTACATGTCTCCCTACACCAGCGCCAGTTCCAGCTTTCAGTTTTCTAGGGTCTAAGTTTGCCCCAAGGTTCTGCATACCTTTAGCAAATTTTGAAAGTGGTGACAGGACCAGATCCTTGGTTGCAGCAGCTGGACTTGTAATGACATTTGTAAGTCCGCTACGAATTGCTTTAATTGCACTCTCACTTTGTGATGACGTTATATTGAGACTAAGGTCTTGTACAGATGATGACTTCTGACCTTCAACAAGATGCCCTGATTGGTCTGTCAGAGTATTCTTTGATGATGAACGCATAATCTGATCACCTTGTCCTTTACCATCTTTTCCTTCTTCACCCCTCTTTCCCTGACTTTTGTCCACCTGACTGGAGGAGAGGGACAGCTTACGAGCAAGCTGAAGTGTGTTTGGAGGAGTCAATTTCACTGACGAAAGTAAAGATTTCATTTCTGTTTGCTCTGACCTGCTGTTAGATTCATTTTGCTTTCTCTCAGATACTATGTGCTTCATACAGGAGTCTTCTGCAACCAAAGACTTTTGACTAGATCTTAAAGATGCTATTACAGCAGATCTTTCATCCTGAGCAGTTGTTGTATATTCAACTGTGATTTCAGGTGTTGTTGATCCACCTTTATGAGGGCTTGGGGTCAGAGACGAATTTACAGACACTGTATGTCCAGTAGATGATGAGAAAGGTGGGACTAGACTAGAAACATCAAGGCTCAAATCTGATCGGGAATGGGTAAGAACATGGCCACAAATAGAAACATTCTGGACTACACGAGAGAGAGAAACATTATCTATTAGAGGAGCTGCAGAAGGTTCAAAATGCATAAAAGGATCCAAGGTTCTGTGGCTATCGAGGAAGGAATGGTTTACATTATCACTAACCTTTGTTTTCATTATAATTCCAACATCTGGCAGGAACAAATCAGCAGGCTTAATTTCCACATTGAGGACAGATCTTGTTTGAGAAAGGGGTGGATCTGGTCCAGCCAGCAATGACGTCTGATGGTGAACACAACTGTATGGAACTACCTCTTCATCTTCATCACTGGAGTGCTTTGAAATTGTAGCTACAGAGTTCACATCCTGTAGCACATTATCTGGAACCCCAAGAGTGAAGATTGGCCCATGTTTCTGAAATAGAAATGCCAACTGGGCCTCAGGAGAAAGTATAATATATATTTCAATCTACAGGTTCAAAGAACAGACTAGAGAAGCACATTTTTCCTTTCTTCTTTTGTACTGAAGGACATGCCTCAACTGGCAATTTCTTCTGTGATTTCATAAGGAAATTTATACATACCAGAAAAAGTAACTACACAGAACACTGTAATCATTCTTCTTCACGATACTGTTTGTAAAAATGCCTGTTGGAGCATACTGATGTCATGCCAAGTTTCATTTGAATTAATTCATATGTTTAAGAACTGTGTAGATGTATGCATGCATGCCTCATGTGTGCGTGTGCATGTATGTGTGTGTGTGTGTGTGTGTGTGTGTGAGTGCACGCGCATGCGTATCACACACACACACACATATGCCTGCCATAATTGTCTTGATGAGGGAAAAAACTTAAAAATATGGTTTCAGATTTACAGTAAGGATATATTTCCATATTGTTTTTCACATAAATAATTTCCCTGGTTACCCCTTTAAACAGCACACCTCCTGCCTTGATAACCAAACATAAATAACATCATGGCTAAAGCTAAATCATAAAGAACAACAAATCAGAAACAGTTACTTATCCTTCTACTGTCCCTATCAGTGAGCAACAATGTACAAACAAATGCAAACATAATTCTGGCTAGACAATCTCATGGATCAAGACTATTTAGAAGACAGACGTAAACATGGGAAAAATGGATTTTTGAAAAATGTGTTGTGAGAACATGAAATGGGTTGAAATGGCTATGGAGAGGGTCAATGGTAAGATTCTGTGCCGCCAGTAATAAATCCTTACCTTCCATGACAAATAGAAAATTGCTGCAGAGGTGAATGACAGATAATTGCAGAAGACCCCATACCATCAAGGTAAATAACCAACAAGCAATCAGTTGCCATTACACTAACATATTTGTTATTACTTCATTTTTAATATTAGTGGCAATGAAGGGATTGACCATCACTACTAATAATGAGAAGAAAATATAAAATAATAAACCTGTCAGCTGAACGACAACTATCATCTTCAGACAGAAGCACAATCAATTCCCAAAATGTCATAGATAATGGACAATTTCCAAAATCACACCAACACAATGGAGGTATGTGTTACCTTATCCTTTTCTGTATCATCCACAGCCTGTTTTGGCCTCCGCGTATTAAAGCTGTGGCCAAGCTTGTTCAGTTTGTTGAACTGTTGAGTCACATTATTCAGTGCCTTTGTACCTACATTCTTGAGAGACAAGAGCTGAGTCTCTGACACATTACGAGTCATGTGAGGCAGTGAAGCAACATCTAAGTAACTTCCTGGTCCCAGCAGACTGCTGCTGTCTGAAGACAACACCTTACTCTTCCGCTTGTCCAGCTTAGTCTGTTTGAATGGTACTGCCGGTAGGTGGGCAATTTCAACTGCAACTACAAATGCCTCGCATATTGCTTTCAAAGATTCTGCAAGGAAAGAGTAACCACTTATCTTCTAATTTTGGGGACCACATAAATTTTTTTTTACACTTATAAATATTTATAAAACTACAGACCTATATGTAAACTACATACTATGATACACACACACATATATATACACACACACACACACACACACACACACACACACATTATTAAATTTTCTTTCATCTAAGATACATGGGTACTTAAACTGCATGGTTTTAGGAAATTTGTCACATGCTACTATACTTGGTCATTGAGTGAATTATTGCAAAAATAAAACAAACACACATGTTCATAAACATTCTTTCACCCAATCATTCTTTTGTTTCATTCTTTGACTATGTCACATTGTTTAGAAAACATTTCAATAAAATAAAATAACTTATACACAGCTGATGTATCAAACTCCTTCATTTACATATTAACAGTTTAGTTAGAGCAGTCACTGAAATTTTACAGGGAATCATTTCTTTACCATCTTCATTCCTCAATTTTACCTTCCATTCCTTTATCCCTTACACAGCTTTATCCCTTAGAAGTTACATCTCTGTCCATCAGATGCCACAGTTTTGAATATTGAGCTGCTACTACTACTGGACAAAATGACATTAATACACACCCATGTAATACCCTGTTTCAACATGCCAACTGCAGGAAGGCTGAACAGAAACTAACCATTTTATGAATCCCATTTCCTGTCTTTTAAGTCCTCAAGAGTAAACAATATCCCACATTTGTATGCTTTATTTTATTTGCTACTCTACAACCTCTCAAATGGCATACAGCTGGACCTACTTTGCTTGACTTTAATTTTAGCTCAAGACTCCAAAGGACAGACAACCCACAGACTGATTCTGATAATACTTCGCACAACACATTCCATAATCATCCTAAAACTGCTGCCAACATTTCAAGCTCTTATCTTTGTATTCCAATGTGTTCTGGCTCTCACAGACAGACATATGGAAGGATGAACAGACAGACAGACACATATATCTTCCTTCAGTATGTAGATTTAGAAGATTTCGTAAAAGGTATGTAAAACTGTTACAAATTTTGTACTAACACAATGAAGACTGTGATTTGATAAATAAGGTACAATGGATTTATAAAAATAGGGAGAAACCCAAATTCCTACAATAGGTGCAATATTCGCTTATTGCAGATATAAATCAATAGGTTTGAGATTCATGAACCAAAAATACAAATCTACCACTGAATCAGCACTCACACTACAAACACTGCACCACACAGGGTCAAAAATTATTTATTTTTGTACTTCAGTAAATATTAACTATAATTAATTTTATGATTAATATTAATTTTTCTTACCATCAGTCTGTCCTCAGAAACTTTTTAATTTGAACTTCACATAAAGTACAAGTTATAATCGACCAATATGAATAAGAAACAACTTGACCCAACATCTTTTCTTGTAGGTGTCCAATACTGTACTTCAATGATATCTGTTCAACACTCTTGAGGAAACAACTTAAAGACAGCCAAATGTAACCTCCCCCCATGCATTCATTCACACACTTTTATGCAAGCAGTGTACAAAAACATAAAACATGTGACATCCATCCATACCAATCATTTCCTCGTGCGTCTTGATTCCAACAGCCAAGTTGTTGAAAAACCTGAGGTTTGTAGATCTGAACATATGATAATAGCCAGAAACAGAAGCCACCTTATAGTTCAGTCTGATGCAGTGATGCTCCATCTTTGAGGTCTGCTTAAACAACGATACTGTGCCACCGTGCTCCGGCACCCCACATTCAATCAGTGTCAAGTCATCTAGCAGGATACGCTGGTATTTTGTGATCCTATCCAACTGGTCATCATACCTACAAATACAAAAGGTTCCGGCTTTCATGGCAGGAGGATTCAGACTGAAGTCTTCAGGGTTGTGACACTGTGCTCTGTAGTAATATAAGTGGATATCACTTTAGCAAAACATGCCGCCTCTATATTCATGGTCAAAGTGACGAGGTGGAATGTGGTCAGGTTATATAAACATGCTGTAAGGAAGGTGAGGACACAGGTACATGTGATGGAGAGAGAGAGAGAATTTATAGCCCAGTCCAGGTCGTCAGAAATGGTGAACAAGAGATGTGAGAAGAAATGGCCCTTACAAGGGACCTGCTCACCATTCCTGTTGGATCAGTCAGTGCACACAATCCATGAACTTCCTGCCACATAAATACTCTGGTCCCTAACATGGGCAGTCTTCTGTATTGACATTTCTTCTTCCTTTGAAGACTTGAAATGATCTCAATTAATTTTTAAAATTTAGTCCGTGCTTCACACACAATACAGTGCATCTTCATTAGGAACACTAACAGCCACCTTAGTTATAAAAAGGCCTACATCATCACAACCACTGACTTTCAGAGAAATGTTTACCAGAAATATTCAGCTCTGAGCTATGGACATTTTTTTGTTGAGCATCTAGCATATCTTCTAGAAACGTCAGCTAGTGCTGTACCTGCAGCACTAACAGTAACTTACTCTGCAACATAATATGAATCCCTTGTCAGTATCAAGATCGTGTCCATTTCTGTCTCAGTTGGATCTCCAGACCTGAAAAACAAAACATATATTACTTTACACCACTGTCACAAACATAATACAGATTCTCCAACATATGACTGCTACATCTTATGAAGTAAAACACTATCTATTAAAAATTTTAGCTGCAGAAGTGGATTGAGACACAGTCCCTTGGCACTACTCAGAGAATCCTCCTGTACAGTCGCTGATGATTAATTGTACAGCAGGGTCCCTTACAAGCTAATAGTAACAACTGAGTTATAATCTGCTTACCTATATGTCCTGAATTAAGTACCTAGACACCTTCAACCTCAATGCTGACACCAACGTTCATTTTAAATTTTCTAAGTCAACTGTTCACCATTTTATCACTCAGTAGTCCTATATGAAGGACTGCAATAGAGATGGCAGACTAACATTAATGTTAAATACAAGGAAGCAAATCTCTGTTAAAGTGGACTGGACTCCACCAGTAACGGGTCAGGTGTAGCATTATTGAACCCTCCAGCTTGTAATACAATAAATGTGGTGGACATATACATGGCCTGCATCAAATAACGAAGTTGGTAGAGGACTCTGTTTTTCAGGAATATATTACACATCACTTAGTATTCAGTTCTGACACTTCAAAGGAACACAGGAAACTCATCTTCACGGATCTAGAGCTCCAAGACCTCTAGACCCCTGAAGATGTAAGTTACTGGGTTGCTTTGGAATGCAGAACTCATTACTCAGTGATACAGCGTCATATACCAGACAGAAAGAGTCCTGAAACATGGTGCCATGAAAATGTCACAACTTGGTACAGTTACACAGGATCTGCAAAAAGTAAGAGAGATTTCAGAGTCCTCTGCTCTGCAACATGATGCCGCATCACTGGGTAACCAATTCCTGATTTTTTTAAGGCATTATGTTCCTTTGCATTGTTAGGAACTGATTACCCAGTGATCTGGTGTCATATCCCAGAAGAACAGAGTCCTCAACCATACCATGATGAAAACTCAAGACTTACACTGGATCTGCATTGATAAGTCCCCATGCTCCCAGAATTATGTCTGTGTCACTAATCAACATCTTTTTGCAGTCCTCTATGAGCAATTTAACATGTTCTGCAGTAGATGCACTATCCACTTCATCATCAGTCTTCTCCTGGCTGAATACATCCTCTGACACAGGATTACCTGAGACAGAAACATTGGCATTCATGGATTAAAGATGATGCTATAGACAGTGTCTATTAATTAGAAGGTATAAAAATCAGGTCAGTATTAAACACACATTACACTGCTCTATACAAAACTGCATGTTAAGCCCTTTCCTAACAGCATAAATACATTACACACCTAAAGCAACTGGACCACAACTCAGATAACAAATATTTCTGAGATTTTGTCTACAAAAACCAAACAGAAGTGCCACCAAGCATGAAGATGACCTTAAGTGCAATGTCAGAAGCAATTCTGGCTTCCAAATAGTGCAGTAAAGTTTTTTTCTTTTTAGTTGTAACCGTTACTCTACAAAATAATGCCAGTAGCACCATCACTGGTTTAACCAAGGGATGAAAAATTTGTGGGAGCCCCCAGCCACAAAGACCAACAATAATGTGGCCTCGTAATCAGCCCACAGTAACAGTTGTGACCCTTTGTCAAAAAAAGTTTGTACACCCCTGGTCACCCTGTATGTTACATACCACTAAAATGCAAGTGATACCTTTCAACTCCCACGCACAAGTAGAAGCCAGGCCTCCATCACACATCAGACACAGTCAGCCATTAAGATCAGAATGTATCTCTGTTAGCAGTGTGCTGATAAGTGCACCAGATAACTCAGTCCCTGTTCAATTACCTAATTTGATGACACCTGTCAAAACACCCATCTGCAGTGTGTCAAAGGCATTACAAAACAAGGTGCATAGCCAGGGCACGTAATGGGGATGGCACAAGAGGATTAGGAAAAACTTGCCAAAACATTTTTACACTGCAGACACAACTAACACCCAGAGGCTTGGAGGAGCATATCTGGGACAGAGCGATAGAAATTTAAAAATGCAGCCCACTCACCAAACATTACATCATTTAACAATAAAAATTTGATCCTTGTGTTCATATATCTGATGCCTGTCACATTAACTCTGAAACAAACATCATTTGGAGCACCCCACACAGAAATTTTGTGAAAGATCTTCAGTTTCCTTCCCCTATAAATTAAATTTAAAAAAAACTCTTTTTTTTTAAACTTTGCCCATCACCTTGTGTGTATGAAACTCTGGAGGTTGAGTAAGCATTGCTAATACAGATATAAGATCAAGGTCTGCAAGAGACAAACTATTTATGTATCATGTATGATTGCATACAGTTGTAATCATAAAACAATGTTTACTGGTCCAAATTTAAAAAAAAAAATGTAAGTAACAAATATAGGAACACTCACCCAACATCATATCAATTGTGGCCTGTCTGTATGTGTCCTTGAAGCGACTTAGGTAGTACCTGGATAATAACAACACAAGGTATGTTAGTTTAAGAGAATAACAGAATGATACTCTCTGCGCTGGTTTTATTTAACTAAACCTTGTGGATTCAGTTCTTCTCAGATAAAACGTTTCTTCATTCAGCAAGCAGTTCCCATGTTTCAAAGAAAAATGCGACCTTCAAGTTCAAGGGAAATGAGGACATCTTTACACTTGAAGATGAAAGCACATGCACACACACAAGGTACAGCCCTACTTATCTGACACAAACAGAACTGAAGAACAACTCTATAATAGGAAATGTCACACAATATGGAAGAATAATGAGAAAGACAAGGGTAAATATAAATTCAATGTATAAAGTCAATTTATTATTAAATCAGAAGTATGGTTCTGGTGGTCCCCACTGTCTGGCAATGGTAACACAAAAATAAATTCAGACTTGAAATAAATTAAAATTAGAATTGGGTTATCAGATGTTGTACATACAAGTGCAGAATACAGCTCTTGACATTTACAAAACATCTTGAACTGTTACTCTTTTCTTAACAGTTAACCCACTGTCAACTAACACTCTCTCCAAGACACTGTTAGCCACTGTCCAAACAGCAACATATGTTACTACAGTATTTTTTTTGTCATAAAAGAGTCATAACCTTAACATTATGTGTTTGTTTCTTAGCCCAAAGAATATCCATAAATAAAGTAACAATGCAGCAGTAACAGCAACTTCATGCCATTTAAGTGAAGTTGCAAGAACAAACAAGGTGCCATTTAAAGAAACCTTCCTGGCATTAACTATGGGTGTCAGTGAAGGCTTATATGACATTAGGTGAAGAATGGTGTCAACTTATCTCCTGGATGTAATGATACAAGCTGCAGTGATGTTCCTTATGTAACAACTTTTAGCACAAAATGTAGAAAATTCATACATGTAGGGCCTGAACTTATCTAAACTGTCTTGCCAGTATTATAAGAAATAAAATTTAAAAAAGTAATACAATGGATTGCAGTGGTAAGCTTCTTGATTTGAAATGTCATAATATTTGTACTTTGTACAGAAATATCTGCTGCAATTTCTAAAAATATTTGGTTTGTTTATAGAAGCTACAGAATTGACTGTCTACACCCTGCACAGTAATTGAGACTGCAGGAGCAGATCAACACAAGGTACTTCAGAATTTTATCTATAAATATTTAAGACCAAGTCATCCCACAGATCAGGCAATTATATAACACCTTCTCTCTCTGAAGGATCGGGTTCAAAAGCATAGCACTCCAAAAGTGAGTTGCAATTAACAAAGCACCAAGAAGGCAGGTTTCTCTCCATGTACTTTGGTCTTCCCTGCCATATCATCCTCAGTCCTCAACTACAGCTTAAAACTTTGACCCCATATACAGGTCACAATTTTATCTTAACCACTCACACTCCCAATAACTATGATCACTAATGTCACTGGCTGAAGGAAACTCACCTCTGCCAAAATGAGGGATAGCGTATGGGATAAATAAGGTATGCAGAGACTACAGACAGAATTCCAACTGATCGATTCTCCCCACACCTCCCACAAGCTGTAGGGCTTTCCCCTCCAGCATACTTCCCTGTAGACCCTACAGTCATCTAATCATTCTCTTCACAGGAATATTAATACTGATAACCATGTTCTAACCCTTGCTGGTAACAAGTACTTTGGACTGCATCCTACTGGCAGGGGTTGGGTAAAGTGGAACAAAACAGTGGACATACGGCTGTATCATCATGCCATGCTGTGTCACAGATTGAGAACATTCTTAACCCTTGGTGGTCCAAATTGTTGTTGTAAATTCCAACAGTCTGGTCCAAATTAATATTTCAGAAGATCTATAATCTTCAGGGTTCAAAAGCAACTGGTAGATAAAAGAAACTAAGGGAAAACCAACAGAGAAAACTGCAAAGAGCACATTAATCTGAACCTGACACTGGAGCTATTACAGCGAAAAGCATGGTTGAAATTAAATCAACATTGGACCGATAAGGGTCAACAGCCTTTTCCCATTCCCCCAACCCCTTACCTATATCTGTTACAACCTCCAAGTTGACACTCTTGTTCTGGGTAGTGACCAATACAGTCTTAAAACCAGTTTGGATCTTTTATATGGAAATTCCCTCTTGGCCAGCCACCCCAGGTAAGTGTCTCTGACCTGGCATCATGGGGTTGTGGATGGTCTACGTAACTTAGGTTCATCCCCAAAAAGTCTACTAGGTATTTTGGTTTACCTGATTATGTAATATGGGCATGAATTTGTTGTTTGGCTTGGAGACTGTAAATATGGCCATGTTTGAGTTCATTGTTCCCTCATGTCTATGTATATTTTATTAATGATTTTATGCAACACCCTCGTGACTTCCACAATATACAGTCCAGAAGGAGGGGGGTGTAACACCACCCATCAACGTGACTGCTTTCCTCAGACTTAATATAATACAAATTACATGACCACATTGGTTTGTAAAATTGCCTTACAACAATTTATCTTACCTGTACACAGAAGCATTTTGTTCATTTACTTTCAGATGCCCACACTAGTTTAACCTAATGTCTCTAGATACCTAACACTAATCTCAAGAACAGCATATACATGTAAAACTGTGACTTAGATATGAAAAAAACCCCATTAGCATATTGTGTACAAAGTAACATATATTTCATAAGAAACAAATAAGCAACCAAAAATATTAATCAAGCTCAAATGACAAAGTTTGAAGACATGTTACATGAAAACTCATACTGACACAAGGAGAACCCAAGTAGCTTATGTAATATTGTTATATGCATAACACTATTTGCAATTCTGAGTCCAAAAACATTTAGAAAATCTCAGTACAAACACTACAAACTTAAAAATTTTGAATACAAGCTCTATAAGCTGAACAAGCACACAGAATAAATCTAAGAACAAATTCAGTACTTCTCACAACATCCGCATTCACCAGTTCAGCCAGACTTCACTGATAATGAAGTATCATAATGGTAAAGTAAACTTGTCCCTGTGCTTAATCAAACACCATGCCATTAACACATATGGGAGATGAGAAAGCACAACTCCATGCATTCTGAACCTCAACACTAGACAGAGATATGTGGTCAGTTTCATGCATCAGTGTAGGGTACAGTAAGTGTTGCAAAATGAATAATGTCTAATATTAAATGGGTAAGAGGAATAATTTACTGACTCTACAGGATAATGGAGGTGGATGGTAGCAAATTGCAGGAGAACAGAACTTGAATACTATGAAGGATCAGAGGTTCTCACAACAACACTGTTGACAATTGGTATTTTCTGGGATCCGATGTTGAGCGGGCCAGTAAATACCTATCTGCCACTCAACTTGGTGTAACATCCAAGAAGACTTGAAACTTAAACTTCATACCAATTAAGATATAGGGGAAGCAACAACCAGCCCTCAGTACTCAGTATTTTAAAAGTATCTGTTACATACAAGTGATTAAAAAATAAAAAGGAATTAAAATATTTAAACAAGGTAAATTGTGTCTCTGTTCAAATAACTGAATTAATTCAGTTATTAAACTCTTCCCATTTCATACTAACGGACTACTCTAGTTTTGATAGATAAATCAGTAAGATATATGCTGACAATTCAACAGAACATTTTGACAATTCCCTTCTCTAATGCCAGTTTCTACGGATAACCCCCTCTCACAAGTTCACTGAATATTCACATTGTGTACCTTTTTCTGGCAAAGAATGGGACACAGCAACTGACTTAAGTATTAGTACCTCCCACTGGCAATTATTTCCTCCATCACCTGGTCTCCTTTTTAACTATCAGTGACACATATCCTTACGTCACACACACACACACAAAGGTAAAAGAAGTGTTTCCTATGCTGAAGTACCCACCCTACCACAAAAACATGTGGGGGAATAAAGACATACCTCCGCACATGGGTACAAAAATCCTGGGCACCTGGCTGTCCAGGCGATAGAATTATGAACAGTGAGACCTCAACATGAAACTTACTTCATGTCACTCTTATAGCACCTAAAATTTTGAAATGGCTCCAACATTTTTGGAAAATTTGTGAACCCCTGCCCCTATACATTGTTAACCTTAGCACCACATGTTACAGTCAAGAAGTTGCCATTCCTGCTACATATTTTGGAGACCCTGGGCTCAAATCTCAGCCCAAATATTGATTACCTTGACCCAAACATTCATAGTTTCCTTCAGTCCCTTCTGACAAATTTGAGATAGTACTTCAAATTATGTGGTGACCCTTTCCTTTCATACCCTTTCCAATTCGCAGTTCACTACTCATCCTTCCATTCCAACTATACAGTCTGAACTATTAAGAGCTTCATTAACATACATAAATTAACATCTGTTAGCTTCACAACCTTAGCTGCTTTATCCCTAGGGAAAGATCCACTGGTACCTATGGCACATGAAGCTACGTGGGCCCCAGAGTTACAATGAATGCTGTGTAGAAGAGAAAAATTTCTGCCCTTACCAGGATCCAATCACCAGTTCTTTGGTTGTCCTGCTTGTAGTCTTGCTACAGTACCAACTGAGCTAACCCAGCTCTAGCACATGTACACAGTCAAGTGAACACCACATCTTAGATTCATAGTGCTGGAATGATAGATCTCAAAAAAGTAGTATATTAAAAAGCACTAAAGTGTGAAACATAACAAGTCCTGATAGCTAAAAGAGACAAAATGCTGTACACAAACAAGGCAGCAGGGAGTGAGAAAGGTGGACACACACCTTGTCATGTGATACAATGCACTGATGAAGTTCATCTCAGGACCAAGCGCTATGTTTGACATGTACATAGGTGCAGATAATGGAACCAGAGCCTGTGCTATAGAAACTGCAGTTTGCAGCTCACTGGAGCAGTTCTCAACATCCTCATCATTGATGGTTTGACCCTGCATTATGTCGATACCAGCTTGGCGATAAGAGTCAACGAAATGACCCAAATAATATCTGTCACATAAATAATATCTCCGACTAGTGAAACTTCCAAATTAAGGGCCTTTTTATAGAAGCATAAATATTTTAAGACTTTTATATGTACATTACGCTTACAAAAGTTACACAAGATTCAGCATGACAGATGTCACAGCACCTGACAACTTGTAAAAGCCTACCGCCATGTAAATCAATAAATTAAAAACATAAAATTTTAGAAATGACAGTTATCCTTGTGTGAGGGCATAGCGGTAGAGATCCACACATTTTTTCACCTTAGCACCAGCAGGAACTGAGTGACCAATTTCACATTCCAGCCATTTTACTCCCAGCAAAGAAAGCCCATTACCCACTGGAGTGGAGGCTATATGTACCACAGAGCCAGTCTGGATGCAGTGGCAGGGAGAAAAATCCAACCTCTGCCGTAAATAAAACCCTGACCATCTATCCTGCAGCTTGCCACCTCACTGACTGCACTATTCCAGTTCTAGTAATATATAAATTACAGTACAGAACTCACGAGCATCCTTAAAACATCTGAAACAAAGTTGCAAATACATAACAATGACCAAATTGCGTTTCAGAAACAGATCAGAACTGGTAACCATACACAAATGAAGTAGCATTAATCTGGTCAATGGCTGGTATATAATTTCAGCTTAACTACAAACATTTTGGTTTCTATCATTCATTTTCAAAACAACAAGGACTGATGTCTATGAAGTCCAACAACAAACAGAGCAAAAAAGCATAACACAATACTATAATAATATAAGGTTCTTCTTCTTCCTTTCATTCTGCAGCCTGGTTCTGGTCCAAGGTTACAAGTATCAAATTACTTAGTTTGTCATTCAAACATTAAGGAACATGCAAGACACAGTAAAAGACATTGCAGACAGTAAAATAAGTACAAATACTTGGAAGCAATCATTCATACAAAATTCTGAAACTTTCAGAACATGACTCTTCTGTCTGACACAAATAATCCTGCATCTTCAACATAACCAATTCACTCAAGTGAATATCTGGTACTTTACAAAACATAAGAATCTATATGGACTAAGCCACAAGTTCTTTGCATTTTGAAAGTTTTCTGAACCTATTTACACACTTGGAAATTCCATGAATCTTGTAACACATCCTTCATGCATCCTACTGTATGAATGATGACTCACATACGATGTGTTTACAAGGTTCAGAAGACTTTCAGACAGAATAAGTGCAAGTTACAACACTTCTACCAAAAAACATTAGGCAATGGTTAACATAAAGTGACAGCCTGAAGGGACATCACACTGTGTACCACAGTAAGTTTTAGGTGGATGCTTCATCATACACCTGAATTTAATTCAGTCACCCCAAAGATGGAAGCAGCATGTTCCTCCAAAATGCCAGAACATACTTGTCCTACATGGTTAAATAACCAAGAAAACTAACACTGAGCAGCAACCACTGTAAAAGCCTAAAAACTCATAACAATGATAACACATTCTGGTGGGCTGGTTCACTGTTGTTCTGAAGAACTCAGCTACATCAGTTTTAAAGTTACCAGACTGCTGTTCAGTGTCTTCACCATGCATCAGCCATGCCATGGCTCAAGCAGTTAGTCAACAGCCACTCACCACAGAGGCCTGGTGTCAATCCCAGGCAGTCCAAGTTGGTATGTGCTGAACAAAATGGCACTAGAACAGATCTTTCTCCAAGCACTTTGGCCTTCAAATGTCAGTAACATTCCACCAGCTATCCGAACTCCTACTGTGTTCATCTAGTATAAACACTATATAATCTTCACAACTGACAGCACCATTAAATGAAACCCTCTCTATGCCAGGTTCTTCAAAACATCAGCTTAGAATATAATATCATCACCCAAGACTGTAAGTTGGATGAAACACCCAATCAAGAAAATTACAAGACTTTTTCAAATACACAGTTTTTACAACTTCACTTTAGGAATCTTTTCATACAGTAACTAAAATCCTATTATAAAGCATGATTCTAAAGCCACGTACTTGTATTTACGCAAGAAGATTTAACTACTGACAACTGCACTTACCTGGAAAGTTCATGATGAAAACAGCTGCCAGAAATGTTTAACACAATCAAAGGAAACTTAAATTTAGAACAACATAATTTCTACACCAATCACTCAACAGTATTTCCACCTTACACAAGCATTTTAATCAACTGCACCATAGATCCATGACCAAAGGCTAAAAAATGCCATTATGAAAGCAGTGACTATAACAGCAATGTGACATATTAAGAAAAATGTGAATATACATAAATTACCTATTGGCAGAGTTCATTCCATCTTTCATCATTCCAGTAAATTTTCTCTCTCCAGTCCGTGTGTAATCACCCTGAAATTAAACAACCCCCATTACAAATTGAGAAAAAATGTCTACCAGCCCACTATTAATTCCAGATGGACTTAACGTGTATTACAAAACAGATGTTTGTACCTTCCTAACTTCTTCCCGCACATCCTCCTCCTCTGGGGTGGAATCCATAATATTTTTGAGGATTTATGATGATGTCAGTTTTCTCAACACAAGACAAATTATGTCTGCTATGATACAGAGAAGAAAACTGTTGTGTTTGATTACATTTAGATTATTAAAATATAGTGTAATGCAGCATAATTTCATAAATCTTCAAACAGCAAAGGCAGAAGAAAATGAATGCAGTCACCCAGTTTTTATAACCCTTTCCAAAAGAACTATCACCTTATAACAGAAAATTCTAAATTATAAAACAACACAACCCAAAAAATTTATGTAAGTTGTAACTACCAAATGCAACATCACCATGAAGTTAAATCCACACATCTGGAAACCCAGGTTTTATGGTACTTAATTTTTAAATGTTAAATATTAATTGTAAAAATAGTTGTAATATTATTCTTTAGAACAAGGTTTTGCAGACTAAAGATGTCTGCATTACATACCTTGAGGGCATTGGTCCCTGCATACTGCTTACTGATGATATCACCATTGTTTGCCCAAAGCAGCTGAAATGAGTTACGAATGTTGGGGGGAATGCTTCCTTCTGGCGGAATCAGACCAAGTTTTGAGAACTGGATTTCCATCACAGCCTTTGCTAATGCAGTCTGAAATATGATTGTAGGAAGTAAACAAGTAAACACTCAGATCAGTTTTATTTTAAAAAAGTAAATTTAGTCCTCCCTTTTCACAATTCATGTAAATCAGCAAAAACAGGGGAAAAAAACGCGCGCGCGCGC
>Ga0123352_10001801_pt1 | contig 29069 bp, 11 predicted proteins | sample TergutLab28metaG_FD_89700 | JGI IMG/M metagenome (GOLD analysis project Ga0123352, IMG submission 89700) | Labiotermes labralis P1 segment gut microbial communities from Petit-Saut dam, French Guiana - Lab288 P1 | ecosystem: Host-associated > Arthropoda: Insects > Digestive system > Gut ... | reverse complement strand
AGGCTGAGTGGACCCCGTTCCAGACCCACTACTATTCAGAAAATCTGGTAGCGCCGGGGATCGAACCCGGGACCTCTGTATCTGTAGCCAGAAACTCTGACCACTAGACCACAGAGGCGGTCGAAATCATTATTATTAGTTATAAAAATAGTAGGGAATCGTGGCTGTGTGTTACCGTCTATGGCATGAGGTTATATAAAGTTCCTTAAAAATCAGTCACACAAATGAATACTCAAAAGTGATACAGATTTTGGCACATGCAAAATGTATGGTCAACTCATAAGAAAGATAAGTGGCCTAAAATATAATATTACCATTAATGTAGTTAAGTACAATGGAAATATTTCTATAAAGGGCTCTCACCAGAGAGTTTAGACCAAGATTTCGCAAAATACTTCTATCCCATTGTTCCCCTTCAGTTCTGTTGTTCGGAATACAGCGCACGGAGTGTACAGGAACAGTAGTATTTTCACATTTACCTTAAACAACAGTAAATGTCAGCATGTATTTTCAGGGAAACAAGTTATGTTCTATTGACCGTAGCTGAACACAATGCTGGGTCCTTCTTTATCTCCATTACACGATTCTATACGGCTGACAGGTTTGTTTAGGTAAGCAGAGTTATTCTCGCCAACCTTAGTGTAACAAAGGAGTCCACAAATTTTAGGGTCAGGTTACTTCCAGCGTGTATACTTTGAAAAGTAACTTTTCCGAGCACAATTTGCAATAAAACTTTTAATAACTAATCACAGCAAAACGATATTCTCATTACGGGTACATAATTTTTGGACAATTTGTATTACTTGGTGGGTAAACCCGAAAAGAAGTGACTCCTCGCCAAAACTAGCTATAGATGGGAGGAAACTATTATAATGGATCTTCAAAAAATTGTGTGAAATGTTGACTAAATTCATCTGTCTCGAATAAGACGCATTTCAGGAAATTTTAAGTAGGGTTTTCATTGGATTTATTGAAAAGCTGAGTGAACGTCAAGCTTCTCCATGAGGAGTTCAAAAAGTTATATGTTTATTATTCTTGTCAATATTTTAAAGTTACATAGATCAGTACTGTTCTAAATACGTTGACACAATTTGTATGGTGCTTGTACTGGATAGCAACTCAACAAAAAGACTATAACCTACATAATGGACAACAAAGAATGGAGAGCAGGTGAATGGACGAACAAATGTGGTGTCGTGTTTATGTAAATATTTCATACGCTTGTAAAAAAAAAACATGTGAAAAGAACACAGAAAATCGTAAGGAAATGTCTTAAGTACATAAGATAGAGATGATGATCTAAAAAAAAATTAAATTAAAAAAATTAAAGAATTGGCCTCAACCACGGAAAATGCCAGAGATAGTGGCAATGTGTAATAGTTACAGGACACTCATTAAAATTCCATTTACAATTTAAACTCATATAGCTTGCAGTCTATGTATAATCCCACGCCTCGCTACAACTATATATTAAACTGCATTACTATGTTAATCTGTTTTCAAACAGATAATGGATCGCAGTGCCCCGTATATCATCCACTAGCTTCGTTATGTAGGGAGGAAGGGGAACCATCTGCAAGGAAACAGTCTCAGTTGAGCGGTAGGGAAGCTTGCTAAGTAAATCTACCACTTACAGGATTACGCAATTATTTCTTATTATTCTCCGCCGTGCTTGCCTAACAACCCCCGTGCTACAGAGACCACTTTCAAAGGCTCGTAATTTTTCAGCTGGACAAGAAACCCCTTGCGTTTAAGGGGATCCGACAATCCAAACACTTTCACAACAGCCCATTATTCCGGTGCTAATCGACAGGCACTTCTAGCATCGTAAAGCCAGAACTCAATATGTTATAATTAGCTTCACGCTACTGATACATATTCTGAGTCCTATAACTCCAGTTCACATAACTCACAAAATATTTCTTCTCCACTTAAATATTATCTTCCCATCTACACCTAGATCTCCCAAGTAGTCGCTTTCCCTCAGGGTTTCCGACCAAACATTTGAACAAAGCTCTTACAGCTTCCGTGTAGGTCACATGTTTCGTTCACTTCATCTTCGAGTCGATTACCCTAATAATGCTTCGTCAATTATAAAACCGAAAAGGTCCTCATTAAGGAATTTCTCCATCCCCTCTTATTGACTGCCTCTTACATTACTCTCGTACAAAATGTGTCGATCTGCATCATTCAACACAAAACAATGAATATGTAGAGGGAACTGAAAGTGTAACTGCAAGTATCCTTAACCTCTGCCTAAATAAAGGCGCATAGGCATTTTTCGCTGCGGCCGCTTTCACCGGCGAAACATTCTCTTAATCATTCGCGAGGCTGGCTGGGTCCCAGCGCCGGTGTGAAAGACGGGGGCCAGAGAAAGATCCACGCCCACGCCAGAAACCGAATTCTCATTCCTCAGCCTTCCGGCCTGCAGCCTAGTCACTATATTCATGCTACACAGCTTCGTATAGACAGAAACAAAGGTAGTTGAGTGGGAGTGACATATCAAATGGGTTCCGATGCTAATGGATGTGCAGGTATGCTATTGATCTTGGCCGTACAGACTGTGTGCTACATCCTAAAGAACAGAACACAAGTTCTACCAATTAATTGTGATATCAATTTTCCTTCAACTTATTTTTCTATGTATATAAGGTACAACAGTACAACAACATGACTTTTTCTTTCAATAAGCATGCACCGACAGTGTTCCAGAACACAATAATGAACAATACATTTGTAAACGGGAGAATAAAAGATGATTCTGCCGAAACTGATGGCAGGCATAGGAAGAGTGAGAAATTCTTATTTTTTTTTGGAAAACGTAAGCGGTACATGGGAGGCGTAAGCATAAATGGATCATATTATATCTAAAACGTACACGAGAGCATAAGAACTGGAGTCAACCAATGTAGCTTGGGGGTAATTGTGGTCTCTTACAAACAGTAATACGTACGGTACCATGACAGTCAGTTGACAGACTGTCAGTTGCTTGAGTAAGGTTTTCTTTGCGAAATATTAGGTTCGCAATGAGACATTGTTAAAGACTTGAGTCGTTTGAGATACTACGCCATGTTCAATGGTAAACAATTACCGACGATTCAAAGGAAAGTAGTGCTTTTCTCTCCAGAGACATTGAGTCGCAGGACGAATAATGATCTTACAAAAACGTCGACCATCAGTTACCGGGCAACACCATGCAATATCCCACAATATTTGAATCTTTAGGAATGCCCAGTGGACGTGTTACTTTCACAGTATTAATTCCCTTTAAGAAATGTAAGACTAAAATAATCACTAAATTTACCATAACATAACATCCGGAAAGGAAATAAAACAGAATTTTAAGACGGAATTTCTTAAGATATTAGCCAAATGAGAGGGTAGGGAAATTTAGTTGGAGAAGTTTAAATGAGAGGAAGTGAAGTGTCGACAAGTGTAGTGAAGTGGAGTGAAGTGTAGTTCGGTGAATTGTAGAGAAAGTCTTAGTAACAGGGTGTCTAACATTATTAGAAGATATAGAGGTCATATGAAGTTTGCTGCTTATATGACTTTTTCTTTTATCACATTCTTTGATGTTCTTTTGGTTCCATTTTTTTAATCATTGTACGTATATATGGTTGTATAGTTTGTTTGCTTTAGTTTAATTTTTTAAATTATGTATTTTTATTATGTTTATGTATTTTTATTGTTATGTATGTTCTGTTCTGTATATTCTCTTTCCTTTGTGTTGTTCTATGTACTGTTTGTGTGTAAATGTGTTCTACACTACTGCCACCGGCTGCCAACCCAATTGCAGTTATATCATATCATATCATACTTTGGTTTACTAGTCTTCTGCTTACAGATCGTGTTCCAGGAAATTATGTATTGCCTAAACTGACATATACCTGTATAAGCAAGGAATCTGCCGCTTAGGAATATTCGCGCATGAAGGATAAGTTGTTCATTCCACTACATGAACAATAAACATGGTTTCCATGTTCCCATCTAAGCCCTCTTAGCACCATCACATAATCCGATTTCCACAGGAAAAGCAGTGTGTGGTAGTATCGATCTTGTGACAGCTTATACCAGGTGAAGTAGAAAGTCATAACTCAAATTCCATTTCAAACCATTAATTAGCCGTGGGGTTATTGTATACATTCAATCCAATCAATTAAATTGGTATTTACTGGTTACGAAACAAACCAAATTTCAGACCGCAGTTAGTTACGGCTATAAGACAAAGGGTACGCTTCTAATCATTTAACAGATTTATTAATCTTTCCAATTATCGTAATTAACACAGAATCAACCAGAAAACTTCAAATGAAATTACTGAAGTGATGTAGTTCGCAGACGAATAATTGTTCTTTACAAACGTAAACGTGTATTGTAATCGTATTCAATTACTTGATCTATTTAACGTCGCTCCCAGTTCATATTCCACCAAAAAATGTTATTATTATTATTATTACAAATAAATTGGGGAGGGGTTTAAGGAACTAAGTAACAGTGGCCTTATTTGAGATACTGTCCCGCAATTTGTCTGGAAGCCCTGAGGACAGCCATAAAAACCCGAGTCAAAATAGGTCTTGTGTGAACCGGTATTTAAACAGGGGGCCTTCCAAATATAAAGAACAATGTTAGCAAATGACCAAATTAATGCACAAATTCTTTTTTTATATTAAGTCTATATAATAAACTTACTACAAAACAATAATCTGTGCATTAATTTGGTCAATTACTAAGTTTATACTGAGATCCACGGTCAGCAACACATCAAAATTTATAAAGAACAAACCAGTCAGTTATGACATTCGATATTTTGTACTTTTACATTATTGAAAAAGTATAAATAAATTGAGGGAAAGAGAATAATTTATTTATTATTTACAATACTTGGGACTATGTAGAGTCAACGTGTACGCTGATAAGCGTATGTATGTACAAGTATATATAAGTATGTATATATATTTATGATGCACTACAAGTAGTGAATTTAACATATGCAATAAAGGGTGAAGAAAACACAGCGGAACAAAATCAATGAATTCAAAGGAGTATAAATTATTGTGTTTACTTATGTAGGAGAATACATATACATATACTATATATATTTATATTAGACTGTTTCAGTTTGAACACACTACTTTCTCAAGAAAACTGTACTTTCATTGCATGATAATTAAACGTTTAACATCAAGTCCAAGAATCATAACCTCACACATTAAAAAATTCTACAGTAAGAATCAGAATGTATCACAACATTGCCTATAAACACCGTCATTTCTGTATAGAATTTAACAATTTGTGACTGTCATTAGACCATATAATGCAAAAGCTCTAATTGATTCATAGCACTATAAGATAGCACACTTAACTGTGTGTTTCTACATTTTGCTAAGTGGGAAAAACATTGCTTGACTACGTTATGTAATACTAAAAAATCACATTATTTCTTTGGCAATATAAAACAAGATCGATCGTTCTTAATGCCAAGACCATATATTCACATGATCCTCAGTCAATCGCACCTACCTCCCAATCACAGTATACTGAATTTTCAATTTGCCTCACCCTCCAAAGGACAAAATAATTCTGGACGCTTTTATGAGTGACCTCCATTCACGGTCGATATGAAGTATTTCAGAAATATCATAAAGAAACACATGTGTATTATTTTGAATGGAATAAATAAAATTATTAGCACTGTATAATATTAACTCCTTGTGTTTAGTTTAAAAACGTGTATTATTAAAAGGTAGAAAGATGGGAAGAAGCATGGACTTCGAAGAGTCTAACGGGATTCTGGTGCACTGGTAACGGAGATTTGTAAATATAAGGGTGTTCAATAGGCCATATGTCTGTCCGTCTGTCCACATATGACGGAGGCAATGTCGAAGAATTTTTATTGAAATTGATGATGGCGAATTCTACTAAAATGCATGGCAGACGTTTCGATTTTATTTAAAATCTCGTAAAAATGAACATTTGGCTTTAGGTTTGCACACATTCCTGAAATCATCTGCAAAGCAACTCAAAAGTAACTTATCGTAATAAAGTTTTCAAATACACGCACTGCACGACAAACGTATTTTCAACCATTCTTGTTTTAGGCCTGGTGACTTTTTATATGATTAAAGAAATATTTAATGTTCGCCCAGCTTTGTTATTTGCTGCTCGTCCGTCCAAAGTTTCTTAAAGACAGTATAAAAGACACGGTATTTATGTACTTAAAATCTAGAGACGACAACAGCGCAAATATACCTGGAAAGCTCTTTGTGCTTAAATTTCCCTGTGTGTTTACTTTGTTAACTTCAGGGTATATTTGAAAATCAGCATCACCGTCAGAACGTTTTCTGCTGTGAAACAAAAACTTCATAAATTGTATGTCTTGTTGAATGACAGAAGTAAAGCAAAGTGTATATTTCAAAACACTTTACAGTTAAGCGATATTTAACACCTGTCAAATTCGAATAAAATCTTAAATATTTTTGTAAGTATAAACTCAATTCAACACTACATAAATAGGTAAAAAATACGAAAGTATTGTGTAAATGAACTGTGTGGCCACAAGGATTTTACATATGAACATTCAGGTTCCCATAGTGGTGATGGTACGAATAACAGTAACGACCTGCAATACAACACCGTGTACAACGGAATATACTTTATAATAACCGAAGAATAAGAAACCAACTAGAAGCCACTTATTATTTTATTGTACCTCTTACAGGCTCAACATGTTTCGGACACTACTATGCCCATCATCAGGAGCTCGCGACTATAATGTTGATTACCACATTGGTCATTTCGTTCTTGGTTTGCTGTAGGTTGGAGGTTAGGTGCGGGTAGGCTGGATTAGTGTCCGAAATATGTTGAGCCTGTAAGAAGTACAATAAAATAATAAGTGGCATCTAGTTGGTTTTTATTCTTCAGTTATCACAATGATGAACGGTCCAACAAACATCAAATACTTTATAATGTTTGGGAGAAATCTGTTAATTCTATTTAAACGGTACATGTCGCACTTTAGTAGCCAACCATCGAACTGACTGATTAACTCCGAGATCATTAGTTTTTCAATTACTCTGCTCCATGCGTTGGATGACAGAGTTCAACTTCCGGGAAGGGTAAGGGATTTGTCTCTTCACCTCTGTGTCCAAACCGGCTGTGAGTTCCATACATTTTCCAATACAATAGTTAACGGAAGCTGTTCTCACAATGTTCAGTTGCTATGAAGTAAAGCTAACTACTCACCAGCGCCAAATTAAGTAACTGTGGATCTTGGCCACCACTCCCCCTAAAGTTTCGCGGAATCAAAGACAGAGAAATCTTTTATCAAACAATACTCAAGTATTGAAACGTACGTAACGTTTTCACTTCATTCTTTCAGACGTTCAGTAATTTAGTAATTAGTACTTAAAGTATTTCTTCTCATTTTTATTACAGCTCAATGCAGACTTGCATCAGTCCCCTCAGATAATGAGAGTGGTATAATATTACCTTTCATAAAACGATCTACTTGAGTCGACCACGTGTTTATATATGTAGCCATAAAATTTAAAATTGTATATTTGCACTGAATGACACAGCATGTCTGTACTATCGTGATTGTTCCTATATGTACAGAGACTCGGTGAAAGTTGTTAAGTAACTAAGATACTGGTATTTGGTACAGATTTAGCGTCTGTAAACCACAGACACAAATGAGACATACTAAGTATACACAAGTCAATGAAAGCCAGCCGCCAGAAGACGGCGCAATAAATCTTTCTCACTATCGCCAACAAAGGCGAGTAACATTATCATATGAACTCCACGTGTTTTGAAGATACGTCACAATGTTAACATTTTTTTGGACGCGACCCTCCAGTTTCTGTGTCTGTCACTACAGTGATAACATTATGCTACACTAGTGGTTCCCAAAATTTGCTCCGCGGATCGCTCGATCCATGGATACATTTCTGGAAATTCTAATTTTAAGTTTACATATTTTTTTTAAAGTATGGAATATTGTTCTTTTAAAATAATCGTGGAACTTTTTTTTTTGCTATGTTTACTTCGTATGACCGTCAGATTTTTCAGTTAAGAAATTTCCTGTACCCACGAAACAAGCAACGGTCATTTTAATTAAGGTCTAATCACGCAATGCATTCCTACGTATACTAATTATGTGTATTAAAATATATCCAAAATCAGTTCCGAAATACACATTTTTAATATTGGATACCTATCACCCGGACACTGTATATATACGTCAGCAAGGTTGTGGGGTAAAGGTAAAGGTAAATTTCTACCTGTAATATGCCATAAAGATCCAGAGGTGATGTACAGATACAGCTGTACTCTCTCTTTAACTTCGGGGCAAGATAGAAGAAGGTGGTTAACGCCACTCTTCGGCCGCTTTACCCCGGGGATTGACCCGGTATCCACCGTATAGAAGGCTGGGTGGGCCCTAGGGCAAGGAAGTGAGGATCCGTCATTATTTTTCGAAGCCAAAAGGCATCAGCGAGAAAACGATTTTGGGGAACACCTACAATATATTTTTGTAGTACTTATAAAAAACCTTACGTATAAATTAGCCTAAATTAATTTTTTTAGTGAATTCAAAATTTACAGCAAGAAATACTGAAGAAATATATTTATATATTTAACTTCACCACTTAAACATATTTGCAGATAGCGAACAATACTATTTAATGCAGTCCACGATCCGTGCAATAGACTGAATGCAGAGTATTTAAACAAGCAATCTACACAGTCCATAATAAATAAATATTTGTCATATATGATGTCCGTCCTGCGTGTTTCAGAATCCACAAAGCCAACATCAGGGAGGTGTACAACAATAGAGATAAGGCCAATTCTGTCAAAGATTTGTATGCCTAGCGTCAGAATAAAAATATTGTCAATTAAAATTGTTAAAAGGTCTTAAAATATAAATCAATCACAAAGGTTGAGCAAAAAGATGAAAGAGAGACATCGTAAATGATAAATAATTTTTATTACTGATTATGCAAATTACTGGATTTAATGCCATCGCGTCGAAACAACAGAGTCAAATGTGAAAGAAAAAAATGTTCATCACATTTCAATAACATAGACCTCCTAAAAATGCCGATTTTTAAGCTTTTAATCATTAAATAAAATTAATAAATTTAGGTGACGTGATGCAGACACGTGTACTGCAGAATTGCCTGGGGAATTCACAGGGAAGTCTAAATGTTAGTAGAATAATCACATTTTTATAACTAACTCAGGAGAAATTCAGCCCTTATTGCAACGTTAACTATAAAAGTTTCACCCAAAATACTTCATAGTAAGGAACAGAATTTACGGTTCTTCAGGTGCTATCTCAAAACTGCGAAAAGCGACGGTTAGAGTCGTCTTGTCTCTCTGCCCGTCCATCTGCATGGAACAACTCGATTCCCACTAGACGGATTTCCACGAAATTTGATATTTGAGAAGTTTTTTTTTTAAATTTGTCCAGAAAATTTAATTTTCATTAGAGTCTGACATATATGATGGGTACTGTACGTGAAAACCTATACAAATATGTGATAATACCTCGCTGAATTCTTCTTACAATGAGAACTGTTTTAGACATAATCTGAACACACGTCATACGTTCAATAATGTGTTGCCGAAAATCGTGCCGTTTATTAGATAATGTGAAAAAATATAGTATAGCCTAATAGGCCATATATGACAACATAATACGGCCCATGTGCCTTGTATGCTGGATAAATAAGGTACAGGCAAACACTCACAATATGTAACTCTTATTGTTTTCCATGGCAACTGTGGTTATGTTCATACGTACATTACTTCTCTTGTTGTAATACATGGCAATTATTACACTAATTTATAGGCAACAACAAAGCGCTACTGCGGAAAGAATTATGAGGAAATTCTTATAAATAAAAAAGTCTGAATGAATTAAACTTGCCTAAGCGATTTAAGACAATACTGTAAAAGACCCTTTGAAAATCCGATAAAAGATTAATGTCAATCACACCACTGATGAAATTCTGAAATGGGATTTGGATTTCTGACAGTTTCGAAGCTATATTCTGGGATATGACACAGAAATACTTCATCATTTTATAATACACAAATTTCAGATTGTCTTCAAAAGAATTAGATATAAATCGTACAATTCAGGGGCTTTCGCGAAACCATTATTACCGTGGAAAATCAGTAAGTAGCAGATATTATGAATGTGTCTGCATACTGGTCTTAATAATTTCATGTTTCTTGGACCGTGCATTATTGTAATAACTGAAGAATAAAAAAACCAAATAGTTGCCACTTGTTATTTTATTGTACTTCTTAAAGGCTCAACATGTTTCGAGCATTATTATGCCCATCATCAGGAGTTCACGACTATGATGTTGATTACTACATTGTTCGTATCGTTCTTGGTTTGCTGTATGTTGGAGGTAAGGTGCGGTTAGGCTGGAGTGGTGTCCGGGTTGCAGTCTATAGTCTGAAACCCTGACGCTACTCCACTTGTCTTAATAATCTGGCATGCAAATCACATCTTTACTGAACCGTCCGTCTCTACCACACGCCTTCCACATTACCTCATGAAGGTGCTGTCTTTAAACAAACGTTTACTGAACACAAAATGTATATTTTTATTTTCTCTACAGTGTCGTCTGAAACATTTCTCATTCTAAGAAGAAATGAAAGAGATATGATCCAAAATGTATATCGGTCTTCATGTAATGTACGCGTCATTCTTGTCAGATTTTAATGAAATTGAATTTTTGAAGACATATTTTAGAAAATACTCAAATATCAAATTTCATAAATATCCGTCCAATTGGGAGCCGAGTTGTTGCAAGCGTATAAACGGACGGACGGACCGATATGACGAAGCCAATAATCGCTGCTCGCAATTTTGCGGACGCGCCTAGAAGTGTAATGGCTAAATGAACACAGAAAGTTTCTTTTATCACTCACTTCCACGATAGCTTGCATCGTATCTTCTGTTGCTGAAGTTATAAATATTTATTTTCGCAGATCTTTAACTCCATCTAAATCCATAACGAAACGATCAGCAAGAGATCTCGTGTGTGGCGCTGAATAGGTTAAATACTAATTGTGTTTATCAGTAACACTCACCATTGCTGGGGCTGCAGATGACAAGAAGAAATCCAGTAAGAACGATCAGAACCGTGTCAGGAATTTCAATAAGTCTGAGCAGCATTGTCCCTCGGAGATGCTACAGCCGCAACAGTAGACGATAGGTGAGTTCCTTTACCATCGTATGATCACTCACGTTGTCTATAAGACATAAAACGCCATCACATCCATGTTGTTAACAGTAGAAACACATTGTCACACAGTAACACTGACAAAACTTTGCACTATTACGAATAAGAGATAATCACAAATGTGTTTACTTGTCACTTATACATGTGGTGCCTTTTAGGTTTTCCTTTCACTACTTGTTTCAAAATGGTAGGTGACTAAGCGGAAAGATACCATCCCCACTAATAAAATTGCAGAACAAACTTTGTGTCATCTGATAGTATTTACTGTGTTTTACCTATAAAAGAAATCGAATGTAAAACTAATCACTAGACGATGAATTCAAGTATGCATATAACCCCTTCCACAGTCACTGATCCATTAGTTTCTAAAATTAGACACTTGTTTGAAAAAAAAATACGATATAACCACGATCAAACAACTGCAAGTTTCTCCAGTGGGGCTGAAGCAATCAAAACACCCCTGTTGGTAGGAGCACGCTGGCAGATTCGTAGGGCGACCGGCTGTGGATGGAACTCGGCTGTGGTTCTTACGAACGAGGCGTCATCTGTCCTAGAGCGGCAACTCAACGCGCGCGCGCGCGCGCGGTCGGGTTGATGCTGCTGGGTGGGAAGGAACCTCAGCGGAGTGATGGGCGTTTATGAGACATGCTGCTATATGCTGACGATGCCCCCAGAGATTAGAATTCTCTTCTGCTTACTCCGCCTCTCCCATTGATTTGCATTTCAATATTGTCTGTTATCATTCATAAACACTTGCATGAAAAAACTTTGCGTATTACGTATATGGTGCCTGTGTTATTATACTTGTGTTTAATTTGGGAAGTCCTAACTTTCATTCTCTGTCGCCAGGTACAGGACCCTCAATGAGACGTATTGCTATATTACCCACTTCCTCTAATTATATGGGAACTGTAAAAACTCCAGTCGGAATAGCAAACATTCATTCCATATCCTTCCCATTTCGTCATTTACAATAAGTTTCACTTTCAAAATTGTGTAAATTTTGCAGTCAGAAAGGCAGCTTCAGAGACGAGAGAATTTTCTACCTTCTTTATCATGCACACCTATAATATTTTTGAGTCATGTTTCATTCAGATTAAGAACTTACTCCGTAACACACAGAGTAACTCCATTAAGTACCGTATATCATTTCGCTTCTAGTGTCTGCGCTACCAACAGATAACAAAACAGGCAATGTAACATTGAGGCGCGTTCGCATAACCATTACCGCCGCAAAAAAGCAATGACTATTACATATTTTGAGCGTGTGTCTATAGCCATATTTATCCAGAATGTAAAGCGCATGCATCATATTACATTTTCATCTGTAGCCTGTTTAGCTGTACCATATATTTCTACATAATCTCATAAGCTTTATGACTTTAGGAAGAAAGTTATTGAACATAAATTGTTTGATCTTGGTACACCGTGTACTGTGCTCTCATTCCCAACAAGGTTACATACAAGACACATTATAATTAGGGTACTTCTTTCAACTTCATCAAATATTTCAATATTCTAATACAACACACACTATTGAAATGTTACTATTTATTACAGGATTTGACCGTAAGGGGATGATGTAATACCAGAAACAGATGTCTGTATATAACGCCACCACATACATGATTAATACAGATTGTGCAACGAATGTAATTAAATAGCAAATTAAGAAGTGTATCAGCTTGCTGCATTTTACGATATATTAATGTTTTATCTCTAAACGTGTAACACCTACTTGCATAATCGATTAGATTGAATTGACTAAAATATCTTTCAGTCAAAACACAGCAATTTATTCAATGATGTAAGGTTGCTACATGTTTCGGTTACAAGTAACCATCATCACGTAGACATTTCAGTACATGGACATGGCATGTTCAGTGCCACAGTATGGGATCCCTTATTGTTTACATTTGCCGTGTACAATTTAGGACATAATGATGATAAACTGCTCATTATTTTAATATCTTGAATAATGTATTTTCTAAAATATTTATGAGCATATCGATGTGGGTCTGTCAGTTAAAATTTAAAAATCTTAAAACTCCTAAACTTCAACACTCAGTATGTATGAGTCTTGAAAGAACTAAGACCCTTATCAATTAGTGTCTTAGTACTTAGTTATTTTACATGATGGCCTATGTACATTTATAAAATGTACATAGGCCATCATGTAAAGTAACCGTTATACTCGTCAGATTGCAATGAAACTTGAATTTTCTCGACAGATTTTCGCAAGATATTCAAATATCAAATTTCATAAAAATCTCTCAATTTGGAACCAAGTTGCTCCATGTGGACGGACGGACAGACTGAGATAACGAAGCTAATAGTCGCTTTTTTCAATTTTGCGAAAGCGCTTAGAAACGTAAGAAGGCAAAATGTTATCTGTGCCTCACTCGGAATTCTTACTCAAAAGTTCAGACACCAGCCCCGGAGGGAATATTGCCCGAGACATTTAGAGGTGAAACACAATTTGTTTTGCTAATTTATTATATTATTGACCTCCATTTTCATTCTCGGCTTTCCAATATTATTAATAACTGCCTCGTCTCACGGAAGTTGTTGATCGGTGCTATTTATACCAACCAACCTACTTGTCAAGCCAATTACAGTGTCCTATTTCCGCCTGTATAAATATGGTTTTCCCTCACGTGATGTGTCCACCGGCTCAATAGCTGAACATGTAGTTAAAAATATATAATAATTGTACATCCTTTTTGAACAACTTTTATTCCAACAACCTCACACCATTCGTGATATCAGGCGCCCGCCGCGAATTAGATGAGAACTGCGCTCTGCGTTATTGCGCAGCGAGTAGTGGCAATTCCTTACCGACATTTCGGAACAACCTGTCGGTCCCATCTTCAAGCTTCTTGCTCCTCGAAGATTGGCAGGCTGTCCCGAAACGTCGGTAAGTAATTACCACTATTCGTTGCGTAATAACGCAGAAGAGCGTAGTTCTCAGCTGTACATAAGTTGGATACAAACGTATGCAATCACACAGCAAACGTTCTTATGTTTAGGTTTTTTCGGCCATCTTCAAGAAGGCATTCGACAAAGAAACACACAACTTTTGCTAATAAGTCTATGTCATAGATGTGTAACCGTGGGTTAAAAACATGTGTTAAAATTAGGTAAAAATTATTTAAATTCGCGGTTCAAACTGCATGTAAGTGTAATATCAAATTTGTAATTTGTATTCAACTGTTGTAGAGTTTTGGAATAACAATGTCAAGTTATCTTACTACACGAAGCATGAATAATATCAAATTATGTACCTTCTCTTGTAATTTAGTACTGGTATAAAACTTGGCCTCTCATACGAATGATGAAACATCTTGTAGAATACAAGTTTTGAGGAGAGTACGTGCACCTATGACGGAGGATTCTGATTCCAGCAGCCACGCGGTCTAAGACATGGTTGCAACCGCTCGCTTGCTGGGATTCCGTTTTCGAATCCCGCCGGGCGCATGAATGTCTGCTTCTTTTGAGTGTTGCGTGTTGTCAGGTATAAGTCTCTGTGACGGGCCGAGGACTTGTGAAAAGGATTCCTACCGAGTCTGGTGTGTCTGAGTGTGATCGTGAAGCTTCAATAATGATGAGGGCCTGGCCCACTAGCAGATGTTGCATCATGGGGGAAAAATGATCGAGAATAAAGAACATGGAAGAAAAATGCATATGGGATGCCTCAGTATTATTCGCCAAATATGACCGCCACGAAAAAAAAGCACACATTACGAGCGTCCTTCTGTCGAAGACCGCTGCATGTACATCAAATATCTCCTTAAAATAAGATGTGATGTCCTGCGTGAGCCACTCTGTGATGTCCTGCGTGAGTCACTCTGTGATGTCCTGCGTGAGTCACTCTCTGATGTCCTGCGTCAGCCCCTCTGTGATGTCCTGCGTGAGTCACTATCTGTTGTCCTGCGTAAGTCACTCCCTTATGTCCTGCGTGAGCCACTCTGTGATGTCCTGCGTGAGTCACTCTGTGATGTCCCGCGTGAGTCACTCTGTGATGTCCTGCCTGAGTCACTCTCTGATGTCCTGCGTCAGCCCCTCTGTGATGTCCTGCGTGAGTCACTATCTGTTGTCCTGCGTAAGTCACTCTCTTATGTCCTGCGTGAGCCACTCTGTGATGTCCTGCGTAAGTCACTCTCTTATGTCCTGCGTGAGTCACTCACTCGAACAAAAATATAAAAGCAAGGGCACAGTGTATTACAAAGGAGCAGCATCACTCTCTGGAAAAAAAGATGTTTCAAAGCACTACCATACCGTTACACGCCACGTTCCTTTCAAACGCCCCACAACCAACAAAAGTATTATTTACTCAGTCGCTTCAAAAAGTTCCCGAAATTCGCTAGCATAATTTACATATACTCGCTGGTATAATTTACCGAAATTGTTACTGTGAATAAAGAAATGTACATTGGCATTCTTCGTCGCCTTAGGGATGCGATCAGTAAGAAATGTCCTAAAAATGGATAAACAAATTTTGATTTCTCTTTCACGACAATGCTCCAGCATACCAGTCAGTTTTGGTCAAGAAATTCTTAGCAAAGAAAATTTGACAATACTGGAACATCCCCCATACTCTCCTGACCTGACTCCAGCTGATTTTTACCTGTTCCCTGTACTGAAATTAGCACTGAAGGGGCGGTGCTTATGTAATACTAGAGACAATGTAATAAATGCGACGGAAGAGCTGAAAAAACGTGCACAAAATGACTTCCAAGAATGTTTTCAGCAACATTACAGTGGCTGGCAAAAGGGCAAAGTTGCCTAATGTTACTATTTTGAAATAAATATTGCTTAAATGGCTGTTCTGTTTTGTATTTCTCAGACATTAAGTAATTTCATTAATATTTTGAAGATACCACTGTAATGTTTGAAAGGTTTATGTACGTCGTCAGGAGCCATTTTTAGAGACCTTAGCTAAATCAGTACTGCAAGTGGGCCACAGGCTGTGAAACCCGGAAATGGGGTTAGATTTCTGGATCACACAGGCTTGTTCTTGTGCCCGCTCAGTTTCCTCTCCAACGGTCAATGCTGTCGTTTTTTCCTACGGCCGAATGGACAAAGCTGTGACTGGGACTACCACAGTAAATACAAAGAAGTTTTATACAAGTAAATTGTAATAAGTTCAGCGAATATATTCTGAACCTTGGAGCTAGGCTAAGAACGGCTATATCTATAGCTCCATCCGTCTCCATGTCTTAAGTCTCGTGTCGTGCAATTAAGCCTAAGGGTCAGTTTAATTTTGTGATATTGTGGTCCACAATCTTACACTTGAGCTAAAAGTCGGTACGGTCAACAAGCAGCCTGCCTTCCTGCCATTTCCTAACAATGAATTAACGAGCACGAAGAATTGGTGGAATGAAGCAGACACGAAAAAAATAATCGGAGAAAAAACTATCCCATGTCCAACCTGTTCACCGAGCATTCTACACGGAATGGTCTAGGACTGAACCCAGGCTTCCACGGCGAGAAGCTAGCTACTAAACATTTGATCTATGACACGGCCATTTTATTAGACTTACTCATACTAAAAGGTATTCTGTCCCACCACCACCACCGCCGCCGCCGCCAACACTACCACTACCACCACCACCACCACCACCACCACCACCACTTCCACCAGCACCAATACCAAAACCACCACCCCCACCACAACCACCACCATCAGCACAACCAGCAACAACACCACCACTTCCACCAGCACCAACACCAAAAACACCACCCCCACCACAACCACCACCATCAGCACAACCAGCAACAACACCACCACAAAGTTAGACACGTTATTTGATATTAAATTACGTGTTATGTTGCTGGAATTGAACGCGTAAGCGGAATCTTTCAGGCATTATACACTTTCTTTCCGAATCTTTATAAGAGTAGTTACACTAAGGCATTTAAGCTTCTTAACCTTTTGACGCCTAATGTCAACTATAGTGGTCGTACCGCACAGCTAACCTCTAAAGTTGCATTTCATATATTTATTCAACAAGTATAGGTACTGAATATTTTAAACATGGTATATAGTTGGGTCTTTTTCTCTTCAAAATGCAGTTTGTTTCATAATTCTAATGTATTTGGTTCCTGTATTATTCACATTTTATATACAGGTGTGCTAAAATTAAAAAAATAATTCCGGCGCCAAAAGGTTAATTTATGTGTCTTACAGGAAAGAAAGCTCCAACGTGACGAAGTATTTTTAATTAATGATTATTTGTTTTTTTTAATTTCGTTAATCTTACATTGAACGTGGCAGTTCTACGAGGTCCTGTTCGGAATCTCCGAGACATCTTTATGTTTTCTGTCAGCCTTGCGTAAAAAACCTACTCTTCTGGCAGCTATGCATCAGTGAGGAACTGACGTTTCAGAAGTATCAGTATCTTTAGAAACAAATTTTTTACTTTTAATCAGATTCCACGTCAGTCTCCTTAGATTTATCAAATTTTTGTTCCATTTGTGATTTACGTAATCTATATTCTTTGTATTGTGTCAGTGTTTTTCTCTATGCTTTGTAAATATGTTTCTGCATCATTGTTCCACTGTCACTGTTTTTGTCTCTATTTCAGGTGATTCTGTTACTGACCACAGACTTTCACAACAACATAAAAACAAAGAAACTTCAAACTGAATTAAATTGAATTCTTATTAATATATCAACTTCTGCAAAAACTGCAAATAGGATATAGATCTATAATCGTTTATTGAATTCAGGATCTATTCTATGAACTTCGTTTAAGAAGTTTATTTATTGAAATTACGCAACAAAACCCGGATGTAGAGATTTCTCCATCACGTGCGCGCACAATATATATAGTAGGACCTTAGTTCTCTTGAAGACAACCTGAAGATGGCCAGTAAAGGCCGAAACATGTAGTTGTCTAGTATAGTCATTAAAACATCCTAATTGACATAGTTGTGTTTGACTACATATCCTTTCCTGTTTTCACACATACACACACACACACACACAAAACGGGGATGACGTATTACCAAGTATTGAAATTATCGTTCAAAACTTAGGGTACCCGGTACACGGGTGGGGGGGAGGGGTGTGGTAGAAGATCGGTAGCAGGTCTTCTTAATGAAAAGTGTATGCTCATCAGATTATTGCGAACTAGGCCTTCCATCTGCCGTAAAGTTCCTGTTCATATCCTTCCACACATATAATGAACAAATCATAGTCTCTACCCGACTGTTTTACTACGACTCATGCTGTTTCATTCCACAGGGGAGAGGCCTTAAGACAAAGGAAGCGTGCAGAAACCAACTGCTGGACAAACGCCAAAATACGGACAAATATTGGTCGGTTCAATAATCACAATCGCAGTGAGAGTTGGCGTGAATTAGTCATCCGTTCGTGCTGAAAATTCAGAATCGCGCCGCAAACGATACTCAGGCAAAGCATACGGCATCGTGAAACAAGTAAATTCCTGCTGGAAAATCTGTTTCCAACCACAGTTTTGGTTATGAAGCACCACAATATGAAAACTTGAAAAAAGTGAAGATTATATCCTATGCTTTTTAGCCACGGTGAATGTACAGGTGGATGGTGAATTCCCCTCCTAAATCTATTGCTTGTTCTTTATGTATGTACATATATATGTATGTATGTATGTATGTATGAACGTATGTATGTACGTATATATGTATGTAGGTGTGTATGCATGTATATATGTGTGTACATATGTATGGATGTATGTATCTATGTGTATGTATGTATGTATGTATGTGTGTATGTATATATACATGTATGTTTGCAAGCATGTATATATGTATGTATCTATGTGTGTATGTATGTATATATGTATGTATGTATATATGTGTGTATGCATGTATGTATATATGTATGTGTGTATGTATGTGTGTGTATTTATGTACGCATGTATGTACGTATGCACGCACGTATGTATGTACAGACGTACGTACGTACGTATGAATGTATGTATGTATGTACGTATATATGTATGTATGTATGTATGCGTTTATGTATATATGTGTGTGTATGTATGTATATATGTATGCATATATGTATTGTTGTGTATGTATGTATGTATGTACGTTGCACGCATGTATGTATGTACGTACGTACGTATGTATGTATATATGTATGTATGTACGTAAGTATGTATGTATGCGTGTATGTGTGTGTGTATGTACGTGTATATGTATATGCGTACGTATTTACGTACGCGTTTATCTATGTATTAGATATAGCGTATGCATTATATACATACACACACACACACATACTTACATACATACATTACGTACATACATACAAACACACATACATACATACATACACACACACACACATACGTACATACAAACATACATACAATCATACATACATACATACATACGTACAATCATACATACATACATACATACATACATACATACATACATATATACATACATACATACATACATACATATAATCATAAATCGTACATACATACATACACATTTTCGTACATACACATGGGCGTGCGTGCTTTACTGCTTCTGTAGACACATCCATTTATGTACTTTGTGCTTTTACGTACGTCAGTTACGTTTCGATATACATTAATATAGCTGCCATTGTAAACATCAAATTGCAAAGAAACTCTAATTAACTAAGTACACGGAGCAGAGTCCTTCTGAGAAGCTCCTACTAGAGTAGGTAATTATGAAGTTTCCCGCCTTTTACAGAGTCGTAACATTTACTTTCACGTTCACAGCAGTGCACGACTGGTCTTTAATTACAGCCAGATTAATCCAGTCCGCAACCTCGCACCCTTTTTCTTAAAGATATAAGTTTGCACCATAAAGTAAACTATTCTGCCACCATATGAAAAATAATTCTTCTTGATAAGACATCTGACATTCAGTCAATAAATTACCGTTTTTTATGGGGCATGAAGTTTCATTACCATGCTTACAACAGCCAGACACCAGCCTCTATGGTAAAAGTCCAATACATCCCATAGAATGTGTTTTCGTTACATTTCGTTTAGGGCCCTTTTTGCGTTAAATCCGAAATAATCAGCCCCATGTTAGACAGTCCTCCTTGAAAATCTAGCAGGCATTCAGACAGTGCATTTTCTGCCCTTTATGAAACCCGAAGTTTCATTACCGTGATCTGGACAGCCTGCCACTAGATCCTATCCTGAGCCAAATAAAATGGAGTGAGGAATGGTGGTGAATGTCGAAAATGCGCTATTAGGGAATGTTCCGACGCGAAGTTTCGTTAAGTTTGTACCAAAATCCGGAGAGCATGCTGCTTCCATATTCCTCTCCGAAGCTGATGGCAGCAGAACACTAAAAAATTATACCTATCTACCAAACTTCACTTTGTAACATTCGGTTAGTATAAGACCCATTTTAGTACCAAAAGAGACAGCACATTATTTGGGTGTTCCTGTTCCCCCTTCAATAAGGAATATCATTTATTCCAAGAAATTTAACTTTTTAAAGACTACTGGTTACGTGATGCAACAACAGGTTTAACATTCAAAATTGCACTTTGTGCCCACATTGTATTTACTTCTTTTGAATTTATCTAAGAACAAACAGCAACTTTTGCCCTATATAAGACAAACCGATTGTTTTTAAAACCAATATGAAAAACATTTACTACGCGGTAAGAATTGGGTTTTAAATAAAACACTTTACGTTCCGTCTTTTAAGGGTTTTCACTCTACTTAATATTATGGTAATTTCAAAACAACATGCACCCCGATCCCATTGTTACACACTTAACTAACACCTGTACTAGATCCCTGTACAATGGGCTCAGCAAGAACAGGAAGTATGCAGGTATATAGTTGACTAAACCTGCCAGTTAAGGCGGGAAAATAACCCTACATTTGTTTGAGCGTCAATAGTTATTTCCATACCGCGTACTGTATTCTGGCGAGCAAACACGATCTTACGGCCTTCACCACAGATATTGCACGTGTAACCATCGAAATAATGAGCCCCGCGGAACAGATTGATTTGTGACTATCAAATAACTTATCTCAGTATTTAACCAACTTGATGCACAAAATTTGTTTCACAGTAAGTTTTATTTCGTGCCTCTACATGTTTCGAGCACCATGTACTCATCATCAGGCGGTCAAAATTGTGTTATACAGCCTCTGGTATCATCACACTGAAACAAGTGAGTGGTCTAAAATTACTGAAATACACTCCCATAAATATGAACACATAGTAGTAAAATTTATACTGTATATATATGTGTGTTTATATATACGTATATGCTAAAAATGTACTATTAAAATTTATACTGTGTATATATATATATATATATATATACTATGTGCTCATATTTATAGAATTGTATTTTAGTAATTTTAGACCACTCACTTGTTTCAGTGTGATGATATCAGAGGCTGTATAATACAATTTTGATCTCCTGATGATGAGCACATGTTCTCGAAACATGTAGAGGCATGAAATGAAACTTACTGTGAAACAAATTTTGTGCATCAAGTTGGTTAAATACTGAGATAAATAACCTGAGATGCACGGTCAACAAAACGTCAAAATATTACATAACGTTCATATTTGTGTTCAGAACCTCCAGCTTTTAGATCCCTCCTATACCAGACAAATCCAGCTCACACAAATACACTCTATTTCTTCAGCACAGATTTCAATGTTATCCTCCCATCTCTGTTCAGGCCTTCCAATTGGCCTCTTTAGTTCACGGATTCACAAGTTTTGTTACCCTCCTATCTTTCACAAGCCTGCCACACGTACAATTTATCTCAGTCCCTTTGTTCCCATCATCTCAACCACGTTTAGTCAGGAAAAGCAACTAAAGATTTTTAAGCTCTTTATTAAGGAGATCTTTCTTTTCTACTTCCTGTCAGTGTGTTCCTGCTAAGATCCAAATTTTCTTTTGTGTTCCCAGTTTTCTTGTACTATCAATCACGTTCTTGCTCTTCAGCAAAAAATGAGTTCTACACAGACGTCTAAGTCGGAATATTATTTACGTATTATTATTATTATACATCGTCCTTAATATAAAACACGTAAATTTGTCATCTCTCTTTAGGACAAATAATCTTACAGTCACTTTATTCTCAAACTCCCTCAATTTATGTGTATCACTCTCGTATGACCTCATAGTGTGCAAAGCTGATTTTATCAATAAATACTCCATCCAAAAAGTGGAAGATTCGAGTTATAAAACAACACATAATTTAAGAAGTGTTTAAGCACAGAGTACGTCTAGACGTGACTAGGACGCTAATAAAAGGATAAACGTTTTACCAGAGTAAGTTAAAGCTCTCAGTTTTTTTTAATTCTCTTAGTTCAGTTTTTCATCTGAAAAGTCATATAATGTTATAGTTCCATATACTTAATTTTTACTTTTATAGAGAAGATACTGAGCAATAAAACACTCAGAAATGAATGGCAGTATCTGTTCAAATTAATACCTGCTAATTGCATCACTTGTAGCACTATACATCGCATTCGCAATACCATGTAATTGAATTCTGCCATATTTCTACAGTATCGTTTAGAAAAGAACATTTTATAACCAATAGCGAAAAGAAATTATTTTCCTTATTGTTTATATGAGTTTAAAGTTTGGCATCGCACTGTACAAGGCTTCGGAGTTTGTCTATAAGCTGAGACATCATTTGGAATTTAAAAACTAGAAAAATTATGAAATTCCAAGTTTTGTGGCACTGAACAAGCAAAAGCGTGATAACACGGATGAAAAAGAGACTGGCCGAACAAGAAGCGCGTTTCGAGAAAGAAGAAATTACACTAGTTGGGAAAATGACTTTTGTTTGGAAAATGTCTTCTTCGAAATTACGCTGCGAAATCGGTTATCTTGACAGGTCCTCTCGTGGATTTTTCCCAATACTTGCAAACAATTCGGGACACTATTCCTAATATAGTCTGCGGTTGCTGCCGTCCACATAATTTTCAGTTCAATATTCATTATAATCGAAACACTAGATGTCTTACAGTCCGAGCAACCGACAGTTACTAAATAAAATACGAAATACAAAACGAAGAAAATTATGGTAATTTTTCCTAAGGTTTAGGAATTATTTAACAAACGATTTTTCAAAATTATTGATGATTTTATTACGTAAAACAGTCGAAGACTGATGTCTATCGGATTCAAATATAAGCAAACTAATTGCACTCCAACACCAAACTCTACTATAACATAACATAACATAACATAACATAACATAGCATAACATAACATAACATAACATAACATAACATAACATAGCATAGCATAGCATAGCATAACATAGCATAACATAGCATAACGTAACATAACATAACATAACATAACATAGCATAGCATAGCATAACATAACATAGCATAGCATAGCATAACATAGCATAACATAGCATAACGTAACATAACATAACATAACATAACATAGCATAGCATAGCATAGCATAGCATAACATAGCATAACATAGCATAACGTAACATAACATAACATAATATAATATAATATGCTGCAGTATACGACACTGTAATATATTATACCATACCGTGGTAATTAGATATTGAGCAGAACTTAAGAGAAGAGAAATCTAGCATGCTTTGCTTGCAAAACTGAAATGATATATCCTTTAAAATCCTCCCATGTGTGTTTTTCATACAAGGATACGCGAAGCGCAAGAGCGGAGTCCATCCTTGTTTGTTATTTCTTTTCAAAATCAGTAATGTTTACAGAGTCAACACTATGTCTGATGAGCGACGGAGATTGAGTTAAGTCTATTTTACTAGTATATAGGCCTATGTATGTATATATACACACACATTTACTCGTAATTTCATTAAGGAGAATGTAATGTAAACAACATCACGGGAATATAGTACGAATGCTTTAATAATTTAAAAAGGGCTGAAGGTTAAAAATAAATTAAGAGAGATGACATTCAGGAATTACCATACCTCAGCTAAATACCTAAATGTAACGCATAAGAGGGGTGCTACAATTCGCGGGAGGGTGGTTAGTATTCCTGCTATGTAGTCGGGAGTCGGTGAGTTCGGTTCTCGTTCCGGTTACCGGTTACAATGAGTTATATTTGAACCTGTTTCCGCACCCCTTCCAGACAAATACCGGACTTAACCTCAAATTATGCCACGATATATTCCTTCCGTATCCTACTCAGTCTTCCTCCAATTTGGTACCAAACAGTTGATAAATAGAAAATAATTAAATTGTTAAGATAAGGTTTTCGGTTTTGTTCTTATTATTCTTAAATTATTATTATTTTAAATGTGTATATTCTAGTTCAGCTTATACACGGACTCATTTAGATTATCGGCAAAACTCCTCAAGAGGGGAATCGTTGAACCGCAAAATCTCTATCCACACAAGACAACGTAATAGAGAAAAACGCGGGAAAAAAATCTATTAGATAGGACAGCGAATTTGTGATGACACTGTAGTCGAAGTTATTACCCAAATTGATTTTGCTGTGTTTGCAAATATATTCCTTTATTATCTCTAAAAGGAAATAAATTATGTGTCTCAATATGGCAAAACTGGAGATGAGATTAAGCCTAAGAAGCGTGTTACAAATTTGAATAAGTAGCTTCGATGTGAAGCCCCACGCATTATTGTTCTGAAATTGGATGGGCATGAATTATTTACATTAAACGGGTAGACCTAACTTAACTTTACAATTCCTTATAAGAAAAGAGAAAACGAAAATGGTGGTGGTGCTGAAGTCGCACGTAGCTTAATGTTGGACATGTTACAAATACGCCTGTAGGTGGGCTTTATGGCATTCGGAAGGCGAGGTATTATTTTTAATCAACGAAAGCAGGGAAGCGAGTACATTTGTTTATCATGCAGACTTCGTGTAAATCTAATTTCATACACAGAAATACGGCTCCGTGCAACCGCTGTTTCTCCACATGAGCAATAAAACTGGAAATGCTGTTAGAGACCTCCATGATCTTGAACACAAAATCACGCAAGTTTTGCAGGCGTCTGTGTCCCTAAGTGTTGCTGCTTACTCAGGCCACAAGAATGAACCACACTACGAGAATAGAAGAAATGAATAATAGGAATAAGGGAAAATACGGATAAGAAGAAGTAGAAACGGGAAGGAACAGAGGATTTGGTTAAGGAAGTAAACAAACAATGACAAAACAACAAACAAATGAAAGAGAAAAAAAAGTAACTTAAATGCAACTTGGCCATTTGGCGCGTTTACAACAAGCACTTGTTAACACGCACCTATTGGTCACGTCACGTTTGTGTGTGTGTGTGTGTGTGTTAATCCACATGTAACAACTAAAGAACTACAGGAAGGCACTCTTTTTTGTAGTCTGATATTTTGAATTACATAAAAACCTCTGAGAATATCCAAATTCTGTCATAGTACAATAAAAATAACGGTCGATATAGGTGAACACCCGGTTTTACTTGTATATCGAGAATCACACATGCTGAACTACTTACACAGCCATCACGAGAAAAATTTTGTAAACAAAATTTGTTGCGCGCTCTTTCCTACAGTACTTCCTATTTTGGTCGATACAATTACAAACAGGAAGCAATAAGCCATGTTAGTTACGCTATAAAAAAATTCCAACATTTTTACTGTTAACAAAAACTCGCTATATGTTTGAGAACTGCGTTCTTCTGGGATATTATGCAGCAAGTAGTGATAATTCCTTACCGATGTTTCGGGACAACCTATCCGTTCCACCTTCAAAGGTGAATTGATTCTCAATTGATTCTTGACCTTTGAAGTCGGGACCGATAATTTGTCCCGAAAGGCCGGTAAAGAATTACCACTACATGCTGCGTAACATAGCAGAAGCCTGCAGTTCTTATCTACTTCACGGTGGAAGCCTGAAATCTCCCTCGCTACACATTTTCTCGTAGATAATTATTTGTGTTTCCAAGAGGTAAAGACTGAAAGTTAGTTCTAAGTTCTTTTCCTCTGAGACGCGTCCGGAAAACGACGACGAAAATCGACTACTAGCTTCGCCATGTCTCACCGCCCGCACGGAACAACTCGGCTGTAACTGTGCGAACATTCGTGAAATTTCATACCGAAATGTTGTTTACCACAATACGTAACTATCGACCAAATTTCAGTGCAGTTACGATCGGCTTGAAACACAAATCACGGTGTGTGAGCTCAGGCTTCCTCCGTGCTGTAGATGGGAGGAGCGCTCTGTCGGGATTTTACGCAGCCTAGCACAGCAGTTTATTACAAACTCTTGGTCTCATATTCAAGCGTCAAGTAGTTCTTTTAAACCGATTACCCTTGAAGATGCAACCAGTAGGTTGTCTCAGAAGGGTGGGTAAGAAACCTCCATTCTACCCTGCGTCCAGTCCCAGAAGAGTGCATCTACCACAGTCTACCTTCGTGAATGTGTGTTAATGACTCGCCACTTATGAGCTGCGTACCATAAAGTCGACACATCCAGGAAGTAAAAAAGAAACAAAGATCTACACACACGAGTAGCCTAATACGGATTAACATACCTTCGATTTATTCGCCGGGTTATTAGAGAAAAATATAGAAATGCAATCATAACCTGTGACTTCAAGTTGTCACGGATTTGTTGATGAATAGAGAATACAAAAAGCTGTCAGAACTTCCGTAACATAACATTCATAACGGCACTGTGTACAGCATAACTACAGTGTCGCAAAATCGCTGCGGACTGGCCTTTTATAGTGACAAATTTACTTCATAATTTTACACTTAAAAATATTTTCCTCAGCTCTACAGTATTATTTCCTTCTTTTATCCTTATTCAATCGTTGATTTATTTCTTCCTTAATTCTCTATTATCTTATCCGTATTAAAAACGTTTAAAAATATAGTGCGAAGCGAAATATTTCGCCTAAGCGAAGTGACTTGTTAACGGGGTTGCAACAGAGACTAATTCGTACACAAAACCTGTGTCTTGGGCAGTACTCTAATAATTTGCACTTATCCACCTCGAGTACTAACTTTCTGTTATTCAGAGAAGTTAAAAGAAGTCCACTCTGTTTTCCAGACGCCTTCCCTTGGACATTTGTTTGTGACGTCACACAGCTGCTTATCGGCGTCGGGACGCCTGTTGGGATATTAGCAGCGCCACAGAAGAAGGCTGATAACAAGTGAAATAAATAATGAGCTCGACTGCAGGAAAGGAAACGATGACACAGAATGCAAGCGCTGAGCCGAGACATTTTTCAAACTTGAGTAACAAACGTTAATGATTTTCTAGCTTCCTTACATAAACTAAAGAAAAAGACACTTAGTGAACTCCTGTGTTCAGAACTCTTTGTAGCGTTTCTTTGAGGAAAGACAAATTATTCCGCGAGCCAGAATTTAAATCCTCCTAACTTCCTTTCTACACGACAGTGTCTGTATGAGGCAGGGTTTAGCCTCAGTTTTATACGGAATTGGAAACAGCACAGTCACTGCTGTGACTAAAACTTGGGTTGGCCGAAGGTCTGCTCTAGGCCCTACACAAGCTCCTACTCAGAAAACGCCGAGGGCTCTTTCTCCAGGGGTGAAACATACATTCACTAGAACCATCTAGCTTACAGGTTAAGAAAGAATTTAAGAACACCTATAATTTCCCACTGGCTGCCAGAACATTTTGCATTACTGGCTGTGTTACAGTACGTGCAATATTCAACCACATGTCACGGCCGAGTGTTTACAGAATCTTGGATTCGATTCTGAACCTGGGGCCTAGTTTTTTTAGTGTTTATATGGCTTTTTTAGGCGCGTAGGCAAAATTGCGAAAAGCGATTATTAGCTTCGTCTTGTCTGTGTGCCCGTTCGTCCTCCTGTCCGCATGGAATTACTCGGCTCCCACAGTAAGGATTTTCATGAAATTTGAAATTTGAGTATTTTTCAACAATCTGTCGAGAAAATTCAAGTTTCCTTATAACCTGGCGAGAATAAAGGGTACTTTACATGGCGGTCAATGTACGTAATTGATCATATCTCCCTCAAATTTTCTTGGAATGAGAATTATTTCAGACAGTAGTTAGAGAGAAAGTCTAAATACACATTTTATATTCAATTACCCCTTTTAGAAAATCGTGTCTTTTATCAGACAATGTGGATTAATATTGTGCAGTCGGACAGGCGACATATGACAATATGGCGCATGAGCATTGCACACTGGCTACAATCACGCACTCACAATATGAAGCATTAATTGCTTTTCCACTGCAACAATGGTTGCATGAACGCGCATCACAGTTACGTTATAAGTACTTTGCCTGTCCAGGCAGTCCCTAAAGGCGGATGCAATCTTAATGTTACACCTTCGGAAAGAGTAAAAAGAAAACAAGAAAACAATGGGTCATTTTTGTGACACATAGCAAAAGACGTCGGGTCTTGGGGACAGACATGATCACGAACACAAGTCATGTACGATGATAAGCGTAAAAATCTTTCTTTCCCTCCTCTTTGCTCCACTCAAAATGAAAAATGCGTAAGGGACGAAGGGAACAGACAACTGTCAGTGGGCTTGTGGTGGGCCACAACAGGCAGGAGGAAGGGGATTCCCCACCGCACCCATGAGACTTCATAGGCTGCTTCTTATTTCAGCCACGTGGCACTGCCCTCACCTTCATTCTTGTCTCTCAAAATCATTCCTCACCGATCACCTGTACATGTGCGTATGTTTATGCGTATGTTGAATAAAGTGAGACCAACTTGATGTCACTTGCTTTTTTATTACATTATTTAATGCTCAACATGTTTCGGATGTTAATACATCCATCCTCAGGAGCTTGCGACTTATTTGTTGAGTTATTT
>Ga0123352_10001799_pt1 | contig 29078 bp, 11 predicted proteins | sample TergutLab28metaG_FD_89700 | JGI IMG/M metagenome (GOLD analysis project Ga0123352, IMG submission 89700) | Labiotermes labralis P1 segment gut microbial communities from Petit-Saut dam, French Guiana - Lab288 P1 | ecosystem: Host-associated > Arthropoda: Insects > Digestive system > Gut ... | reverse complement strand
TCTCTCTCTCTCTCTCTGTAAATTAAAATTGGTTTGTCGGTTCCTTCATCGGTTGCTCGTTTGGTTTGCGTATTTGTCATGTATTTCCTGCAAGAGTGCAGGTGATAATATCACGCATTGTACTGACTTGCCAGTGCTGAAAGGCCTATCATCTCTATAGTGGCTGGAAGTCTGTACACAAATTAATTGCTATTTCAAGGCAATATTACTGCATATAACTGCAAGGCAATTTGTACAGAATATACTCTCTTCGTGAGGAAAAATACCATTTAACCTTTCCAATGGCCCTATCATTCTTCAGAGGGCATGTTGTGAAAGTGTATCAAGGAGACAACAGCTGTCACGCAGTCACCAGTCTTTAGATTAAAGAGTTACTACCATGCAATATTAACATATACAAATCAGTGGATGTAGATAAAGTGCACCCTCGTTAATCCGGTCACAGTCAATCCAGATGTCGGATAATCTGAATAGACAAATATGAACAATTCTCTTCAAAGCTGAGTACGTACTTCAAAAGACACACGGGGTTTAGATAGGCAGATGAGTCGACGGTACAAAGAGAGACGGAACATAAAATATATTGCTGCAAAGTCTTGCTTGTTTTTCAGTATCGTCTTGGGCTCGTGGATAGGAAGGTTGCTATTGCTTATAACGCTTCATTTGTGCAATTATTTGTATTGTACTTACATATGCACGTAAGTTAACATACTTTATTTTAATAATTATGGGTTCTAAAAATTGAAGATTGGAATAAAAATAAAACACTATTTTAACTATCATTAACAAGCTCAAAATGGAAGAAAAACTTGACAGTCGTGTTCTGTTTTTGTCGTTTAGTACTATCTGCTGCTATACTTAATCTGGAATGTCGCTTAATTCGGATTACTTCTTTTCCCAATTAATCTGGATTAACAAGGCCTTACTCTAATAATATTAGTAAAACAGTGAGTTTTCAGAGAGCAGATATATAAGGGATTAAAAATTTAAAAAGAATAGAAATTGCGCAAGGATGCAAAAACTCGCGCAAGCACAAACGTTTATACGTACTATAAAAAGTGGTCTTTAACAGTGCTCAGCCTAAACAAAGATTCATATGGCCCACCAGTACTTACTTGCAGACAGAATTCAGTATCAAATTCCATGTAGATCCGTGTAGTGCTTATGGGGATAACCTAAGTGTACAAAAGAAATGACAGAACTATAGTAATATTCCTTCTACAGGAATAGGGACACAATTGCATTACATACCACAATTTATTTACTGCCTACCTCGCTTGTAAAAACTGGGCCTTAGTAACGTCCATTCCAGTCGAGGCTTTTCTTGGTTTAACAAAGAAGGCCTTTCTAAAATACTTGGACAAACTTCAGTAGAGAGTTTCTCAAGAAAAAAAAAGTTCATATAAACCATATATGTCCTCGAACACCTACTTTTCGAGATACAACTACTACGTTTGCCCGAACTCAGTCCTTTATATTTTTATCTATGGCGACTCTTAAAAACCTTACTGTTTTCAGCTTCGACTGTCATGGAAGAAACACTTCACCAACTTAATTCCAATGCCCGTCGAGTACTTACAAACGCACCGGGACCTATGAAAGCTTGCGGAAGTCCATGATCAGACGTGTCTATGCGTGAACTAATTCAGGGGGAGGATTTTTAAGCATTTGTTGTGAACTGTGACTTCATAAACACTAAGCACTCAGCAGTTACTAAATTCGGAAGGTGTACTTTAAATGTATTACGTCAGTTGTAATTAAAATATTACATAGTGAATATGTATATATATATATATATATATATACGGTCGAATATTATATTTCAAAGAAACTAGAAAATTATTATTTCGTGAAATATGCGTATAAGAAATTTTTCTTCGTTTGATATAAAGAATTTGTCTAAGCAATATAGATTTATAATATACATGTCATTTATTACAGAATGAGAAACTAAACGTAGATAAAATCTTAGAAAGACAGACGCCGAGGATTAGTTTGAAGTATTATCCCAACATTCATGTAGGCAGAATGATGGGAACAAAGAAATATTCTTATATTAATGAGGACATTAGATGTCTGGTACGATAATTGAATTTGGAACCTCCCAAGTACGACACACTAACAACTCGACCGCACTATGTGATGTTGTGTGGTAAGGGCTCAAACGTTGTTCCGAATACTGGAAATGGATTGAAAGCTAGCAAATTGTAGATATTTTACGGAGTCCTAAAAAAGATTACAGAATGCAAAGCGAAGCAAAGAAGGATCTTTGGATCCTCCAAGACATCTGTCTGGATTTTTTTTGTCACATATTCGAAACGCCGAACTTTGAAATAAAATATGAGATATAACGGCTTCGTCTTTCCTGCGGTTAAAATCACAGGAAGAGGAATTAGCTCTTTCGTAGAGCTTGAATTCCTGGCTTTATTGTTCGATAAATCACGCAGCTGCAGGCTCTGCATAGGTTAGGTTAGGTTAGGTTAGGTTAGGTTAGGTCTGGTTAGGTGAGGAAAGACATAGTTCGTGATGCAGTAAAGGGGACGGCATTGCTTGTGGTTCCGGTTTCCCAGGACACGGTACTATTATGGTCGCTCAGCAACATGTTCGAAACACGCTGCTTGGTGTAATGCCGACACAGCCCTTAGGTGTACTTCAATATGCCACACTTGTGTCGCCCGAAGTTGTCTGTAACAATGCATAACAGCCACACCTATCGCCCGTTCCACAAGTTTCTTCACTTGTATATTCATGTTCTCTAATATTCGCATGGTGAGGAATCTTTCATGGACTGTGGAATCGGTTATACGCTGAATCCACCATTCCTCTCCTCCATCTAACTTTCCACCCATCCACTCACCCACTAATCCATCCACATCCATGGGGGCAACCCCAAGGTAAGTCGAGGCTTCCAGTGTTTCGGTTTTATGAATCTTGTTAATAAACATGTGTTAATATTCTTAGGCGAAGTTTCGTAATATCTGAAGTTCTCTACCCATAAATGACAATGTAAACACAGAAAATAACCAACATACATACATCCATGCCTCGAGTGGGATTTAAAAACATGATTTCAATTTTCCAAAGGTTACAGCAGCCTGCATGCCTTAGAATGGGCAGCTACTCTTACCTAAACTATAATAAGATAAAACGTAAAGCACATACAAACAATTTCACACATCGTCTGTGCGTTCCAAGAATTCTACAGCATCTCGGTTACAAAATTCAATGAACTAATTCTGGGGAAACTACCGTTGTAAATGGGACAACTGAACGAACATTTATGCTTTATAAGGGCGAAGTATCGCGTTATTTGAGGATGAGGAAAACGGTAAACTTTTGAGGTAGAAACTAAAAATTCATTGATTGGCCGCGTTGAGTGTCAAAAAGATCAAAAGCAGCTGTCCGCCGCTAGGTGCTGATGAGTTAATTTATTGTGAAAGATTGTGATGAGTGTCGCCGTAACACAACGCTGCGATTTTGTGCAACAGGCGTTTGTGTTTGTGAAGAATTGTTTCCAAAATCCTCCTGTTTACCACAGAAGAAAACCAGATTAAACAGACGAAGATTACAGGACATCACGAAAATTCCAGCCAAACCTCAGGCCGTCTGGAGGGTAACCTGAAACAGGAATACCAAGAAGTGCTTCTTACGGTGGAAGATGCACTGAGTCTAGTGAGAATCAACTCCGAAAGGAACTGCTTCAAAGGGAAAAATACCGTCTGTAACTAAAGCAAGCACAAAATTTTTGTACTGCTACAGTGAGACAACTTCGTCTCGCAGCTTGTATTTTCCGAGAGACCTGTCTCAAAGATCAACACAATAACTTGCCTGTAGTTACACCCAGTTCCTCTTGTTACCCTTTAAAGGAGAAGTTGATTAGAATAACACACGAGTATAACACCACAGTTAGGTCATACCGCACACAGTACAATATAATTTCTTCTATAAATTTAACTCCAGCTAAGGAAAGTTCTTGTTCTTCATTCTGAGAAGCAAATAAAACTGTTTGGTAAATTTAGATATCATCATCCCCTTGTGTTTTAAACAGAAATTATTTACCTATTTATGTATTCCGAAGAACACAGCTAGCTGTGTTAGTCTGAATACATAAATAAATTCGAAATTCTATGAGCTAAAGAGCATAGTATATAACGACAAACGAGTTGCCCTACACGAAGAACGAAAGCACACTGAAAAGTCAAATTTTGACGATACAAAACAAGTTAAAAGAATTCCTGTAAACCAGGAATTTATCAATCCGAATAGTCTGTATTATAACTGATTTCTTCGCGATTTTTCGTAGCCTTTTCAGGTCGATATAAAGTTAGTACCTCAAATTAGGCCATGGTGTGTATGTATAGATAGTGTCCGATAACTATGTAATAGCTTCAGGATTAGATTCTTGACGTCATGCGGAGTAAAAAATGTAACACACGTTACAAAACTACGGAACTTTGAAATGAGCGTGAATAAGGACGGATGGGCAAGAAAACACAAATAATTCAGTGGAAGACATGGTTCTCTTCACTTCTCACAATGAAACAGTGTTACAGTGTGTTTAAAACAAGCGTTCAAAATGGCCGGCTTCGGCCTGGGTAAAAAGTATGGTCCGCGTCTGCAGAAAAACGGCGGGTGTCTTCTAACAGTTCAGTTCAGTTCGGTAGTTCATTTTCGAAAACGTTGATTTAAATGTCATTTGTTGTCAGCTATTTTATGTTGTATCCTTCATGCAGGCTACTTCAGGTTACTGGCAAGCGTGACGTGCAGTGAGATATATGTACTTGGAGCAGTCCGTGTAATAAGAACTAATGAGTAGGTGCAGAGATACTAATGGATTTGAAAGGAAATTTGTAAACGACCCTAAGTGTACGGATAAACACAGCGGATAAATAGAATTCAGTATGCATATTAGGATAGATAATAAATTAAGCTATCCGCACCACTAACTTCAAGCAGATAACCACGTTTTCATCTCACAGATTTCCCCTTTCATCTTTCATAAGCACAGAACACTCTTAGTTATATAGTACCAGCAGTCGATACGGCGTCTTTATAAATTGGAACACTACCTGGCAACGTTATAGTTTTCTTGCGCAGAGCTTGTCAGTGTCAACAGACAGCTGTTAAAAACGACACTTCTTCAGATACCGATCATTTTAAAAGTCTGAAAAAAATAGCTAAATATTTTTGTAGAAAAACATATAGTAAGAGAGCGCTGAAAGTCGAGATTAAGTTCCATAGATGAAGTGTGCAATGCATTACCGACTTCCACTGGTAAAGCATCCTGCTCAAATTTGTAAATATTTGCTAACATACATAGAAACATATCTTTATAAAGCTATAGAGATACTTGTTTAGAATTCTAAGGATGTGTTTGCAGCTTGTTTAGTCGATAAAGCGATGCAAACTAACGTGAAAAGAAGCGGCGCAGACTCGGCCAGGACAGATCCAAAGTCCTTTCCGCAATCAAAACCCACCGGTGTGTATCCGTTTTCTCTGCAGGTGGAATTTCCAGTTTCACTTTGCCATTCTAATGTGACATTCCAACGCGATGAATTAGTGACCCGGCATAGACAGCAGAGCCGTCGGCAAGCATGCAAACACTTTGTGAGCACATAGTTTATAGGGTGGCTCAGAAAACTTCTGGCATCCCGTGGCAGTTGTATAGTTTGTCACACTACAAAACACGTTTCTGTTATTAGGAAGCAACGACTAACCATACAGATTTAAGACTCCTTTAATGACATTTTCAAACAATAAATTTTTATGCGCGGCTTCAAATGACTGGACGATTAATAAGCAATGGAATCGTTCATGCTCGATGCTGAACTGTTTCTTCAGTCTCATACCCTGCGTCACAGAGAAAAAAGTTCTTTGTTCGACTCGCATCTCACCAAAAACAGCGTCTCATATACGAAATCCAACAACAGCTACGCATTAAAATGTACGTGGATGTCTGTAAAATGGCTGTTATCTTCATACGATTTTAACAAAAATCGAAATACGCCAACACATGTTCATAAAAATCTTAAATTTTAAAAAAATCCGTCCAGCAGGTCTCGCGATGTTCCATGCGAACTGATGGAAGGGTAGAGAGGGAGAGACAGACAGACAGGAGGACGGACGGGTAGAAAATCTGACAAAGTTAATGGTCGCTTTTTGCAAGTGTTTTCCGAAAGCGTCTACGACAGGTGAACATTAACCTAGATTAAAGTTACATAATAGAGAATAGTAGAACACAGATGATATTTAAGAAGAGAATATAATGTCAATAATCACGGCAATAATACTAAAAGGTCATAAACAGCAAGATAACGTCAAACGCAACGTGCGCAATTGCCCTGCCAGAGTTTACGCGTTGTAACTAATGATGATACTGGCTACACGTTGGAAAGGGACGGCCATCGATTTTCCATTGTTAACAACCGTAAATCACGCGACTTGTTTCAAGTGGCCATACTTGTCTGTGGCTGAGTGTGAAGTGTTCAAATTGCGGGCGGTCGGGTCCAAAGTTTGTTGAGAATTTCAACCGGTGGGAGGTAGAGGTGGAGGGTTTCCGTGCATTGATTAAAGGTTTTTTTTTTTTAATTTGGTCCTTACTCCAGCCCCTTAAAATAGTAAAAATACGGTGGGAGGATTTGAGGAACAGCTGCAAGAAATTAATGTGTACCAAATATGTGCATATTTCTGTCAAAACTTTATTCTCTCCTTCTTTGGCCTGCAGCCTGTATACAGTATTTCATAATTTACTCGCTCTTGCATGCTTCAGTTTGCCAAAGCGGTGGCCTCTTATCAGCCGCACTGAACTAAAGAGTGAAATGTAAATTTGGCCGATGCAGACAGCCGCGCCGTTAAAGGTGTACGTCTGCGGCCACTCGCATGCTGGGATTGCGGTTTCGAATCCCGCCGGGGGCATGGATCCCTGTCTGTTTTAAATATTGTGTTGTCAGGTAGAGGTCTCTGCGACGGTCCGATGCCTCGTCCAGAGTAGTCCTACCGAGTGTGGTGTGTGTGTTTGTGTGTATCACCGAATATGAAGAGGTGCAACAAGAATCCTATACACCTGAAATGAGTATGTAGCATAAGGTCCGACTAAGAAAGAAGAAAGAACTCTAAATTTGTCTTAGTCTTTAATTAATCATCTCACCATGAAGGCAAACTACAGCCGTAGAAGGAAGGCCATGATTAATTCACAGATCGGCCGCTTTTGATCAGCGGTACTCACAGGATAAATGTACTGGTACTGTCGCCGGTACAGTTTCTTGGGAAGAGGTAATTACTAGATTCTCAAGCCCATAGCCTAGTGACTGTACTGAGGTCCACGGATCCGCCAAACAGAAGGATAATACTTGATTCACTTTTTCCGATAAATCGCATGTTCATTCTTTCTGGAATTTTTTTTTGTTTATTCCCTTCCATCTTTTTTTATTTTCTGTATCACTTCCGTTAATTCTTTCTCCCGCTTTCATCCCTTAACACTTTCTTCAAATTTCAAAAGAAAATCATTCGCCTTTTATAACGTTCCTATAAAAGCTCACATAAAGGAAATATATGACAGAAAAATTGTTGTTTCAAAAGGCAGAAGGAACAAAATAATTATTTATGCATTTCAACAGTAAGCCAGGAAAATATATAAACAACATTTCGCTACCTTTCTGGTAAGAGACTACTGCAGTTCTTGTGATTGGATTGAGTAAAACTATGTAACCTTAACAAAACCGTATCCTCTAAACGGGTTTAAATCGAGTATAAACACATTTCTGTACCACATACAAAAGTAGAATACTGTAGGTTACTTAAGAATGTGAATCCCTTGGAGTTTCGATTACAATCGATTATGCTTGTATGTACACTAGAGAGCCGACAGTGGAGCGATCTGTCCGCGTAGTTTCATTGCAAAGTGTAACGTGCATCTCTTTCTCCCAATCTCACACTCCCTGTTGTAACAGATTTGTTTTGTGTTTGCGACAAATTCCATACCATTTAACATTCACACTTCCCCCTAACCTGGACTGTGACAGGAACAATGCAACAAGAAAAAGGAGACAATTTTCAGAACAGATAAAAGGAGACTGAGTCTCTCACAACCTCACCACAACCACATCTCCTACAGAGTATGGTACTGCTCTTGGATTGAATAGCGAGTTCTGATGCAAGGAGGATGAAAGGAAAGAACACAGAAAAAAATAAGGGAAAAAGGAGACGGAAAGAATAGATGACACAAATAAATAGAAATAAATACACACTGAGCTACTGAATAAATGGGAATACGGTCCGTCTGTTTCGGCATTAAAATACTTGCATATTATTGGTATCGAATTTCTCATTTCTCATTTCTCAGCTTTGGCTGGGAAATATTCACCTATCCAGCGATGTAGTAATCAGCAGGATTAGGTTCGGTGGTCTTATTTGTGGTTTAAAAGGTTTCTTATAATTTAACATGTGCAAAGAATTACAGATTTTTGCAGTTGTGTATATGTATTCGGGTGCAAGTTAAGTCTTGTTAGACATTTGATAGTGACTTTGGAATTACTCCCTTAGATGATATTACTATCGGGATCACTTCTGCTGCCTTTTGCTTCCACATATCACATATTTCATTCGCCAGTTCTTGGTACTTGTTTATTATTATTATTATTATTATTATTATTAAGTGTTTTGTATTATTATGATAATAAAAAGATAATATTCTCCTAAAATTATCACGGGGTCAGTTTCTGTAATGGTGAAGCAGAATTTTCGTGAAATATATGCTGAGTTTTTATGTTTTAAATTTTATTGCTTAAGGATTCAAACGGTTCATAACACTTCAATTCAAAACATCTTTTTAGAAAAACAGGCAGATTACTAATTCAATAGATCAAGGACTTCCTTGAATATATGATAGTCGCCTAAGTGGTAAAAACTCCCTCTATTTGTGAAACGAATAAACCAACTGATAAAAAGTTTTGCCACTGAACTCTCTACTAAGCTAGGCAAATATAGTTCACGTTACCATATCATATGTTTTAAATATGCATTTTAATGTTATCCCCGATTGGTGCACATATTCCAAGCCGTCTGTTTTCACGGTTTAGTAACTCGTGTAACTCGAAGTAAGAAAATATTAACATAAATTTTGGTCCTTCACATAATACACTTCTATCTTTCTTAGATTCACGGATAGTTGATGAAGACGAACATCGTTATACTTTGCAAAGTGTTATGTCTACACAAAACTGTTTTGTATGAACAGGGTGAGAAGTATTGGAGAAAGTGGGTGAAAAAATGAAGATTCATTTTTGTCTTCCGCAGAGCATATAAACGAAGCAGGTACATGATGTTAACGACAATTATGTGACGATAAATCGCCGTTTCCAACCCACGTGAAGATAAACACTAAGTTTACCTCTACAGACGTCTACAAAGCACGGACTGACTGTAAACCCTATACTCTTCTTGCTACGACACAACAGTTAGAAGTTCACCATATAACATACCACGAACGCGCAGAGGGGAATAGAACGTCGGCGCTAGATGAGGTGGGTGTTCAACGCAACGCCCCGGCCGTTTTATTCCCGGGAAAGAGAGTCGGTACACATTTTACAGGATAGCGGATGGTCCCTAGGGCCGGTCTAGACGGGTGCCGAAAATAACGTCTCATTACACCTACTAAGGTTTTCTGCCTCTATTTACAGATTGGTGCTGTCCAACACTTCCTTCGTGTTTAAGAGTTCTGATTACACAAAAATATTGGTTATTTCAGCACAGACACTGTAATTGTATCATTTAAAGCCCAATGGTTCATGTAATAACAACTACAACATCAAGGAAAAGTGTGTTAATGTGTTACACATCAGTCTCACAATAAACAACGACTATTTCCCTAAACGCCATTAAGCTGATCTTTGTAGCAGGGACATTTTGATCAAAAATTGAGTCTGTCCACTTCGTGAAGGTATATAGGGGAGCAGAACGTAGCTCCACTAATTCCTATCCTGGGCGCTAAGTGGACTTAAGTGATCAATATTACGTCACCGGCACGCGGTGGTGCAGTTGGTTGAGGCACTGCACTACAAGTTGGAAGGCCGCGGGTTCGATTCCCGATGGTGTCACTGGAATTTTTCATTTTCAATCCTTCCGGCCGCACTATGGCCCTGGGATCGACTCAGCCTCTAGCAGAAATGAATACCAAGAATATTTCCTGGGGGTAAAGACGGCCGGTGACTAGGGCTAACAACCTTATCACCCTCATGTGCCGATTGTCTTAAAATCTGAAAGTCTCAACTTTCTGGAGCCCTCAGGGCCTGTCTAGGCTTATTTCAGGGATTGTTTTACCTTTTTACTCATTGAATAGGAAGCAGGGTAGACCCCAGAGCAGATCTGGATGGCGTTTCTGAGAAGAAGAAATGTCTTACCCCTACTGGGATTCGAATACCGGACCGTTAAACCCATAGTGAGTCGCTATACCGACTACTCTAACCAGGCTTCCTTCTTTCTGAGAAGGAAAATTAATTTTCAAAACTTACTTATGCGAATTTCACATTTTATAAGTTACGAAAATGTTGACTTGGAGGCTGGATACATTGAAAATATGCCTGAGGTGTAAATTGTTTAATTTACACTTACTAACATGTAAGTCTGTCATCGGAAATATCAGCTATCCAGGCAGAAATTTCTAGAGGGACGAGACGCAACATTGCATGTAAGTGTAATATTAAAATAGCTTTTACATAAATACATTGCACGTGTAAAAATAAAAATAAGTGGTTTACCTACCGCTTAAATTATTCTGTAATTTTTATAGTGTCTGTATAATTGACGAATGTGACAAAGGGCCACGGTTTGGACACCCATGAGACAACGTCCAGTCATCTGAATGTATGTTTATGGCGTGGAAAGCTAAGTTCGGTAGAGGTCAACTGAATAACCACCATCTGTTCAACAAATAACGGTGTGTTTGTTGGTACAAATGACAAATAACATACATATGACGTAGACATAAAGACCTCCGCTCGTGACTTGTCAGATTAAAATAGCCGGGTGATGAAACATAAAGAGAAATACATAATACATAATACCACTGTTCCGCAGGGTCTGACATTGATCATGATCTTCGTCATGTGAAAACATATTTCTTACTTCTGTCAAGGCATTCGAGACGTAAAGACAAACTGCGGTTATTTCATGACGATTTATTTGTAAGTAGTGCGTGTTTCAGTTATTTAAAACACAGAATTAGAAAAGATGTATAAGGAAGCGGCTGCACCTTAATTTGACGTATTGTACCATTTTACTGGAAGGACCGAGGAAAACTACGAACCAACTATAGCAATGAAGGGTCGATGAGAGAAAAGTTGTAGCCGGGGTATGATCAATAAAAAGCTGCCCAACAGGCCGCAACGTTCCATCCGTATCTCCTGAACAAACTTATTTCATGGTGTAAGGATTTCTGAGAGGGACGAAATTATTTTGTGTGCCTAAACACTGTTTACTACAAATTTCATCATTCAGTAAATAAACTGTCCACCCCTGAACCTTAACATAAGCCGTTAATTCTGTTTCGTGCTAAAACACCTATTAGTGTAAGACATAGTCTAATAATATATTCCACAGGACGTCTAGTACTTCAAGTGTCTCTCAATGTAAGGTAATATGGCAAAAATGTTTTACTTGTTATATATTCCATCCGTGCTACATGCCCCGTTAATCTCACACTTATTTATTTACTCCTTCCCATATTATTACATGGAGAGTAAAAAAAACGAACATCTTATTTCCGTCAATCTCCAACTTTCTCTAAATCCAACCGTCAACATCCTGCAACTGTAACCCACCCTGCCCTGTCCAGTTGTTACTGGCGTCTTTTTCTGTTTGGGTAAGGTGGCCAGGCAGTGAAGCAGACCATTTGTCTCACATCTAATGCTGAAGTTATTAATGGATCAAATTAAACTGGTTATATTCTCTCGGCCACAGACATTCAAGGTTTGGTGTTTACCCGCTGAAAACATCGGTGTACCGTGTAACTGTTACCTTCTATCTTCTATCTCTGCGTCATGTTTTGTAACATTCTGACATTATTCAGTAATTTTTCCCTAACAAGCATGAACTTGTTGGCTGTGTAATTGGGACTGTTTGAGAGTTTGGAAACGAATGTTTATAGGTTTACATTATATAGGAAATATTCCTGCTTGATATTCTTAATGCAACGGAGGACAAATTTACCCTCACAGCTTTAGCAGCGATTTGTTTTCTGCGGGTCCAAACGAAACGTTATACACATAAGGGCGAAGGCTCTCCAAGAAAGGACGGAATGAAACTATCTTCTGCAGATAACGTATGAAAGAGATCTATTTGAGAAGAAGCAATAAGATGGAGATAAGGAGACGAAAAAGTAACATTATTATTGTACGTTTTGTGACGTAGCGAGAGAGACAGATGACTATCATACTACAACTCGGGGATTCACATGATTGAGACGTGCCAGCGGTTTGTCTTAACAACAGTCAAGAAACCTTTTAATATTGTCGCAGTATTTCTTTCTGCCGCAGGGCGCCATTAATTACGATGGAACGATATTATTGTTCCTGCCACGACAATAAATCAAATTAATGTGTTCTCCTACCTTTGGTTGGAGGCGCTCTGCCATCAGAGCAGTGTAGACTGGATTGCTCTGTCTTACCTGAAACAAAAACAAGCCCAAATCAGTTCTTTCCCTTTTTAATAACCTTTTGTGTCGTGAGACTGGATTTTGAGCAAGCATGGAAGAGCAATAAATGGATGTAAAATTGCAGTTTCTAAACTTCAAAGAGAAAAGTGTCACTTAGGATATTTGGATTACAAGAAAGTATATTGTAAAAATACACGTATGGAATATAAGAACGTGAAATCGAATAAGCTACCGGAATGGGAAATCTTCATTTTTTACAAAAAGCAGATGACTTCTTAAGCAATTGAACCACTCTCTCTCTTCAAAGTTAGTGAAAAACTAAGATGTTTGCCCGATTCGTATATCACATAACAAAGGAATATTTTATCGTAGTGATCATCATTGTTTACGAAGAAGAGTAAAAAGAAATGCGAGCAGTCATCTCTGTACCTAGAACAAATTATTCGCGGATTTTCAACAAGAAAAACAAAATGTAACGATGCTGAAAAAGTCCTGTAAAACTAAATCAGCAGGGGACTGCTTTATATCTGTTGTTACAGCTGGCACCGTGAGCATGCAGTGGAGCTACAGAGCCGCTCAGCTAGCCCCACCATTACAACGGCGCCTACTATCACCGTCTCTCGGCAAGTTTCTGCCTTCGCACCGCTCCATTTAACTCTGAGGAAACAAACGTCCCAACTCCAATTAATTTGTCTGTCGCCCTCAGGTCTTGAATAAGCGCGAGTTCCAAGCCCCCATTCTGCCGCATCTGAATCCCTCAGCCCTTCTGGGCAGAGCGGTCCGAATGACTCCCAAAGCCACGAGATCGTCTCCTTCGGTCTTCTACCCAAACGGACGTTCGCTTTCTGCTTTCCATTTTTCTGTCTGTTTATCCATCCTTTCATCCATCTAATTTCCTTCTCCTGTTTCGCATTTACTTTACCTTCTCCATTATGTTGTGTACTGTGTTTGTGTGTGTGTGCAGTCTCATTTCAATATAGAGGTTTCTTATTTATTGTTGACGATAAATTTCTGGTGGAAAATAATTCTCTTTATGTAGTAGATAGGTAGGAAAAAGGTATGTAGTCAAACACAACTTAAAGTTGAGTTTGACTACATACCTTTTTCCTAGTTTCACACACACAACGGGGATGACACACTTTCTAGAGTAGATAGGTAACAATTTTTCGGAGAAAGTGCTATTTCCATGTTTAGGTTAGAAAGTTCTTCTGTGCTGATAGTGGAAGCAGCACGCAGTCCGAAATCTTTTTACTTTGTTCCAAACCACACGGTGTCACATCCAGAATGACACTAATCCTGACATTTACAGCCGTGGAAAGCTCAAGTTTCCCTTACTTATTCTAGGTTTCTTGTTGATGTTGTCAGCATATAGTCGAAAGGATTTTGTCGTGACCGTAAGAGTTCTGAGGTACAGTCGAGGAATTTACCAAAAGTACCAGTGTAAAAGGTAAAGGTAAAGCAGTCCAATTACAGGCCTGGACAGGCCCAGAGAGTTCCAGGAAGTTAAGGCTCCCAAATTTCGTGACAACGGCACAGGATGGTGGTAGGTTGTCAGCCTTATGCACCGGCTGCCTTTACCCCCAGGAAATACTCCTGGTACTGTTTTATGTTAGAGGCTGAGTCGACCTCAGGACCATAGTGCGATCGGAAGGATTTTATGTCAATGAAAAATTCAATGACACCAGTTGGGATTTTTTTTTTTATTGTTCGCATGTTTTACATGTTCTCCTCTCGACATACAGAGCAATGTACTCTTCCTATTACTATCTTATAGACAGTTGCGTACATCATATCTTGATTGTTTAAGTACGGTAATACGGTGTGGTTACGTGTTTCTCCGTGCTGCCAGGGGCTGTGCCTGTCATGTGCGCTCGGGGAGGGGTCGTTAGTCCTCCATTATTTTTCTCTCTCTTGCCAGTTTCCTGGCCCATTCCCTCTACCTATAACGTTCTTCTGTTCGCATCCTCCTGTTCCTGCTCGGCAGTTGAATGCTGTCGTCATGTAGTGTCTAGTAGTGCGAGGTAGTTCCCTACTCTCCTGCTCCTGCTTGGCAACAGATATAACTTCCATTTTGACCAATCGAACCAGCGACCTTCCGATTTGTAGCATAGCACCTTAACCACTGTGCTACCGCGGTCACCAAAGTACCAGTGTAATCTTTGATAAACCTTAGGCAGTGTAGCTGGTGTGCAGGCCGATTCCTGAAACCCAGACCTCCCGAATACTACACACATGACAGCAAGGTTTGCTAATGGTGTAGCAGTTTATGTACAAAAGTTTCATGGTTTGGTCCCACCTGTAGTTACTAGGACGAAAATTAAGAATAAAAATATCTGCCGATAAAAGTACTACCAGTGACTTAAAGACCAGAGTATAGCCCTTCCCGAAATAACGTGTTTACTGAATACATACATACCTCAAGATTTATGCAACTTACAATACACCTGCTTTATATAGCACTGTATTTGACACGAGTTCAGTGAAAATGCTGCCGGAACAATGTGTCGCTTCGTACAATTGTCCTGTAAGCCCTTCCCATTTCTTCCGATGCATGGCGACTAAGTTGCCCGTCAAAGAGTTTACGCGCAGTGCATGACGCCAGGTGCATGACCCATAATTAAAAATTGGGGTCCACGCGGTGAAAGCAATCAACGAAACGACACGACTGTGGGTGCTGGCAATTAGCAGCAAGATATCTTATCTTTGAAACTGTGGAGTGTGCAGGTCAGTGCTGTGAAACTGCAAGCAGATAAAGATCGTGGTTCACATGTGGCTTATAGATCCACAGTAGTAGTGTACTACACTAATCACGCCATCCGATCCTGTACAGTCTGAGCCAGTGAATTCCAAATATACCCTGGGACGGAACTGGTTTTCCACGAGCTGGCAAACAATGTCCCGCCCTTGAAATCGAGAAATGAAAGTGTTTTAAATCTTCGCAACATAAAAAGTTACAAATTGAGATTTATAATTTTAAATTTCCTTGATAATCTCTAATTTAAAAGTCATCCTGCTGGCGCTGCGTAATAGAATATGATAGTTTAGAATTAGTCGTAACTCTTTGCAATGATGGCACAAATAATTACATTTTTACAGTGATTCGCAGACAACACGACGTTCATGTGCTCCTGGAAGTGAACAATCGCTGGTGTAGATCATTAACTTACTTGTAATAACCAGAATTAAAACTACATCCTTCCGGATTGTCAGGACATGGTATGAACGCCTCCCTAAATAACCTGGTACAATAACAAGCGACCAGAATTTTTTAAATTCCGGTGTTTCCACTCCAGTTACTTCCATCGCGCCCTGCAGAACATTCCTGTCTGCTTCTGGAAAAACTAAAATAGAGAACTAGAAAGTTGAGAGACAACCTTCCAAAAGGGAAAGAAAATTAGTACTACGATGATTTAACAGAGATGGAAAAAGTCTTGTGGTGTTGACAGAATGTCTTGAAGACAAACCAGAAACAGATGTGATGTGATTTGCAAAGAAACGGTTCCTCCCACTGAATGACGTAACTTCCTGTGACGCCATTATTCATCCTCGGACCACCACTGATTGTGATGTGTGATCACACAATGGGAAGAGGGTGGGGGGAGAAGTATGATGAAGTGCCGAGATATGGCTGAGGTGACATTTCAACCCCTCAGAAATGGTATCTTCTACCCCTTCATCCGTCCCCTTCACAGTACAGGGAATGAGTGAATTGAAAAATAAAAAACGATGAGGTGTCTAACTCCATCAACATTCCTTAGCGTCTATCAGCAAATGCCTCGCTCCTTTACCGTCGTAGAGACTGTCACCCGCTCTGTATTTTCAGCCTCCAAATTTAGACCTCCTTCTTTTCTTCTACTGCTTTTTCTCTCTATTCTTCCTAGTTCTAAAACCCTGTTTTAGCCCAGGCGTGTTCTAACCAAAGGTCTTCTATTACTAACTGCCTACACGACAGAGAACATTCTTTCAAAATCTGGTCAAGTAAAATCCTAACATGGGTCACATGAATGCAGTCTGTCTCACACTGTATATTCCTAAAGTCCACTGTAGTGTTATTTACATACATATGTAGGTCTCAGGAATAGTAACTTTTTTAACAACAAAAAGGCTCTATGAAGACAACTTCCGCCTACACTTTATAAGTCCCTTATATAACCTTTGTGAATTACTCATGTTAATAAAATACCCTACACAATGCATTCCATGTAATTATCAAGTGGCTGGCATATTTTACTGCTGCTGGAATTCTGCACGATCGATCTTCATCAGCCTATATAGTAGACTCCGAATTCAGCCGTTGCAATTAAGACTTTTTACTTATTACATAACACATGTACTGTAACAGTTGCTAGTGGTCTTCTACAGAATTAGATATCGGATTAGAGACATTTGCGTTCATTTTACTGAACATTTTTAAATGGGTTTAACACAATTCATTTCAATATGAATGGTTTATGACAAGTTGTAGGTAGCTCTGTGTTCGATATTACTTCTCTTTTGTGTTCCCGAAGTTTTACAATTCGAATTTAGTCTAGGTTATTATCTATAGTGATAAATACTGTGGTGCTTCTCAGTCCTCAGGACAATGTTAAGACAGTGCATTCCTATGAGCCTATAACCCAACTGTTCGACTCACTTCAGGGCCAACTAATTTTCTCGTTTCGAAAATGCCCTGGCCGGCTTTAGGGTCCACCCAGGTTCCTAATAAATTGGTGCTTTTTTCGGAGGTTAAACGGTCAGGTATCGACTTACCCACTCGCATCACCTAATACCGAAGTTCAGAATATGAGAATTTATACTCCTACGTCCTACACACTCTTCGGTCACACCCACAGACAAACTAACTTTAAATTTTATATAATCTAAGTAAATAATGGGAACACTAAGTGGTGCAGTGGGTCGAGGCGCTGTGCTGCCAGCCGGTAGGTCCCGGTGTCATTCGAATTTTTCATTGGCGTAATCCTTCCGGCCGCACTATGGCCCTGAGTTCAACTCAGAAACGAGAACCAGGAATATTGCCTCGGAGTAAAGGCGGCCGGCGCTTAGGGCTGACTTTACCACCATCATGCGTCAATTGTCCAGAAATCTGGGAGACTCAACCTCTAGTCCAGGCCTGTAAATGTTACTGTTTTTCCTTACCTAAGCAACTAATACAGCTTTGTTTAAAAAAACCAACAACGTATGTCAAAGGACAATCGTGCGAATGTGATTTTGTAGCTAACTCGAAATGCGGCTGTGTAGCAGCGCAGAAAATTTGAAATCACTTTCACACTGCTATTCAAAATTCAGAATGGATGCTGTTTCCCTCGGGCCCACATACATTAAAAGTTTACGTTCGCAGCAGCATTCATTCATTACCACATTACCAGTCAAGGTACGACGGATGCAAGGCTTGTAGATCGCTACAGTGGACTTCGCTGATATTTACAGTGAATGTTGTTAAGCGAAAACATACTGTAATAATTAAATATGATCACAGCCATCGTCTATTTTTCACATTCTTTTTTTATAAACATGTATTTTCAATACTACTATCAATAACACTATTGAAATTAGGCCTATTGTGTTATGCATCAAAACTTCAACCCAAATATTAAAGACGAAAATACTGTAATGTTAAGTGAAGTGGGCTGCTTGCTTATCGATTGCTTGTCAGCAAGATGGAAGTTACAGCTTATCGGAGACCGCAAAGCCACCCCTCATCTGCTGAATCAATATTGGCTTCCCTAAGGGTGGCAATAGTAAGGGTAGACTCACACAGGATATAATAGACACAAAGCAGAGAACTATTCAATAATCGAACGGCAAATAGACAGTTTCAAGTAGAGAAGGAACGTTCCAAATAGTTTAGTAATGTATACTGCAGGGAACACAGTGGAAAAAAAGAATAAATTTTGAGATGTAGGCTCCTGACGGCTGAGGTATTGGATGCGATTCCTTCTAATCTGGTAGGAACTGGCCGACGTTTCGGAGAAATGTAGTGCAAAATCCTTCAGGGTAGAGAAGATAAATGCAAAAGTTATTCAGCAAAATTTCTATCACGCTGTAAGGGGCCACGTCTCAGGAGACAGTATTCTTGCAACATTACTTGTTCCATTTTCTTGTTCTCCTATTTCTTCATTTCTTTCTCTTATGAATTTCATTCGGTTCCCTTTCTCCAGTCATTGTCCTCAACATTACCTTCTCTTTCCTCGTTCTTCACTATCTTAGTGCTTTTATTAATGTCATTCTCTTAATCTTTCTTGTCACTTCTTATATTGTTTGTCAACATCTCTTCTCCGTAGTGGATGACAATCTTAAATTAATTTTCACATTATATCTAATGTGACAGGGGTTTAAGATGTTCGTTTCACGTGTGTGTAAACGGTTCAGGCTTTATTGTAACTATACAGAGACATTCTTCAATATGAAACCAAGAGAGAACATATATATATATATATATATATATATATATAGTGAATGAGGGGTGAATATTGAAAGAAATCTTAGGGAAATAAGTCATAAAACTGTTGAGGTAGCAGCGAATTACGTGTTGAGCATAAAATAAAACAAAACAGTCCCTGTGTTTGATCCGTTAGGAACTATGCTGTGAATACGTTTGGGGCAATCTTAATCACATCACAGAATGGAAGTGAGTTGTCAGCTTCACGATCCTGCCACTTTACCCTTTGGAAAGTACTTACGATATAAATTTCATATGAGGCCGGGTGGACTCGAGAGACGATTTGGACGCTGCTGGAAGGTAAACCCCAATTCACTGGCCGTCCAGCAGAGAGATCCATCACTACATCATCTAAATTATCCTATCACCGTCTGCGAGCATGATTACTTAAAACTGGGTTGTGACAAATATTATGAAAATTTGCATTTGCAAAATAAAAAAAAAAATCCAAGATGACAGCAGAATTAAACCGTGGCATGTGATAATGTGATTCATCGTTACCGCGAGTTCAGTGTGCGTGATGTGTCCAGGTAAAGCATGAGTGGAGTGTACCTCCACTACAGCTTACGTATACACCTTCGCAGCGTGCAAAGAGACAAATGTACAATATATGTTTTACAATTTGTGTGAGATTTTTGTGACTGATATTATTCTACGTAACGCTGGGACAGGGCGAAAAGTTAAACACCTTCTTCAATGAATGGAAATTTATCAACGAAAATGTACCAGTGGAAATGAAACAATGGAAATGTACCAGTGGCAATGCACCAATGCTTTCGGTTATTCCTGTTTCCGTAAATTCTTCTTTCTTGTTCTCCAAAAGTGTCGGTCACTTCCGTTACATTCCTTCAAATTATTTCATCCGATTGTCTTAAAATGTCTTCAATTAATGTGAGATTTGTGATTCTAGGACGATTACTGTTATGGTTGACAGGTCACAACATGTCTGAGGACACTCCTGCTCAAGCTTCTGGATAGAAGAATAAGCCGAAGGTGGAGAAAGGTGGTCGTGGTATAGGGAAAGGGGCGGAATTGGGTCTGCTACCTAGTAATGGCTATGGGAGTGGGCAGCTTCAGAATTGGGGACGTGTGGCTGAGGAAAAAAATGTAAGGAAGATCTAGTGTGAAGAATAATAAAATGGGCAGAAAGAATTAATTAATTTATTGAGTGAATTAGATGACGTTAATGAATGGGGGGGGGGAGTAGAATAAGATAATAAATGGTTTGGCGATATAGCAGGGGGAAAGAATTAAAAAAAATCAGCAACCATGGAGCGTTAAGTAACTTGTCTGGGATCTTACGCCGTGTCACTTGGTAAGTAGTTACCGAATTTCGGAACAAAGTATCGCCTATTGCTGCACAAAATATAAAAAATATTATAAAAGTAATGTTAATATTGTGTACCGTGAATTGTATAGAAATTCATTTATACCACCAACATTACACGCACCAACGTATATTTTGTTGTATATAGTGTTGGTTCTTCTTCTTCTTGTGGCACTACGGTCCTTGGTGAACTCCAGCCTCTTCCAAAATTGTCCTTCACTGTTCTCGGTCCTGCTGCTTCCTTCTCAGTTCCTCACGCCCTTCTTCTTTAGACCATCTTCAACTGACTCAAAGCACCTCATCTCAGATCTTCCTACAGGTCCACTGCATCCTGATTTAAGAACAGTACGCTTTCTGCAACGATCCAGTTCTTGCTTTCTAAAGTGGTGTCCCAGCCACCTCAAATTCCTGTTTTTCTCACCTTAGCTATATCCAGTTCATCGTACAGCGTATAAAGCTCATTACTGTAACTATTTTTCCACATACTATTCTCGTTAATAGGACCGTAAACCATTCTTAATATTCTTCTTTTGAAGATCGGGAACGCTTTTATAATTTTTTTTTGAGAGCAGTCAATATTCACTTCCATATTTAAGTATCGGTCTTATATGGGTTTCGTTTAACACAATGGTGGTTATATAAATTAATTATACACCTAAGTTCAGGGTGTGGCACGAAGTAATAACCGACGTCCTTTGGCCCGTCTAACTCTTCCTGCATACGAAAGGTATTAATGGGCTGTGATCCGGACATGTTATAGCAATTACGGTGGTTGTGTTTGCGTTAAGTGTTCCCGTCTTTGTTGAAGGCTGCAACATGATCATACTAGGTCACAGAAGGCAATACGTCCTTCTTTTTTTTTTTTTTGTCGGGGAGGAGACATTTGATTGGAATGATGTCTGAGAATTGAATCCAGACTGGCACGGGTGATCTAAAACCCTTTACTGCTTGCAGGGCAGTGACGTTGACCACAGACTTTCATAATTGGATGGGATACGGGTCGTGAACGTCTTTTGATTACTCTGTGGTATCAAAATTAAAAATGAGGAAAATCGCTAGTAGTACATCATTACAGTATAGTATTACAAGTCGTGTTTTCGAAATGGCTACATTCTTAGGGGCAGCTCCTATTAAGCTGTTGATTTCCCGTCGTTTTCAGCTTAGGCCGGAAAAGACTGTGGTTAGTTCTCCGTTGGCACCAATGCAACGCAGTCCAAGTTGCCGAAAAAGAACTTTCCTTCAGCAATTAACTTTCAGTAGGAACCCTCTGTTAGTGCTCTGATGAGGTAGGCGGAAAACTGAATCTCCAAATCATAGTTGATTTACTTTTTACCTACATACCAGTGAGGTTTAGCTGCAAGCCTAAAGCACTTGGATTATAAGACTTGCAATTTCCTTCCCTGCGTGAGGCCAGCGAACTTCCATAGGGCATGTGTATTCCAAAATGTGACAGATGAGCTATTTACTAAGCAGAATATAATTTCTGATGGATAAAGCAATTTCCATATTAAGAAGCTGGCCAAGTATGCCTAGTTTCTGCCTTCTATCAGATGTAATTTATATGAATAGCTCTATTCAGACCTATAACAAGGGTGAACCAAAGATACTGCGCTGTTTCGACTATGTCATTGGTTCCCCAAGCTGGTGTGCTGGACGGAAGCTTCGTATGTCTCTCGCGGTCATAATGAGGAGCACTATATTTAGTCTCCCAGGTGACGATGGCTATCCTTCAGTAGCAACTGCTCAAAATAATGAGATATTCCTCCAGTGAGCAGAGTCGTCTGAGGGGACGTGGCATTGGCGGCCTTGTCAGGCTGCATGGAGTTTTGGGACTCATAAAAGTCCGCAAATTCGGGTAGGACGACAAGGTTTCGCCAGTCAAGTCTGACAGTTGAAAAAGGTTTGCGTGTAGGTGAGACCTTGAGCCTATATGTTATCGAAGGTGTTAGGTACACACGGGGAAACCGCGCCATTTGGCCGCTTCTCGACAAGGTTCCTATTGAATATTCCGAGACAGACCAGGTGTAGAGCCGTAATGCATGTGAGTCGGAACCCCGAATCAGTGTCAAGCAGTAACCCGCACTCCACTACTTCTCTTAGGACCTAGTGAGTAGGATCTCGTCGAGCTTGCAAGTCGATTCCAGCTGGATCATGGGTCTGTAGACAGGACAAAGGCAGCACAGCATTGGATTCTGTCTTGGCTACAGGTAGATAAAATGCGGGTGTTTCCATGTTTCGCGATACAAGTTATTGCTCGGTTAGGTGTGTATTTCAGGGCCCATTCAGTACATCATTTGGGTGTGAGACCTACTGAAATTTGAGAGACTTCTGCTGGTATCTTCTACTTCAGCCAGGATGGTTAATTTAGGCTCACTTATATGAGCAAGAGCGTAAAATCTTATCGCTTCATTAACATCTCGATCACTACCGATTCGGATGGGTTTTTCCGGCTTAAACTGAACATCTAGACTACCAGCCAGGACTCCGGCTTTTTTAGATTATGAGAAAACGACTCAAGTAATAAGCAAAAGGATGAGGTAGCAGGGATCCATTGTTATCTTTGTCATTTTCTACAGCGATTAGTTGTCCGTGCTGGCTAACATGTTTGTCAGATCCTTTCGGATGGCGAGGTCATGAGAATGGTGGGGGCACTATACAATGGACGAAGATAGAGTCAAACCTGCGGGAAGGTCAAGAGACATAACACAGTGGCAAGTTGTGAAGTGCAAAATAATGCGAAGGAAGGAAGGAAGGAAGGAAGATAGGATGTAATAGGTATGGAGTGACGCAACGTAAGAGATCCATTCATTTACCAGTAGACATAGCGTGTCATTCAAAGCGACTCCAGTCTTTATCGACACCTCAAATGTCTCAAGAAACAACCATGCTTGCCATCCAGTGTAAATTATTTTGCATTCAATTTCTGTCATTTTCTGCACATTTCTACAGACAGACAGATTCTATATTTTCTCCTCAAAATATTATCTCTCCTTACCTCAATTATTCTCTTCCAAGGTACTCCATTGTGCGGTAAATGTGTACACTGACAGGACTGTTGTGAGTTTGTAATTATACTTACGAGTACAAATGTTACTGTTTTCTACTATCTCTCAACAAAGCCAAACATTCGAAACAAACTTCAATTTTTCGACTGGACTGAAGCTAGGCAAGTGAAAATTGGTAAGGCGGTGCGCCATTAATTGTATGAAATAATGTTTTATATCAATGCTTAACAAACTGATCGACCGAGAGAAAAGCTGACGTTATATCACGTACATTTACCGTAGCTCGTGCGCGAAAAACAAAATCTCAACAAAGCTACAATAAAATTATACAAAACAACAGTTACACTCCATGTCTGTTACACTATAAATCTTCTAATAACTTCTCATGATTAAAAAGGGATTTTCTCTAAACGTAACACTTCCAGGTCAGGAAAGGATCTCCAACTTTTTACCACATATTTCCCTTCAATCAATAATATCAATATAGCAACAGCGCAAATTTCTAAGTTGTGAACTATAGCTGAACGAAAGATCTTCGAAGCTACAGAGTTCAAATTTCTGTCTGTCAATATTAACCATTATTTCCCCGTCAAACGTAGCATGAAATAAAGTAATGGTAAGGAGCTAGAGATAAATAACTGCAGGACTTTGGTACGTTTTCTTACAAAAGATACTGTCTCGGAGGCTCAAATTCAGTGTGCGAACAGCCTAGGTTCCTTCAGCGTGACACCTCTGCTGATGTGGCACCTTGTAATTCAAGTTGGAACAGTCGTTTATTGGAGACATGTCAGCGCCGGAATTACCCATCGTTATAAAGTAACGCGATCTCTGGAGAGACTTGTCAACTAGAACACGTCATTTGACCTACAGTTTCCAGCAGTAACATGGCCTGCGTCTTAATGTAATGGGAAACCAATGACAGATAGTTTTGTGAAGTATTCGAGAATAAAACGAGAAAGAAGATACATATGGAACAAAGACGAATTACAGAAACCTTCATGATTTGGGTGTTTATCGTATTAGTACACTAATTAAACAGAAGAAAATGAGACGGAAAGCAAAAGCGGCATAAGGAGAAGGCGAGGAATTCATAAAAAATATTACACGAAAAATCTCAAGGGCAGAGGCCACTACTCAGACACAAGAATAACTGAACTCAAATATGAAACTCGAACATCGAGCAAGAGATGAAGAAGGCTTTACAAGAGACTTATTTTATAGAATCTCCTATAAAAAACTAATACAGACTGCAAAATTAAAGAAACATAGTAACTTTCATTAAGAAGCGTTTAATGTGCAAAAACGATCTCTGATATTACAAACAGAGCCGAATGAACGTCCACTTTGATATTTATTGCACAGTTACTACGTATTTCGGATACACTACATCAGTTTCTTGGTTTCTGGCTTATTTATGAAAAGGCATTAATAATATATAAAGACAACAAAGATAATAGACATAGATCGCTCTAGAACGGGCCATGAAGACCCAGACGGAAAGTACAGGTATAACTTTATTTTTTCTTTAACCTCGACGCTAGATGATGTGGGTGGTCAACGCCACGCCCCGGCTGTTTTACTCCTGAGAAACAGACCCCGCACCCATTGTGCAACAGCCTGGGTGAGCCCAGGGCCCGGATGGACGTGTGCGGAATATCTCGCTCCCACAGGGATTCGATACCTGAACCTTCCAGCCCGTAGCCAGTCGCTTTACCGACCTCGCTATCACGACCATTAATAATGTGTACATTATACATAATAGTATGCATCATACATGATAACATGCATAACACTAAAACATAATATTAAAAGAGATGTTTAGTAGTGCAACAAGGAATGGGGACATCTCTGAACGCGGTAATTAAAAAAAGGAACTCATAAACGGCTTGGTGTGCCGTACCAACTTATGGCGACGAAATACCCTACACACCAGCGTGTTTTCCTATTTGAATCATAAGGGAATTCAGGGGTATCATGGCAGCAGTATCGATCTCCATGCATGCTTGTACATTTCTAATTCCATGGATCGGAGTCTTCTTGGGAATCTCAAATTCAAAGTTATTGAGTTCAGGCACTAATGGTTCTGTTATACGTATTTCTGTCTGCCTGACATCATTAAACCCATGTACATTCAATAACTGAGAGAAATGTTTCCTCCACTTAACCAGAATTCTGTGGAAACCTGTAACCAAAACACCCTTCTCATCCTTTACTGAATTAGTTCTGGGCTGGTAACCTTTCTTAAAGTCACTGACGTCCCTATACAAGTCTCTGATATTTTTGATCTTACTTTCAGTTTCAAGTTCATCAGTTTTAGGTTTCACATATCCCTTCTTTTTTTCCCCATGAAATGTCTAATATCTTCACGTCTTACATTGTTTAGACTATCTACAATGCTTTGTTTTGGATCCTGTAACCACTCCATATTAAACTATTCTCTTACATCTAAAAGTCGGGAAAAATATTCACCAAACCATGGTTTATGCTGTTGGAATTCATACAGACCTAAACTCTCTTTAGATGAGGTGTTGATAGTCTATTTATGTTCTCCCAAGCCATAGTTATGTCCACGCTATCATTTAAGTTCTCGAAATCTGCAAATCTGTTTGAAATCTTAAAGCTTACGTGATACTTTTTCCTAACCCCCAGCTCACTTTAACTTAGCTTCCAGAGATTATATCTTTCCACATTAAACTTCTGTACTGCTTGTTTAATTACAGACAATCTTTCCCTAACTTTTGCAACTACCGGATCGTGATCAGTATCACAGTCAGCTCCCATGAAAGAGGAGAATGCATTCCCCTATCTATCAATATGTGATCAATTTGATTGTGGGTCTTCCCATCAGGAGAAGATGAGACGTATCTATGAACGTTTCGGTGCGGGAACATCGTGCTCTTAACAAGTGGATTTTTCTATGTGACAAAATTTACTATTCTAACGCCATTACCATTATTTTCCTGACGTAGACTTTTATTCCCAATTGTCGTTTTGAAAATAACCTCTCCCCCCAATTTTTCATTAAAATCTCAAACAGAAATTTAATATTGTACTTAGGAAAATGGTGGAAAACCTGCTCTAATCTCCCATAAAAGCTGTCTCTTGAAACATCACTTTTCTCCTTACTTAACGCATGCACATTCAGAACAATGATATTACACCAGCGACCTCTCAGACCTATATATGACGTCCCATCACTAACAAATTCTACTGTCTCAACTGCTGTTACTATTCTGTGGTGTAAAAACCCCGTTTCCCAATTGACAATTTTAGTTTTCTTTTCCATAGAAAAAATACAATCCCCTGCTCTTACTGTGCCCCCTTTTTCACACCTTACCTCCTCTACACATACTAAGGGTAATGCATATCTCGCTAATTCCCTAGCTACTATCGTAAGTTACCCGGACCTGTACAGGATCCTTACGTTCTATATACTAAATCTCATGTCCTTTTTCATTGCTTTAGGATGTATCAAATAATCACTCTAGGCACGCGTCACATGTATTCTAGTCGTAACAAGGCCAGTTTTTATGGTGAGGATTTGTCAGCACTTCGCCCAACCTCCAAGAGCCCCTTGTTGGCTGTCCGCGAATACTTATTCAAAATATTCGCAGCTCCCCCCCACACTGGAGCCCATTCGCAACCTGATGCGCCATGTCGTGGTGATAGGGACCAACTTACCATGGTCGCTGTTTCTACGACTGCCTAAAACCGCTTGTATGGCCTTCGCGTCGACTCGGCCTTCCTATCATCGATTTTTCACGAAGCGACCACCCCATCTCTCTCTCTCGAGCACTTTCAGTCCCAACAAATGGAAGCGATACAACAGTTTGCCGATAGGTAGCATCACCGGTATTGAAGAAGACTAACGTACCGACTAAACCAGCAGCGTTTCCATATTGTTCTACAACTCTCCTCACGAGAGTGAGTCGCGATTAACATACGATAATGCTGCTCATTTCTTATTTATGTTCTTGAGGAATATAAATGGAAATATACCTTGTTTTTTTCAAACGACTGTAGGTGACTCAGCAAGAATAGACGAGGGAACTGTCAGCAGAAACTACAGCTCGAGAATTACAGAATCAATCATTTACGTAAATAGCAGCACAGAATATTGATTCGTTTCTTCTGATTTTGTAAATGAGACAGGTTTGTTGGAGAATTTCAGAACGTAGTACAAATGTGGTGTTCCAAGACTGATCCCATAGGTTCGTAAGTCTCTAAGCACAGCGGTAAAGGTATGTTTCGTATCCCGTAACGATAACTTACAGTGTGTGTTTTTTCTATACTTTGGCTATCGGAGACAGATGATTCTTCCTACCATTTATCAACTGAAGGAGGCATGGTGTGCTTTCTCGGCTGTAGTAAATATTTAGATGAGATGTGTGCATGAATGTGATGGAAGCATGGGAAGAATAAACGAAAACGAATAAGCAGTTTTCTGTTATTTGAAAAATATCACCGAAACGGTTGGGGGCAGTAATACAGCTATAGATTTGAACTCCGGAGACGCTTGCTCCGAAACTCGACCGGATCTCCGCCAGGAAAATTACGGGAAAATATGTACCGTAACCATCCGAATCTTTTATATTTCATCTATCATTCTACTACTCGACACTACAGATTCTTTATTACTAACTGCGTCGTAAAATAAAACAAACTAAGATAGTCAGATAGTCTTTTTCCACCTACAATTCTGACACATCATAATTATTTATATAATATAAGAAGTTTGAGAGCAATATAATGTCTAAAAATCTGATACCTCGAATAATAATTTTATTTAATCTATTAAAAATTCGGAGTCTGCATATTAATATACTTTTTGCCTTATTACGTCTATTCGGACATGTTACGTATTTAAATGTCACGCAGAAAGTCATGCTGGACACTTCAGACGGCAAATCTAGACTTCGGCGAAAATAGTGCATTTTATATACACATTCTGTGTCATCTGGTTTTAGTGATGACAAATCCTATTAGAAGTTGGGATACAAAAACATTGAGCTGTACATGTAACACAAAATTATACAAAACTGCTTTTATTGAAGCTTACATGTTTTTATTATACGTTTCGCCAAAAATGTCCACAAAGTTCATTTTAAGAAAAGGCAGACATTTCATGCGTAAGACTTTTAACAGGAAAATTTTCAAAAATTTTTACATTTGCATGTGTAAAGGTTTTATTTGTATACGCATGGTTATATGTTTCTACAGTTCTCATTCTGCTACTATAAACGCCTTGATAATGGGCCTGCTGGACCGAAACATGTGGGAGTTTTCATCATCATCATCATCATCATGTTCCTGAAGGGTTAGGTGTGTTTCCTGTTCCTTGATCCTCAAGATGAAGTTGGTCCCTCCATCTCTTCCGCGGTCGTCCTATGTTCCTTCGTCCTTTTGGTTTATATTGTAGTGCTTGTTTTGGTAGTCTGTTTGTGTCCATCCTCTGTACGTGTTTTAGCCACTTTTTCTGATACTGTTTTATTTCCTTTACTATGTTCTGTACTCCCATTTTTTGCCTAGTATATGGATTCTTTTCCTTATCTAGTTTTGTTATTCCAAGTAAGTGTCTCAAAAATTTCATCTGTGCTGCTTCTAAACGTTGTTCCTCTCTTTTCTTCAGTACCCAAGCTTCACTTCCAAATTTCAATG
>Ga0123352_10001795_pt1 | contig 29109 bp, 20 predicted proteins | sample TergutLab28metaG_FD_89700 | JGI IMG/M metagenome (GOLD analysis project Ga0123352, IMG submission 89700) | Labiotermes labralis P1 segment gut microbial communities from Petit-Saut dam, French Guiana - Lab288 P1 | ecosystem: Host-associated > Arthropoda: Insects > Digestive system > Gut ... | reverse complement strand
TTTTTCTCTCCCATGTTTTTTTTAAACCCTGGGGTTTTCTTTTTTTTTTTGCGCCTTCCCCCCCCCCCCCCCACTACGGAAGCAAGGTGGTTCGAATTTGTCTGCAGAGTGCCGATATATGTCAGTGAATTGTGTAAAAACCAGTTGCGTGGGAAGGTTTTTGGCGCACGGGGCTAGTAATCATAATGAATTTAAGGCAGTTACAATCATTGTAGCCATTTCGTTTAATTGGTTTAGTGCTTAAGACTATGTGAGCGCAGAAAATTAGTTTTATTTAAGGTATTCGTATTTCCCTCCAATTTTGCCGCCCCTTGGACAGTGCCGTCTGGTGTGACAACGGTTTTGTATGTGCACTTGTTATTATAACAAGTCCCTTGTACGACAGTGTTCTGTTTTGTTCGTAATAATTAACCAACTTAATGCACAAATTCTCGTTTTATAATAAGTTTATTACATGCCTCTACATGTTTCGAGCACTATGTGCTCATCATCAGGAGGTCAGAATTGTATTATACAGCGTCTGGTATCATCACACCTGCAGGTGGTGGCCGTCCGGTGCACAGGTTGAGAGAGTCCTCTCTCAACCTGTGCACCGGACGGCCACCTACAGAGTGTGATGATACCAGATGCTGTATAATACAATTTTGACCTCTTGATGATGAGCACATAGTGCTCGAAACATGTAGAGGAATATACTAAATTTATTATAAAACAAGACTTTGTGCATTAAGTTGGTTAATTGCTAAGTTTATACTGAGATGCACGGTCAGCAAAACATTAAAAAAAAAGGTGTTCTGGTGTTTCTTGTAGCGCTGATTGTAACTAGGGACATTACCTCAGAAGCCTGTAAACGAGGTAGAGGAAGTATGGCTTTGTCGCGCGTGTTAAGTTCCAGAGCGCTCTCCAAACAGAACACGTAAGGAGGGAGACTGTGCTTATCAGTACTGTGGATTTCGTTGCGAGTGATACGAAAAGTCAGGTCAGGCCTGCATTTAAGTGGCAGGCCTGATAGCGAGATTGACTGAGCATTGATTTAGGATTTGAATTCTATGTAATTTCAAACGTCGTGTTCGATTTTGCATCGTGCAGACTGGAGCCAGATCAAACTGCGGTGCTTCTTGCAGGAAAGGACACGCGAGCTGCTCCCTGTCTTGATGTGGAGTCAGGTGATCGGCTCGGACGTTATTGGTTTGTAAACGCTCCATTTTTTGTATTATTGTTCAATAAATGGTTGGATGGTTCTGTATGTAAAAAATTTAAGAGAACTGGCATGAATACTCAGGAGTCCTTCAGGACCTAAGAAAGGAAAAGTAACAGAGGGATGGGGGGAAAAATGCGTTACTTGAAGCATCGTAATATGTTTTTGTCACCACATATTGTTAAGATGAACAGGTCAGGTGGATGAGATGGGCGGAACATGTGGCACGCATAGGATACATGACAAATGCGTACACAACTCTGATCTTCAGACCTGAATAGAAGAAACCACTTGGGATAAATAGGTTTGGATGAGACGGTTATATTAAAATGGATCTCGAATTGGCAGGATGTGAGGATGTTGACTGGATTCGTCTGAGGGTAAGACTTTTTTGAACACTGTAATGAACGTTTGGGTTTCGTTAGATGTGGAAAGTTCCTTCAGCAAGTGGTATTATCTAAGTCTTACAACTGTACTAAATTTAACCCTTTGAAAACTGAAATGTAATGTCATATACAGATTCAGTTTGTACATCGCAGAGAACACTTTGTGCTTGCATTAGAAAGACCAGTCGGTGAATGCTGTATAGTGACCAGTCGCTGTTTGTTTTGTAAATCGTACGGAATACATAAATACACTGTGTGCTCAAACTACGAAGATTTTAATGCTCAACCTGGTGTTACATGAACTAGCAACTAGTACAGTAGTTTGAGGTGTCGCCACGATGTTCTTCTCTATAATGTACAGAAATGTGAAGTAGATATTTTCCTGACTTTGCCATTTGCCTGTGTTCCGCATTATCCCGTAATATATCTCATCGAGTTTACTCTTTTTTCACCTACGTGATAAGCAGTCCGTATCACTGGCCTTGTAAACGTCATGTATACTTTCAGCATGATACGCGTTAGCGTTGCGTGTTTCGAGGTTGCCACCGAATTCACAATCGTGGGGCACCCTCGACCGACGTTCGGTTGTATTAGACTGAATTGGAGATACCATCGGAAAGTGGAAGTCGAACTTGGTGTGCTGTGACAGTTCGTGAACTGTACTGTGTCGGCCAGGCGTGCAGCACGTTTGCATAATTGTAATTTTTTTTCAGTTTGTTTACTGGAACACGCACAGATACCCCGCCCGATTTCAGTCCTGGAGGAATGTCTCGCGCGGTTTCATTCCTGAAACACGCGCAGGTATGTTCTTCGGGTTTATTTCTGGAGCACACGCAGGTATCTCTGGCGGTTTCATTCTGGAACTCATTTCTGGATCTCATTCGTCGGTTTCATGTCTGGAGGACACGCAGGTATCTCGCGCGATTTCATTCTTGGAACATGCGTGGACCTCTTGCACGGCTTGATTCATGGAACATGCGGAGACGGATCACGCGGCTTCATTTCTAGGATATTCATCTGCGGCTCGTACGATGGGATACCTGGAATGTGCATCTCGTTCATTAGGCTTCCTGGAACACTCACAAACATCTCGCAGAGCTGATTTCAGTAATGTGGACATGTAGATGCATCTCATACGACAGGATTCCTGGAAGCTGCACACATACTTTTCGCGCGTGCAGTGCCTGGTGCAAGCACAGCATTGTCGATGTCGCTGAAAATGTTTTTCCCTCAGTGGACCGTGGAGTAGAACGTTCCCTGCCGGGATTTATCTGCGGCAAAACGCTTGCGCATTCTTCCCATTTGCAGTCAACAGTTCGACCCCAAGTTGTATCTTGTTAGCTGTGTAGGGTGCCTATCTGCTTGTTGCCCTACGCTGTGTCTGAACCTTGGTCTGTTTGGAGGGGGGCTGGAATTACATTTTGTGTCCGTGGAATGAACACTTGGTACACCATAGCGGTACAGGATTAAAAAATCACAAATTGAAACGCGACGGAGTAGTTCTGTGAAGTCACGAGCTGTCTCTTGCACTGCTTTACATTTGTGACAGTGCGTGAACGCCAATGGTTGTTCATAAGCTGCTTTGCGCGTCGATGGAAAAGACACTTCGCTTTATGCAATCTTGTGTTTTAAGGTGTCATGAGCTGCCCACTGCTAACCGTCAGCGGCACAAGAGGTTTCGCTTTTTCCGGACACGTTCGATAATGGCGTTCAGAAAATGACATGAACGCATATTCGATATGACCTATTTTTTTTTAAAGAAATTTTCGGCAAGAGGCAGTTTTAAATACATTTACACACACACACACACACACACCTTCCATCCTAGTGACTGCCATGTCGTGTTGGGGTCTCGTGCAGTGGCGGTGATTGCGGTAGCCCTGAACCGGTCCGGCGCTATAGATAAGCTGGTAGGGACTGTGTGGGCCGGGATAGCGTAGTCGGTTTAGCGACTCCCTAGGGGTTGGATGGTCCGGGAATCGAATTCCGGTGGGGACGAGATACTCCTCGCCCGTTCAAATCGGCCCTGAGACCCACGCAGCCTGCTCTACAATGGGTACCGGGCCTCTTTTCCGGGAGTAAAGCGGCCGGGGTGTGGTGTTAACCACTCACCCTCATCTAGCGCGGAGATTAAAGAAAGAGTAGAGCTATACCTCTTTGCTTTCATGGCTGGTTGTATGGTGAACTTTACCTTAGTGGGGACACAGTGGTGTCGAACACAGAAGTCTCTGCCCCTACTGGGATTTGAATCTGTGCTGTCCAGTCGGTGCGCGGTCACATTACTGACTCACCTATGCCGACCCATTAATTAATCTACGAAATTGTAATGGTATACGATGTAACAACAGAAAACGTGAGTTTTCGTCTACTGAAAATAATTCGTAATGTATACAGTATAAAGTTGAGCAGAAATCGCTGCACTGGAGGAACTCCATATTGTCAGTCGTGAAATATGCAAGCCTTTTTGTGCTTCATACACGTATTTGTTCAGTCGTTTCGATACGAATTTTCGTTCCACGTTCGTTTGGGAAGTACCGTTGTGTATGGAGAAAGCATGAGATGTTGATAGGTTTCGTGCCAGGGCTTAAGTGGGTGCTCCTACACAATTGGATTAGACACATGCGCGTGTCCTGGCTACTGTTATTCTAAGAATGTTACCCCGTTCATGGTTAGTCAGCTTCTCACTGCACACAGAAACAACAAGCTTTATACTTCCCTCTTCTGAGGTGTGACGCCGTGAAGACTGAGAGATATGTCCAGACGTCTCCAAGCAGTGTTTGCGTCCATCTTTAGGACAGTCTGCGGGGAAGAATCAATTTCTGAGGTGAGGTTACTCATAGGGAAGGTACACTCCATTGATTTGCTAATCATAAGAATGGCGATCAGCAGGAGATGTTGGTATTCCTCACATTCCCAGTGTTTGGTCTTTTTTAAAGGTTCGAGCACACTGGTCTCAGAAGCCTCTTAATGAGAGTCCGGTGTCATACCCGGCGACCAGTAGATACGCTCACCACACTTCACGTCCTGCTTTTTTCACCATTCAGACATGTCTACTGATGATTAGGCATCCGCTTCTTTCAACTTTTACTTTTGCCACAAGAATCTTGCTTCATGTTTCTGAAGCTAGGCTCTGCAGTTAATATCGTATGAAGTGCAGTGAGAACAGGAATATCAGTATTTCAGTCCTCATTTCTTGCATAAATCCACCATGTTTATGTGTATTTCCTATGATATTCTTGTAAAAATTGTGGCAGTCATACTAAACAGATGGTTCTCTATATTTAAAATGTATAAAATATATCATTCCAGGAAAACACCATTCCATCACCGTGGATTGATTACTGGTTCATTTGGCTATGGGGCAGAAATATTGTGTTAACAGTTGTACATCATCGTCTTCTTTTGCAAGGTAAAAGTAAGAAGTAAAGTTCACCCTGCAACAGGCCGTGAGGGCCCAGACGGGGAGTAGAGGTATTGCTCTAGTCTTTCTTTAACCCCTGCCCAAGATAGGGGTGGCCGTTCAACGCCACGCCACAGCCGCTTTACCCCCGGGAATGAGCCGGTACCCATTGTACAGGAGGCTGGATGGGCCCTAGGGCCAGTCTGGACGGCTGCGGAAAATCTCACCATCATCGTGATTCGATCCCCGGACCGTCCAGCTCGTAGCGGGCCCTTTGTAACTAAATGAAAGGGACTCGCAGGTTATATGCTGATTGTTAGGCATAATTCACCTAAATGTTGCCAAAAATCAAGGTAAAGTTGAAGTTGTCTCTGTGCGCGCCATGAAAGCGTATAGGTGGTGTGGAGGTACAGCTCCATTACTTCTTAAACTCTGCACTAGATGTGAGGTGAGTGGTCAGCTTCACGTCCCGGCCGCTTTATCGCCGGGAAAGGGGGCCCGGTACCCATTAGGTGAACTGTTTGGTGGCTCCAAGAGCCGATCTGGAGCTTTGAAGAGCACAAAAATCCATTTACGTGTCTGTCTCCGGTATCTATACCGATTATGCCGTCTGGCCTCCCAGACGTATGGCGGAAAATGTTTCAAACTCCAGCTCATATACTAAAGCTGTGTTTCGTTTCGGCACCGGAGAAAAAGAATAGGAATTGACGAATTAATTAAGGCGCAGTTACGTTCTTTTTTATGCATTGACAACAGAAAGTTTTAAAAAGACGCCCTGTAGCTCCAGCATGTTTCAGTTCGTCACTTTATTCGCTTTTAGCAACTAGATTCGCCGTTCTATATTTCATGGATTTTCATGTTGGTTGAGTTCCACAGAAATGCGTCGACACACTCCAAGTGTGATTAACGTCGGACAGTGCCACTGACTCTGTATACATGAAGACCTGCGTACGGTTCTGCGCCTCTTTCGAGCCCAGATGTTTTGTTTAGCAATTCGCTAAATATTTATCGGTTGGAAAATGACTGAGACAGAAGTTGTAGCGTGTTATAGGGTAAATTTTATGCGTTAGTACACTTTCTCGGAAGTCATACAGTTTTAAAAACCATTGAACAGAGGGGATTTTGTTGCCGTTTCGTCTGATATTGAAAACCCTTGGATTGATTTCGTTATACTTGTACACTGGAGATTCTTGCTTGTCCACTTGCATGTTTTTTCTCACAAGAGCATCAAATGGAAAGTATTAGAAGAAGAACACCAGAATTGGTAACCTGTGCATGCGTACGTCCCTGAACTTCATATCTTCCACTCATATATTGAAGTTAATTATGTATACAGTTGTTTCCTTAGGTTTCTCCTGTTTCAAGTGTTTCTGCAGTCTTAGTTGTTAGGGTCAAAAATGCCTGTAAAAATTATTTTTAGATAGTCTAGGTTTATATTGATGACTAGCAAAGGCACCTGCATTTCTCTTAAAATATTCTGTGCTTGAATAAGGGAAGTGCCTGTTTATTTTGACATTTGTGTGAATGAGCAGGGACATTAGTTGATGCAACATCTTGCATCACTGCTGCAGCATGATGGCAGACAGCCCATTGCTTGCATCTATCCAGTTTGCTATGAGTCACAATCCGTGTATGTAAGTCGCCAGCATTGTAGTTAATATTATGTTGTTATACACCATGTCTAAGGTACTTGCTGGAAATGTTCTCATTCAGCTCCAAGACATGTTTCACATCTAACAAACAGGTTGTCGATTGCATGTTGAAATTTTTAAGTTGAGCATGGTTAGAGGAAGTGACTAGTGAGAGGTAAATAATTTACCTGTATTATCTCATTAAACACTGTGGCACTGTATAGTGATCACTTTATATGTTAAACTTGCCAAACAAAATGGTGCCCTAAAGACAAGACTTGAGACAAACTGCATGCATGTTTAGTAAGATGACAGTAGAAACAAGAAGTGAAGTTTACCAGATTTACTCTTCTACCACTTTATCCTCATGAACAGAGTCCACAGTAGACAATGAAGAGGAGGCAGGGATTGTGGGAGAGCTATTCTGATTGTAGTCTGGGAGACAAGAATCCCTGTAGGCCTGCCAACCTAAATGTGACCTCTGGCTGGTCATTCAGTTGCATACTACACACTGGAAATGTTATACTGTTTGTGTAATAGGAAAGGTTTCTGACATTCATTTCTAACTATAAAGTGAATGCATTTGTTATCTTTCTTTCTTGGTCAGTGGGTTTGGCTTTCCTTGCTGATCTTCAGTTTCCCATACCCTTCTTTCCATAGAAAGAATATGGACATAACTGAGAACTGTCTCAGTGAGGAAATGTTATACAAATCGTGATAGGTGTTGTGAAAATGTCAGGTATTTTCTTCTGTCTTTATCTATAAAACTGTTGTTCTTGCCCCTGTCACATCTTGTCTCATTTCTGTTTATTTCATTTCCTTTAAATAGAGCATTTGCTTTTGACAGTTAAGAATATTCTTCCTTCCCATTTTTTATATAAGACTGTAAGACTACAAAACTCCAATTGTGTCTGTTTTTGTATGGTTGTGAAATCTGTCTCTCACATTAAGGGAGAGTCTGTAGCTTTAGAATGTTTAGGAACAAGCTGCTGAGTTTAATAAAGAGAAAGAGAATAGGTAACAAGAGAATGAAGGAACTTGCATAATGAGAATGTTGTAATGTGTAATTTTCACCATACAGTCTCAGAATGATTATATCATAGGGGATGAAATTCATGAAATATGTAACACACATGGTAGCCATGATAAATGCTGTCTGGTCAGCAGAGGAGGAGGAGGAGGAGAGAGGCTTGAGAAGTGGGTGGATAATGGGTATCAAAATGGACCATAATGAAATCAGAATGGGAGGGTTCTGAATGGATTCATACAGCTTATGTCTGAGACCAGTGACAGACCTTACTGATCATGATAAAAGGCAGCAAATTTCTTGAGTAGAGTAGTGACTGTGAAGTCCTGAGTATGGAATCTGCTTCTTAGAATTGGTTGGTTGGTTGACTGATTGGCTTGTTGGTTTGTGTTGAGCCTGTTTGTTCAGATACCATTTATTTACAGAGATGCCATGGTGGCCACATCTGAGCTGAGGTAGCCTGGTTTCCGTGGCCTGCTAGCTGACAGCAGCAGCCATGCTGATTAAGGAGTACCACATTCCACTTCCCCTCACTGTGGAAGAATATCGGATTGCACAACTGTATATGATTGCTGTGAGTTTATTTAAATGTTGAATAGAATCTGTACTTCACAACCATGCCAGATATCAGGTTCATAGCACACAGTGCTCAAGGTGATTTTTCAGCTATTGGGATGTATACAAATAAATCAATCGAACCCAGCACAACAATTAACTGAATAACAGTGAGGAACAGAGGATGAAACATGTTATAGAGTTATTGATATCAAGTGAGTAGAATATGCATGGGTACAAATGAGAACTGTTCAATAAATTTATGCTGTATGTTTTACAGAAAAAGAGCCGAGAAGAAAGCAAAGGTGCGGGTAGTGGAGTGGAAATTCTGGTAAATGAGCCATATGATGATGGGCCTGGTGGACATGGACAGTACACACACAAAATTTATCATGTTGGCAGCCATTTACCAGGTAATTAACATGCTACCTCTCCTGAGGTATTTTTATATCTGGCAGAGCAGCAGTGGAAAATCTATAGGCAGAAGTTGGAAGTACAGGCCAGGTTGTGAGAATGGTGGGAAATTTTTTCACTAGCAGAATGTCTGCTTATCAAAAAATATTACCCCTGTTCTATGGAGGGAGTTGGGCTTGTGTGGGGCTATTATTACATTTTTTTTTTAAGCTTTCATTTTTCTGTGCCTTGCAATGTTGTCATTTCTACATGTGACAGTGTTACATGATTGTTTATATCAATGATGCACATCATGTGGCTCTGGACCCTTTTCTGAGTGGTCTGTGGAACCTTTACTTTCTTGAGATTATAATGAAAATTAACCCCATGTAAATTCCATCAGGAACAGACATAAATTAATTTGTGTTACTTCCTAAAGAAGCTGTACCTGTCATCTTAATATAACACAAATATGAATTAAATGAATACAAGGTGATGTTTCAATGTTCTGATATTATGTTTTAAAAAACCCTTTGTGGCAGTTGTCATATCGTACATTGCTGAACGGCCCACAGTTACAAAAGGCTATGCACCACTGGTTTATGTGGTCCGTTTGTCAGTTACTTAGGCATAAGCCAGCTAGCCAGTTTATAAGTAGGATTTCATGGCTAATATAAATTTATTTCAATTTTATAAAACATGATGCATGTAGCCATGGCTCCAGAAATTTTCTTTCTCTCTCATCACACTTTGAATTAACAGAGACCATTTGCAATTATGAGCTTTGATGTTTAAATGCACAGGACTGATGCTTTTTTTGCAGCAGCAGCTGCCAACACATTCTAGATCACATGATTCAGGTGTTTTGTGTCAGTTGTTGCAATTCAGCATGTTGTGTGTTAGTAATAAGTGTTTTATTGGTGCAGTAATTTCTTTGTTTGTCAGAAACATGGCTGATAAATTGTTGGAACAAAAAATTATCATTAATTATTTGATGCCACTGATGTAATATTCAAGCATCCTACAATGACATTAAGGAAAGTGAATAGTGAGAATAATATAGGTTTTTGTGTGAGTTGAATAATTATCAGATGGAAGGTAAAAGGTCACAGACAGTGAAAGATCTGACCAGTAGAAGACTTCAGTTATTGTCTTTTTGCTGCATGACAGCTGTTCCATACACATGCATGTAGTGAGGTAGTGTTTTATAATATATGTGATATAGGTGTCTGTATGTCAGACATTTGGCCTGCCTCAGTGGATTACACAGTTCAGGACATGAGTGTCACATGACAAATATGCTGAAATGGGGAACAGTTCTCCTTGAGAAACTCATTCACTCAGCTGTTGAAGAAACTCACTGCCCCATGTGGAAGCTGAAGGTCTGCTGCTGTAATTACAAAAGCCCATCGCTGGACTCGGAATTTGAAGTCCATAGCTTCCATTTCTGTTTGACTGAAATGTTAATTTTACCATCCCGTCTATACCTGGATCTCCAAAGAAAGCACCTCAATTCATATTTTCTAATGACAAATTTTGTATATTTTTTCAAATCTTCTGTATATGTACCTGCACAAACCATTATCAGTAATTTGATAACTTTGATAATATTTTATGACGCTCTTAATGACTCGGTGCGGTTAATTATGTTTGTAGAAACAGCGTCTCTTGCATAACTTTTTTTAGTGTAACCATATTTAATATTTTCAAATATTTGAATCTTTGTCCTACTTTCCTTAACCTGGAATAACAACTCATCATGTTTCTTGAATTTTTATTTTAAAAAATATTTGAAGGACAATGAATATGGTAGCAGTTTAAAGCTGTGTGGTTTGTTTGCAGGATGGTTTAAGAGTCTGCTTCCTAAGTCAGCCCTGACTGTTGAAGAGGAGGCATGGAATGCATATCCCTATACAAAAACACGCTACACATGTCCTTTTGTAGAAAAGTTTTCCCTGGAAATAGAAACATATTACTATGCTGACAATGGGCATCAGGAGAATGTTTTTGGCCTATCTGGAAGTGATCTCAGGAACAGAATGATCGGTTTGTAAACATTTGTCATTCCATATGTGCAGTATGTAGATAGCGGCAAATTTAAAGATTACTTAAGTCTAAACAGGAGAAAAGTTTCTGGGTTAATTTGGCAGTTAAGTACTTGCTTGTCATTTGTACCAAACTTAATACTGACTGTCATCTCTGAATTTAAATAGCTCAATCATTCTTGCAGCAGATTCAAACCTGAATAAGACTAGTCACTTAAAAGAATTTATTTTTACTGTTAAAGGTATAAAATGTGAAGGTGAAGTGATCCCGTTACAGGCCCTGTGTGGCCCAGAGGGTGGGTAGAGGTATAGCTCTATTCTTCCATGATCGCAGCACTAGAATGTGGTGAGTGGTCAGCAGCTCACCCCGGCCGCACTTTACCCCCGGGAAAGACCCGGTACCCATTGTACAGGAGGCTGGGTGGGCCCCAGGGCTGGTCTGGACAGGCAGTTATTTTTATTATTACCAAGTAATTTTTGAAAACAAGTTTCAATGAAAAATGACAGACTTTTTTTTTGACGTTTTGCTGACCATGCATCTCAGTATATTTATCTCAATATTTAACCAACTTGATGCACAAAATTGTTGTTTTACAATAAGTTTATTTCATGCCTCTACATGTTTCGAGCACATGTGCTCGAAACATGTAGAGGCATGAAATAAACTTGCTGTAAAAGAAAAATTTTGTGCATCAAGTTGGTTAATTACTGAGATAAATAGACTGTATTTGTTTGTGGTATTTATATGGGCATGATTATATCCATTCAAGGCCCCAGTGCTTGTCATTTACCTGCAACATTCATCAGGCAAGAAGACTCTCACTGTTTATTTTAAACATTTTTTTCATGTTACAATTTTATTATAATATGTTTGAGTTCACATAGTAGCTAGTATTATGCTTTTACTCAGTATGTACATGTTTTGGATCTGTGCACTACATTATGATATTTAATATTGTATATGTTACCATGGCCATTATTTCAATACATTAGTTGTCTGACACCTGTTATCATGCTTGTAATTTTTCAGACGTGATTGATGTAGTGAAAGACCAGCTGTATGGAGCTGACTATGTCCGTGAAGAAGATCCAAAAATATATATCTCCCAGAAAACTGGTCGTGGGCCATTGTCTGATACATGGTTGGATGATCATTGGTATGAATGCAAGGTATGGCCAAGTTGAAGCTGTGTGCTCCATGCTGTTAGATGTTACAGCTGTGTAGTCAATGCTATATTGGTCAGTTACAGACACTGAATGATACAGAATCATTTTGTGAGTTATTAAAACCTTCACTGAAAATTGAATTTTATAAAATGAATATCAAGTATTGCATTTGTACGTGATGGTATTGCACGTAATATTCTTCGCATGAAAACTGGACAAATCAAATTTTTTTAGTCTGATATTCTCTTGGTACTAAACATAAACAACAAAAAGAGCTGGTATTTTCAAATTGTATCATATTATAGGTTATGTGTCATATTAAATAATATCTGCACCACACATAACTTAAAAATTTATGACATTCGTAACACATGTTTACCAATTGTTTGTGGTAAAAAAATTTGATTTTAAAAATAAAATTCTTTTTGTGTCCAATTAAATTGGTGTACTGGTATTTAAATATAGGAATACTTCTGTGGACACCCAGGGTGCGTTAAGTGTTCATGTTTCATGACTTTTTATGTACATACTGTTTCCTTCAATAAGGTGGGACATGTAGTTGCTACCTCCAATAAATTTATTGTCATATTAATGATATTTATTGTCCATAACCTTTACTTATTCACAAGAAATCATCCCTAAATTTTAGTAAATAAAGTTTCAAACTATAAATTGCATTTTATGGTGTCATTTAAGTGACAGCATTCAGGAGGTTGTCATTGTATGTTAACCTAATTGAACTTAGCACATAGGTGAGACATGGAGATTATTATATAATTTATGTCCTGTCTTGTGAAGTAACTGCCACATTTTCTTGAATTTTTTAGTTTGTTATTAATTGTTAGGGTCAGCAAATGCCACTTCCAAATGGAAAATCCATCATGTGTGCTTACAAATTATGCAGAGTGGAGTTCCGATACTGGGGAATGCAGACAAAATTAGAAAAATTCATACATGATGTAGGTGAGTTTCTTTTGCATTGATTCTCGTTCCGATTTTGAAAGTAAGCTTCTAACACTTTTGTTCCCAGAAACTCTGCTGCTAGCTTATGTGCCAGGCCTGCCATTTTTTAAAGTATTCAGTTGATAGTTGTCACTGTAAAGAACTTAACAGCAAATGTTATACATATATCCAAGGAAAAAGGAAGGTAAGTTACTTATGCAATCTGACAACAGAGAAAATATCTACAAGTCACAATGCATTCTGGAAGAGAAATGTTTTGTTGTGTGACAGCATGTTACTGTCTGACCTTGGTCACTATGGCACTGGAGAAAACGCCAGTAAGTGACTTATTGCAAGTAGGTGAGGAAAAGGTTTAAGTTGCTAATGAAATTGATAGGTTTTATGAAATTTGTGTGTAAATAACATAGTTTTAAGGTTTTGACATTTGGTATTTCACATCCATTACAAGTTTTCCATATTGTAAGAGCTAGAACAAACAAGAAGGAGAAGGAGGAAGAGAAGTAGAAGAAGAAGAAGAAGAAGAAGAATAAGAAGAAGGAGGAGGAGGAGAACTTAAAATACCGGAAGGGAAATGATTATTCTTTTTTCAATGTCAAGTAACCATTTGCTACTGTCTTCAAGGGCCAGGACCCAGTGACTTTTATGTTATGCCTCTCACAGGAGTCCATTGATAAGTTTTTGTTAAACTCAAAATATTTTCCTTTTCTAGCCTAATTTCCACTTATTTGGGTCAGTGAATGAAAACTCTTCAATATCTTCTTTCATCCTGCAGATTTCCTTGTTCATGCCAGCCCTTTCCTCTTTTTATGTGGTCTTCCATTACCTGAATGAATCATCTCATTCTGGTCATCCCATATGGACCTCTTTCCTTTAAACTTAATTTCTCTTGGTCTTCATGCTCTCGATGTTTATGTGGCAACACTATTGTATTTGCTACCCTCAAGTTGCTCTTAAGAGATTTTGAATTTCAGCTTTAATGAAAATTTAATTTTCAGTTCTAGCCTTGTTTCCTCATCATTATTTCTCTGACATTTTATATGCCTTTCTTAAAAATTGTTCTTTTCAGTTTTTAAGTGCCCATGTTTGAGCATAAGTTGTTAGTATTAATTTAAAATATGTTTTATGTAGCTTTTTTCTTTCTTTCTTTCTTTCTTTCATTTTTATTGGATCCTCTAGATCCATGATACTGGTTTTGTAAATGGACAAAATTCAGAACAATTTTGTGTCCAGTGGATTTTGACAAAAGTTAGAACAATTTGTGTCCAGTTGATCTCTGTTTTGATTTTCTTGTGAATTTATTTCACTTCATGACTTATAGTGTAATGTAATGTAATTCAGTGTATTATACATGCATGTATTCAGCAGGTTTGTTATATGTGAGTTTCTCTCAAATGCCTCCTAAAGGCACATTACTGAAGAACTTGCTGCAAAGTAAGTCAGATTCTTTCCTATACGTTGGAAAATTACCGTAAATGAGGAGTGATTTTTAATACATTGGCGCTGAAATTAATACAGGTTAATGCCTGTAAATGATATTATTTTTTTATTTTATTTTTTCCCTCCACAAATATATTGCAATTAGGATTCCATGTTTTAATGGTGTTTATACCATGCTGTGTGTTTTCTAATAGCTCTCCGGAAGACAATGCTTCGTGCTCATCGACAAGCTTGGGCGTGGCAGGATGAATGGTACGGATTATCAATGGAAGACATTCGCCAGATTGAGAGACAAACACAAGAAGCCCTGAAGAGAAAGATGGGAATGGGCGACAGTGAATCCCCAGATGCCAGTGATGAGCTGAACAGAGGCTTTGCATCAACTAATGGGGGCACAGTGGGTGCTGTGACCACTCCTCAGGATTCTTCAATGGCCAAGACCCTACAGGCTACTCTAGGTAGTATTGAGAAGACAGAGCAGGAGATGCCCAGTCCTCCTGTTTTAAAGAAATCTGATATTGTACCAACCATTCAGACAGATGGTTCAGGAGATGGTAGTCCTGAAGATTCACCTACTGAAATTATTCTCAGGTGAGATGGTAGGTTATATGGAAACCAATTTACTGTGTGTGTGTGTGTGTGTGTGTGTGTGTGAGTGATCAGGTGACGGTGCATTGTAATAAATTCTTATAATAAAACCAACTAGATGCACTAATTTCTAAAATTTATTTTTGGAATAAAACTCTACATGTTTCGGACATTCCTCTGTCCATCATCCAGAGTTTTTCACCGTACACACAGCAATGGTATATGTCATACAGGTTTTGCTGTCAGCAAATCCTGTATGACATATACCATTGCTGTTTGTACATTGAAAAACTCCTGATGATGGACAGAGGAATGTCTGAAACATGTAGAGTTTTATTCCAAAAATCAATTTGAGAAATTAGTGCATCTAGCTGGTTTTATTATAAGTATTTTCCCAACACATCCTTGTGTAAGGACCCAAAGAAACAATATGGGTCAAAAGACTATTGTCTTTGACATGTTCTTTAAACTCAGTTTAGTGAGTAGGAATATCTGCAGTCATTACACTCTTTCATTATGCTGTCTGGTGGAATTCCAGACATTTGTGTGTGTTTTTTTAACCAAAATAAGAAATGCATGTTGTAGCCTGCAGGTGTTTATCCGTAAGCTGGGTACAGAATGTACTTTTAAATTTCTAAACCAGAAATGCTTGTTCACAAAGATGAGTGCTGTCGAAAGCTGTGAGCATTTTCTTCGTGAAAGTTTTGATGGTGTTTACATTTTAAGTGATCATCCATAATCTGCTGTACATTTCCCTCTGTGAAAGCATTCTTTATGCGGCATTATTTTATAAGTTAGTTACCTCTGTTGGCATATGCATTGGAACATGATACATGTCAAATGCAAAAGGGTTTTGGAGTCTTTGGATTTCATTTGTCCTTGTGTGAAAATCTATGAACTGTGAAAGAAATTTGTTTTGGAGCTGTTGAGTGATGCCAATAAACTTGTCGTTCATTGTCTTCCAATCACCTGTTGAAGTTGAAGTTTCAAAAACAGTTTTGTAAGATGGAAAATGGTTAAGGTTTTTTTCACTGATGTGTTTGTGCAGTAGGTTCAATTTTACTTCAAAGGCCTTAACATGAGAAAACGTGTCACAGGCAATTTATCTTCTTGACATTTTATTTTGATTTAATCAATTTATCTTCTTAACATTTTATTTTGAGTTCATTAAGATATGTTGTTTTGTCTACATCAAATAAAGAGCCGTGACCCATTTCTGATCCATTCTGTCGTTAAGATGTCTCTTGCAGTTCACATATGAAGAAGTCTACTTTTCATCGCATCTCTTCTCAACCATCTCACTACCAAGTAGCTGACATTATCATCATCATTATCATCTTCATCATATTCTAATCTGACATCGTCCAGAAAAAGTTGTAATTGACAGGAGTTCAAACCATTGCACCACTTGTTTTGTGCTGCTAAAATTTTAGTGCCCATAACTTATTTTGTCTGGAATGAAAAGAGTTGGCAGCACTGTGCCTCTTTGTGAATAATGGAATGAAACACCATTAGATTATCAGAGCTGATGTGTGTAACTGCCCTCCTACTGCACCAGTTTTAGAGTCATACACATTTTTGCCACCATTCATTGTTACACTTGACACTTATTCCCTGCCCATTGCCAAAGAATCAAGTGTTTATTGTTTCCAGCATTAAATATATTGTAAAATAACAATAGGTTTTGTATAATACTGTATGGACCAGCAGCAGAATGTGGACTGCAGTTTCAAGAACACTTGTCTGTTGATTGTTGTGCTGGTCACGTACAGGAAGACTGTGGAAGTGTAGTGCTACTATATCCCTTTGTTGCAATTCCATTAACTATTTGTGCATAATTCTGTCATTTCTTCAAAATGTCTAAGAACCAGTAGACTGATGTCTGGACTTACATGTGTTTGAAATCCTTTTGTCCAGTTTATGTTTCTTTGTTTCTGGTCTGGTTATTGATTGACCATAACTGGTTCTTGTAGTACATAAGCAAGTTACAACCATTGTCACTTCATTACTTTGTAACAATTGAATGCATTAAGTTTTAATTGTGCAGAGCTACAGTGGGAGATAACAGAACATTAGTCAACACATAGGATTGTCAGTACAGTTTATTTTAAGAGAAAATTGATGAAGAATATATGCCTTTAATGGTCACTGATATGAAGGTACTGTGGTAGTGATTGTAATTGTGTTTGGTAACCAGAAACTCTTCCTTTAGATCATAGTTTTGTGTTTGAAGTACTGTGTGCAATCGGAAAACAGTGATCTGTCAGTGAAATGTTTCACAGGCATCCTGATGATGTAGGGTGTGGGGGAGGTGGTATTTCGGTCCAGGATATGGAGGGACGCAGGAGGGTGTGGTCTCACAGCAATTCTAAGGGAGCCCTTCACTCTCCAAATTCTGTCTCGCCCAAAAGCTTTGATCTACAGATGGCCAACTGGAGAATGGAGAGCATTGTTCGGGATTCAGACTCTGGTAGTGATGATGAATTCTTTGATTGTCAAGGTATGCAAACTTAAGAGATTCTCACCAATGTGGCTATTTTTGTGTTGTGTAGTTTATAATGATATGAGTAATTTGTGTGATTGCGGTATTAGAGCCTTTGAATAGTTGTAAGCAGTGTGTAAGGGAATGTTAGTAGAAGCTGGAAATGTCCATTAGAATATCTCAGATTCACTGAAGGATATTCCAGTTATGTGTGTGTTTGTGTGGGTGTGTGTGCGCGCGCTCACACACACGCACACGCTTGTATGTTTATAAAATGGAATGAACTTGCATATCTTAAAAAAGCCTGAAGTTTTCTGTAAGATGAAAATTTTGCACACCAAATGGGTGCAAGGTGAGATATGAAGCCCTGGCCAAGGGCCACAATTGTGATAAGTACCTGGTTGGTTGGTTCGTTGGCCCTATTGCTGTCATCAGGAGCTGTGGCAGAGAAGTGTAGAGCATTGCTGGAATAACAACTGTTAAGAAAAGTATTTGGAAACAGACTGCCCGTGCCATTTTACCCTGGGATTGAAGCCTCCACAGAAAGAATCAAACATCTGACTATTCAAGCTGTGATAGCCACAGTCTGCAATGAATTTTTGTTGAAGTGTCTTGGCTGGTAATGCATGAAAGACAGCAGAAATCAAAACATTTAACTCATGGTATGCCCTTTTAGTGGGGTACACGGTGGTGCAGTTGGTTGAGGCACTGGGCTACAAGCCGGAAGGTGGCAGGCTCGGTTCCTGATGGTGTCATTGAACTTTTTCATTGACATAATCCTTCCGGCTGCACTATGGCCCTGGGGTTGACTCAGTCTCTAACAGAAATGAGTACCAGGAATATTTCCTGGGGGTAAAGGCGGCTGGCGTGTAGGACTGACAACCTTACCACCTTCATGAGCCGATTGTCTTGAAATCTGGGAGCCTCAACCTCCTGGAACCCTCAGGGCCTCTCCAGGCCTGTAATGGGATTGCTTTATGTCCTTTTAGTGGAATGGCAGTGTTATTCACTTGTGTTTTCCTGAACAGAGTCTCATTTCCTGTGATGTACATTCTTACTGTTGAAATGGGAATATGTTATCCCCTTGTGTTGTGATGTTATTAGTATCATTTGTACTTCCCAGAATGCAACTTGTACATGTCATGTGTGTTAACTATGCTTCTGTATGCTTTAAACAGTACCAGAGACTTGAAAGTCAAAATTGTCAGTGATGTTGCCTTGTACCAACTGATGAATGCAGTTGAACTTGGTTATAACGACCATGTTTTGTACGACACCCTGGCTGTAGCATTACACCTTCTTTGGTACCAACTAATTCCCCATAAGGCACGTGTTCCTCCGCCTTGCTTAGTATGACATATGTAAGAGCATTGCCAGTCATTGGTTCCATTATAATTTTCCAAGAAGTAGGCTGTTTTGAGAAAGCAACCATCTCCTTGTCCTTGAGTGGGCAAGCCCTCAACAGTATCAGGTAACTACATAAATTCCAGGCCTGGAAAATGACAATAGTAATGGCAATTCACTTTGTGCACAAGGTTGCCCTCTACTTTTCTACTCCTCCATGTAAGAGGTGACTGGTAATGTAATAAAATGGCTACAGTCACAAACAAAAGGAAGGTTTTCAGCATCGAAGGAAAAGTTAAAGTGATGTGACAAGTAGAGAGTGGACAAAAATAAATTTTACATGTGTCAGGAATTTTATCTCATAAATTCTATGATCCAAACAGTTTGGAAAATTATCAGTGTGTTTGAGAAGAATGGATTGAGAATAAAGTGATTTTGAAAGCCTGAGTGAAGTGATGTCAATGAGGCACTGCTTAATTGATTTAAGCTAGATAGAAGTGACAGTGTACCAGTGAGCAGTCCTCTTCTTATGATAATTATTGCTTATCCAAAATTAATTTTAAGTTTATGTATTTTTTTAACATAAACCTATATGTAAATTTAGAATTATAGAAGAGTACTTTTTAGTATTTCTGCATTTTAATTGTAATTTAAATTTTAAATAGATAATAACATTAACATTAAGTAATATGCCTGCAGGCATGTATTTTGTCTTGAAGTAATTTTCCTTCACTTTTACGTTACACCTCATTTACAGCAACAAACATTTATAATGACATTTTATTCACTCCCTACAATGACATTATAACTGAGTTTGACTGTTGTTACATTTCAAAGGAGCATAGTGCCTCCATCGCCAGGGTTAAGCAGTTTAAGAAGACTATTCTGCCACTACTTGACTCTGAAGATATACCACATATTCTCGAATCAAATCCGCACCCTTTTTACGGTTTCAGAGGGCTAAAAAATCAGATGTGGATTAGAATTGCATGCGGATTAGATTCGCGGTCATGAGCTGGATTTTGGAAAAATGATAGAGCCGCTGTACATGCTGTAAGAACAATACGATACAATAAAATAATGTATTATTTTATTTATTATTTATAATATTATATAATATTTATAATTTATTATTCATCAGACTCGCCGTCATCATTCATAACTCATAACTGTACAGCTGGGAGTTAAATGGCCACTTCATACACGGCGCATTAGATAACGGTTAAAGCATTGGTAACATCCAGTATTATTCAATCAGTCTGCCTTGTAGGCAAGGGGCAGTTGAAGAAAAGGTGTGGATTAGGACCGCAAACTAACTATTTTTTCGTTTAAGGAATCAGCAAAAACTAGTGTGGATTAGATTCGGGTGTGGATTAGATTTGAGAATATACGGTAGGCTTTAACACTCCTTCAGAATGTTAGTTCTGTAAAAATGTGTTTCTTTAATTGAAATTTTCCATTAGTTGAATAATGCATATGTTCACTCTGTTGAACACTAGTTGATGTAATGTCTTAATATGTTACCATGTTATAGCCGAGTGCATATTTTCTTTTATGTCTCAAGTTAGGAGATAAAATTGTACACACAGTCTGAATCATTAAATAGAATTTATCTAAAAATTTAATGCTGTCAGATTAGCTCATCAACCCACATATTGCTGTAAATTCTACATTCCATTTGATACTCCTGGTGTAGATAAGTTAGATATTAAGGTGAAATTTTTGAAAGTACAATGTTCAAACTAGTGAACTTATGGAAATACACAGTCGTCTTTTGGTCAGGTAATAGGGTACTCACTGTGCAAGATGTTAAACTTCTTTAATTGTAATTGAAATTTTGTGTAATTGCAAAAAAAAAAGTGGTGTTATCAATCAAAGTTTGTTGGGACTAGATTTTTTTCAGGTGTACATAGTGCTTTTGGATTCATTTATAAACAATGTGCATTATAAATTTCTGTACTGTAAATCTAGAAGCCAGTTGAGTTTGTTTAACTCCAGGAACAATCTCTGTTGCGCATCTAGCCAGTTTCTGTACCCTGTTTACCTTTCCAGCACAGCTTCACCAAGAAGTGAGGATGAATAGTGACTAAACACTGACATGCCTGGTTGCTGCGGTAACAAGAACACACTGTCTTGTTGTAGTGCATGTTGTATGTATATGTTCCTTTCAGTAGCTGATTCTATCTTTTCTTCTTTTCTCTTTATTTTTATTTTTTTGTGCTCTTCACTCTCTGCCTTCCTTCTCTTCTCTGACTGACAGCGGGGTTCATAATACCTGTCATCAAGGGTAGGTACCAGTTATGTGAGCTGTCTTACTGTAGTGTTTTCAGGATTTGGTACCTGAGAGAGGAGTAGGAAGTATGTACTCTTATGTGCAATTATTGAGAGTGGTTGAACATAGTTCTTGTTGATGTCTTTGGAATGTGGGATGGTCGTTACCTTGGTTCTGTAAGCAGAAGTTGGTGAAGTTGCTGGGCATTTGACAGCTTAAAATATTGTGTTCATGCTTCTTTTAGGTTTTCTCTGGCACTATACTCACACTGCAAAATATAGGAATGTACACAGTGTACCATTAGATTTCATTTTGGCAGCTCACTGAAGGGATGGCATTACGCTGTATCATACCACATGGCATAGCACCTTGATTATGATGATGGATGGATGGATGTCATTATACTTTTATTTTGATTTTGTGTTTTATCTTCCACTATATGCTGTTTAAATTACTGGCTGTTTTCATTTTGTTTTGGTGACTTGTTAGTATCAGTAACTGTTAACTGTTATTAGCCTGTAAAACATCATTTCACAACTGTACTGTGTGGAAGCTATATGCATCATGAGGAGTTTCTGTGTATTCTATGGCTGCCTTTTTCTAATGCATATTTTACAGCCAAAAATATTCCTCTATATATATTTAAAAAATATGTTCCTGTTCCCAAGTAACCTTATATCACCCCTTAGTATGAAAAGTGAGGCCATTGTACACCAAAATGTTAAGGATGGTCTACTCAAGCAGTGTGTTTCAGTTTGAATGAAGACATCACGAAGTGCTTGAATATGTATTGTAACACTAATTTGTATGTCAGCACAACTGTTTTTATTACATGAGGTAATATGTAGGCTACATGCTGTGCACACATTGGGATCTCAATGTGTGCACAGCATCCTGTGACTTAACCTTTAAAGAATAGGCCTGAAAATGACTATTTTTAGTCGAAACATGTAGCCTACATATTACCTAATGTAATAAAAACAGTTGTGCTGACGTACAAATTAGTGTTACAATAGTGTATTTCAAGTATTCCATGTAAGTTCAAGTCAGTGGAAAAAAATTATACTATACAAAATTAATTTCAGTTTATATGTGAGAGAGGTCATTGATAGGAGTGTATTATGACTTGAAGCTGAAAAGTCATGTTCTAACTGAAACAGAGGCACAACCCTATTTGAATGTCTGGCTGCAATCATTACAGCTTTCATCATATACAAATGCTCATGTTGGTATAACAGTACAAGTGCTAATCTGTAGCAGTGGAGAAGCAAAAATGAAACAAGAACCAGTAGTATGAATGTCTCTGCTTGACATACAGTAAATCTGTATAGAATACCTTTGCTGCATCTTCTAAATTTTGTATATATCCTGTGACTCATTAACTACTTTGTAAGAGTAGTGACACAGGTTTTGTTTCCCATTTCTAAAGGAAGCTTAATCCTCTGAGCAACAGCATGTGCTAGTATTTTTGCCACAGAAGATCGTACAACAGTGCTTTGAATTTTTACTTCCTACTGATCAGGTCGTTCAAGAAGGAACTACTTACTCCATGGAGCAGAGTCCTTCTTGAGAAGCTAACTGGTTTTCAGCCAGTCAAGAAATTTCCCACATTTCATGCAACCTGAAGGTTCATCACCACATTCACAAGTGCCCACCACCTGTCCCTATCCTGAGCCAGCTTGATTCAGTCCATACCCCCACATCCCACTTCTTGAAGATCCATCTTAATATTATCCTCCCATCTATGCCTGGGTCTCCCAAGTGGTCTTTCCTTCAGATTTCCCCATCAAAACCCTGTTTACGCCTCTCCTCTCACCCATATGTGCTGCATTCCCCGCCCAGCTCATTCTTCTCGATTTTATCACCCAAACAATATTGGGCTAGGAGTACAGATCATTAAGCTCCTGATTAGGTAATTTCTTCCACTCGCCTGTTACCTCATCCCTCCTAGGCCCAAATATGCTCCTCAGCACCCTATTCTCAGACACCTTCAGCCTACATTCCTCCATCAATGTCAGTGACCAAGTTTCACACCCATACAAAACAACAGGCAAAATTATAGTTCTGTATATCTGAATCTTTAAATTTTTGGATAGCAAACAAGAAGGAACTACTGTCAGATATATTTGCAAAACATATCTTTATATACATTTTATGCCAATAATGTAATGCTATAGTTGTGTACTTGTAGTGAGTGTTAGCATTACGTGACATTAGGTATTGTTGTATTGATGTCCAGAGGTTTTAACTGTTTTGTTCACACAGAGGATGTTGATGACACCACTTCTTTGGCAAAGTGGAGTTCTTTGGATCTTTTGACTGAAGAGGACTTGGATGCTACATCCCCTACTGTTGTTACAGACAAACAAGGTCAGTTTGCATAAAAGTATAATGGCATACCTGTAGCCATTATGTGCACCTTTCTTGGGAATATTTCTGCCTGCATGTTTATAAGTACATATTCCATTAAATAATTACTACATTTGTGTTTCTAAATTTATAATGTTTCCTAACTTGTTTACTGCATAGCCTTTAAACTCCATTCAAATGAGTGAGATTATATGGACAAGGTAAACTGTTTTGCCTTACCTGTGCTGATGAATCAAGTACAGGTGGCTTGTTTGTGCACAAGTAGTTGGGTGGGAAAAAGAAAATAAATAAATGATATACATATATATCTGTTCATATGTATATATAAAATGTTGAGTGAGACATTTAAATCACCTTGAATAAATGTAAATAAAATCTATTGGCTGGGATTCATTCATTTTTAGACTCTTGCCCAGTGCACAGAACAGTCTAATATTCGCCTTGAATTTTCTTAATGCTGGTTGCAGTAAGTTATTTTCTATAGATGGGGTATGTTATGTATTCTTTATGTTATATTCTACTTAAATAAGGAGAATACCTTACCTTTCTGCACAGAGAAACAAAATATCACAGAAATTTGTTCACTAACTGGTGCTTGGTCTGTGGCAGTGGTGGTTGAATTTCTGCTTTATGTGGCTGTGCCATAGGAAATATAGAAATAATACTGAGCCATGTGGTGTGTATTACATAGTGGTTTTAAAACTGCAGCATACAGTTCTTGAAAATATGTAGCCTTTAGTTTGTAAGATTTATATTTTATTTTCTTGTGTTTGATGTATTGCAGCAGACAGCATCTTCTGTCAGACATTTTTGCAACGAGTCATCAATGAAAGAGGTCGAATGATAGGTGGTGGAAGCAGTATGGATATGTCTTGTCCTGACTCTCCCATCATGACTCCGTCTCACCATGCAGTGTGTAGCACCACTGTTCTCATACTTGTGCTACATGCTGGCAGTGTTCTGGGTGAGGGATTTGTCATCTAATTAGAAGATTAAGAAAATTGGTTTTGTGACATACGGTTATGTTGTAATGAAAGAATATACAGTTGTAAATAAATTTAATATTCATGTCAAAATGTAAGTAATGTAGTGATCTACAGAAAGTAGTTTAATGAGCCTTTTCTAATTATTGTGTGTAACTGCAGAAAGAGTAAGGAGCTCTGTGATTTTTAAGCTCATGGTTCTGTGCATCATAATTCAATATTAATAAAAATCCAACTAGATGCAACAGTATGCAGTCAGATTTATTTTACTGCAAAATCACTCTACATGTTTCGGGTGTCCACCGCACCCGTCATCAGGAGTACTAAAAACTATAACCCCAGCCTCTGGTACAGGTTATAATATTTGTACAGCTACTCCCCTCCAACATCCCGACCTGGCCACGTTGGGGGGAAGTAGCTGTACCGATGACCTTTACCAGAGGCTGTGGTTACAGTTTTTAGTACTCCTGATGATGGGTGCAGTGGACATCCGAAATATGTAGAGTGATTTTGCAGTAAAATAAGTCAGACTGCATACTGTTGCATCTAGTTGGATTTTTATTAATATTGAGCTCTGTGATGTTCCATCTTTACCTATGATTTGGGATTAAATTGTGGTCTTTGTTGCTCTTACAGATGCAAATGTAGATCTGACTGCTAAGAAATCTGACATTACAACATTTCGTGGAGCCTTTGAATCTGTAATGAGGCAGCACTATCCTTCCATGGTAGGCCATATTGCCATCCGATTGATCTCATGTCCTTCCATTTGTACAGAGGGTCTAGGAATTCTTTCTAGGTAAGACAGACAGTTCCATCTGATTCCATTTGAACCTAATGTTAATTGACTAACTACATTGAAGTCTTGAGAAAATGACATTTTTCTCATCTGGTCAAGAAATTCTTTACCTTTCGTAAAAAATTGAAGGCCCATTACTGCATTCATGAGAAGCTATCTTTGGAGCCTGTCTGTAGTCAGTTGAATCAAGTTGACATTCTCACACCTTATTTAAGATTGTTGTTTGTCTTATTATCCCATGTACAGCAAAATCTCACAAGTATTCTCTCCCTTCCTGGTATTCTAACTTGTGTTTTGTATTAATTTCATATATAAGTCTTGAACTGCTTAATTTTATCACCTTAGTAGTTTTTCTGAAAGAAATGGTATGAATGTGTGGATTGGCTTTATCTGACTTAGGGTAGGGTCAAATGCCAGGCTCTTTTTAATATAGCAACGAGCCTTGAAATTCCATTAAAGGCACGGAATTTTTTGAGTAGCTGAGGGACTGTTAGTGTGTCAAGACGGACTGTACATACTGTTATAGGTTATGAGCAAGTAAATTAGTCGTATGTAACATCAACTTTCTGTTGGATAATAACAAAAAATTTTTGTGTATTACACATACAGTCAAACACAACTACCAACACAATGGGGATGACGCACCTCAAAATTTCTGTCGGATAAATTGTACTGGAAATATAAGTTTTTCCAGCTCCAGGCACAGGTTTTTAACAGTTCTGCAATCCCCTCACCTGCTGGCCAGAGCTGGAAGCATGACATTGATCAACTGGCATATCCCATGTTTCAGCCTGAGCCCTTACAGCTTTGATGTGTCTCCATCATGTACAGACGCTCCGCATGTGACACATGACTCCATACCTATTGGTGCCATTCCCATATTTGCCAGCTCAACCCCTGAGTATCAAGATGCTGTCTCCAGAGTAATTAGTGGAGCCAATACCGTCTACCAGGAATTTGTGAAATCAGAGGAAGGCCGCGGATTCAATGGACAAATCTGTTTTGTTGGTAAGTGTTAACAGCATGGTGCCTATTATAGTTTTGAAGCATGAGACCTTGTCACTTTTTACTACCACCAATTCCACAGGAAGTTACATTGATTCATTTTTATTGTTATCACACTGAATTACTTTGTAATGTTACTATGTTGTCGTATTCCATTTTGTTTAAAATGTTCCAACTAATGGTTACACTGTTACAAGATGTATCATTATGAAATACTGTGTAATTCTATAATCCATGTGTTGAAAGAAGGTTGTGTTGCTCATGCAGAGGAGTGTTAGCACAAGGGTGAAATTTCAAAAAGTGATAAGTTTTGTCAAATAAAACCAACAAATAAACCATCAACAAATATATGTTTTAACAGTATCAATAGGTACATTTGTTGCCTACATTGTTAGCTATCATTAGGCTGTACAGAAGAAAATAAGAACTTTGGACATACACCTGCAGAAATTGTAAGAGAGCTCATGTAATCAAAAATAAAGTTGGCAGTATAGTTAGCCTATTCTATTGTAGACTACATATATTCTACTAATTTAGCAAATGAATCCATTTTAAAGTTGGAGATCTGTTACACATTTAGCAGTTGTTTATCAGAACTTTTTATATTATTCATTACAACCCAATGATGGTTATTGATGTAGGCATTAAATGTAGCTGTTGATATTGTTACAATATGTTTCTCTGTAGACAGATTATTGGTTGGTTTTATTTGACAAGAGGGAAGAATAACTGTAAGAGAATGAGCTTGGTTTTGTAGAGTAAGATATACTCGTATTATTTTGTGATTTGAATTATTTATTATTGTTTTTATAATTGCCTGTTTCTCTGCTGCCACCAGTGTTTAACCAGTTCACATATTGTGAGTCTGTACTAGTGGAAAGTGTGCGCATAAGTGGATCATTTAGTATATAATAATTGGTCAACTTAAAATTCTTGAAGCATTCGGCAGAAATGACACAAAAATTATTCCTGTAACTTTATATTCCAGCTAATATCTGAACTTGAATGGTAAATAGTTCTGCAAACAAAGAACATTTTCTGAATTCTAACACTGTTACACCACATAATATCCAGCTACCAGTCATCTACTATTAGAGACATGTAAAATCCCGTTTCCTGAATGGTAAAGGTTAGTCACATTTACATCATCATATTTTAAGGGAATTGCCATTTAGAAAGTTACTGTCGGTGTCCTGCCACTCTTATATAATAGAAATGTAATGTCTGTGATGTAGCACAAATTTCTTCATGTCAGGTGATGGTGTGGGTTCCATCTTGGGTTATGATGCCCTGTGTCGAACAGTTCAGTACCAGTCTCGCCATGACAGTGAGAATAGCATCCTGGACACAGATGGTCCACCTGTGGATGATGGGGATGTGAAACCTACACATAAGTTTCATCTAACAGACGGAGGTCAAGGAGCTGAGGGTGGACCATTCATTTCTGAGGGTTTGTATCCCAACAGACATCTTGCTGCACCTGCACCTCGGAGAAGATCTTCATCAACAAGGTGAATTTCTGTGTATTTTGTGTACTGTGTATCCAGCATAAATTATACAACATGCATTAAAGTCATGGCAAAATCAGAGCTAGGTTCAGAGTACTGTTTTAAAGTTGAAGAATAAGAGACCAACTTGATGTCACTAGTTATTAAGTTTTTTTTTCACTTCTTCTATGCTCAACATGCTTTGGACATTAATACATCCATCATCAGGAGCCTGCAACTTTTCTATTGTATTACCACATTGGTCGTGTGTTCTTGTTTCGATGTGTGTTGTAGTTACGGTGTGGCTGGGTTTGGGTGGTATTTGTGTAGCAGGCTGAAGCACTGCTACACGGATACCACCCCAACCCAGCCACACCAAAACTCCAACGCTCATCGAAACAAGAACACACGACGAATGTGGCGATACAATAGAAAAGTTGCAGGATCCTGATAATGGATGTATTAATGTCCAAAACATGCTGAGCATAGAAGAAGTTAAATAAAACTTAATAACTAGTGACATCAAGTTGGTCTCTTATTCTTCAACTATCACAATGATGCACAGTCCAATATACATAAGATTTACTGTTTTATATTCTGTCCTTAAAAAAATAAAAATTTGTTGCAAAACTCCACAAGAAAAATTTTATAGCATAGTTTAAACTGTGCTGGCTAAATGGCAGAGGAATTGTAGTTCAAATCCTGACAGGGGCAAGAGATGTTCTCTTTGTTGAAACTCGTATACTGGTTCTGGTGTGCACCAAACCTAATCGCGTATTCAGTGTGTACTAGCAACTCTTTCTCTTGAGGTAAAGTGGCAAGGATGTGAAACTAACTACTCACTTCCATCTAGTGCCAAGGTTAAGAATGCATGGAGCTGTACTCACACTCCCTCCTATTCCTTCGTAGCAAGTGCAGGCACAGCTTTACCTTTAACTTACATTTTAAACTATGTGTCTGTATACTGGGAGATAGATAGCAGCACACTATTGCTGATGTATCTTCACTCTTAGTGACATGGCATTCAGCTTGGAAAGATATATTAACAGGATCTCTGTACATTTGCAAGTAATTTTTATTTTAACATTTCCTGTTAATCTGTGTACATCTTATGATTTGCTTTGATACATATAAATGGAATTTTCCCCACTGGTTGTAAACATGCTTAATTTTTCACTATTGGTGTACCGTATGGAGCTTGTCATTCCTCCAGCAGTAATGCAAGGTTACATAAAGAACTTGGTTCCCTAGCCATATTTCTTATGGTGACATTTTGCAGTTTTATGAGAACACTGTGTCACATACTAAATTGATCATTTCAGCCCTCCTGCATTCTACACGAGAGTCGTACCGAAAGTCATGAGCGACCATTTTTTGCATGAAAACCGGGAACAGCAGACGAAGGAGAGTACAGTGCTAGATGGAACCAGCTGTTGTGTTATCCTTGAGTGTCTCGTGACGTCAATAGCTTGCATAACGTGACCATTATCACTCCTAACAAAATGGCCGACAACAATATGTCGTTTCGCCAGCATGCTGTCATCGAATTTCTCGTTAAAGAGGAAATCCCTGCTGCA
>Ga0123352_10001792_pt1 | contig 29114 bp, 20 predicted proteins | sample TergutLab28metaG_FD_89700 | JGI IMG/M metagenome (GOLD analysis project Ga0123352, IMG submission 89700) | Labiotermes labralis P1 segment gut microbial communities from Petit-Saut dam, French Guiana - Lab288 P1 | ecosystem: Host-associated > Arthropoda: Insects > Digestive system > Gut ... | reverse complement strand
GGGGCTGTCGAGACGGGGGGTTTAGGGGGGGGGAGGTGGGGTTTGGGTAGGGGTTGCTTTCTGTCTGAAAGCGGTTGTGGGGGGGGGGGTGGGGGGGGGGGGGGGAGCTCCTTCACTGGGGACCCTCGAAGATATGTTCAGATAGTCTCCGGATACAGGCATCTCTCTCCATAGGGGCCCCTATTGAACCGAGTGGAACCTGGTGTCTGGGTGGGAGGCTCGTATACTGTGGACTTTGAAAGATGGATGAAGGAGGGCTCCTTTACTGGGGAACCCTAAGATATGTTAAGCAAGGCTCAGAAATGGGTGTCTATTTCTGTAGGGGCCCCGGTTTTGGGGAACACAGATGGGCATTTCTTTCTTGGGGCCTTGTTATCAGAGGAATTTTTATTAGGTCCTTTAGAGATATGCAAAATGCCCTGTAGATGGGTATCTCTCTCCATTAGGGCCCCACTGGGGAACCTGGAGGTGGTTCGTTTGCTGGGACTTTTGAGAGAAAAGAAATAGCATATCTGGGTTCCTTTCTTGGACCCAGAAGTCATTAAGATTTTAAGTCTGTGGGCCTCTGGAACTTTTAGTAAAGAACAGGGCTCTCCTGAGTTGATATGAGATTATGGGGCACAAAGGATCCGTCTATAAGGCCTAGGTGAATCGGGACCATATGGGCTTGAACCCAATGTTAATCTATCTATTTACCTATCTATCTAAACTGCATGTCATCATATGATGATAGAATTTTGGGCATCCCCTGTGAAAATATGGTCAACCCCATTGTAAAACCACAACATAACTGGCTGTTGCAGTAATGTTTGGCAATGTTAGTATCATGTGTGACTCATTCATGCACCACAATGTACACTGTAGCAACAGGTCACAACTTTTATACTGTGTTTTGTCAAATGGCTGATTTTATTTACTGAAGCACATAAGCACAGTCTCCCCCCCCCCCTCCCACTCACTCACTCACTCACACACACACACACAAACCATTTCAGGCCTTGTATCTTTTGTTCTACAGACTAACTGTATGGGGCACTTTAGATCAAACAGAGTGCATCTGCAGGCTGAAGTTAACCTTCCCAGTAAGTCCTGGCTATTGGTAGGACACATGGAAGCACTGACACTGAACAGAAGTTAGCTTCACATAGTATTTCTGATGCATATGGCAGCCAGCAGTTACATGGAAGAGGAAGGAACTGCAGACAGGGACCTATATTGAAGGGGAGCTGAAGTGGGGCATTTACAAGAACAAAATTGGCAAGATATAAGTGTGTGAAGTGGCAAAGTGTGTCTCTTGCTGTTCTGGAGACCATTACATAAAACTCTCACTTTTAGTACTTCCATACCAGATGTAACGTGAATTTGAACTTAGAGATAAAAGTGAAAATATTTATATTAGAAATCACAGTGTAATTTTACATATTATGGATTAGACACTTATTCTGTAGATTATAACCTACTGTAGTTTTGTGATGTTTTTTCTGCTTTTCATTTCATGATAGTGTTTCACACATTTTGTTTGGTAGTTATATACTAAGATATTAATATTATAATAAAATATTGCATACATTTTTAAAATCCCAAAAGTAAATTCCAACCAGAAGAACTTTACAAATGTGATTTAAATCTTTTGCATGTGGGTCAAGACCTTCCAAGTTACTCTGTCATTATTTACAGAGTCTGTAAACTATGCAGCATTAATTGTGCATGTTTATAACATCAACTGATCAATGGGTATGTTGTCTAAGGCATAAAATAGCATTTTCAAATTTCACTGAAGGCACAGATGCATGTACATATTTTTCTGCATAGCTCTGTCATTATAAGAGAAGGCCATGCAATAGACTGATCTCCACAATAAAGGAGTCTCAGCAACCATCCAAGGGAGAGCTGAATCAGTGAACACTGAATAATACCTATCTGTAACTATGATATACCTTATCATTATCATTAGCAGCTTTAGTACTTGTCTCCATCAGTTTCAGAATTAGTTCTCTGGGAATATCTTCCATATCATCATCCAACCTGAAAATATGTTGTAGATAAAAATTTTTATAAGGGGGATTATATTTACACCAATATGTTAAATCTTTTAATGTATAATGTGTGAAAGTTTGAAATTTAAATTTCAGAATGTGGATCATGGACCATTACAGCTGAGCAAGGACAACAAAACAGTTGGATGTAAAAGACCATTCTTTTACCTCATTCAATGGTACACAATGTCTCAAATTTATAGAGTATCATAAAACAACCAATTAATGATCTGACATTTTTGTTGTTGTTGTTGTTAAGAAGAAGAAGAACTAAAAGTGCACTAGACATGAAACTTCACTAAAACAATTAAAATGTCAAATGTTTATGGATACCCAAATGTTCTGGAATGTTGTGGCATCATAGCCCAGAAGACTAGAATATTAAATTAATATTATCCTTTGGGAAGAACTGGAACAGTCTGATAACAGCTGAGATCTCAAGGATTATGATCAATGTTTATATATATGATAGCCTTTCAAGATATATTTTACATAAAGTTTGATTTCACAAAATTATACAGAAAACAACAGCAGGAAACCTGCAACCTAATCTAGCTTACAGTCTTAATACATTTGAAGTATGCATTGTATATGGAGGAATGGCACATACTTTATAACCCCAGACTTTTGAAATGTATACATGTTTTAAAAACTGAAGAAAGAAATTATATTTCCATAGTTATAATTTGTTACATGCAGGATTGTAAAATTTATTACATGGCTCATCATGAAAATACACTGCAACTTTGAGTTGACATAAAATGTTAGTACATCACACAGCAGCTGAAACTTGTACGTACGAATTGAGAACCAGGGATTCACTTAGGTTTCCAAGAGACCAAGCAGCTTTCATCCGCACCAGCAGTGATTCATCCTGAACTGTTCTAATGGTGCATTTAGCTGTATCAATAACAAAGTGAATATCCTGAAACAACAAAATTATGGGGTGTTCTTACTTTATTAGCCAACATACAGAACTATGACAATCATTTGGTACTGTATGAATCTGAAGACATCTTAAACATTTTTCAAGCAAAAGTTTTAAATCTGAATCAATTTATATTTATGTTATAATTTTTACTAAGGTGAACTGCTTTTGAGAAATATTATAAAGCTCAATTTGAGCTTCATGTAGGTAGGAGGTTATAAATGCCTGGTACACAGAAATTAAATTTGCCTAGCAACCTGTAACATGATTTCCCAATGCTGTACAAAACTTCATCCATATCCACTAGGGCTACTGATTTCTCAATTTAAACATGCGTTATGCATTCACATTCACATGTTGCATATTCATTGTATGAATTATGAGAAAAGATTCCTATTAATTATATTAACCATTTCAAGATGAAGGGTAAACTGTTCTATTGAAGACCCAATTCATACTGAGCACTGAACACTTTTCATCTAGATTATAGAAAGAAATCACTTTATGTTATATAAAGCCAAAGTCGCCATTTGTTCTGAGATAAATACAAAACATATACATAAAGTGTGGGCAGAATGTACAATTTTTGAATGTTAAACCTGTTGGTGCATCAAGTAACCAGTAGGCTTTAAAAGGTTAATAGTATGCTGAAATAAATGTGGCATTACTTTTCTAAGTGCTGGAAACAAAATATACGTTGCAAGGGCTCGAACCGCAGAGGACCGCACAATGATATCTTCATCATGGCTGCATCTGAAGAGCGATGTGATTATAAGAGTCTGTCTGTCATGCTGGAACAAAACAAAATTGTCATTATGATGAAAATATGAGCAAGCCAATAAATTCATATTAAATTTACAGGTCCTCCTGCATAATACAGTTAAATTTAATTTTATATTTGTATGGGCCCCCTACTCATATTCATCCTTTCTGCTTCCACTTACACAAAATGTGAATCAGAATGCTGGTCCTTGATATGTTTGTTTACAAGACCTGGTATAATTAAGAAACCACCTGTAGAGTGTTTGTTTCTTGCCAATAATATTATTAGTATTCAGTTACATTCACACATGGAACTTGTAAATCAAACACCAATGAACAATAAATTATGGAAATATAACAAGTACCTACTGCACTTGCATCTCCAACCACCAATGTAGAACACATGACTTTTGAAGTATACAGTTAAATAATATGATTATGCTGTTGAAATTGGTATTTGTGCAAATTACAGAAAGAAAGAACAAAGGAACGAGCAAGAAACCCTTCTGCCATTAAAACTTTAACAGGTATATTTGACTTCCACAACAAAGCTTGTCTGCTAGCCACTTCTCTACCAGCTACTATGAACGTCCAAGACAAGAAGTTATTCATCTTCATTTTGCTCTGGTACCTAGTCACACAGTTCAGAAAAGTCATTCACATAATCAATAATTTTTTTAAAATCAAGTAGCCACAGCAGTGTCTGTGTTTCAATACACATCTTTTATAAACACCTATAATTAATGGAAGGCAGACAAGCAACATAGGACAAATGCAAATAACTCACAAATGACTGGAATTAAGATGACAGCTGTATGCTTACATCACTTCCAATTTTGGATGTATAAAATCCTAAGCACCTGATTCTTGTTCCACACAGTGTGTAGAAGCTGTACAATCAAATTTAAAGAAATCAGAAAATGAAGCTGATAACTCACCTTCACCTACTACTTTGATCAGAATTGTGGGCAGCCTTGCATCCATGCACCCTACATATTTCTATGCACAGAAGAAACTGTACTTTTACTAACACTACTTACTAATGCATGATCAATATATGTGTTAATATTACAGCATTCTATTTAAATGCAAGGAAGTTCACATTACTGGTAGCTGTTCCAGAACTTCTGCTCCAATAGCCGCCAAGCAGTCACAGCCAACAGCTCGCAGAGCTGCTTGTCCCACATTTTGGACCAGGGACATGAGCGGTCCTGATAGAACCGTTTGCCAGAACTGGAGACTTTCATCTAATGAAACTCCTGTTGTACCACATGAAAAGGAAGGCAGTAATAACAAAAGTTACAAAGCTTGTGGTCAAACAAAAGAAATCCAATGTGGATAACAAACCAACTAGATGTCACTTTTGTGTAATGCTTTATTTTCTCCTTTATAAGCTACTCAACATGTTTCAGGCAACTATGTGTCCATCATCAGGAGCTGACGACTGGTTAGTGTTTTCGCCACGTGTTGGTATTGTGCTGTGGCTGCAGTAAGGTTGTAAAACCGATTGGTAGGTAGTGTGTCCATTGAGGGGTTCGTAGCACATGTTGAGCAACTTATAAAAGAGAAAATAAAGCATTACACAAAAGTGACATCTAGGTGGTTTGTTATCCACACTGAATTACGATGCACGGTCAACCACATATCAGATTTAAAAGAAATCCAACTTTATACATTAATTATGATATGCAGATTTAAAATGTACATGCAAAATGTTACATCCTAATAATCTTATAATGTAATTATTCTGAAATTTTTAGGCACAGGTCATTCACATGCATAATCCCTTCACTTCCATGATGAGAAACAACATGGAAAATGTCACTACTATGTGACATGAGATTCTTCTGCAGACACAGTGCTTTGAAAACTGAGGTAAGTATTCAAAATAGGCTATTTTGTACTGGAAAACCTGTGCTACTGTATATACGAGTATCTACAGTATGTTCATAAATGTCACAGCTACCTCCTTCCAAAATCCTACATACCATTTATTTCCCTCATTCCAACCCAATTTACGCAACACAAACTACGCTATTCAAATGGCACCATAAAATAACCTAACTGAATGAACTAATAAATAAAACCATAAAATTCCAGTAATACAACTGGGAAACTTGTAACATGGAATAATTAAATTGGAATTCCTTCATACAGGCAAAACCTGCAACTTTGACTCAGTTGGTTCCTCAACAGTGGTTGCAAAGTGAGTAGTCATAAATTGAACCCTTATTTCCCATTTTGCACTGTTATAAATTTGCAATTCGGTCCTGGGAACCCACTTAATATCATGAATATACGCTATTTATTATAGAAATAAATAAAAAGAAACAGGAACAAATACTGCATATGCTCTGACAAGCATTTACTGAGTAAAAACAGACATTTAATATAGAAGCAAAGCATACAAAATATGTGCAAAATATCTCCACCTTCATCTTCAGCACTTCAGTGGATTCTGTTAATGAAATTCAGACATGGGAGGCAGTGGCTTATCTGAATCATAACAGTTTAATCCCATTATGAGGGAAGGGGGGACAACTGGTATGTGGGGATTCCGGTGAGTATTGAGGGGACTTAGTTTAAGATGTTGCTTTTTTGGGGAGTTTATCAATGTGCCGGTCATAAATATAAGATTTAGTCATTACCGTGGATGTCATTTTACTATTAGATCACAAAGTCATGTGTTCAAAAAACCAGGGCGAAAGTGTATATACTTCACAGTGAATACCAAAATTTCAACCCATGACAGTCTTTGTTATTATAATTATGGCAGTTGAACCATACTTGCATCTGTTGTTTTGTATTTACCTCCTTCTTGAAGACACTGTTTCATTGAATTGCCTAATGCTTCAATGACACGTCCTGAGTGAAGAGAAATAGTCACATCTCCATCATTCAGTGTCCAATCTAGTAGTTGCATTAGCTGTCCCAGATGGCTGTTCATCACCAGAGTAAAGTAGTTCCTTGCTAGAACTGTAAGTACTTGCAGAGACTCAACCCTCACAGGAGCCAGGCAGGGCAAAAGACGAGCATTTCCATCAACCCTCCTTCTTATTATTTCTGGTACAGAGGGATGTTCAAGATTCCTTATACATATTTCCAGTAACCAAGACATTTGGTAATTAACATCTGTTCTGGTATGCTCTAGATGGACATCAGCATTGTCTTCTGGTACCTCATCATAATCACACTCCTTGTTTGAATCATGCTGCTGTTCTTTGTCCACAGCACTTTCTCCAAATATCTTGTGTTCTGATTCTGACATGAACACGTTATGATGGTCTTTTTGTCCAGAAGTTATTGAACTTTTGCAAAGGATATCTGTAATTTCAGATGTGCCTGGCTCTATTGCTACAATAGACCCCAAAACTGTCAGAGATGCCACCTGAACACTTGAATCTATTGGAGAGAATATACCAATTAGAACATATTTTAATATAATTTAAAGTTGCAGTGTGCATGCTTATAGAGTAATTAAGAGGCACCTGACAATAATCTGGCAACTCACATGGGAGGCCTTGACAAACCAAAGGTCCATAAACATACGAGGTTTGTTCAAAAAGTATCCGGACTGACCACAGTACAAGAAGCAGATAAGGTTTACGGGGTTTCAACCCTAACTGTCTTCAATATAGTTCCCATCTGCAGCTACACACTTCACCCAACGTTTCTGCCACTGTTGGAAACATTTTGCCAACTTCTCTTTCGGGATGTCTAATAGTGTCTTTGTCGTCTTTCATTTGATGTTCTCCACTGCCTCAAATCGGTGTCTTTTCAGAAATTTCTTAAGTCTTGGGAAAAGGAAAAAGTCACACGGTGCGAGATCTGGTGAGTATGGCGGCTGCCGCAACTGAGTGGTGCCGTGTTTGGCCAAAAACTGCTGCACAAGATGTGAAGTGTGTGTGGGCGCATTGTTGTGGTGCAGGATCCAGTCGCCATCCCGCCATTTTTCCGGTCTTTTCAACGAATTGATTCATGCAAACATTGCAAGACCTCCATGTAGAATTCCTTGTTAATTGTTTGCCCATCAGGAGCGTACTCGTGGTGTACGATACCCTCAGAATCAAAAAATGTCAGTAACATGACCTTTGTTTTGCTTCACACCTGGTGACCCTTCTTTGGTCACGGAGACGTGGGACCCTTCCACTTTGATGATTGCTGTTTTGTCTCCGGGTCGTACCCGTAGACCCAGGACTCGTCACCTGTCACAATGTTCTTAAGAAACTGCACGTCTTCACATGAATGCTCAAAAAAATCATGGGCGGCTGTCTGACGTTGCTCACGTTGGTCATCTGTTAGAAAACGCGGCACAAACTTCGCGCACATGTGTCATGTGCAGATCGTCGGTCAAAATTGCACTGCATGAGCCCACGTAGATTCCACAGTCATCCGCTATCTCTTGTACTGTCAATCTCCTGTTATTGTGAGCAATTGTTCTAACTTTAGCAATCATTTCCTCATTTCTCGATGTTGACGGTCGTCCCGAGCGGGGGTTGCTTTCATCGGAGGTTCTACCCTCTTTAAATCGTTGGAACCAGTCAAACACTTGTGTATGACCCATTGCATCTTCACCGTATGCTTGCTGCAATAATTGATACGTTTCCGTTGCGGTTTTTCTGATTTTAAAACAAAACTTGATGCAAATGCGCTGTTCGGTACTTTCACACATCCTAAAAATCGCTATGACATAAACGCACATTACTTCCGCGACTTACTACAGCCAACCGAGCAAACGCAGCCACTTGCAACTTATGTCATGAGTTGCTAAGACATGTACGAACATGTCAAGAATGGTCGCAAACACATTCCACCCAGTGAACCACTACAATTCCAATCTGGATACTATTTTAACAAACCTCGTATACCCAAACCATTTCATCTTCCTTGATTTCATTGGAATCAGGTGAATCAATAATACTGAAGGTCCTCATTATGTAATAATTGGAGTAAGAAGTCTGCATCACAAAGCATTAGAATATTACAAAATATATCCCCTCACAAAAATTAAAACAACTTTCACCATGTTATTTTAGGTTTAATTTACTAAGTACTAAATGTATTAGTCTGTTGATGAATGTATCATATTTATGTCTGGATTTGTAGACAGTTTGTTGCAAAGCATAGGTAAGAACCATTTCCAAATATCTCATTTGGAAGGTGATGTATGTGAACCATGATCCCAATTTACTGAATCACAAACACTGATTCATACCGCTGAATGCATGTTTTGTGAAGCCTGAAGCATGGTTCAAATTTACCGCTTTCAAGCAATGCTTATTTATATTGCCAAATGCGTATTCCATGAACTTTGAGAGATAAGCAAAATATAAATTTCTGCTACTTAATTGTACACAATGTGCAACTGCATTACCTTTATGGTTAAGGTATGACTGGACACTCTCAACCAGTTTGGTGATCAGTCCAGGTTCCAGGCGATGGTATGGTGTGTTCTGAATCAGAGCAGCCAGGCACTTTAATAGGTGTGTAATAACAGAAATGGAATTCTCTGTTGCAAGTGCCAGACAGAGTGAGTGGTGTAATTCACACACCATATTACCAACTGTTACTGAGAATGGAGTAAACAATATAGAGTTCTTGGAACTGTAAGGAAAAGAAGACTGCTATTAATTAACCTTTTCATACTGAATTATTAAAAAGAATGAAATTATACTTGTTACATTTTTTTATGTATACTGAACAAGTGGCAGCTTCAGTTGTCAAAAATACTGTGAGAGACATTTATATCCAATTTGTTGTCTTCCTGAAGACAGAGAAAGCAGCTATTTTGGAAACAGGCTACCACATAACATGATGTCACATTCAAGAACAGAGTAATTTTCTATTAATACATGTGGTTTCTGCTGTGGTTGTGGTTGGTATGTAATTCCCGACACACAATACACACACGTAAGCACCACTTCTCTGCGCGCACACTGTATATTGCCAGCTGCTTGCTTGCTGCACTCACTGCGTGTCACACACAGTGACTGAAATTGTCCACTAGCCACTTCACTCGCGAATCTGTCTCAGTGTTTATAAGGAGGTGGTGTGTGGGCAATGAACTATCCTGGCTACGTGGGTGGGCTAGCCCGCGTTGTCCACACACCCCCCCTCCCCCAGACCGCTGCACCCCCAGGTAATCCGGAAAGAATACCAGAAGTGTGCGCGTGGAGAAGTGGTGCTTACGTGTGAGTGTGTATTGTGTGTCGGGAATTACATACCAACCACAACCACAGCAGGAACCACATACACATTTAGCAATAGAAATGAGAAAGATAGTAACAATGTGGTAGTTTTCTGCCATATGTGATTTTATATCAACTACACAGGTTACATATCATTTGATGAGAAATGACAGTACAAATATAAATGGTAATTTGTATTGGAAGTACACAAATAGGCTAAATAATAACACTGTATATGTACACAACATACCTTTTTTCAGCTTGCAGGAGATACAGTCGGGAGCCTAGAAGCATCATAGCAAGAATCTGTAGTGCTAGCACCCTGTTGTGTGATGATGGATCTTTGAAAAGACATGTGCAAAGGGTAGATGTTTGCAGCATGTCTGGTCCATCAGGTAAGAGGCTCAACCAGTAACCAAACAGAATTTTCCGTTCACACACCTTCATTTAAGAGACAGTGTTCTAAATGAGAGAGGTTTGATTTTGTAACCACTATTATGCAAGTCTACAGCATACCTTTATCACATAGGAAAGGTAAAATACATTATCATACCCAATACCACCATATAGTCAGACCAGACTACAGACTACATGGCATCACTTCCTAGAAGACATAAAACTTCTTAAATGATATATGGTGCAGTCTCGATTCCATGAGTCCTGATTGTTTTTGGTTCCATTTCACTCAGTCAATGCCTCAAAGACTTTTCATGTCTTGATTCCTTTACAATCCAACTTAACAATGTATATTTTATTATTATTCTATTGTTGTACTACTGTATACATTAATATTCTAATGCAATATTACATACATATTATGAATTAATACAATGTATATACCACAGTACATACATAGTCATAGGTTCTAAATTGTCATAATCCACATAGTCCATGTTTTTCAGTGATTTGGGGCAACCTCAGTCCCTTTCACCTAGATCAATCAAAATTCTACTGTAGTAGGTTTCAGTGAGATCTATTTTGTATCAGGTACACATTTATCTTACAATGAGCTGTATATGGGAACATTTATACAGTTTGAGTTTCACATAAAGTGGCAGTTACATTCTACATGCTAGAACCAAAATGAAAGTCACATTGTAAATTTTGGTGTACACCATTAATATACATTTCATTGCAATCTTTTCACACAGTTTTGAAGATACAAACAACTGACTTGAAAAAAGAACCATGCTTCCCTGCATTATGTTTATTTCATGCACTTTGTACAATGGTACAAAAATGTGACTGTATACTGCACTTCAACCAGGAAATGGCAGGCATTTTTACCTTAGTGACAGTAGCCAGGAGGGACAATGCAGACTTTCGCACCCTACTTTGCATAATTCGGGTTTCAGCTGCTTGCCCTGCCTCTACATCTGAGAAGTCTGAATCGCTTGTTTTCAGCCAGAATGGATAATGGAAAGCTTCCAAACTCTCCTCAGTTGCTAGGGTATTATTTATAGATTCAGCTAATGTGTAGGCATGGAAAGACTGTGTTGATATGGGACCACTGAGGCCTTGTCCTCTTCCACCTTCACAATTCTTATTGAGGGTACAGCCTGATTTTTTCTGACGCTGTGAATTTTGTTTCCTCACACGAACACCCTGAAAATTGCAAGTCTTATTAGGTGTAACTGTGGATGCAAAAGTAGAAACAGTGTCAATTCTGCAGGGTTTTATTGATGCTGTATTACATTTAGAATCACTGGGCTTCTGAACAACTTCTGTCATCTAGTATTTCAAACAAAACAAATGTCAGAAACTGGATCTGGGTCTACAATACTGTGTTCTGCTTAGAACATTACACAATTGAGGAAGCCCAGAAATCATCAAAACCCTAGGAGTAAGAATAAATTTCCTGCTGGTACAGCAAAAGCAAATATGTGTCCAGGACATTTAGTTTATGACAGCTGTTTTGACTTTGGTCATGGTACATTTAGTGTGACATTTCGTTCAGTGCTATATAAGATGGTTGCATGTTAAGAAGCTGTTGGTAATGTGTTCAATAAAATGAATCTAAGCTGAACAAGAATAAGTCAAGTTAATCATCTCTCTCATCAGAAAATTACAAACTGTCAATAAAATATGAATTTATAAATTTTCTTGCATATTGTAGATATTGCAATTTCTTTTCTGTTTTCCTTCTGACTCACTTGGATGATAGACTCTTGGCTTCTTAGTTATGAGAAATTCTTGAATATAAAATGCATGGTATATTCACAGAAAAACTACATAGACTTGGATGGTTTGAGACTGGAAATTGATCTTTTCATGCTACGAATGCCCCCAATACTGTCACTGTTAACAAATGACTCATAGCAGGAGAACATAACAGAAATTTGATGACAGTAGTGGGGAATGTTACTGTCCTAGCTGTTACAGCTGGCTACCACTAGAGGTGAAGTATGACCATCTGGACCATACATAGGTGTGCCATCATAACAGTTCAACATACAGTCAAACATTAAACAATAATTGCTGAAATGGAAACATTTTTACATCCCTTAAGATTTCAATGTAAGACATTTTATTTATATTAAAGAGAGTCTCACCATTTTCCAAATTACAAACCTTAATACCTCTCCCATCACGCACTTCAGTTGGTCTAATGTCACACACAGAAAGCTTTGCAGGAAACACTTGCTGTGGTTGCATGTCAGAAAAGCCATGTAATCCATACAGCATGTATGACTTGACCATACCAAGTGCTTCTCCTAGGAGCTGCTTGACTAGATCTGTAGACTGCTGTAGAATGCTCTGCAGCCCTCCCAATGATGCCCTCAAAACCTACAATAACAGTGTTGCTTGACTCTGTATAGTTCACAACAGAAGAAAATTAAATGACTGAAGTCTTAGAAAAATATCACGAAGAATAATGATTAGATGTAACAGCCTTATAACTAATAGGTTTATGTAAAACTAGGTGAAACAATTATATATTATTCATCCCCCTATGTTGACTAACACACCTCATAATACTGGATGCTGCCAGGGCAGATTTCAATGTAACAGACAAATTTATGCTCAGATATTCTGCATTCATCAGATACTTGAGAAACAACAAAGGACAATGCTACAGTACATAAGCCATTGATCAATCTCTAAAAATACAGTATAACATTCTCCCTGATTTTGTTAAGGTAGGATAGCTAAGTCATTATGCTCATTAGGCTACAAGCTGGCACTTCACTGAGAACAGGGACAGCTTCACCTTTTAAGTGAATTCCATATCAGTAAGCATTTGCCTGACATATTTTCTGTTCGGAATGGTTCGCAACAAGGAGGTAACCTGTCACTGATTTTAAACAGTGAATTAAAACATTATATTACAAAATTAAAATAACCAGTATGGATAAGAAATAAATGGCCAATATCAACTTCTAGTCCATGCTCAGGATGATAATTTACTAAGCAATAAATAAGTACCATAAGGAAAAACATGGATGTGGTATTAGACACTAATCAGAAGATTAGTGTGAAAGTAAATCCAAGTAATGTACACGTCTCATTGTCAGAATGCAGGGCAAAACCACACCAGAAAAATTGGCAATAAATTGTTGGAAACCGTGGGAAAGTTTGAATATGTGGGAATGGCAGTAGCAAATAACAACTGCATATTACATTCAGGGAATGCTTGCTACAACTCTTTTCAGAAGCTTTTGCCTTCTGACCTGCTACTTTAAACTGAAATATCCAAAATAAATATAAAAGCTATAACTTTTTCTGTCATTTTTGTACCAAGTGAAACCCGGTCTCTTACATTATGAAAAGAACTGAGGCTGATAGTGCTTGAAATCAGGACGCAGAGGATAATATCTGGACCTATGGAGGATGAAGTGACAGAAGCCTGGAAGCAGTGCATACTGATGAATTTTGTAAGTGATACTGTTCACCACACATTTCTAGGATAAGAATGTTCAAATCAAGTAGGATGGGATGGGGTGGGCATGTCTTAATAAGGCAGGAATCAGAAATGCATATGATAACCGACTCCAAAACCAGAAAAGAAGTGACCCTTTGTAACAGGGAGAGCCCCCAGTACCCACCAAATAGGAAGCTGGCTGGGAACTATAGCTGGTATAGACATAGATGTTAATGGAAATTAATATAGGTCATGAAGAAACAGAATGGCAGGGTGCAGACTGTACTCACGTAGCACGACAGAGATCAGTGGCTCATTTTCCTGCATATGGTAATGAAACTTTCACTGGGAAGTCATACAATTGTAGCAGATTACAGTATTACAGATGATGAAGAAACATTATAAAGAAGGGAACAATGTATAATGTCAAAGGTTTTCCTCCTGTTAATACTGAACTTCACAACTATGTAATGGCAAATGTCTCAAGAGGAGATGCATGAGTAACAGACATTAGGCACCAATAGGTGTCTGGGATTTGTACAGTCCTGGGTTCACATCAATATATGGCCTTCACCACCAGGGTAAATGGGAAATTCCTTGGTCAGCAGTACTCTAAATTGCCTCTTTACTTAATCCTTCCAAAGTTCAATTGCCTTCTTGTGCATATTGCTGTCACTCATTTGTAGTTTATATTCTTTCCTCACAGAAAGAGGCCATGTGACACTCCTTTACTAACCATCTGACAATGTTGTTGCTAATGTACTAAATCAAGCAAACCTACAACACACCTTGCAATAAAGAAGCTCATCTTGTTCTGGATGTTTTTCAGCATACAACTGTCTCAGGAAAACTTGTCCACAAGTTTCAATATAAGGCGATTTCAATCCTTCTACAGGAGGATCAGAAGGTAAAACCATAGCTTCAAAGCATTTGACAGTCATAAGATGCACCTCCCAAGGTGATGCCAACACTAGTCCCTCTCCCTTCTTCTTTGGGTCCTTTACAAGGTCTAGTAATGAAGTTAATGCACCATTTGCACCCATCAAGTCATGTATTTGCTGAAAAATTTAAAATTAAATCATTCAACGAAATGAATCATGTATACTGTTCATACTGCCAGAGGAAAAAAATCTTTAAATTTACAGGACCGTATTCCATAGAATAAGTTATGTTCTTGCAATGATCATTGACACCTACATGATAATAAATCAGCTTAATGAAACATCATACAACATACCTCTCCAACTTTACTACCATTCCCACGCAGCAGAGATTCAATAGCTGCAAGAATATCCAGAATAGCAATCTCACTGCACTGTTCCAAAGACTCCATACACCAGGCAATGGCAGTAGACAGTGATTTACCTTCCAATGTCACATGTTGCCTTGAAACTAAATTTGAAATTAACTGACAACCCTTCGCTACCAAAAAAGTGTCATTTGAAGGCACAATGGAGAAACACTTACGTATGATGAGAAGAGCATTCTGAAACCATAATACCGATTTGAAATAATTAAGGCATGATTAATATACAATTTCATGTCAAAATGCTCCACTTTACAACTTTAACACAAAATGTTGCTGATAATATTCTTTGCATGTACAAGCCTATGTAGTTTCCATTCCTTTTCCCATGGTTGTGCAAATGCATTCATTGAAAATAATGTGTGTTCATTCCATGGTGGCTCAAATGCATTCATACCTCTCTTATATTTGTTCAGTGGTTCCACTTACAAGGAAACCAGCTTTACAAATTTGCTGTGTGGATGGTTTCATGTGAATTTCTGGCTAATTTCTGAGTGTAGAGCACAAGTGCATTGGAAACGGAACATTAGTGGAGTCGGATGTGGAAGACTGGAAGAAATACTTCTGTAAGGTATGGTTGGGGCTGGGGGGTGAGAAGGCATGCCGTTTATAATTTTTTAGAGAATAATAAGAAATGCTTATTCTTGAAAACTCCCCGGCGTCACTGCATTTTTGAATGTTAATACGATTCTAATGGAACTCTGTCTAGTTAATGCAAGATGACAGCTGTCAGACAAATTGTAGTTCAATGATAGCAATAAGTTCATTTGTGAACCATGTGCTCCCGTTACACTCTGTATGTATTTGTGACTGCCAAAATCGTTGACTAGACCTAACCTAACCTATTACAGAACTCTCCCACTGGTACGTTGAGGAAGCAGCAATTTATTATTATGTGCTTCATTATTACACATCATTATGACAAGCTGCAATAAAATACGACGTTACATCACGCATGTATTTGCTAATGGCAGTAAAACAGAATAATTGACGTACATCTTGGTTATCCACCATAGGTGACTTGTAGTCTAGAGCATTAAGTTCGTCGAGCAATACATTTATTTGCTGTCTATCACCCTCACTCCTGTGGACTAAACTTGCAAACCTAGATGTCAAATACTGAAATTTTGTACTGCAGTCTTCGTTCCGAGCAAAATCTGCTAGTGCCATACTTCCTCTCACACAGCGCTAGCACCATTCCTCCTACTACAGTTGTTGCTTCGGTGCTAGTGAAACCTATGGGAAAAATCCCGAACTGTACGCATTCGACCAATCAATGCCGGTGGAGTAGTGGGCAACCAGCTATGATCCATGCTCTGTTCCGTGAGCTAGCGAGTGCGAAGATCGTCATCGTCAGTTAGGCGTATGTGGTTGGAAGTGGTGGTGTTGACATAGTAGAAGAAATGAAAAATGTGATTTGTGTACGGTTGCCAAATGAATGAGGCATTCGGCAATAATAAATATAGTGAAGCGAAAATAGTGAACTTATTGTTGTAACCTAATTAGTTATACAGTGAATGCCTCCCATGTTGGGTTGAAATTATGTTGTAGTGAAGTGTGTGTGCTTGAGAGAGGCGGAGGTGAAAGAAAAGTCGCAAAATGGCGGATCTAGAGGCTGTGCTCGCGGACGTGAGCTACTTGATGGCAATGGAGAAAAGTAAATGCACTCCAGCAGCCAGGGCTAGCAAAAAAATTATACTTCCAGATCCGAGGTACGTGCAAATTATGCTTGCACATTTTGGTGAAATACTTCGAGATTGAATGTTGAAAAGGCATCTGTCATTCCTACCCATGCATCACTTCTGCAGAAAACCGAGGTTTTTATTACAGCATTCTTCGTTATACAGATTGTAGAAAATTGCCAAGTTGTCCAGAAATCAAATATTAATTACTTATTATCTCACATATAGTTGTATCAACTATCAGTACTTTGATGGAGATGTTATGATCCTTGGGTTAAAATGTAATCACATCCGGATACACCATTTGTGATTTAATGGCCAATCATTGGGCAGTGTCATTTACTTTTAACCTTCATTACTGAGATTTGCAGTATATAATTTGACCCGAGAAAACGCTTGTAGAGTGAATTGTGTGCTAGGGAAGGAGCGTTTGGATTATAGGGCCTCATTCACTCAAACTGTACGTGACTTACCTACCAAACCAAATAATGTCATAACCTTACAATAGAAGAAATGCTTCTTCTAGAACAGTAACACTTGCATCTGCTGCATGCAGTTGTAGCATTAGCAGTTCTGTATGCAATACCCCAAGTTGATTTGGCTACTTCAACAATAGCCATTATTTTCATTGTCATTGTACGTTCCGAACGTAGGTGTGGAAACTGAATGATGAGGCACTTTCCTTATTTCTGTTGCGTAGATGTCGAGTCAAATATATGTTATAGTAGTAGTTGTTATTTTTTAGGAACTGATGTACAGTTTCGGTCTACGCTTTATTTTTCTAATTGTTTCTCATGATTGTTGGTTCATGATGCGTGATTTTATTTGATCTACAAACCTAATTCGTTATTTATTTCAAACCGAAGATTAAAGAAGAAATTTACATGACCTTCATGTTATTTTACATTATGTAGGGTCATTAGTTTATCTGGTTGTCACTTGTCGATTCCTGCCAGTCACCATTTCACATGGAATATGGCGAACTCAGTAAAAAACTTAACACTTAATATGTCCCAGAGATTCTAATGTCTGTAGTTGAGAAGTCACTTGGTCTTCAGTTGCAGTGTCATTGCAGCATCATGTATTTCTGTGATGTGTGTGCTAATTACCAGTCCTCCAAGAAGTGTGTTGTTCACACGTATCCTTGTTCTTGACCTTTGGAAACTTGAAAAGACTGATGTTGGGTTAGCCTTTTGTGGAATGACCGTACCATATTTTGTAAAAATTTGTTGACTGCTTAAGTAAAGCAGGCCAGACGTATCAGTGGATGGGCATTGGCTTCAGAATTCATGTTCTTTTTCACATTCAGTTTATCTTTGAAATGGTTGTTACATGATATGTGCTCCATCTGCTTTATTTCCTCATCACAAGTCACTTTTTACCACTTTATGAAAGGAAAACCAAACCTGCTTATTACAGTAATTAGAACTTGCTACTGTGTTAGCTATAGATGGCTGTCTGGTGTAGGATTAGCTGTTCCAGTGGATGCATATACCTCCCTGTAGCAGCCACAGTAATAGTATCAAGTTGAAGTGCTCTAGTCGAATTTGTCTGTGATGGCACAACTGCAGTGTCCTACAACTGGATGGTTTTTATTGAACCAGCAGAACCAAACATTAAAATTTAATTATTTTGTGTGTGTGTTTGTTAATTGCTTTCAAAAAAATAAAATTACTGTCAAATGCAGAGTGTAGGTGTTCTAATGATAAATAAAACCAAATGAATTTGTCAGTATGGTGTATGTAGTTGCTGTATTTTAAGATTGTTCCTAGATTAAGGCTAATGAGAAATATGCAAGATTTGAGGTTCTCATAGCAGTGCTCTTGAGATGTCTTCTGGGATATCATGCCATGCCAGTTGGTCTGTAGATACTGATATTTTGAAGGATAGTAGCACTTCCACTACCTTGGTCATTCAGTCTTCTTGGATTGCTTGGCCCATAAGCTGAAGGTGCTGTGACCCTTCAGAATGTCAGTAAATATTCACAAGTTGGCATAGTAACATCCCAGAAGACCTTAGTCTTGAGAAATACACTCATGGAATTTGAATATGATCTTCACCATGTCATGGTGGGGGCATAATTATATTATGTGTTTTAATGCATCTTTGTGGATTTGCTTGTACACTTTATTTTTGCTGTTTATTACAGTTTGAGAGTTCTGTGATATTTGGTATTTATGTAGTAAGGATCTTTAATGTGACTGAATCTTCCCACATGCAGTTTTGGAGTACAGTTATGCTGAAGTAGTGGCACCAGTCATTTTGGTTGTACAGTTTAACAATTTCATTAGCAGTGGTATTTCTTATAAACCACTGCTGCATGTGTCATTAAGCAGGAAATAAAACTTTTTTATTTATTAAGTGAGAATAACATTTTATAAAAGAGAGAGATTTGTTGTTATCTCTTCAGATTTAGTAGCTGGAAAATGCCACCTAGTTTCTGTATACCAGCCATCAGTACACTGTACACTGTAGTGAACACAGGGGTGTTCTTAATGCAGGTTTTTGAGTCACATGTGATGTAGGATCATTTAAAAAATTGTGTGGTGGTAGTAGTAACTGTTCCGTTGTGTCAGGGAAGACTGATCGCAGACACTTTGTTATTAGCAACTGGTGACAGGTGATGTAAATGCTGACTTCTCATTTTACAAGAGGGTTCTGGATATTTCGGCAGTAGCATATGAAGACGTTTATGATCAGAACAGAAATATATGCCAATGACGCATAAAACCAGCTGCACAGTGTTGAAAACAGTGAACCACAAACTCAGAATGTTCTTATTGCCATGTACGGGGGACAATTACAAATAATAGTTGTATTACAGTAAGAACAGTGCATTGACAATAGAAAAAAGTGTGTTAATGATGATATTTCCAAGGGACTTGACAAAGGAAAGAAAAGGTTGTGTAAATAAATTTGTAGATTTGGTAGACCTCAATGACAGCTGTGAATATACATAAATGGAACAGTACCCTTCTTCCATCCTGATTGACTGCACAGATGAAGCTTACATAAACCTAACAAATCTGTATGACCAATAAGGAACTATACTAAAGCTCCAGTTTAAAAAGCAGCAGGATTATCATCAAGATTTTTGAAAATATGTGTAACCCTGACACACACATACAGTGTGAAGAATTCAGAACAGTATGCTCACACAGTAAAGTGCAAATGTTACCCATCTATGAGTAATGAATATTATTCCTTGGCACTGAAAATGTGTATTAAAATATCTTGGTGACTGAAACAATGCTGATAATTGTACAAGGAAACCTACCTATGTGGTTTTTTATCTTCATGCATGTCACACCAACACCCATAAAAAAAAATCAGTATTGACACATAATGAGACAAAGACTCCCTCTTGCAGAGAGTCTTAATGAAGAAATGTGACACCTGCTAGAACCATTCCAACAGGGAGACAGGAAAAAAGCAGGCTGCATCAGACCTCTTCAACACAGAGGAAAGTGGTTTAAGTCGAAGAGATTGATATGGGTGGCCACATTCAAAATACAGGTGGTGTATGTCAGTTCATATGTGCTAAGACAACTATCCGATGATTTAGGATTTAAGATGCAAGGAGTTTAGGGCATATCACATGAATGTGGGGAAGCATGTGTAGGGCAGACAGGCCATTCCAGTACTAGCCAAAACATCATGCTGCACGGACCATTTGGTTACTGAAGCCATAGAAATAGGCTGTATCCAAGCAATCTCAACAGAGAAGTAAGGTTTAAACTGAAGCAGCATGGAAACCAAGAATCGCCTCTACAGCAGCCTAAAAAAGAGGGTAAACTTGCTTAGTTGGTGCAAGGAAAATAAGTGTGAGGAACCACATCAGTGGATGAGGACCCCACTGCAACATAAAAAACTGCAATAAATCATTGGGTGACTGCTCAGTGTGACTGAGTGGGCTTCAGCAATAACAGTGACTTTAGATGAATGTCCACACTTCAACAAAGGTGAGTGAAAGTGCGGCATGAAATGGACATCAGCAGACCAGTAAGAGCTTTTTTATGGTATCTGAACCTGGTCAGCAGGATATTTAGCCAGGTGAGGGAGTGTTCCAACAGCAGACCACATCACATACCTCACAAATAAAGTGGGGTGGAGGATTGTCTTGTTGCAACATAATTTTGCATTTTTTAAATATCATCAGTTTGTGAACAGACAGACAATTGTAACCAGTCTAGGTGAATTTTTGCCATAGTTACTCCCAGCAAAAATGAAGTTCCTGTAACAAAATAATGCATGATGCAATTATCAAAAAAGATATATATGAAAAATTCACGGGTTGACGGACACAATACAGCCAATCCCATTTCTATAGGATGTATTGCCATAAAAGTTTTTAGTCCCAAAAATAGGTCCATCATTTTTGATGATCCTGTATATGATGGTACACATACCAAAGTAGGTCGTATACTGGAAGCTCATAATAACAAACCTAAAAACATCAAATATAAGATGGAAATACAGCAGAAGAACAGTCTAAGCCTATTTAAACATGACAGAAATATCACTGTTGTTAACAACACATACATTTATTTTTCTTAGTATGTTCATGTGAGTGTGGTAATGAACCTTCGGGTTCCATGAAATGCGGGGAATTTCTTGACTAGCTGCAAACCAGTTAGCTTTTCAAGAAGGACTCTGCACCATGGAGTAAGTAAGTAAGTAAGTATGTTCAGCCATCCAAGAGTACACACACTTGCATAATTTAATTACATGATTGAACAGAACAGACAGATGACCATGTACTTGGGGTAGAAACTTAAGGACATGAGTAGTTTAATAGAAATTGAAAGCAACAGTGATTACCACACCAGGAAAAAAAAAAAAAAAAAAAAATAGAAATCCTTACTTACAGAGATGTTTAAAACACTAATTTGAGAGTAAACTGAGGAAATTATAGTGTGTGTGACAAAACCTAGAACAATGCAAAATGTATGCTGGGCAAACCTGTTGACATATTTATGACATGCAAACATATTAACAACACAGTATGATCATACGATAGGGATAAATCGAAAGAGGTAAAATGCGGGACCTGAATATGGTTCCATATATGACATCATGGAAATCTTACCGGTTTGGGAAAGGGGGTCATGCAGTGGATGTACAGGGTCATTTTGTTATCTCACCAGTATTGTTTGTCACTTCCTGCTTCTATTCCAATTTGCCTTAATTTGGACCACACATTTTATTTAAATGCATTACAGTAGATATTAGGTTTTTACTTACCTTATTTCAAGCATGAGGTGGAAATGGTGTCTTTAGGCTCTGAGACTTGGGTCACATATTACAAAACACACTGTCCTTAGCATGTTGAAGTTCTGCTGGTGAAAACTGAAAATGTGACATTCAGAATTATTTTTCAGGTCTTTAGTGCAATGTTTATTGCTAAATGTTTATCCTCTAACATGCCCAGTAAGTAAAAACTTGCACTGGTTCACACCAGGCAAACAGAGCAGCTACAATCCCTTGTGTACTGTTCTGTCACCAAAAGTACCATCCAGACAGCACATGGATTAATTTGTGGTGGGAGCTGTTGCACTGCATTGGTGCAAATTCATGGGCTCTCCCATAATCATTTGTTCAGAAAATTGTGTCTCATTTGTCAGTGTCCATTTGTGGTCTCATGAAATTAGAAGAGACCCAATAATCGTTGCACTCCCAGCACACCACGCATCACATTAACATTATGTAATGACACTTCATGTATCACTGTGGATTTTTTTTAAGGGGGGCAGTGTAGTAAGTGGTGTTGTGAGAGTTCATGTATCCATTGAGTTCAAACCAAGCTACATCATGACACTTAGCAGAGTGTGGGTTGTGTTTCTGCAGCGTGTACAACATGCACATAACTTACTTACTTACATACTTACTTACTTTCTTACTTACACACTCACTCACTCCATGGAGCAGAGCCCTTCTTGAGAAGCTAACCACTTTTCAGCTAGCCAAGAAATTCCTCACATTTTATGGAACTTGAAGGTTCATTACTGCGTTCACAAGTGCCCGCGACCTGTCCCTATCCTGAGCCAGCTCAATCTGGCCCATACACCCACATCCCACTTCATGAAGATCCATCTGCATATTATCCTCCTATCTATGCCTTTGTCTCCCAAGTGGCCTCTTTCCCTCAAGTTTCCCCACCAAAATCCTGTATACTCCTCTACTCTCCCCTGTACATGCTATATGCCTCGCCCATCTCATTTTTCGAAATTTGATAACCTGAAAAATGTTGGGTGAGGAGTACAGATCATTAAGCTCCTCATTATGTAGTTTTCTCCACACCCCTGTTACCTTGTCCCTCTTAGGCCCAAACATTCTCAAAACCCTATTCTCAAACACCCTTAGCCTGCGTTCTTCCCACACTCTGAGGGACCAAGTTTCACACCCATACAAGAGAACAGTCAACATTTATAGTTCTGTACTTTGCAATCTTTAAATTTCTGGATAGCAAACTGGAAGACAAAAGATTCTGCACCAAATGATAGCAAGCATTCCCTGACTACTACAGTCTGCTCTTAATTTCTTCCTGAATAGAATTTCGATCTTTTGTTAAGGTTGTTCCCAAATATTTGAACTCTTCCACCCTTGCAAAGGAAATATTATCAGTCTTTATATTGTGACTTTGTCCTGCATTCTGATCCTGAGGCATGACCTTGTACTTAGTTTTATCAGCATTTACTTCTAGTCCACTCTCCTTTCTAGCAACTACTAAGGCTTCTGCGTATTTCTTTATAGTGTGTGCTTCCTCCCAGTATATTAACATCATCAACATAAACCAGAAGCTAATAAGTACCATTTAATTTCAGTCCATCCTGGTTTACTTGAACCCTCCTAACGGTGTACTCTAAAGCAAAGTTCAAAAGCAATGGTCATAAAGCATCTCCTTGTTTCAAACCATTCCTAATAGGAAACATGTCAGTCAACCAAATTCTTGCCTACCCAGACTCTGCTGTAAGTTTCATTCAGACACATTTTTATTAGCCTTACCATTTGCATGGGGGTACCAAACTCAGTGAGAATATTATACAAGACCTCCCTCCTAACTGAATCATAAGTTTTCTTGAAGTCTGTAAAAAGCTGATGCACTGCTTCATTGTATTCACATTTTTCCTCAAGAATCTGACAATTCATAATATATGATCAGTAGTTAACTTACTGCATCAGAACACACGTTGATGATTTTCAATAATTTCCTCTACATATGGAGTTAACCTTGACAGCAGAATGTTGGCTCAAATTTTGATGTGGTTTGCAAAAGAGATATGTCCCTGTAATTACTACAGTCTCTTTTATCGTCCTTATTATAGATAGCTACAATGATCGACTCCTTCCACACCTGAGGCAGTTCCTCCTTATTCCAGATAGAAATTGTAAGTTTATGGATCTCATAGCAAATTGTTATACCCCCAGCCTTAATCAGTTCTGCTGGGATTTGATCAGTCCCTTGTGATTTATGACCTTTTTTTAGCTTTTTAATGGCCAACTCGGCTAAAATGGCACTTGGCTCAGGCGTGAGTGGTTTTTTTTAATTCCTTTTTTAATATTTCATAACAAGATACATTTTTATGGCGAGGAGTTGTTAGCACCTCGCCCAACACCCAAGCTGGTGGACCAACCCATGTCGAATGTCCGCGACTGCTTATTCAGTATATTCGCAGGTACCCTTCATATTGGAGGCCATTCCTCCCTCTGCACCCTGAGGATGTGCCATGCCATGGTGACAGGGACATGAACATACCAGTTAAAAAAATTCACTGCTCTTAGGAACTGTATTTAGCATGTGTATCATAATACAGAACACAGAATGCTTCAGTTGGATACTCATTTTGACTAATGACACATTCAGAAGTGGCAAGGTGTCTCCAATTGCATGTGGGGGAATGCTGCTGTGGAGGCTTAGTTTATGTGACATGTGAGCTGTACAAAGTCACAAACAACATTGATCAGATAAAATAAGGTCCCTGTGTATTAGAAATTTTGTATGTGGAAACACATGGACATGTAAGTATTTTACAGAACAGTACGCTGCTTTCCAGAATGTTTTATTTGTTTTACTTGTTAATAAACACTGTAATGCTAGTAAATTGGCCACAGGCAGCATGTTAATGTCAGCATCATGTAAGGTTTTCACAATAGACACACACAAAAGTGTTGCCTTTTGAACGAACATAATGTTGATGCAGTGTGAAGGACAGTCACCTGAAAACAACATACGAGAGTGCTCTTGCCTACAAGAAGCCACAACCACAAATGCGTCATTACATCCATAGCTTCTTTACCACACAACGTCTGTGTGCTTAGTTATCTGAACATGACATCAACATTGCAGCAGCCTCCCCATATGACTACCTGACTAACAGCAGCCACAGACTTTGCAAAAGTCTCAGAGCCAGGAGGGTGACAAACCATGTTCCATACTGAGGACCCAAATTGGGGTGACCTTTGAACCTTACCATTTTTTTGGAACTGTGTGCGTGATGTATGTTAACTGATACCCATTTTAATATGTTAGGGAAAACATGACTGCAGTGTTAGGCACCATTGTACACAAAGTGTAGCCATGCAGATGACCGGGCACCAAGGGTTTGTGCACACCAGTGATTACATAATGACTAAATTGGTGTCTTCTAACAGCATTGGATTTTTAAAAGCAAAATAACTTAAAAGACAGTAAGTGAATTATGATCATTGAAGCACATGCTTTGTTTAGCTGGGATGAATTCAAATACAGTTCGGATGTCTGCAGGTCTACATATGATCCTCTCATTGAGACTGTTACAGGATATCAGACAACCTTGAGAGTCTTTCAGTATATTAAAAAATATGATTTTGTGCCTGTTTAGTTTATTCTCAGCATCATTAGAGAAGCTGCAGTCCAAATAATGAAGTGCAAGTTATTGGCTTAATCCGACATTTATTTATTATAATCTTTGCTTCAGATGTTTTGTTCTGTCAAGAGCAAGGACTTTGATTTATTTGAAATTACGTTTGCTTGCAGTATTAGTAAACCTCAAAATTACTCTGTATGCAATACTATTAAAAGTAAATACCTCTATATGCATTTGCCTCTGAATTCATGACTGCAGCGTTGTCATTCTCAAAACTATTTAAAGGTGTCTACATTAAAACAGTTTGTTCTCATTTTTATCTGCCATTTATTTATAGCTTTTCTACATATATATATACTGTGAGCAAATTTTATGTCCACGAACACCTTGTGTCATCCATAATAAAATGTCTCTTTTTTTATTCCCCATTCTTGAATTTATCTTGGTCAGTTTCTGAACCATTTTTTATTGTTGTGTTCATGTACAGATGTGTAGCTGTTATTGAATATTGAGGACACATCTTTTAAGTAATATTTCCCAAAGTTCTAGGCAGCTGGTTATCAAAGTGTCATAGGAGCTACGTAAATGTGTTCGTTTCTAATGGAAGCAGCAGATTCTTCTCATCTGTCACTATGGTGCTGCAAAACTGTACGGCGTCATATTTCAAAGAGCAGCGGTTTTTATATTCACTGCTGTAAGACCCTCGTATCTCGCAGCTCCTTACACTGTTTTTGACTATTTTAGCTTTCATTTGATTGTTCGTTGGGATTATGTCATGATTATTACTGTAATTCTTTGTCCCTTTTTGTCTGTCACAGAGTATGTGGCCATGTTTTCAGGATATGTTTATAAAATTGAAGATAAGTGAAGACTACTTTGTTCTTTGTGCTTCACAAGCAGGTATTGGTATCATCAGGTCCCTTTCCTTTCAGTTTTTATTAAATTTCCCTGCGTTCGGTATCTGATTGTGTTATGTAAGGCCATTGCTTTCATTATCATAAATTCGTTTATGTGGTTATGCCATTTTCTGGCATTAGGCCTTTCGTTTTTGATGCTACGTGTACCAGTAGGTTGTCTTTCCCATTTTTGTTTTTGCCTTGTATGCCTCAGTCTGTCATACATGAAGCTTGTGCTTGCTCTAGTGATAAACATGACACAACAGTCTCTTTTAATGTTATGTCTTTATTTGTATTGAAGATAATCATTTATAGTTAATGTGATCTGCTTCTTATTTTTCATTAAGTGAGCAGGTAGTTAAGCTTTAAGCAACCGTGCTCACGTCATGCGGTGAAGGCATCACTGGTGGCGCATCGTGAAGCATAGAGAGGGGCGTAAAACTTACTGAAACATAAACACGTTGCAAACCCTCCTAGGAACTTAGTGTGTTATGTGTAGAATTGTTGAGTCTGCATTCCCCCGAAGTACAGCGGAGGTTTACCGATCGAAACAAATCGTGCTAGTATCATAAATTCCTTATCAGTTTAGTACACAATTTTACATGTACAGAACTGATGGAAATACAATTACAGGTCGGCTGTTTGCATGTGAAAGAAGGCAGATCTGCCGGTTTGGTGTTCTGGTGTGAATTTTGTAATAAGAGTTTCTTTTTTCGAAAATTTAAAACTTTCCGTGCCGCCACCCCGCTATAGGGAAGTATTTCCACCGTCAGCAGTAATTTCTGCCTTGGCTTACATAATAGCAGCCTTATTCTGGCTGTCTGCTGTTAACGCTGCACCGTGGTACGTGTTGACATGAACGATTGTTTAGCAAATTTATTTTGGTTGTTTGGAAGCAGTCGCAAAATAGAATCGCGTTTATGTGTCATGAAGGCATGTTGCGGGAGTGGAGGTATGGTTCCCCATATTCTTGTCCGAAGCAGTAAGCGGCGGTAATTAATCAACTTAATGCTCTGGCCGCTTAACACCCGGGGACAAAATTCAGATCACCTGTTGAGTAGGAGGCTGGTTGGACTGCTGAGCCCGTCTTGAAGTTTTTCGGGGAAAACAATATTCTCTTCCCTGTCGTGAATCAGTCCCGTGATTGTCCAATTCGTAGCCTGGTCACTGTACTGACTGCGCTATTCTGGTTAGTATTCCTGACACAACTACCCAAGTCTGGACACGTCCTATGGTAAGAGCATAGATTGAGGGTGTGTGGAGTGGGCGTAGAATGCTGAGGAGAATATTTCGACCTAAGAAAGAGGGAGTAACAAGTTAGTGAAAGACATAATGGGTCTCATAATTTGTATTCTTTTTCTAAATGTAATTAGTGCAGGTAAATCGAGCAGGCGAGTTGGGCGAGGCGTGTAGAAGGCTTGAGGGCAATACTCAATTAATTCGAAGTGTCGCAGGGTTGTTTGAAGCGAGGAAGGTATGCATGGAAATTACGAGGAGGATACAGACACGATTCTTTGAGAAGTAGGACCAGAGAGCGTGAACTAGGTAGGTAAAACTGGTTGGTGGTATGGTCTAGTGGCTGGCTGTCTCTTCCAGAAAAGCAGTGGCTTTCTTGGTGAGCTGAGTGTCAAATTTTCAAGAAAATCTGGAAACATGATGCTTGTACACTTGCCAGCTGCTGCAGAAATGAGATTTATTTGATACAGGAATATGTCTTCCCCTGTTTACCAGTTCCTCTTCTGTTTTCAGTGTGCGGAGTGTTATGCATAAATATCTGGAGAAGAAGAATGAAGTTAACTTCGATAAAATTTTCAACCAAGTGTTAGGTGAGTACCTTTGCAATGTGGCATCATTACAAAAGACCAAGACGTCCATAGAAAGTTCCATGCACCAATTTATAATCTCGTAGATGCTTGTCATTATCTGGAGGACAAATGAAACAAAGGAGGAATAGATTGAAGTGCGGAAGTCATTATAATATATTACTATGCATTGTTTACCTCCAGGATAATGGCATGGCTCGATTGTGATTGGGTAGTTGTAAGCTGGAAGATGCAGTGTACTACACATCTCCGACACATTTTGAAGATGCTCGTTCGTAATGCTGGATTTAAGACTGTTAGGCCAACTGTGTGTACAGTAATGGAATTCCCACAACCCCTGCAGAGTATCGTAGATGTTCAAGCACGCAGCGGCATTGTCATCATCACCATCATCAAGTTGCCCTGTAGTTGGGCCGTGGTGGAACTTTTCCGACCAGCTCTTGTGTAACGATAATTTCGTCTGTCGCCCTAGATGTATAGCGTACGTTGCACTTGTTTCAGAACATGTCTTGCATTCTTGACAGTATTCTTCAAATTTAATGTTTTGTTGACCGTACATCGTGATATATCCGTGCAATAAGAACCAACTGGATGCACTGTGGTGTAACGCGGCTGGGCGAGGACTGGTTGGCCAACGGAGTGGATCAGAGTACTCAGACTTTGTTTTCCGGTGACTAATGATGCTGATTTATTGGAAGCTGCTGTTACATTAGTAGTTATAGTTAAGTCTAGTTGGAGTACAGTTGAAATTATAGTCCAGGCAAGCGATGATATTATTAAAGTAG
>Ga0123352_10001791_pt1 | contig 29116 bp, 25 predicted proteins | sample TergutLab28metaG_FD_89700 | JGI IMG/M metagenome (GOLD analysis project Ga0123352, IMG submission 89700) | Labiotermes labralis P1 segment gut microbial communities from Petit-Saut dam, French Guiana - Lab288 P1 | ecosystem: Host-associated > Arthropoda: Insects > Digestive system > Gut ... | reverse complement strand
GTAGTCTAACTCAAGATAATAGCAAAAAAACTAAGTGCAGCCAATGCTTTAGACACAGCTCACATCTCGGCAGCTTAGTTAAGAATAGATAAAATCTCTCACATTAGTCAATGTTGGCTAGTGTGAGAGATTTTTATATGCGAACCTCGCACCAGGAACCGATCATCCAAAACGCATGTCATTGAGAACAATTTGAGCTTCAGCAAAGTAGCAGAAAAAATGGGGTGCTTTTTGTCGAAAAGCACAGAAAAAGAGCAAAAGGAAAACAGAGGCTGGGTATTGATTATGTAAAGTAGGATAATGAGAAGTAGTTCTTTTTTATAGAGGGAATTTCCTTTATTTCGCGCATTTAGCGATTGAAAATCAAGAAAAGGAATCTGCATCATGTCGAATTATGTCAAAAAATTAGCGATACGTTAATACAATGTTTCCAAGAATAACAAAAGAAGAATAAGTTTGAATGTATGAAATGTACATGATATCCTGATGTGGAAAAACGGAGACCTTGGAAAGCTCCATAAAAAAGAAATCTTGAAGAAAAGGAGTTAGGAACATGAAAGAAAAAATGAAGCGAGGTATCGGCATACTCCTGATCTGTTGTATGCTACTCACACTGTTACCGGGTGCGGCATTTGCCGAAGATTGGAACACGGTGTATGGGCAGGAAGAAGAGGCAAGTATCTACACAAGGGGCAGTTCCGCTGAAAGTGAACAGTTTTTTGCCGAAGCGGCCCAACTGATTGCAGATACTTGGTGTGATGGCTTCTTCGGCGAGATTGTATTTGTCATCGGAGAGCCTTACATGTGGGTGGATGGTGTGCAGCATGAAATCAACCCGACGAGACAAGTCAGCCCTGCAATGATTGACGGCGAAGCATTGATCCCTTTATGTGTGCTCGTTGCGGAAACAGGTGGGACAATCTCTGTTGACGTGATTCAAGAGCGCATTGTGATTGAAGATGATTATCTGATCGAGCTGGAAATCGGTGCGGATGTTATGTACATCGATGGAGAAGTTCAGTATTTCGACGCAACTCCTGTCATCGTGAATGACAGTGTTTTGCTACCTGTCGATGCCATCTTTGAGGAGCTTGGCTTTGAGGTTGATTGGGAGCCTGGCTCTGAGCAAGTCACACTGACAAGAGCGTTTCAGATGAGACGATTGCTTGTTCGGACAGAAGCTGAGAAAGATTTTTCCAATCTAGACACAGCAACTATCCTACACGGGCCGGACATTATGACGGTTTTGCAATTTGAAACAAGGCAGGATGCACAGGACGTGCACGATTGGCTGTCGGAGTTGGAGCATGTTATTTGGGTTGAGCCAGATATCTACATTCCTCCTATGCTGCTGGCTCCCTACATAGCAGAGACTACTGACTTTACCCCAGTAAATACCACGCATAGGTCATGGGGCGTGGAACGAATTGGTGCAGATAAATACGCTGAACTTTTACGCGACAGCGGAAGATTGGATGAGGTCATTGTAGCAGTTTTGGATACTGGTGTATATTCTGATCACCCTTTTCTGCAAGATCGTATGTTGCCCGGACGGTGCCTTGTAAGCGCCAATCCGCTCAACCCTTATGATGCCCACGGACATGGTACGCATGTAGCGGGAACAGTAGTAGACAGTACACCTGGCCTAAATGTTCAAATTTTGCCAGTAAAAGTGCTCCAGAATAGCGGTGGTGGTAGCTCTTTTGCAATATCAAATGGTGTTAGATGGGCCGCTGCGCGATCGGATGTGATAAATATGAGTCTGGGTGGACTCCGAAACTTAGCCCCTCCCTCCGACGTCATGGCCGTGTATGAGGCCATACAATATGCGATCAGAGAAAGAGACACAACAGTCGTTGTTGCGGCAGGAAACAGAGGTACAGATGCTATACATTATTGGCCTGCCTATATCCACAATGTAATTACCGTGGCGGCGATGGATTCCGAAGACAGGCCAGCAATATTTACTAATTATGGTTCTGTGGATATAGCAGCACCGGGGGTAAGTATTGTTAGCAGTGTTCCCATCAATAGCAGTATGGATCTTGATCCAGACGTTCCTGAACATTATCGCGGTACTGGCTTCATACCAGCAAGCGGAACCTCAATGGCAGCGCCCCATGCTGCAGCGATGGCAGCTATGTATATATTGGAACATCCGGGCATCAGCTCTGCCGATGTGCATGCAGCACTAAGAGAATATGTTGATATTCCTGATGGATGGAATACCAACAGGTACGGCACCGGAATCCTCGATATGCGGCCTTTCATAGGACAAGTGAGGAACATCTGGCTAACGCCTAGAGGACGTCACGCTTTCCCATCAGTAATAGTGGGCTATGGTGCGCAAACAGCACACAGTGTAACAGTGAGGAATATGTATAATCAGGCGACAGGAGCGCTTACGGTCGCGTTGTCTGGGTCAAATGCAGATAGCTTCACGCTGAGCAGGACATCAATCCCAAGCATAGACATAAGTGGGAACGATAGCTTCACGGTTGTGCCGAATACCGGGCTTGCCGCGGGAACCTACACGGCGACAGTGACAGTGTCTGGTGGTGTACACATTACTCCCCAATCGTTTAATGTAAGCTTTACTGTTGTGTCACACACAGTAAATACTTGGGACGAACTTCGTTACGCAGTGGATGCAGCTCCGGCGGGTGATCAGACCACACTCTTAATTGCACGTAATCTTACAACAACAGATGCAATAAACCCAAATGCCATCCACATCCCGGCAGATAAAGACATCGTGCTTGAAAGCAATACTCCGGGTACAAATCGCTATCTGACCATGCGAACGCTGTTTCATCGACATTTCACCGTAAGCGGACAGCTCACCCTGCGAGATGGCATCACCTTACGCGGCGACTGGAATGCCGGTGGTGTGGAGATTCTAGCCAATGGTGCGCTCACGATGGAAGAAAGAAGCGTGATCGAAAACTGTCGGTGGTCAGGAGCGGGCGGCGGCGTGAGTGTGAATGGCAATAACGCCACCTTTAGCTTGGCAGGCGGCACGATTCGCAACAACAGTGCACTTTTTGGTGGTGGTGTAGCTATGCTAACACATGCCAACACAAGAGTGTACATGAGTAGCGGCTCCATTGAGGGTAACACCGCCAGCAATTCCGGCGGCGGTGTGGCAATGAGTCCCAGTGACACCGCAACATTCACCATGACCGGTGGCTCGATTCGAGGCAACACGGCGCCGCGAGGGGGCGGGGCGTTTGTGATCGCGACAACTGAGGGCGCGTTTACGATAACAGGCGGTTCCATGACACATAACGCCGCCACAGGCCCAGGCGTAGCCAATGGCGGCGGCGCTATATTCTCCACACGCTTTGGCGATGACGCAGATGCCTTGCTAACCGACTGGGACAATCTCCATATAGGGGCATATGCAGTGTTTTATGACAACAAGGCAGGGGTTCCAACCTTGCCGCCGGATAACGCCGAAACGCTTCCGCACCTGCGCTCTAAGTGGACAAGTATCAATTGGCACATTTTGAACAATTATGACATCAATTTCCCAATAACGGGCGAGCGTGCTCACCGAATCACCTTCCATTTCGATGCGGATGATAGAGGTCACTCAGGCGAACCTATCAGGGTAGGGGTTACCCCTGGTCGTGTAATTGACCCGGCATACTTAGCCTCTCATGGCATACCGCGTGACCACATCCTCACCACAGGCACACCGGGTATAGACCTGGAACAAGGCTTGGCATTCTGGGGCTGGTTCAGAGAAGCAGACCTGACAGAACGACCATATGATGGCGCGTACCGGAACAGACCGATCATTCGAGACAACAGCTTTGCCGCTGGCTTTGATCTGACTGCTTGGATCACACAAGATATAATTGATACCTACTTTGATGAGGATGTATATCGCAACCTAGACCTCTACATCATCTGGTCTCACTGGGGCGATGCAGATGATAACGGAGTCGTAGATCAGTTCGATGTCACGCTGATCAGGCAATATCTACATGACCGAACACTGATCAGTTTTGAAGAACCACCACGCTTCAATAACCCGATTAACTTGAGTGCCTCGAACGTAACAGTATCGCCAAATGGCCGGGTGGATGAAGAGGATGTCATCCGGTTCAATCACTGGCTACATGACCAAACACTGATCGGCTTTGAAGCACCACCGCGCTTCTTTGCAGTACTGGGTAATCCAAACAATCCCAGACCGCCTGCGAGGTCTGCTTTCTCAGATCTTGGTAGGGCTGAGTTTTCGTATCAAAACTGGTTTGCTGATGCCATTGAGCTTATGTTGGAACTGGAAACTACCCTCTCTCTTGACGAAAAAGCCGTCCGTGCAATGGCCTTGTCCATGCTGCATCACTTGCTCGGCTCACCGGATGTGGAATTTGGCTCCATCTTTGGTGATGTGCCGCTGGATCAGTGGTATAGTGTTGCTGTTACATGGGTAGAAGAAAGCGGACTTGCCGATTGGGATGAGGATGGTGCCCTGCTCCATCGCTTTGCTGCGTTGATGGGGTAGGAGTGCATGATGTAGGATAACTCGCGTTGTTCCTTGTAGGGGCGCGCGTTGCGCGTCCGTGATTGTGGTTCTCCGCCGCATTGTTGCAGGTCGGTGCAAATTGCAACACGGACGGCCAAAGGCCGCCCCTACGGTGCCCAGCACATTCCCCCACTGACAAAAAACATTGACATCCGAGTTGGAAATTTAGTATAATGTATTAATATCAAAAATCATTCGCGGCTCTGCACAGTGGGGGATTGAGCATGATAAAAAAGGAATTCCAAAAATATATTGCCCTTTTACTGGCGATTACTTTGATCATTATGCCCTTAGTGGGCTGCAATGGGGCTACCGAAGCACCACCAAAACCCTTGTCTGGGCAAGAGACTGCCATAGAAACAATCACGCAAACCCTGCAAAGCCCAATGGGCTTGCAGGGCTTTGCCTTGGGTTGGGACGCTGATCCCAATGAGCTGATCGAAATCGGAGTACAGTTTGTGACTCCGCCTGCTGTTGCCTTGCGGCTCATGCAGGAAGAGCGCGGGTTCCGCGCCTTCTCAGCACAAAGTTACGAGGAGCAAGCGCAGCTCGGCCACGACGCGTTCTGGGCGCAAATCGCGCCCCTCACCAGAGCGCGGACAGCACAGCTTGAGATCATCAGCGAGCACAATCTCCTGTTCAACGGCGTATTCCTACGTGTCCCGGTACATATGGTAGAACGAATTGCGGCCTTGCCGGAAGTGTTTGCCATCATGCCCAACGAAGAATATGAGTACGAACCGGTTGTTGTGGAAGAACCGGAGGCAATCATGTCGCCGTTTCTCACTGACAGTGAGCGATTTATGCGCGGCGTGAGTGAGCTTTTTAACTTGGACTACATCCACAATGAAATGGGCATCACCGGTGCCGGTGTGCGGGTGGGCTTTATTGATTCGGGAATTTACCACGACCATCCACGCTTTGCCCCATTCCTCAATCCGGAAACCGGACGAATTCGAGGTTGGAATTTTTCGCTTAATATCGATGATCCCTGTGGGGGCGGAAATACACATGGAACCGTAGTCACAGGCCCTGCCATTGCGATCGCACCCGGCATTGAGCTCTGGCATTTCCGTGGGGGGCACGCTAATGCTGACATATTGGCACTTGAAATGGCGCATCGTGAAGAGATAGATATCATAAACAGAAGTCTCCGAGCCAGGGAACTATTGGATACGGCTACGAACCTGGCAATTTTAGACGGGATGATCATTGTAAACTCAGCCGGCAATGACGCTGGCGCAAGGCCCCATTTTTCAGTTCCTGCCGGGGTAGATGCCCTGTCCATCCACGTTGCGAATGGCTCAGCTGGTAGTGACCACATAAACGCAGGTGGTCGAGACACGCTTGCTCCTAGCTCGTCACAGGGCCCATCTCGGGCGCTATTCCGTATAGCGCCGGATATCACGGCTTCAGGCAGCACTGTGATGACCACTGATCGTGGTGGCGGCTATGTCTTGGGTAATGGTACATCCTTAGCAGCTCCATCAATCACAGGTGTTGCGGCGCTTTTGCTTGAGGTCTTTCCAGATGCCCCGCCCTATGAGATCAAAGCCAGGCTGATGAATACCAGCAGACAGCTTGCCACACAAGCAGACAACTCAGTATTCGGCATTGGTGCCGGTTTTGTGCAACCGATTGCGGCACTGAACAGCACCGCATTTGCCACTGTGCAAAATGAAATCATCTGGGCAACCCAGTGGTACTGGGAAGAGTGGGCAACTTCATTCGTGGAGTCCATTACATTTCGGGAAGCGACTTTATCATCTTTGAGCTTTGGAGCTGTAACAGAGCGTGCAAGCAAGCCGCTGACTGTTACCATCCATAATCCGGGTGCAGGTACATGGGTACCGGAAGTGCGTTATAATGATCATCTCCGCGACCATAGCGGGGTTAATCTGGAGCTGATAGATTCCGATACAAGCGGCGAGGTACACACCTTTACATACCGGATGACATTTGCAGACGGTGTCCCAAGCGGGATGTATGAAGGGAACCTGGTCTTTACGAATGCAGCACAGGAGGGACAGTTAATCACAATGCCTTTTGGCGCAGATTTCGGGCGGGAATCGCCTCTTGAAATCACCCCTGCTGCCGGTCTTACTTTTGATGCGGCATTCATAGGTTACACCGAGCCGCCGCTGGCGCGCACTGTCACTGTGCGGAATATATCCGGTGCTGACGCTGGAAGCAGAAGCGTTGTTCTGTCGGGCCCGCATGTGGATAGCTTTGAGTTTTCCGGTTCTTTTAACTACAACTTTCTACTTTCTAACAGCAGTATCTTTCTTCATCAGCCGGGTGCCAGTGAAGAGATTATAGTGAGACCAAAACCAGGACTTCCTCTAGGGACGCATCGGGCGACGATTACACTGATTAATAACACTGGGACACCACATTTAGCTATCCCTTTTCATCCAATGATTCCTCATTCGATCGATGTGAGCTTCACGGTGCTAGACCCCGCCAGCGCCCGCACGGTGGCTTTCGAGCTTGACGGCGCAGACACACCAATAACTGTGTTCCCAAACCATCCGATTGATTGGGATCAATCCCCGGAGGCGCAGGAGATATATGATGCCGGACATGAGTTCTCTTCGGGAACTTGGCAGAATCCCGTCCACGGACGGGCGTTTTGGGGCTGGTTTAGAGCAGATGCGCTGGTCTATGACCGAGGTTTCTCAGAAAACAGACCTGCTCTCGGCGCGACTGGCGAGGATTTGCGCACACTGACTTTCACCGAAAGCGAGTTGGAAGACGGCATCCCCATGGTCGCGGTTTGGTCTCTTTGGGGTGATGTGAATGATGATAACACGGTGGATGCATGGGACGTTTTGTATCTCAATCGATGGGGACATGACCGTTTATTGGAAATCTTTCGTCAGCCAATCCGTTTCGGCACACAAGTGAACCTACATGCCGCAGATGTCAATGCGGATGGAGTGGTAGATGCCCTCGATGTTTTGATGATGAATCAGTGGTTGCACGACAGTGGATTCGGCTGGCCCGGGCCACCGCGCTTTGGAGTGGTGTTGGGGAGACCGGTGCCGTGATTCTTAATCTTATGAGCGTTCAATAAAAGATAGCTTCAAGCAGATATGTAATGCACTCTAGAAAATTGACATTGCACAAAAAGATCTCCTGTTGTAAGAAAGGAACTACGATAGGAGATCTTTTATATGCATTGAAAGAAAGGTACACTTAATATGCTATAGATGAAGCGACAAGATGAGATAAGTGTTTGCCATTTGGCAGAGGAATACGAGAAGTCATACGGAACAATTTAGAAGTATGATAGTTCGGGAGAACAAGAAAAAGCGCAATGCAGAAATTGGAATATTCCAAGCAAACAACAGATGAAGAAATTCCCCACAACATCGCAAGAATACAAATACGAAAACAAACGACTGATGGAAAACGAATTGCTACGGAATTTTCTTTTTCTTGCTGAAAGGAGGTGAGACCTGTGATTAAATATTTGGTGACTCACCCGACATAAAGAGCAATATCCCGTCAAGACCATGTGTAAACTCTTTGCAAGTGTCCCACAACAGATGCTAAGCACGGACAGATTTTCTTGGCTCACCATGCAAAAATCGGGGGATTATCTTTTGATGTCCCTTCGGTTATGCTAAAGAAATATTTATCCCGAAAAATTTAGAGTGGCATTAGAAATACAATCAACGCTGCTTATAAAATATCGACATATTAATTCTAAAAATTTATAGTCAAAAAGCCATGCTGTTTTAGAGCGGCATTGTTGATTTGTATATGGTTTTCTGATATACTGACCACAGTATAAAGATTGGGACTTGACACTGATAGGTTGATGAAATATGATTCAACCTGAGGTGTGCCAATGAAAAACAAGTACGTCCATCGTTCGAAAATATCTGAGGCACGCTTCCGCCTTGTTGTGAAGGGCTTTTGTCTCGACTTGACCGCCACACAGACATCCGATTTGGCAGGCATTAGCCGCAACGCAACCAATCGTTTTTATGTCGCAATCCGCAAGCGGATTGCATCTTACGAACGTCCATCTGACCTTGCCTTAGGTGAATTTGAAGCCGATGAAAGCTATTTCGGAGCGCGGCGCGTCAAAGGGAAAAGGGGACGTGGCGCAGGCGGCAAAACCATTGTTTTCGAATTGTATAAGCGCAATGGAAAAGTATATACTGAAATCGTTCCCGATGTAAAAAGCAAGACCTTACAAGGGATTATTCGAGGCCGAGCAAGCATCGAAAGCGTGATTCACACCGACGGGTGGCGCGGATATGACGGTTTGGTCGACCTTGGTTATGAAAAGCATTTTCGTGTTGAGCACGGCAAAAATGAGTTTGCAAAGAATGGTGGTCAGCACATCAACGGTATTGAAAGTTTTTGGGGTTATGCCAAACATCGGCTCGCAAAATTCAAGGGAATTGACAAGCCATCCTTTCAATTGCACCTTTTGGAAACAGAGTTTCGCTTCAATCATAGGGAGCTAGATTTGTATCAGTTTTTGCTCAAAGATTTCCGCAATCATCCCCTGTCAGTGTCATGACCCATTAATTATTAGTTATCAAAAGGGATTCCCATTCAGCAAAATTTAGCTGAGTGGGAATCCCTTTTTGCTTTGTCATGAAGGAGAATATAGCATATGCGTGTTATACAAAAAACAAATAATATTGTAGAAATCGTTGCCGATGAAGATGCCAGCGTTGCCGATTTTGAAAGGATATTAGAAAATATGTGCGCTGAAACACGCCAGATTTTGACGGTACAGAAGATGGCACTTGAAGCCTTAGTAGCGCAGGAAGATTTAGGCAATTCAAAAGAACTGTGCATAGCAAGGAAGGCGTACCACCAACAACTGCGCCGATGTAGTAACATAGAATATTTGTTGCAACTAAAAGGAGAGGGAGCCTGCTTATGCCTAGAGGAGGTAGATTTTGTTGCCCTTTGCTTGGATTTAGTTCAGACAGTAGATCACTTGACGCGACAAACTGGGGTACGAGTGAGCTTTCATACAAGGCTTAATAGCCTAACTATGAGGATCGATACTTGTAAAATATACAAGCTATTACTCAATCTGATTTTTAACAGTCTCCAGCACATGCAAAAGGGAGATAGTTTGCATGTCACGCTTTCGCGGCAAGGTGGAAATAGTGTCGTGGTCTTACGAGATACGGGAAAGGGTGTCCGGCCTGACTTCGTTGGGCGATTCGGGCAAAATATTGTAGGGACTGACTTGGGAGTGGCTATCTCCTCCAAAATTGCAAAGCTCCACGGCGGTATGCTTATGTTCACGAGCCTCAAAGGAGGGGGTACAATTGTTACTGTCAAACTACCGACTCACAACCCAGTTACTGAGCAGCACGTAAGTGTGATAGGCTATGCAGAAGCAGATAGTGTAATGAGCTTAATTGTGACTGAGCTTTCTGACGTGTTAGATGACCAAGCTTTTTCCGGTGTATATCAAGATTAGGAGAACGAAGAATATTGTGGCTTAAAAATCTAAAACATTCGATACGTATAGTCTGAATCACTGTGAAACAGCAATGTGCTCAAGATTTTGGTGTCTTTGAGAATGCATGAGAGAAAGATAACATAGGAGAATGGATAGTCTAGACCGGCAATACTGTAGCTATTCGGCTAAGGCAAGTAATACTCTGTCAGCAAATGACAAGCTGGTGTAGGAAGTTGCTTGAATGATGCTTGAAGCAACATATGAACCCACGTTTTCCCATCACTCGGTGTAGTCAAGATAAGTCCTTCATCGTGCTTGTATGGAACTTGTCTGTACTTTTCTTGAAATGTGGGCTTGACAGATGCATGTTATCATCATATAATGAGAAAACGATTTTCCGTAGTGCGTTCTAGACGGAAAGTTGAACTCTTGTTTGAGACGGAGGGTGTCATGAGATTTGGTGAAAAATTAAGAGAGCAGCGGGAGCGAAAAAATCTAACCAAAGGCGAATTGGCAGAAGCCATAGGCGTGACCACCCGAACACTTACCAACTATGAAAACGGCTCATCACATCCGCAAGATCGAGAGATTTACTTCAAATTGGCAAAGCTTTTTGAGGTGGATGTAAACTATTTGCTCACAGAGGATGAAGCCTTTTTGCAAACGGTATCCGAAAAGTACGGAAAGCGGGGGCGAGATCGGGCGGCTGTTCTTTTGGAAGAAACTTCTGCTCTCTTCGCTGGCGGAGAGTTATCTGATCATGACAAACGAGCCTTTGCGATGGAAATGCAGGCAATCTTCTTAGATTCTAAAGATCGAGCGAGGAAGAAATTTACGCCAAAAAAATATCGCAAGCCGCCAGAATCTTCCGACAACTAGGAGGAAGAACATGGATTATCTTTTCAGAACATCGCAAGAGATGGTTGAACAGTATAAAACCCGCGACCCTTACAAATTGCTTGAGTGTATAGGCGCTGTCACAAGGCTTACTTCTGCTTTTGAAGCGGATGATCTAAAAGGTTTTGCCATGATTGAAAACCGAATCCGCTACGCTGTCATCAACGAAAGGCTGAATGAATACGAACAGCGGATCGTAGCAGGTCACGAGGCGGCACACTTGATCTTACATGAAGATGTGATTTTGCAAAGCCCCAATCGCGTATTGCAAGACTTGGACATTTACTATAACAGAGGACGGCTGGAAAACGAGGCAAACCGCTTTTTAGCTGATTTTTTGACCAGTGACGAGGAAGTGTTGCGTCAGATAAAGTGGCATAAGGAGTATGACTATTACGGTCTAGCCAAAGTCTTATATCTTCCGCCGCCGCTTTTGGCTTTTAAGCTGTACAGCATGATGCAACGTGGCTTGCCAGTTCGCAATCCCGTAGATTTGAGAAGTGATTTTCTGAAAAGTTAAGGTGCGCACCTATATACAATGATTCTGGAAAGGAAAAATGTAATTCGTGCAACAAAAAACAAAGAAACCTCCAACGCGATACCGCTTACGATGCCCCTGCTGTGCCGGACGCATCATAGACAGCAACCCCAGGACAAGCTCAAAGCTCTACGATATGGAAGTTGCAAGGGAATTTTTTGTAGATTATCTTATAAAGTGCAGTCAGTGCAAGAGAGAGATCGGGATCAGAAAAATATCTGTCTAACGGAGCAATGAAAATTGAATACAGTACACCACTCACTTTGTACTGAGCACGGCGCATAGAACCGGGAAACCGGCGACTAATTGAATACGACGCACGAGCCTGACAAGTAGCTTAATTGCTATGTCAGGCTCTTTTTTTGTGCAATTTTAGGCTCCTTGTCGGCAGATAAGGAGCTATTTTCATGCCTATTATTCCCAAGTCACGCGCCCCACCCTCTGAGATTTTTGATTTAAGCGAATCAATCAAAAATTTTGGAGGTAACAAGAATGAGCAAGCAAGAATTTTTCATCCGTGCAGGCGGTCAGCGGATCGAAGTCACGGAAGAAGTCTATCTGACCTACTACCGCTCAAAGCGGCGGGAGCGTTACTTAGATGAACGAGATACCGTACAAGGGAAAGTTTTGTACAGCAACATGGACACAGACGAGATGACGGGCGAGGATATGCTCGCTGACCTGAACGCAACCAGCGTTGAAGATTCAGTGATGCAAAGTTTAATGACAGATGAGCTGTACAAAGCACTAGACAAATTGCCGGAACCTGAGCGAGCGCTCATCAAAGCATTGTTTTTTCAAGGGATGACGGAACGCCAAGCTGCTGCGACTTTTGGTTTATCACAGAAGGGCATTCATAAGCGCAAGATCAAAATACTCTCGACGCTCAGAAAAATTTTAGAAAATTAGGAATTTTGGTACTCAGCCCCCCTGTTTTTTCGGCTTAGTAGTGAGGGGTATTTTCCCCCTCACTGCAACTTGACGAGTGAATACAAGGCCATCAGGTACAAACCTCACAGTCACCGAAAGGTAAGCCGTAGAGGGGATCACCGGCGAAGACCTATCGAGAGATCGGTAGCGAGCGGGATTCCTGGCTACAAAAACCGGGTTGCACCCGGTAAGGCGATGACAAGACAGTGAATATGTATCTCCGTCCAGCCACAGGACATCCCAATGGGGACGGGTACGCATCAGAATGCGGCGGGTGAGATTCCCAGGGTGTTGGTAAGCAACCAACCGCCTGATGGCAACAGTCGGAACAGGTTCCGGCTATACAAAACGAAGCAAAGGATGTGGAAAATGATGACAGAAGGAACAAGACTCTATTACGAAGAAGTCATAGAACGAACAAAACTTGCCCGCCATGCAGACAGTAAAGGGCGCAGGCACAAAATTGAGTTCAATCAATACACAGATGCCGAGATTGCAAAACAGCATGGGCCGATTCACACATATCCCATGCCGCAAGGCGAGGATCGCTTGTGCCAAGCCTGACCCATCTCAGCCTCTTCTCCGGCATAGGCGGCATTGATCTGGCGGCAGAATGGGTGGGCTTTGAGACCGTTGGGCAGTGTGAGTTTGCAGACTATCCGACAAAAGTATTAGAAAAGCATTGGCCGGATGTGCCGCGATGGAGGGATGTGAGAGATGTCACAGCAGCTAACTTTATGGAACGAACCGGACTTGCCGGCCCTACCCTTGTATCCGCCGGTTTTCCGTGTCAACCTCACAGCCTTGTGGGCAAACGTAAGGCATCTGGTGACGAGCGTGATCTCTGGCCGGAACTCCGGCGTGTGCTTTGCGAGATTAGACCCCGATGGTTCTTGGGTGAAAATGTACGGGGACTACTGTCAAGCGAATCTGGACGGTTCTTTGGAAGCATACTCCGAGATTTGGCCGACTTGGGGTACGCTGTTGGATGGTGCCTGTACGGAGCTAATCGGGTTGGAGCCGTTCATCAAAGAGAGCGGGTTTTTATCCTTGCCTACTCCCATAGCGAGCATAGGTACGGGATGGACGCGAAGCAAGAAAGCCGATGTCCAGCACTCGATCCATCGCCAATGGAAGCGTGGCGGGATGATACATTGCACCTATTACATGATCTGGGCCGGGATTTCTCCAATCCAAGCGACGGAGTATGTAGAAACGATGATGGGCTTCCCCAGCGGGTGGACAATCTTACCGCACTAGGGAACGCAGTCGTGCCGTGGCAGGCATATCCGATCCTGCGGATGATTGCCATGGTGGAAGATGAATACGAAAAACAGATGAAAAACGGAGGGAATCAATGATACGAAAAAGACAGATTTTATGTGTGCTCCTAGCTCTACTGATGATTTTGAATGTCGGTATGAGCGCATTTGCAAGCACAGAGACACTAACTGAATCAGAGCGCAGGCATCCCGACAAGACCGGTGATGAAGCTTTGCTGTATGACTATCTAGCAGGCGATCTCATGCACTTAACAGAATGTCCAGAGACCTTCAACTTTCTATACGATGGCTTGCCTGTAAGCTTCCCGCCCTCGGATGTGCCGTATAGGCCAGAGCAGATAGCGGTCTTGATGCTGGGTGTCATTCCCCGCGACTGGGCAGAAGTTGCGTATGACCGCGCTATCCCAACGGAAGCCGTGGGATACGTGTACGGCTCCACTGTAGATGCTGTCGAGCCGCCCGGATTGTTCAATCGGATGTGGAATTGGCTTACAGGTACAATCTCTCCCCTGAGTGCTCTGCCGCAAAGCGGTCATATCACGAATCATGGCTATGTAACAGCAGGCACACAGGGTACCTCCGGCGGACGGTATACAATTACCATTGATGGTGTTGAGATTCCGGCTTTCTGCAACAACCGCAACATTCCGGGGCCTGCAACCGGGGCCAGTCACAGGTTGATGGGTCTTGCCAACGAGCAAACGCTCCGTGCGCTATATTTTGGTTGGGGCGGGCCTAGCAATATCTTCGGGCCGGGCCAAATGGCAGAAGGGGTTTTGGCAACCACGGTTGTGACCTCATACATAGCAGGTCATACGGGAAGCCCTGCAAGCCATAATCTGCAAGGGAGCCGTGACCTTTGGGCGCGTGTGCAGAATACAGCGGAGTTTCCCATGCGGCATAATGTGCAGGGTATTTTTATTGATGTGCTTGCCGCAGGCAGTCAAAATCTTGTGGCAATTCGAGTGATTCCAGACACGCCGCCGGTCACCCCGCCGCCAACTACTCCACCGACCCCGCCACCAGATGAGGGCGCTCTGCGCATCATAAAAACATCTGACAGCGGTAATATCCAAGGCATCCAATTTCGTGTAACCGGGACAGGAATAGATCAAATAGTGACCACAGGGGCAGGTGGTGTCATAAATATTCCGGGCTTGTCGCCGGGAGCTGTTCTCACCATCACAGAGCAAAATCTTGGATCGGAATATGAGCCACAGCCACCACAGACTGTGACGGTGATTGCAAATCAGACGGTAGAGGTTCGCTTTCACAACCGCTTGCGACCACCAGCTCCCGGCACGCTCCGCATAGTGAAAACGAGTGAAAGTGGTAATGTGGCTGGGATTCAGTTTAGAATCACAGGGGATGGCATCAATCAAACAGTAACAACAGGGACCGACGGAACAATCGCCGTTCCAGATCTTCAAGCAGGTCTCAGCCTCACCGTAAACGAGATCAATTTAGAAGCACAGTATGTCAGACCACAATCCCAAACAGTGACCATTCGTTCAAATGAGACAGTGAGTGTTACATTCCACAATCAACTTTTGCGTGGTAGTGTGTCCGGCTTAAAAGTCGGAGAGGACTTTATGACCTTCCGTGACGCAAGCGGTCTGGCTGGTGCCGTGATCGGTCTGTTCCCTGTGAATACAGCTGTGTTCACTGAGGCTACAGCCCTAGCGGTTACAGTCTCCGGCGCAGGTGGGGTGTTTTCTTTTGATGACTTGCTCTATGGCTATTACCTGATCGGTGAACTTGCGACAGGGAGCGCGGCGTATCTCTTGAATGAAGAGGTGTTCCCCATCAGAATCAGTAGTGACGGACAGATCGTGCCGATCACGCTGACCAACGAGCTTTTGCGCGGACGCATCGAGGGACATAAGGTCGGAGAGACCACCATCGGCATGTTAACGGGTATCTTCGAGGATGCTGATGGTTTAGAGGGCGTGACCATCGGCATCTTTGCACCGGATACAGAAATCTTCTCTGAGGAAACAGCCTTAGAAGTTGTAATCACAGATCAGTATGGTCGCTTTTCCTTTGAAATGCCCTATGGCTATTTCCTGATCCGCGAACTTTCAACAGGCAGTGATGCTTATGTGTTAAGCGAAGAAACAATCCCTGTGCGCATTGACACAGATGGGCAAATCATTGAAATCCAATTGGAAAACCGACTGGCTCTTGGAGGCATCCGCGGCATGAAAACCGGAGAGACCACCGAAGGTCTCTTAGCTGGAATGTTCTCGGATCGGGAGGGTCTTGCTGGTGCCACAATCGGACTCTTTGGATTGGTTGAGCTGGGCATAGCCCAGCCCGAAGATGATACAGGCGAAGAATCCGAATACCCGGCAGAGGACGAACAGGAAGCCGAACTGATCCCTGCGTCTGATGCCGAGGACAACTACGCCGACTATGACGAGGAGGACGATCCAGATGAAGAGGAATCAGAGCAAATTATCTTATCCATCTCCGGCATCCCGCTAGAGGACTTTGCGTTCACAAGTGAAACCGCTGCACAGACTGTCATCTCAGCCGAGGATGGCAGTTTTGCTTTCGAGGACGCAATCATGGGGCATTGGGTGGTCAGAGAGGTCTATGCCCCGGAGAGCTATGTACTCAATGAAACTCTGTTTTTAGTTGAGATTACAGAAGATGGACACGTGGTGTATGTGGAAGAAATCTCCAACACCTTGATTCGTGGAGATATCGAAGGTTTGAAGATCGGTCAGGACACGGTATATCCATTCGAGGGCATGATTACCGATGGCACGGGCTTGGCTGGTGCCGTCATTGGCCTATTCCGTGAGGATACCGAAGAGTTCACTGAGGAAACGGCTGTACAAATTGCGATCAGCGATGAGCGGGGCTATTTCACTTTCCAAGATGTCATCTTTGGAAGCTGGATTGTCCGTGAAATTGCAAGCGGGAATCCGGCGTATACCCTCAATAGTACATCTTTCCCCATCACAATCGCGGAGGATGGGCAGGTGATTGAAATCGTCATCGAGAACGAGCTGATCTTCGGTGATATTCGCGGGATCAAAGTAAACGCCGCTGCCACCGATGAAGTCCTAGAGGGGGCTATTTTCGGACTGTTCCATGAGGGTGAAGCAGAACTTACACGCGAAAATGCCCTGATGATTGCCGCCTCGGCAGAGGACGGGACTTTCAGCTTAGCGGGCATCCCCTTCGGTGTCGTACTCCAACTCGCGGAACTTTATGCGCCGGAGGGCTTCTTGCGCAGTGATGAGGTTATTCTTATTGAGATCACGGAGGCGGATCAGGTGATCGAGCTTGTGATCGAAAACGAGCCGGAGCCGGATGCACCAGAGGACGAAGACGACGAACCGGAGGATGAGGACGATGAGCCGGACAAAGGCACTCCAGATCAACCCAATCAGCCGCCGCGCGCACCACAGACCGGGGATGATACCCAACTTCCGTGGCTCACGCTGGTATTGTCACTGATCGGGATGCTTTCACTGATCGGCGGTGCGGTTTGGTATAAGCGCAGACGTGCTATAAAAAATGATGAGGCAGGTGTTTAGACTTGTGCAAATGGAAGGTAATTCACAGAATATATGACAATGGCAGGTCAGAAGCCAGCATGTGTGAAGCGGAACAGGATGAGATCAGTTCATACAAAGAGACGGAGCACTTTGACCAATATATGGATGTGTTCGATGACCGGCTGGAAGCAGAAAGACTTCTGGACGAGCTTTTGAGCGAGGGGAAATCTGATGCAGAATAGAAAAATTGTAATCATAATGATCGCGGTCTTTGTATTTCTCGCCTTGCTTCTCATTTTCATGGGTGCGGTCAGAGAGATCGTACCGCAAGTGGCGGAGTACCGTGCCGCTGAGCAGGCGTATAGGGAGCTGCGAGAGATTGCGCGTCCGCCGGTACCAATGGAGGGTGTAGAGGCCGATGAGCCGCAAAGCATAGATTGGGTAGCCTTACGGCTACTCAATCCGGACATTGTAGGCTGGATCGTGATGGATGACACCGGCATCGACTACCCCATAGTTCGGGGAACGGATAACAACTGGTACTTGCATCACACCGTCACAGGTGAACGCAACGCATCCGGCTCCGTCTTTATGGATTACCGGAATGATGCGGGATTCTTCGATCCGCATACAATCCTATTCGGTCACGATATGCGAAACGGCACCATGTTCGCGGGGCTTCACGGTTTCACCGGCGAGACATTCAGAATCTACACCCACAACGGAGTGTTGGAATACGAGGTCTTCTTTAGACGTACCGTGGCGGCGGATGATGTGCTGTACATGCTCCTTCCCTTAGAAGAGCACGAGGGGCGTATTGTAACCCTGTCCACCTGTGTATTTCGGAGAGATGATCTCAGATTTGTAGTTCAAGGCAGATTGTTGGAAGATTAGACAGACCAGATTATTCATTAGTTAACGACATTATATAACAGACTAAGGAGATATACCATATGGCATTACATTTTGTTGTACCAAAGATGCAGGAGACCTTCGGGACATTAGAGTTCAGCAGATTTCTAGGCACAGGGCGGCATAGAAACGCGGATGGCACATTTAGCAACATCCATCGCTATGCCCTGCTTTCGTCCGTGCAAGTGGGCGATGAAGTGATCGTTGAATTGCCGGAAAAGGCTGGTAAGAAGGGCTTCCCATTCCGCACAAAGGTTCAGCTTGTCAAGCCGAAGATCAGAGCGGTTGGGCAGGTGATCGGTGACAATGCCCATCGCGGCTATGAGATGTCCACAGAGAATATGACGAGAATACAATAGGAGGAATAACAGTATGAGTATGAAATTAGAAGCAGGCTTCCAGATTGACTACCCTGAAACCTTTGGGGAACTCCGCTTTTGGGGACTCCGCAAGGAACGACAGGTGTACGATGATGAGAACAATCAGACTGGGGAGATTGATCGGCGGACATATAACTTGGTGTCCACAACGCAACAGGACATGATCCCGGTTATCTTGCCGGGACACGTCCCGGTGCGAAACTTCCCGCAGGATACCGTGGTGGAGTTGGTGAATCCGGAGATCAACTCCGGCGCAAATCGGAACTTTCGGGGTGCGGATGTGTTCTGGTGGATCACTGCCGATGATATTGTGGCAGTGAAGTCCGGCACAGCTACGCCGCTCAAAGGGGGCAAGCCGAACACGGAAGAGAAATAGTCACTAATGCATCGGAAGCCGCAGGTATTTTTGCTTGCGGCTCCCGCTTTGATGGAGGTGATATAGATAAAACCAACAAGATTTTCATATAAAGGCAAGCGCATCCGCGCCGGTCACAGGCACCTCATGTTTCATCTGGGGATGGTATTTTTCATTCCTCTATTCGTCCTTGCAGTCCTGACCTATTACTATTTCTTCTTGCTGATTGGCCTCATTGTAATGGTAGCGGTCTATGCCGGACTGGGTGCATTGTACTTCAAGCGTTTTCCGCACCATTATAAGCAGCTAGAGCACCGGCAAGCCATCGCCCGGATGATCTTAGATAATACTTGGTACGTCACAGAAGACGGCAAGTCCGAGGGCTGGTTCAAGGACTTAGGGAAGTCCAGCAAAAAGAAGATCGCCCACTTCCCCAAGGTCTGGTACAGGATGCAAAAGGGCGTGATCTATCTCACGGTGCGGATCACGATGGACAAGCACCAGAAGCAGTTAGCGGACTTGGAGCCTAAGATCGAGCCGGGGCTATTCTGTGAGACGATCCGCAAGGACTACTACGAGGGGCATATCTCTTATGCCTTTCTATATGATGCCGAACGTGCCAGAATCCAGATTGATGATGTAGCAGCCAAGGACGGCACGATGAAGCTGATGCATCATATCTCATGGCAGTTCGATTCCCTGCCTCATATGTTGGTTGCTGGCGGCACAGGCGGCGGTAAGACATATTTCCTGCTTACTATAATTAACGCTCTCGTCAAGACAAACGCTGTCCTATATATCCTTGATCCCAAAAACGCTGATCTAGCGGACTTAGCTACAGTGATGCCCAATGTTTTCAGTCAGAAGGAAGAGATGGTAGATTGTCTCAACCAATTTTACTATGACATGATGGATCGCAATGCCGCAATGAAGGAGCTTCCCAACTACAAAACCGGTGAGAATTATGCCTACTATGGTCTGCCTGCAAATTTCCTGATCTTTGATGAATATGTGGCCTTTATGGAGATGGTAGGCATGAGAGAGAGTGCCCCTGTGATGGATAAGATCAAGCAGATCATTATGTTAGGACGGCAGAGCGGCTTTTTCCTTATCCTAGCTTGCCAGCGTCCGGATGCAAAGTATCTCCAAGATGGTACCAGAGATCAGTTTAACTTCCGGGTAGCCTTGGGGCGACTGTCCGAGCATGGGTACTCGATGATGTTTGGAGAAGTGAAAAAACAATTTTTCCCCAAGACGATCAAAGGCCGAGGCTATGTAGATGTGGGCGAGAATGTGATCACAGAGTTTTATACGCCACTTGTCCCGGCTGGCTATGACTTTTTGCGTGAGATTGAGAGACATAGAGCCGGAGGTGATAGCTGATGGAAATGCAAGTATATATTGCGAACCTCGGCAAGTACAACGAGGGCGAGCTTGTTGGAGCATGGTTCACACCGCCCATTGACTACGAAGATGTTGCAGAGAAAATCGGACTAAACGCAGAGTACGAGGAATATGCGATCCACGACTATGAACTGCCTTTCCAGATCGGAGAATATACCAGCATTGATGAGATCAATCGCCTGTGCGGATTGGTCGAAGAGCTGGAAGACACACCTGTATATGATGCGCTGTCAGAACTACTGGCCTCTGGATGTTTCAACGGCATCGAAGACTTGGTAGAAAAGCAAGATGATGTTCGGCATTGGGGCGGGTGCCATGGCATGGAGGATGTGGCCTATGAGTGCGTGGAAGAGGGCTATCTCGGTGAAATCCCAGAGCGTGTCCAAGGATACATTGATTATGAAAGGCTAGGGCGTGATTTGGAGATCAACGGAACCTTTATTGATACACGAAAGGGTATCTTTGAGGTGCTTTGCTAGGAGGTAGTAATGAGATGGAAATGAGCGTCTACATTGTTAATCTAGGCAAGTACAGAGATGGCACGCCGGTGGGAGCATGGTTCACGCCGCCCATTGACTATGAGGATATGAAGGAAAAGCTTGGGCCGGATGCGGAGTGGAATTATATAATCCGCCACTATGATTTGCCCTTTGATATTGAAGAGGATACCAAGATTGAGGAATTAAATTACTTATGCGGATTGGTGAACGAATTAGAGGGGACACCTCTCTATGATGCGCTACCTGATCTCTTGTCCTCCGGCTACTTTGGTGACATACGAGAGCTGGTAAGTAGGCAAGATGACATTCGCTACTGGTATGACTGCACCTGCCTTGCCGATGTGGCTTATGACAGTGTGCATGAGGGTTACTTTGGAGAGGTGCCGGAGTATCTGCAAATGTTCATCAACCATGACAGGCTGGGCTGGGCAATAGGTGTAAATGGGATATTTGTCTGTACATCCAAGGGTGTATTTGAAATCCTTTGATCAGCTAACCCAGAGCGGCGGCGAAGCGAACAGCCGGTCTGGGGTGAGCCGCGCGTAGCGCGGTGAGCCTGTACTCCCTTATTCTAAGTAGGGGAGTACATTTCACAGAAACAAGCAAGCAGGCAAAGCACAATCCTTGTGCTATCAAGGCTTTACGGGTTCATAATCAAGGTAACAATTGTTACCTTCGGAATTGGAGGCGATTATTGATACACCAAAAGACCAGCGCACAAAGTACGGAATCACACAAAAAGAGTTGGCCGAAAAGATAGGTGTCTCTAAGCAATACCTAACCATGATTGAAAATGGGAACCGCCCTTTGTCGGAAGAGCTTCGACAATCCCTAGAACAGGCTATAGATGAGCTGTGGATTTTGAAATCTGACTGCCGTCTTGATGTCATGATAGATTATGTGCGCATCCACTTCATGACCAAAGATGTCCGGCGCGTGGTGGAGGATGCCCTGCGTTTTCCCTTTGATGACATGATCCGGGAAGAGCGGGGCTTCTATGGCTATGAGGCGACTTATAGGTTTGGTGATCTCTACGTCATGCATGGCGCGGCGGACAGTGAAGAGCTGTATACCTTGCTAGAGCTTAAAGGTCGAGGGTGTCGGATGTTTGAATGCCACATGGAAGCCATCGGGTGGTCGTGGTATGACTTCTTCCAACATTGCCTGGACAATTTCAGCGTCCGGATCAAGCGGCTGGATTTGGCGGTGGATGACCGGGATGGGATTCTATGCATTCCTACATTAAGACAAAAGTGCCGAGTCGGTGAATGGGAATCCTCTTGGATGAAATCTTACTCCGGCTATGAATCCGGGCAAAAACTCCGCAATGAAGAGCAGGGCAAGCGGGAAATAATGGGCGAAACTCTGTATCTCGGCTCTCTCAGCTCAGAGATATATTTTTGCGCTTATGAGAAGGATTATGAGCAGTACAAAAAACAGGGCATCCCCATAGAGGATGCCCCAGTCAAGAACCGTTTTGAGATACGCTTGAAGAATGATCGTGCATGTAAAGCAATGGAAGATTTAGCATTCCGGCGGGATATAGACAACACCATCTTTGACATTGTGAACCGTTACACCACCTTTGTTGATTATATAGACGGTGAGCAGGTCATCAATTCTCGGTGGCAGAAGTTTATGGGAGATGGTCGGGACGAATTGCGGCTCACTATACAGCCGGAACCGTATACTGTCGAACGGACGCGGAAGTGGTTTCAGAAACAGGTTGCACCGTCTCTCAATCTTCTCTTGGCTTTAGATGATATGGAAGACACCAAATTTGTTCCGGACACCTTGGGATGTGCTTCTCTGTCGGAGAAGCATGTACGGATTTTGAAGCAGGTAGCGAAGTTTCAGCAGGATCAATAGAACATCACGCCGTCCATAAGGGCGGTTATTTCAATTTTGGGAGGAAATCGTATGCAGAATAACATACAGATATTTGAGAATCAAGAGTTTGGGAAAGTTCGTGCAGTCGAAAAGGATGGACAATCATGGTTTGTGGGTAAAGACGTGGCTGAGGCATTGGGGTATGGGAACACCAAAGATGCACTTTCCACTCATGTCGATGCTGAAGACAAAGCAATCCTCCAAAGGTCGGAAAATACGACCTTTGAAATTCCAAACAGAGGAATCACCATTATAAATGAATCGGGTTTATATAGCTTGATTCTAACATCCAAGCTCCCAAGAGCAAAAGCCTTTAAGCGTTGGGTCACATCAGATATTTTACCCTCAATAAGAAAGCATCAGGCTTACATCGCACCGGAGACCTTAAAGCGGATGCGAGAGGATCAGACTTTCGCAGACGGTCTGCTCGCGGTTTTAACAGACGCGCAAGCGATCAACCGTAGCCTCGTGGGCTTTGTAGAAGTCATGCGCCCAAAAGCGGATTACTACGATTCCATTTTACAGTGCCCCTGTGCCCTGCCGGTAACGATCATTGCGAAAGATTATGGCATGACGGCACAAGAGTTTAATAAACGACTGCATTTCCTGCGCATACAGTACAAAGTCCACAAGACATGGGTACTCTATGCGGCGTATGCAAACTTGGGTTATACCCTGTCAAGCACCTATTTGGCAGATGGCGAAGAGGTGGCGATACATACTCAATGGACACAAGTTGGACGGAGATTTTTATATGCGCGATTGAAACAACACGGCATTCTGCCAACTGCCGAGGCGCTAACAGCTCAAACAGTCATGGAGGATGCGTAAATGGGGGCAGGTCTGGTAGAACAAGAAAAAATCCAACTACGCTACACACAAGAGGTCATTTCTAATGAAATCGGGTGCATCAGGGCGATTTACAATAGGCTAGATGACATAAGCGATTGCTTTGGTGCACGTATCGTGAAACAATCCCTGTGGCATTGTTGGCAAAGTCTGGATAGCGCAAGGCTGTCCATTGACGATGCCATAGCGCATAACAGATATATATTGGAAGAAGAAAACTAAAGGAGGACACATATGGGCATAGGACAAAACCTATTATCATGGGTACAAGGCGAGCTTGTCCCCATCCTGTTAGTGGTACTGATGGTGACCGCCATCGTGTTTCTGGCAAAGCGTGAGATGTCAAAGTTTGTTACATTTCTAATCTTGGCAATCCTCGCAATCTTGTTCGTGGTATTTACATCTGATGTGGTATCGGTACTCGGCAATATCGGTCGCCGCCTGATCGGTGCAGGCTGATGAGGCGAGTACGCAGTTTTACAGGTATTTGGCGGGTGCAAAAGATACTCTATGCCGTGGGAGATAAGAGCCTACCCTTTCCACTGCCCTTTGCATGGATCGCGTGGTATGTGGTGACATTTGTGGTCATGCTCTTATTCGGCGGCTTTCTATCCGGGCTTTGGAGATATGGTGTCATTCCGGCAGGCGTGGCAACGGTGATGGGACGCTTAACCTTCGAGGGTAAGCGTCCTGATCGCTTTCTCAAGTCCGTGATCTCACACGCGCTGAGAGCAAAGCTCACATTTGCTGGGAAGCGGGTTATGCTTAAAAAAGAAAAAGCAGGCATCCGCATCACGGCGGTACGAAGGGAGGTTGTATAGGTGAAATTTCCAATCAAGTACATAGAAAATAATCTAGTTTGTAATCAGCGGGGCGAGTGGTATGCATATTACGAAGTGATACCATTTAACTACTCCTTTCTCAGCCAGCAGGAGAAATTAGCAGTTGGTGAGAATTTTGAGAGCTTCATCTCACAACTCTTTGGCGGAAGTGTTCACCTGCTCCAAATCGCTACAGAGATAGATATCCGCAAACGGCAGGAGCGGAGCCGGTCAGAGATCACGGGAGATTTAGCGGAGATTGCGGAAGAAATCCATGACGCACAGACGGAAGCTTTGCTACAGCCGGAAGTAGGCGGACAGCAGATGGCGTATCGCTATTACATCGGCTTCCAGCTTGACGGGGACAAGGCACTGTCCGCAAAAGGGCTTCTCCGCGGCATGATGAATACCCTCAAAGACTTCACGTATAGCGTGAATCACCATCTGGTGGATGACTATGTGCGGATCAATGAGGACGAAATTTACCAGTTCATCCGGGCGGAAGAGTTCTTGGAGCACCGTATTTCCCGCCACTTCGCTATCCGTAAGCTTACTACAGATGATTATGGATATATTTTGGCGCACATTTACGGCACACTCCAAGAACCGTATGAAGCATATTCCAATCCGCTCAAAGTAAGGAGAAGGCGGACTGAGCGGCTGGTAAAGCAGTATGATCTTCTACGCCCAATCCGTTCCCTGATCTCAGATAAGCCCAAGTATCTACAGATGACCAACCGGCATGATGAGAGCATCTACTATGTCTCCTATTTGGCACTGAGCACCATCACGGATGAACTGGCCTTCCCCAATAGCGAAATCTTCTACCATCAGCAAGGACTATTCCCATTCCCCATAGATACCAGCATCCATGTGGAAGTTTTGCCCAATCGGAAAGGCTTATCCAAGGTGCGCGGGAAAAAGAAGGAACTCAAAGATTTGGAGTCCCATGCATGGCAGTCCAATAGTGAGACCAGCCGGAGCGTGTTGGACGCGCTGGAGTCCGCTGATGAGTTGGAGCATGATTTAGAACAGACTAGAACACCCCTGCACCAGATACACTTGACTCTGCGGGTGGCGGCACCATCGGAGGATGAGCTAAAACGCCGATGCGGTGAGGTTATTGACGAATACGAACGCCGGTTCAAAATGAAGCTGATCCGCCCCTATGGGGACATGATGGGCTTGCATCAAGAGTTTATCCCCGGCAGTCGCGGATTCGTCAAAGATTATATCCAATACGTCAAAAGTGACCTTCTGGCATCCCTTGGGTTCGGCACCACACAGGAACTTGGAGACAACAGCGGCTTCTACATTGGCTATTGTATGGAGACAAAAAAGCACGTCTACATTGATCCGCCGCTCCCGGCGCAGGGGGTGGACGGTTCCATCACCAACGCCCTCGCTATGGCGATCTTGGGTGCTCTCGGCTGGGGCAAGTCTCTGTTTAATAACCTGCTCATCTACTACTCCATCCTCCGAGGCGGCAAAGCCATTATCCTAGACCCCAAAAGTGAGCGGGGGCATTGGCCTGAGTATTTGCCGGAGATTGCCCATGAGACAAATGTTGTACACATCAAGAACACAGAAGAAAACCGGGGGCTTCTTGATCCCTACGTCATCATGGCGAAAAGAGAGGATTCGGAAGCTCTGGCAGTCGATGTGCTCACCTATCTAACCGGGATCACCGCCCGGGATGGCGACAAGTTCCCTGTCCTCATGAACGCCATTGAGCAGGTGACGCAGAGCGAGACTAGGGGGCTTCTCTGCGTAGTGGATGAACTACGGCAGGTGGATACGGAGGTGAGCCGTGGGATCGCAAGTCATATAGAGAGTATCGCCCGCGCCGGGATCGCGCATCTGCTCTTTAGTCGCGGCGATGTGCAGAACACGATCCAGCTTGATAGCAAACTCAATATCCTGCAAGTGGCAGGTCTCACTATGCCGGATTCACAGGTTGATCCCAGTGACTATACCATCGTGAACCAGTTGAGCATTGCAATCTTGTTGGTGATCTCCACCTTTAGTCTTGATTTCATCCACTCGGATACGACAACGTATAAGATAGTGGACTTAGAGGAAGCGTGGTCATTTCTGCAAGTCGCACAGGGGAAAGCCCTCTCAATGAGGCTGGTGCGGGCTGGGCGATCTATGAATGCCAGTGCCATTTTTGTAACCCAAAATGCGAACGACTTGCTGGATGAAAAAATGAAGAACAACATCGGGCTACGCTTTGCTTTCCATTCCAGCGACATGAATGAAGTTCGCAATGTACTGAAATTCATGGGGGTTGATCCCGAAGATGAGAGCAACCAAAAGGCGGTCGTGCGGCTGGGCAAAGGCCAATGTCTCATGCGCGATCTCTATGGACGGGTTGGCGTGGTACAGATTCATCCGGTGTTCAACCACCTGCTCACTGCATTCGATACCAGACCCAACGGAAGGGCTGGTGACGATGAGGAGATGTAAAATTTGCAGTTGATAAACTCCACAGATTGTGATACAATATGTATCAATAGGAGGTGGCGATATGTTTCACAGTCACGTTAGACCTGTCAGAGACTTAAGAAATAATTACCCGGAACTCGCCGACATTGTAAAGCAAAAAGACCATGTTATTATCACAAACAATGGCAAAAGTGAAGCGGTGTTAATCGGATTTGAGGAGTTTCGGAAGTATGAAGAGTTCTTGCATTACCGCTATATTGATGAAAAGTTAGCAGAAGCAGAGAAAGAAGCGGCAGACCCTAACACAAAGCGGTATTCTCACAAGGAAGTGTTTGCAGAACTCAAGGAGAAATATGGATTACAATATTAGCTATATCGAAAGCGCAAAGAGAGATGTTTTCGACATAGCACAATATCTATCCCAGTTTTACGAAAACACCTTTGCTAAGTTCATTGAGAAACTAGATCATAGCGTAGGAAACCTTGCGCAAATGCCGCATATGGGGATAGTCTATAAAAACTATCGCCGTTTAGTAGTCTCTGATTACCTTGTTTTTTATCGAGTGAACGAGGAGGCGCGCACCGTAGAAATTTTTAGAATCCTGCACGGCTCACAGGATATTCAGAGCAGATTATCGGAATAAGAAGACAGCTATTTTCTTGCGTCACAGGACTTTCCTGTGACGCTTTTGCATCCTTGAAAGGGGTGACGATGACAAAATATGAAAGATATCTACTGACTGCCCTGGTTCTGATTGCGGCAGTCTTTTTTCTTGCGCCACCTGCCTTGGCAAGCGGATTGATGGATGACACCATCAACGATGCCTACGGCTTCTCCCGTTATCCCATCAGCCACTATGCACTGGATTTGTACATTGATCCAGATGCCGGACGCGGTTGGTTCGGGATTTCGCTCCCGGATGTGTCGAGGATTCTGTTCTCCATCACCAATGCCATATGGGAACTCTGCGTCTTCCTCGCCTCGGCTGTCGGAAGTGTGGTGCAAGAGGCGTTTCGGCTAGATTTCTTATCCAGAGCAACGGACGAGATCGGACGCAATATACAGCAGATCGCGGGGGTATCTGAGAGTGGCTTTTCGTCCATAGGTTTCTTGCCCATGCTCTTACCCTTGGCGGTGCTGGCGATGGGCGCGTATGTGCTCTATGTGGGATTGTTCAAGCGGGAGATGACAAAAGCACTTGGTGCTGTTATGAATTTTCTTATCATCTTCGTGCTCTCAATCGGCTTCATCGCCTTTGCTCCGAGCTATATTCAAGCAATCAATGGTCTGTCGGTAGACCTTGCCAATGGTGCTTTGCGGATCACCAATGCAGTCTTAAATCCGGGTGCCAATGATACGGATGTAGCCGTGGCAGGGATCAGAGAGGCCTTACATCAGGTACAGATACACGCACCGTGGCAACTGCTACAGTTTGGATCACTAGACATAGACCCCGCCCGTGTGCACGAGCTACTTGCTTACGCTCCACATTCAGAGGCACGGATTGATGTGGTGATCCGGGAAGTGGAAATATACAACAACATGCATCTCAGCGGAGAGGTAGATCGTTTCGGTACCGTCTTGATTCTGTTTTTCGTTAATCTGGGCATTTCCATCTTCGTGCTCTCCCTGACAGGGCTGATGATCTTCTCGCAACTACTCCTGATTTTCTATCTGACCCTGTTACCGATTGCCTTGGTGCTGTCTTTGTTCCCAACCTTTAACGGGATTGCAAAGCGTAGCATTGAGCGAGTATTTAACACGCTATTACTGCGAGTGGGCTACACCCTCATTATAACGATTGCCTTTAGTCTTTCACTCTTAGTTTACCGTGTATCCTCGGACTTGTCCATGCCCTTCTTGTTAGTGGGCTTCCTGCAAATCTTGGTCTTTTGGGGCGTGCACAAGAAGCAGGATGAACTACTTGGGATGATCCGCCTACAGAGCGGCGAAAACCACCGAGGGGAGCGGTCAATCCTACGAACTGGACGCAATCTGGGGCGTAAGGCTCTGGCATTTGGAACGGGCGTTGTTGCCGGTAAGTTTATAAGCAAACGCAGATCACAACAGGGGGCGAATGTTCCCGCTTCCAATAGTGGCGGCGGTACGGAACAAAGTACAGAGGCACCGCCTATAAGTGCGGATACACCATCATCCAACCGTGGAAGAAATCCGGATATACCGCAGAATGTGAATATGCCGCCAGTGGCACCGAGTCAGTTAGATACACCGCAACAGGCGCAATTATCGCAGGCACAACCGCAAGCACAGACAATCAAGCGCATGACACTTGGTGGGCGCATTGGTCGTTCCATCGGCAAACTGGTAGATACACCCGCGAAGCTGAAAGATAATGCGGCACTGACAAAAGAGAAAGTACAAGATATACCCATCCACGCAAAGCATACCGTGG
>Ga0123352_10001789_pt1 | contig 29143 bp, 33 predicted proteins | sample TergutLab28metaG_FD_89700 | JGI IMG/M metagenome (GOLD analysis project Ga0123352, IMG submission 89700) | Labiotermes labralis P1 segment gut microbial communities from Petit-Saut dam, French Guiana - Lab288 P1 | ecosystem: Host-associated > Arthropoda: Insects > Digestive system > Gut ... | reverse complement strand
TGGCATCTAAACATGAAAAAAGGTTTGGGCAGAGGCTTGAATACACTTTATGGGTTTGGAGACGAAGCAGAATAAGCTATAATTGGGGATAGTGGCAACCAAGGGTCTGCCACAGAAATAAATATTATAAAAATTAAGCCAAACCCAGACCAGCCACGAAAGACATTTCGTGACGAGGAGCTGGCAGAGCTTTCAGAGTCTATAAAGGAATTTGGTGTTGTGCAGCCCATTATCGTTACCCCACGTGGGGATGACGGGGATTATATGATTGTGGCTGGGGAAAGGCGTTGGCGGGCAAGTCAGTTGGCGGGCTTGTCAACGATTCCAGCTTTAGTTCGTAAGTACACAGACTTTGAAATTTTGGGCATTGCCCTAATCGAAAATGTGCAAAGGCAAAACCTAAACCCAATTGAAGAAGCAATGTGTTACAAACGCCTAACCGAAGAATTTGAAATGACGCAAGAGGATTTGGCGAAGCACATCGGCAAAAGCCGAAGCCACATTTCAAATTCCATGCGTGTTTTACGCCTTGACCCTCGTGTTTTAGAAATGATAAGCGAAGAAAAAATAACAATGGGTCACGCCAAGCCCATTTTGTCCATAGAAGGTTCAGATGCCCAATTTGACATTGCCACAAAAATGACAGACCAAGGTATGAATGTTCGCCAAGCAGAGGACTTTGTACGCCGTTATATAGCACAAATAGAAGCTGGCGAAAACCCAGAAGAATTATCGCAAAAAGAGGAAAGCTCCGTTACCGTAGAGCGTCGTAACCGATATAAAGTGGACTTACGTGACCTGCTAGGCACAAGAGTCAACATTAAGGAAAGCAAATCCGCAGGGGGCGGAGGTAAAATCGAAATTAATTACTTCTCACAAGACGATTTGGAGCGTATTGTGGATTTAATTAAAAATCAGGATTAGCAAAATAAAACACCTTTGTGGACTAGCCAGACAAAGGTGTTTTATTTTGCTAATTAAGCTTCGCTTGGAGCGGATTCGCCCGCTTCTTTTAATTTTTGCAAAAATACATTCATTTGGGTTACAAGTTCGTCAACCTTATCAGCACCAAAGCCGTGTACTTGACAAGCTTCTTCCAAGGTTTCATGCTGGGCAGCACCGCAACCAAAGCAGTGCATTCCGTTTTGCATCAAAAACATCGCCAAACGCCTATCCATACCGATAATTTCGGCAATAATCATGTCTTTGTTAACCATAATTCATTCCTCCTAAAATTTATCTTATAATTCCAATGCGGTCAAAGGGTAAGAAAGTGAAAGTAAGTCTTCCAACTATGTTTTCTCTGGGTATAAACTGGTTTTCCCAAGCGTTTATGCCAAGTCCACGGCTGTCTTTGCTATTATTGCGATGGTCGCCCATAACAAAGAAATGACCTTCGGGTATGTGAAAAGTTTGGTCTGTTAGCGACCACCATTGGGGTGGCTCTAGTAAATACCACTCATCCAACGGTTCGTCTGAACCATTAATAAACACTTGCCCGCCCACAATTTCTAATGTTTCCCCTGGCAATCCAACTATCCGCTTCAAATACGTTGTTGTTCCGCCGTCTGGACAGTCAAATGCAATCACATGGAAACGCTGTGGCTCAGAAAACATATATGCCAAACGCCAAAGCACTACACTGTCGCCAACATTTATGGTGCTTTCCATGGATGGTGTGGGTGTGGATGCCCTTGCCACCACCACATTACGCATAAACAAGGCAAGAAGCAACGCAAGCCCAATACTTACCACCCAAGAGCGTGTTTCTCGCAAAACATTTCTATTAATCACAATTACTTCCCCCTATTATAATACTAAAATTCTGTCAAGAAAATCCCTTGCTTTTTCTGTATCAATTTTGTTATCTTCGTGTAATATAATGCGTTTGACAGCTTCACCGTTAAATTGAGACGCACCACGAGAGTTTCTGCCAGCCCAATGCCCTTGAATAATCGTATTATCAATAAGAGTTTCTTGAAACATCGAAACAAGCTTTGTCTTGATGCTCTTACTCTCATAATCAATACCCACAAGAAAAATCATAAAAACGGTATCATCTTGCGACAAAAATTCCAATATTTTGTCAAGGTTATACCCTTTTGGTGCAGACGACAAAACCATTATCTTCGTCTTTATGTCTGTCTTGGTGTAGTAGTTCGGGTAATGCTTGGGGTAGTCGCCAATGTCATTATTTGTCACTAAACGAGGTAGCTCAGTTTTATTGAATAGCTTTTTAATGATTTCTTGACGCATTATTTCATCATCGCCAGCGATGAGATATTCGATAATCCGACCTCTTATATTCACATTCTCAATTAAAACCGCAACAAGTATTTCGTTTTCATGTTCACGCACCCTCTGGTTTAAGTCTTCAAGAAGGTCTAGGTAATCATCAGAATTTGAAAAGGATACAGCACGATTTGGTGAATCGATTATATTTGCATGATAATCTGCCTTTGAAGCATCAAACTTTTTACCTTTCGGCACTATGTCATTTGTACTCTCCACCAAACGACCGAGATTTTCCTCAAAAGTCATGCTTTCGTGAATTCCAAAAAGGGCTTCAAAATTCTTTGGTGCGTTTTCTATGTTGCCAAAAATACGGTCAATATCCGAGCCATTAAAACTACCCTTTATATTGTCCACCCGTAATTCTTTTGAACTGTGACTAATTTTTGATAAAAATGTGGAATTAGCAATTAATAAGTGGTTTTTGTTAGGCGTACAGGCACAAACAATAAAAGGTCTGTCGTCATATTTTTGCAGTCTGGATAAAGCCAGCACTGTATTGCTGAAGACAGCAGAATCAGCTTTACAAAAACGTATAGCAAATTCGGCAGTATAGAAAACAGACCCATCTTTTACGCAGGAAAATTGTTCACAAACCAGACCCGCCAATTCCACCTTATCGTTAATACCATCCTTCTTCCTTATAAATTCTGTCAATTTGAAAAGCACGGTCTGGTCACTACTCCGTTCTATGGGATGATTTGATAGTTGAGTATCTTTGAATTTTTGCTGTAGTGCTAGGGTGTTACGTTCCCAAAACACACCGCCACTGTAGCCTTGTATTGCGGTGTCGCTACTAGCAATCTCTAGACGCTTTTGAGCTAAAGCACAGTACATGCTCTCGCCCTCGACACCTACGAAATGTCGTCCCAATTTTCTTGCCACGACTGCGGTTGTCCCCGAACCAAGAAAGGGGTCAAACACCACATCTCCATGATTTGAGCTTGCAAGAACAAGTTTGGCTATAAGTTTTTCAGGCTTTTGTGTGGGATGGTCTGTATTCTCGGGCATAGACCAATATGGAACCGAAATATCGTCCCAAAAGTTAGAGGGGAATGTGTCACGGAAATTTCCGTGTTCTGTTTCCATCCAATCCTTTGGTTTGCCGTCTACTTTGTATGGGGCTATGACCTTGCGTCGCATTTTTACGTCATCTACATTAAACGTAAATGATTTTTGAGACATGGTGGCGAACCAAATATCTTCCATGGAGTTTTTCCAGTTACGTGTAGCACCTCGCCCCTTTTCACGTTGCCATGTAATTCGGTTTTGCACATCAAAATACTTCTGCAAAACCTGCCCAATTATTAAACTGCTACGCCAATCGCAACACACATATATAGAAGCCGTCGGCTTCAACAATGGCTTAACTAGGGCAATCCACCGTTCTGTAAACCCCGCATATTCATCATCACTTATCTTTTTGAAATTACCATCACCAAAAGACTTGTTTAAGTTGTAAGGCGGGTCCACCACTAGCAAATCAACAAATCCATGGGGCAACAAAGGCAACACATCAAAAGAATCACCAATCAAAACCTTGTCAATAACCTCATTCAAAAGCATAGGCTCTACAGGTGCAAGACACCTTTCCGAATACTGTGTCAGCTCGATGTCGCTGAGAAAAATTGTGCGGTTTCGCCCTGCACGTTGCTTTTGCATATAGTTATAACCTCACACTATCTTATAATTCCGATACGGTTAAACGGCCAGTAGGAAAATGCTGCACGCCCTAAGATATTTTCCACAGGAATGAACAAGTTTTCCCACGGATTCCAGCCAAGACCACGGCTGTCTTTGCTGTCATTGCGGTTGTCACCCATGACAAAAAATGTGCCTTCAGGGATTTGGAAACTTTGGTCTGCTAGGGAGTTGTTGGGTGCTTCTAGCAAATACCATTCATCCAGCGGGGTTTGTGAGCCGTTTATAAACACCTGTCCACCAATAATATCTAGTTGTTCCCCTGGCATTCCAATAATCCGTTTAACATACAAAATATCCTCCCCATCGGGGGATTCGAATACGATAACGTCAAGTCTTTCAGGGTCAGAAAAAGTGTAGGATAAACGCCAAGCCACCAGCCTAGTATGGCTCATAATAGTGTTTTCCATGGAGCCTGTAGGTACAGTTGCATTGACGATTAGCACATTGTTAATAAATGTGGCAGCAATTACCGCAATGGCGATAAGTATCACCCAAGACAAAATTTCCCGCCCCACAGACTTGGGCTTTTTTTCATCGGTTGCCATGAAGCACCTCCTCTATCATATCATCTAATTATACAATAACCCAATATAAATTACAATACCTTTTTCGGCAATGATTTTAAGCCAGACCCAAAAACTACATCGCTTTGCCCAGTGTTTTCTGGTATAATTACAAAATCAAACGAGAGGAGGTAAAATAAAGAAAGTTAGATAAAACAAAAATATCACGGAGGATTTCTGTATCATAGTTGCCCTATATCTTTATCGGTGCATTTGATTTCGAGGGCGGCAAAGGCACAAGCCGAAGCCAACGAAAAAGAAAAGAAAACGGCATAGTATGAACTACACCGTTTTCTATCTAAAAAACTTTTCTTACGGTAGGGCGTCTAGTGTGCAGGTTTTATTTTATAATTTGCCATCACGCTTTAATTCTAACAAATGGATATAAAATTGTATGCTGGCTTCGGACGAATGGAAAGGGTAGGTTTGCACGCCTGGATAGGTATTTACCTCAAAAAACTTTAGCTCATTTCCCCGTGAGCGGTCAATTCCCACATCCAAGGCAAGAGAGTCTATTAGCTTTTTGTAATGTTTTTGCAGGGAATTAGGAAACTTCTCGGCGATATGCTGTATTTCCGAGGAAATACGCTGGCTATCCTCACCAAATTGTTGCCTTAGAAATGCCTTGTAGTTCAAAGAAACTGCACCACCAGTTGCCACATTTGATACAATGCCCGCACTGCTGCCAATTCTAGGATAAATTAAATGGGTGTCCCAAAGCCCATCTTTGCCACGACGCAGGTGCATACGAATGTCAAAGGGGTTTTTTTCTACAGTGGTGGAGTCTAAAAAGGGTTGCACAATATAGTTGGTTTCAAACTTTTCAAAAAATTCTTGCTTTAATTCATCAAAACTTATAAACCTGTCCGTGTCCGCAAATTGTAATGAAAATACATCATCTGACTTTTTTTCAAGTTTATAAACATTTTCCCCTCTGCCACCATTGTCTGGTTTAACAATATACTTTTCGCCCACCAGCATATTAGCCACATCAAAATCTCTAAAGTGGTGTGTCCTAATTAGGTATTTGGAGAATTTTGTGGTGTCAACCTTATTAAAAACCGCAGACTTTCTGCCCAAGGGCATATATGTCAAATAGCAATGCTCTCGCAACTCTTGAAACAGCTCTTTGTCCTTGCTTCTAAAGCTGAATTGGTCATCCACAATGTCTGGATACGGCACAACGCGACGCACGGTGGTGCGGGATTCTATGTCCCAAAAAAGCCCATTAATTGTCTTTTCTTCTATGTTGACATCCTTTGGGGAAAACTGGAAGAAGTCTAGGTTGTACATGGCTGCCACCGCAAACATGGAACGCAATTTTGGTCCATGCCCACTGTTTCCATAATACCTTAAAAAACCAACTGACATTATGCCTCCAAAATATCTGTTAGGAAATGTACATAACCAGAAATGTGGTGGGCAACGTCGTCATTACGTACACGGAAAGTATGATGGCGAATAAAAGAGCCGTACAAAATGGTTTCTGGCGACTTAAAGTACATGGCAAACTCTGGGAAAAACACGCCATTCATCAGCCTTTCCGCCCTAATTTTCATAACATCTTGGAATCTAGCTTCGTCATACTTTTCCATCAAATCACTTTTACCGCTGGCATGAATATTTTTTATCATGGTGTTGGATGCGGTAAGCATTTCTAAGAAGGTTGCCCATGTGGTAATACGCTGTTCTATAAAATCAAGGTTAGAGAAGGCATTTTTCAAACCAAACTCAAAATAATCCGTATCAGGCTCGATGGCGGTTAGTTCGTTTACCGCATATGCAAGCCAGTGGTCGTAGTTCTTCCAATAGTTATGTTTGATAAAGTATTTGAAGGCTTTGTGGACGGCTTTTAACCACTTTTCGTCTTTGTCGTATGCGTAAATCCGCATAAGTGCAAAGGCAGCTTCACCAGAATAATAAACAATTCTAAACATTTCGATAACTTCTAGGTTTGGGTGTCCAAGTACATGGGTAAATTGACCAGTGGCTGGGTTTTGCATATAAAGCATGGCATTACCAATTCGTTGCATGATTGGCAGATATTTTTCGGTTTCTTCGCTAAAAACTTCTAAATATTTAGCAATTGCCAATACAACAACACCTAAAGCACCCAGTTTGATTTCTTCATTACTTTCAAATTCCACAACAAAGGTCAAATCTTCCACATCGTAGGTAAATCTTTCTACTAGATATTGCAAGGAAGTTCTAATGGGCGTAACCAACGCCTCATCTTTGGTAACTAAATAACTTTCGCACATGGAATATGTTCCAAGAGCGTGGCGTACCACATTGTATGTGGAAATTTCTTTGTTGTAGCAACTAAAATATCCGTAAATAAATTTACCGCTTTCCTGCACGGTGCTAGCCAAATATTGAGACATTTTTGTAAGCAAATCCCTCATCAAACTTGCATCTAGGCTTTCAATTTTTCTTCTATGGGTGGCAAGCTCATCCGTTTCCATTTCGAGAAGGTCGTTTTCTTCGTAGAAATAACCCCTCGTGTCAAAAATAATCATATCGTTTATTTTGCCTGCTTCCAAAAGGGCGTGTTCGCCCCTTACGTTTTTAACATATGTGTTGATATTGTTAAAATTTATACGTGCATCAACCCGCCCAGAATCAGTTTCACGCGAAAGACCAATTAGGTCGGCAATTTCGCTACTAGGATTTTCATTTCTTTTTTCTGCCATACCGTATTTTATAAGGGCTGCACCATTAACTTCTTGTTGTAAAAAAGCATTGTTGTACATACTGTCAAAAGCAATTCCATACTTAAAATAAAACTTTTTTGTCCAACGTGCAAGGGACAAAAAATCCTCCATGGACAACTTTTTTTCCATCACAACAATATCAGCCTTTAACCAAGGCGGTTCGCTTTCCTGCGTTTTGATATATTTTAATGCACGGTCTTGTGCGGACTTAAAAGCGGTGTCCAAGGTGTTACCCACCCCCGCATAAACCACAGCCCGTCTGTCCTTATATCCAACAGAAACAAAACATTTAACCTTATCATCTAGGTTATCACTCAAATGTTTAGATAAGTTCTTTTTAAGATTTGCGAATTTGTCTGCAATCTTCAATTCTACAACGTTACTCTCTTGACTCATTTACTCATCTCCCTAAAAAATATTTGGTAATATTGTAGTGGATTGCTCCGCCTCAAGACCAAATCCGCTAAAAAACTAATCCTATAAAAACACGGACAGTTTATGTGACGATTATGATACACTATTTTTTCTAATTTGTCAATATTAATGCCGATATTTTATGCGATAAATTTCAGGCAAGAACAAAAATGGGTAAAAGATTCTTGACAAATTAAGTCGAACGTGATAGTATATGAATTTCATAAATTCAAACAAAGGGGTAACTAAAAATGAAAAGATTTATTAAAACCGCAATATCAATCGTTTTATCAGCTTTGATGACTATGTCTGTCGGGGTTTTGGCATTTGGGGAAGCGAATTTACCTTTGCGTCAGACATTTGAAGAAGCCAATGCCGTGGTGGACTGGGTCAATGGCAGTGTAACAATTTCATATGACGGCAATAATTGGGTATTTACCCCAGGTGAAACAGTTGCACAACGTAATGGTGTTGAAATAGAATTGTCTACACCTATATTGCTGGTAGATGGTCGCACATTTATATCCGCCGACGACCTTGCCATGATACGTGGAGAGCAAGCCAAGCCGTTTGACCAGACCATAGAGCTTGCAACCCAACTTGCCCTTGAAATGATGGCAGAATTTGGCGTAACAGGTGCATCAATCGCCTTTGTGGATGCCGAAAGTGGATTTAGCTGGACACAAGGCTTCGGATACGCCGATAGCGTTAATGGTTTGGTGGCTGATGAATATACGCTGTTTCAAATAGGTTCAACGTCAAAGCCATTTACGGCTATAGCAATTATGCAATTGGTAGAACAAGGCGTAATTGATTTAGATGAACTAATTGTAACTTATTTGCCAGAATTTTCTATGCTTCCAAGCTTTCGTTTTGGTGGAAATTCCGATAATGTAACAACTAGAATGTTGCTAAGCAACACATCTGGTGTACCAAGTGAGTTTGCAAGAGGTAACATGTCTATAACTGGTTATTATTACCAAGGTTTGATGAATGGTGGATTGTTGGAATTTCTATCTTTAAGTGAGATGAGTTTTGAAGAAGGCACCATGTATGAATACTCTAACATGGGGTGGGCCCTTTTAGGAATAATAGCGGCAAGAATGTCTGGTTACACCAATTATTTTGAAGGCTTTGTATCGCTAACCCAAGAGAATATTTTTGCACCACTCGGCATGGAAAGAAGCTCCTTTGTACTTTCAGAAGATATGACTAATATTGCCATGTCATATCTTATGGCAGGGCAACAAGATGACTTTACCATACTCGCTTCCGACCTACCAGCAGGAAGCATGTTTTCCAATGCACATGACATGGCACGTTTTATGCACACCTTATTAGGTGATGGTACAATAGGTGGTAACAGATTGCTTGAACAAGAAACAATTGCATATATGATGCAAAGCCACACAGACCATGTGGATACAGATATTTTTCTTGAAGCTTATGGGCTTGGATTTTTGAAGATGGCTTCAGCCATAACCGCTGGCATACAAACCGTGGGTCATGGTGGGACACTTACACATTACCACACTGAAATGATTTTATCACCAGAAAGCGGTCTTGGTGTGTTTGTGACAACCAATTCGGTAACAGGAGCTGCCATAACAACATCTTTGGCCTCTGCAATCTTAGATGCAGCAGTTACAGAAAAAAATATTGATATTCCACGTGACGATGCTGGAGTTATAGACGACCTGATTTCACTTGCACTTGAAGCCATGGCTGATATGTCCGCTGGGTATTTAGCCACAGAAGATTTTAAGCAATGGGTTGGTGACTATCATTTTGTTCCTGAAATAATAGGTGAAGTATTTACATTAAGTCATTTCGGGATTGGTGTTAATGAAGATGGCTTGGCAACAATAGCTATGGGGCATATTGTTCTTGGTTTGATAGAAATGCCTTTGACCTACTACGAAGGAAGATGGTTTTTTGGATTTGACCCCATCTCTTTTGGCATCAATGACCAAGGTGATAGGTTTCTCAATGTCTGGGGTACTAATTTTGTCATGGAGCTTGACGGCATATAACAGGCGTACAAACACAAAAGACCTTCGCAACCGAGGGTCTTTTGTGTTTGCCTATAAATGCCCTTTCAAAATTTAACCAAAAAATGTTGACAAAGAAAGCAACTTAATATATACTATATCTAAATCAAAAATGGCTAGGGGTGCTTTTGGAAGTTCAAAGGCTGAGATTATACCCTTTGAACCTGATGCAGTTAACACTGTCGCAGGGAAGTTATATCCGCTAGCCTTCTATTTTATTGTAGGGGGTATTTTTAATGGAAGAAACCATGAGAGAGCTTCAAATCTTTTTGCGTGGCGATTTAGGGCAACTAATCACATTTATAGTGGCTGCTCTGCTGTTCTTTATTATCGTTGGACGTATGTTCAAAAAAATGGAACTAAACATTAGGTCTATGACATATGCAGGTCTTGCAATGTCTGTCGCCTTTTTGTTATCGTTCTTAACCCTGTTCACCATGCCTGGGGGCATGGGTGGCTCTGTCACCCCAATGTCCATGTTCTTCGTAACTTTAATTGGTTTTATGTTTGGTCCTGTGGTGGGTGTTGTATCCGCTGTGGCGTATGGATTGTTACAATTGGTTCAGCGTGCCACTGTGGTACATCCCATCCAATTGCTGTTGGATTATCCCATGGCATTTGGCGCATTGGGTCTGTCAGGCTTTTTCTGGAAAATGAAACATGGGTTGTACATAGGTTTTGTGGTAGCGGTAATTGGCAGATGGGTCATGCACACTGTGTCAGGGGTGGTTTTCTTCGGGCAGTTCGCTTTTGATGGATGGCATCCCCTACCCTTTTCAATGGTCTACAATGGCACGTACATTTTCCCAGAAATGGTGATAACCCTAATAATTCTAGCCATACCCCCCGTGCGTCACGCCATAGAGCGTGTACGTGCCGAAGCCAACAAACAATAATTCAACACAACTATACACAACTTCACAAAATGGTAGGGGCGGGCATTGCCCGTCCCAGTTCGATTGGCAATATCGTCCGAACCAAACCATTAATTCCACAAAAAAGTGCTTGACAAGGTTTAGTGAATATTGTATAATTGTGTCAGTGACTGGTTTCTCCTTTATGAGCCGAGCCGTATAAAAAACCACGTAGGGCGGGTGTTAGTTTGACCACCGACCCCACCCTACGTGTACCAGTCACATGCAACACGAGACCTAGGATGATTATAACTCATCTAGGTCTAATTTGCAACACCAAATTTGACCTAGGAGGTGAGGTTTCATGGAAAACCAGAACACAAATGGCAATATTAATCATCGTAGCATTATTCAAACAGATGCTTGGTCGGAAATATTCGATTTGATTTCAAGACTTGTCACTGTTGAAGAAGACTTATGTGGTGAAAATGTCAAGGATTTACAAGAATTATACGATTTTGCCGAAGATGTTGAGGGAAGAATTTTAAGCAGGTCTAATTAGAAAAAATGTTTCGTAATTACATACGATTTTAACGCCCTTTTGTGAGAAGGGCGTTTTTGTTTTATGTTTTACCCACTGCCCACTTCGATAATCTCTGGAAGGGGTTCTTGGGTTGTTTGCTGGATTACTGTGGTACGTTCCGTTTCTATGCCGTTGACGCTGATAATATCAACGGTAGAAATCGCCATACCTTCACGTCCTGCTTGAATGATACGTTGTTGTCCCACCGACAATGCAGGGGTTGGGCGATGCTCGGTGGTAAAGGGCAAAATTTCTTCGGTAGTGACACGCTCATAGGTGCGTACGGAAATTATAGGGATGGTGGGCGTTACCACCAGCAAATCATTTTCACGCAGACCTGTGCCATCAGGGTTAACGTTGGGGTTTGCCGCCAGCAGTTGGGGTAAAGTCATGCCGAAACGGCGAGCGATGCTGTACAAGCTTTCCCCATGACGTACCGTGTGAATTTCCTGAACGGGACGGTGGGTGGTTAGGGTCGTTTGTGCGTAAGATGCGGTCATTAAGTCGTCTTTATGAATGTTCGACGGGACAACAACCACATTTTCAACAAAAGAGTATCTTTGACCCTCATATTCTTTGAATTGCTCCACAATATTAGCCAGCAAGCTCTCAGCTTGGGGAATGTTTCCAAGGGTAGCTTCTTGTTGTCCGTTTACGGTAATTATTGCACCATAAACATAAAAATCTAAGGCATCTGCTAGGGTCGTCACCATGGCATCAAAAGTTATGGTTTCTGCGTTTCTGCCTGCACGCACTCCACGGATTGCCACATCGTCTGATATGGTTATTGTTGTGCCAAACTGGCTTTCTAGGCGGGTTGTGGTATGGTGAATTAGGTATTGGGGGTCAAGCACACCTCTGTCCCAACGGGCAATACCCAAACTGTCACCATTTACCGCCACCGAAAGGGCGTTGGGGCGGGTAATGGAATTTGTTATAATTACGCCACCGCCAACAAGCCCCGCAAGAATGAGAATCAGCATAGACAAGCGAAAATAACGCCAGCGACGCAAGTTGCGTAGGTTTTGTGCGAAAATTTTGCCAAGCCGTCCGAAGGCTTCAAAAATCAGCAATGTCCAATCTCTTGGCAGACGTTTTTTCTTAACAACGGTACGCTTTACGGGCGGTCTGGGTTGGGGTCGCCGTTGTGGCGGTCTAGGATTTGGTTGTCGCCTGTCCATGGTTTCACCCCTTCTTAATAGTTATGTTATCATCTAAATAGTTGTTCCTTAGACAGTTCCCACTTGTCTGCGGTTAATACATTTCAAAATATGCCAATATGCCAAGCGGGACACACACCGCACGCCCTTGATTAGGGCAAGCAGTGTGTGTCCACGGCATACATCTGTTTATTAATTCATCAAAACGGTAACAGAAACGGCACGATTGTTTTGTGTAGCGGCGGACACAACTTGCACACGCATTCCAGTGGTTAAGTGGTGCATACTAATGGACTGCCCAGTTACAGAGTTAAAGAATACAGTATTTGCATCAATGTTAAAGGTTCTGTTTTGGAAATGGGCATCTCTTACGGTGATTTGGGTGCTGGTCAAAGATTGGATATGCCCTGTAAAGTTAGTGGCGGACGCTCCTTGTAATATGCTTACACCTATAATTTCATGGCTGTCAAACCAAATGCGTACACGACTGCCAAGAGTTAGGTTAAATGGGTCTACATGGTTGTCGACTAGGAAATGGGTGCGGTCTGGTGAGCCGTCTAAGTTGTCAGTAACAACGATAAAGCTCTGTCCGCGGGCTGATATGAAAATATCACGGATATACACATCAGCATGGGGAATTGCCACGGCATTTGCATTAATGTTGGTTGCCCTGCCATATTCAGCGGTAAGACTGATTTGGTCGCCGATACGTAACTGGCGAGGGGCAATGTTGGCCTGATTACCACGCTGAACCACGGTACTTGCATTTGTCGTAAAGCTACGAGTGTTTCCGTTGGCGTCCTCCACAACAATTGACGGGAAAAGGCTGTTAGAACCAAAGTTCTTTTCGGCTAATGTGCCAGTCATTTGGGTTACACGTTCTTCCAAAACAAGCTGGTGCGCATAATTGTTGTGTACACGTGCCACAACCAAGTCACCAACATTAATGGCGTTCGGGGCAACCGAAGTGCCAGCACGGGTAATTTCTACGCCAGTAGCCAAGGTATAATCACGAACTTCTGTTACAATTTCCCCACGTGGGTTGATGATGCGGGTTTCGATGCCAATGGTATTGTTTGTGGTGTTTACACGAGTAATAATACCATCTAGCACACGCATATCAGCCAAAGCTGGCACATTATTATTAGCTGGCGGTTCTGCTGGTGTCGTGGCAGTTTGTGCAGGGGTTGCGTTAATAGAAACGATTTCGCCAGCCGACATAATTGCTGTAAAAGTCATATTTGGCTGTAAGGCTGTAAAGGTCGAATTTACGCCGTTAATAGTGATGATAGCAGTCGGGATAACGGTAAAAGTGCGGTTGTTATGTGATGGATTTTCTGATAAAGCAGAAATTGCACGGAAATCTGGGAATGTGTTGCTGATTGTACCTTGCACGGTTTCTATTGTTGGGGCTTGGTTGGCATTGCCAGTTCCACCCACCAAAGTAGAATTGACCTCGTGCAAAACTGGGACAATAAGCACAGACATTGCCGCACGGGTAATTGGACTGCGTGGTTGAACATTACCTTCAGAACCATTCAAAATACCAAGGCTACGCAAATAGTAAACATAAATACGGGCGGCTGGCGTGATTAGTTGATGGTCGTTAAACAAAGGTACACCAAAAGTCTGCATTGCCTCGTTGGTGCGACCCATAAAACGCACTAAAAACACTGCGGTTTCTTCACGGCTCATAATTCTGCGGGTTTCTGTGTTGCCTGTCACCACAACAAAATTGCTAAGGTCTGATGGAAAAAACACGCCACTGTACAGCAAAAAGGCGATGTCTGCGTTTCTTGCAGAATTCCAAGTGTTAAAACTATTATCCAAAGTGGACACCAAAGCCATGTGGCTTGCCAACGCTTGGTTGTAATAACTTTGTTGGGCAGGCGTATGGGCAGATGGGTTAAAACCAGACATACGGGCAAAAATCCTAGCGGCTTCAAACATATCAATTGTGCCGTTGGGGTTAAAATTACCACTCATATCGCCCATCATAATTTCTAGGGAGCTAACGGTGGCAATGGCGTTTGTCGCCCAGGCAAACCCAGAACCAACATCATGGAAATTGGAAGCCTGTACACTTGCCACAGGAACAATGGTCATTACAGCCGCTAAAGCAACGGCAGATAACTTTTTCAAAAATTTTTTCATTTTAAGTTCCTCCTTGGTTCAAATTTTGTGAGAAAAATCTCGTTTATATGGGTAAAGCTTGATTTTATGAACTCCGCAGCTTGCTCCATTTGTGTGCGTCGCTTAAAAATTCCGAATATGGTGGAGCCAGAACCGCTCATCATTGCACCCATGGCACCTTGTTTGATTAATGCTTTCTTAATCTCATCCAACTCAGGGTATTTGGGAATTGTAACCGTTTCCAGCACATTACCCATCTCCCTGCACATACCTTCCAAGTCGCCTTGGTCTATGCAACTTATGATTTTATCAATATCTGGTCGCTGGTTAATTTTGTCCATGCTAAAATCGCCGAAAATCTCTTCTGTGGATACGATTGTAGGTGGTTTCACCAGCAAAACATGGGCAAAAGGTGGCTGGGATATAGGCTTTAATAACTCACCAAAACCTGTGGCATGTGCCGTGCCACCGCTTACACAAAACGGCACATCAGCACCAAATTTTGCACCAAGCTCCTCTAAATCTTGATTGGTTAGGGGTAAGTCGAACAAATCCCGCATAGCCACAAGGGTTGCGGCACAGTCAGCACTGCCACCGCCAAGACCAGCAGATGTGGGAATGACTTTAGTTAGGTTTATGAAAACCCCCGTATCAATAGCAAAAGCCTCTTTTAAGTAAGTAGCAACTTTGTAAACCAAATTTTTCTCATCCACAGGCAACCAACCCACATTGGACACCAGTTTAACCCCATAATTAGGCTTATAAATTTTCTTAATTTCCAAAGTGTCGAACAAAGACAGGGTCTGCATAACCGTAGAAATTTCGTGATACCCGTCTTCACGCTTACCGCTTATATCCAAAGCAAGGTTGATTTTTGCCCTAGCTTTAATTGTAATTTCTTCCATTTCTCCCCTCATTTCTATAAGGTTTCTAACACAAGGAAGATTACTGGAGAATAAGTATAATACATTTTCCGCCAAATATCAAATTAAGTTAGTATTACAAGGGCTTGGCATTTGTGTTATAGTACCCCTAAAATTAAACTTGGTAGGGGATGAGTTGTCGTCCCTGCAATAAAAACACCCTTCTCAAAAAGGGCGTTAAAATCACTTTATCTTAGACTTTTCCTAACTAAGCAACTCTAAGGTTCTTCTTTCGATTTCCTCGGCAAAATCGTATAACTCTTTTAAGTCATCAACATTTTCACCGTTTGATTCCTTTTCGTTGTCAATAAGGTTTGTAATTAAATCGAATATACTAGCCCAAGTACCTATTTGAAGTATATTGTGATGACCGATTTTGCTTTTTGTGTTCTGGTTTTCCATAAAGTTTCACCTCCTAGGTTGGAATTTGGTGTTGCAAACCAGACCTAGGCGGTGTATAATTACACCTAGGTCGTTTATTTCGGCTGGTGGGTACGCAAGACAGGTATGAGGGTTCAATTTCATAAGCCTGTCTTGCGTATTTTTCTTTGCAGAAAAACCAGCACCTATCGCCAGTATATACCAAAATCCAACCCTTGTCAAGCACTTTTTACACCCACTCATCCGTGGTAGGGGCGGGCATTGCCCGTCCCAATCCTGCTGGCACTAACGCCTTGGTTCGGACAATACTGCAAATCGAACTGGGACGGGCAATGCCCGCCCCTACCATGTGGTTGTGGATGTTGTATAAATTTTATTTGACATTCATATTGGGTACGTGATATAATGTAATTTGTTGTAGAATTAGAAAATTAAATAATGCTTAAATGTGGTGCGTATGACCTGTTGCTTCTTTAGGGGGTGCATGGTCTAAACGATAATAGGGAATTGGGTGGAAATCCCAAACAGTCCTGCTGCCGTATTGACTAGCAAAGTTTCACGTTCGCTTGCCGAACAACCATTGGGCATTTTGTCCGAGAAGGGGAAACTGTTGCCATGATGTCTAAGTCGGAAAACCTGCCTCATTTTAACGGCTTATGCCGTTACTGTAGCGACCCCACAGAGAATGGGGCGGTATAGTTGTTGTGAGTGTGTGACCGTCGGCTTTGCCGTGTATTACCTTACGATAAATTATCCCGTTTCATGGGCGTGTGCCTTTTATGAAGCGGGTTTTTGTTTCCGAAAATACAAAATCGGGGTGAAATATGAGAGTTTTTATATCTGGTGGATGCAAAAATGGGAAGTCCACTTATGCCCAACACGTAGCTAAATGGCAAGGGAGGCAATCAAATCCTTTATATTACATAGCCACTATGACCGCTACGGATGGGGAGGATTTGGGGCGTATAGCGAACCATCAACAAGAGCGAGAAGGTTGGGGTTTCATCACCATAGAGCAACCCAAAAGCATTGAGGGCATTTTACCCAAATGTAACCGCAATGGTTCTTTTCTGCTTGACAGCATAACTGCCCTTTTGGCAAACGAAATGTTCTCTGCACATGGTGATTATGACGAAAACGCCTGCGAGCGTACCGCCACAGGATTGTCGCAGGTGTTAGACAGGCTGGAGAATATCGTAATCGTTTCGGACTATATTTATAGCGATGCAATGCAGTTTGACCCACTTACGGAAGCCTATCGCAAATCCCTTTCCACCCTCGACAGGTTGGTGGCAGAAAAGTGTGATGTGGTGATTGAAGTGGCTTACACCCAAATAATCGTACATAAAGGTAGGATGCCATATGAAATACATTAAAGGGTTTTACATGGCACTGGGAATGTTTTGTGGTATTCCGTTGCCATTTCATATTTGGGATGAAAAGTTAACGTCCATCATGGTTGCTTCCTTGCCCTTGATTGGGTTGATTATTGGTAGCCTGTGGTGGGTGACAGGGCTAATACTAACTGCTCCCGCACTTCCAATTATGATGGTTTCGGCAATTTTAACGGTTGTCCCTTTTCTCATTGCTGGTTTTATACATTTGGACGGATTTATGGACACAAGCGACGCACTGTTATCCCGACGACCTTTAGAAGATAGGTTGCGGATTTTGAAAGACCCACGTGTTGGTGCATTTGCTGTTGTGATGCTTGTGGTGTTGTTCTTGTTGCAATTTTCGGCAATGTACTCAGTGGTAGAAGGCGGGCGGTATTTGGCATTACTGATAATCATTTGTGTAATTTCAAGATGTTTCTCGGCGTTATCCATATTTTTGCTACGTCATTCGTCAATTAGCCACTACGGTAGCTTGCTGTCACAGAACACTAGAAAAGGGCATAAGTTTTTCGTTTTGTTGGTTGGGCTTGTAGCCGTTACCCTTTCATATTTATACGCTGGAATTATTGGTCTTTCGGTTTCTGTGGCTGTGGTTTTAGGATTTACCCTTGCAATGCGAACTGTATACAAAACATTCGAGGGTATATCTGGGGATTTGCTCGGATATTCAATGGTTATAGGCGAGTTGTTTGGGCTTATTGCTTTGGCTTTATTACAAGGATTGTGGGTGAATATATGATTTTGATTTTTGGCGGGGTTTATCAAGGTAAGCTTGAATATGCCCTTGAACGCTTTAGGCTAACCGAGGATGATGTTGGACACTGCACTGATAGGGATGGTGTATATCCCAAGGATAAAAAGATTATCTATGAATTTGATAAATGGATTTTGTCGCTAATTTATGAAAACAAAGACGTCTTGGGCGAAGTGAAGTGTTTTATAGAAGATAACAAAGATAGCGTTGTTATTTGTAACGACATTTCATGCGGGGTTGTCCCAACAGACCCAATTATGCGGAAATGGCGTGAAGCGTTCGGAAAGTCCCTTGGGATGCTGGCACAAAAATCTGATGAGGTAATTCGATTGTATTGCGGTATTCCTTCAAAACTAAAATGAGGTTATCTTATGGAAATTCATTTGATACGTCATGGCAAAACCGTGGCGAATGAACAAAAATTATACTGCGGCACAACTGACCTGCCCTTATCAGAAGCAGGTATTGCCGAATTACGACACCTAAAAGAGCGAGGTATATACCCAAAATCAGCCGACTTGTATTATACCAGCGGTCTTTTGCGTGCAGAACAGACCTTAGATTTATTATACGACTCTGTTAAGAGGTCGGTAATGCCCGCACTTGCTGAGTTTAATTTTGGTGATTTTGAAATGAAAAGCTACGAAACACTGAAAGAGCGACATGATTACCAGGTATGGATAGCCGACAACACGGGTCTTGTGGCTTGCCCTAACGGTGATAACAGACAAGAATTTATTCGCAGATGTACACAGGGCTACGCACAAGTAGAATTAAATGCCAGAAATGCATTAAATTCATTTGTTGTATGCCATGGTGGTGTAATAGCCTGCATTATGGAGTTTTTATTCCCTACCACTCACAATTTCTACGAGTGGCAACCAGAACCAGGGCATGGATATACGATTACCCGCACAAAAAGCAATCTTAAATCATACAAAAAAATTTAAGGAGGTTATATGGATAGGGGTTATGTACAAGTATACACAGGAAATGGGAAGGGTAAGACAACCGCCATGATTGGGCTTGCAATTAGAGCAAGTGGTGCAAACCTTCGGGTTTACATTGGGCAGTTCATAAAAAGCATTGAATATCACGAGGTTGCGGTTATCAAAAAGCACCTGCCTAATATAACCGTTGAATTATATGGGCTGGGTCGCACCCTCGAACGCAAGCCAGCAGAAGAAGATGTGCAAGCGGCAAAAATCGGATTGGAAAAAGTAAGAGATGCGATTTTTTCAGGAAAGTACGATGTGGTCGTGATGGATGAGGTGAATATTGCCTTATACCTTAAACTACTTGATGTATCTAATGTTTTAGAATTGATACATACAAAACCTTCCAATGTCGAACTGGTTCTAACGGGACGGTTTGCACCACCCGAAATTATCGACGTTGCTGATTTGGTTACAGAAATGACAGAGGTCAAACACTATTACGAAAATGGCATTTCTGCAAGAGATGGCATTGAAAGATAAATATTAAAATTTCTAGGAGGAAATTATAATGAAAAAATTTACCATTGGTTTTTTAGGCTTGCTATGTTTGTTGTTTTTGGTTGCTTGCGGAGGTGACGACACCACGCAAACCCCAGAATACACACCCGAACCAGCATTAGAAGCACCAGACCCCATACAAGAAGCAAGAAATCGCCCAGATGTTGATAGGGAAGGCTTCGCTATAACCTTGCCAGACGAAATAAGCACCATCATATCCATAGGACCATCTAACACAGAGGTACTAGTAGAGCTTGGATTTGGCGATAAAATAGTCTCCACAGATAGATTTTCAGATAATGTCCTAGGCATTGCCGAAGGCATTTCCGTACTTGACATGATGTCATTGGATGCGGAGTTTATTATCGAACTTAACCCAGATATTATCTTCATAACAGGCATGACAAGGGTTCATGGTGATGATGACCCACTTCGTCTGGTTTCTGATGTAGGAATTGCAGTAATCTATATGCCGTCCAGCGTAAGCATAGACGCAATTATAGAGGATATAAGATTTATGGCGGCGGTAATGGACGCACATGACGCTGGAGAGGCTATTATTTCATATATGCAGGCAGAGATTGACGCCATCCGAGAAATTGCCTCCACCATCACAACTACGAGAACAGTCTATTTTGAAATTTCACCAGCACCCCATTTGTGGACATTGGGGACAGGTACATTCATCAATGAAATGATTGAGCTTGTTGGTGCAGTTAATATCTTCGCAGACAAATACAGCTGGGTAAGCGTTGCCGATGAAGTATTGTTGGAAACCAACCCCGACGTAATCATTACATCAGTAAATTTCATGGATGACCCTGTGTCAGAAATAATGAACAGACCAGGCTGGAACACTATAACAGCCGTACAAAACGGCGACGTATTCCAAGTTTCTACAGACTATACAAATCGCCCAAGCCACAATATCATAAGAGGGCTTAGACAGATTGCCACGGCTGTTTACCCCGAATATTTCCAATGAAAACAAAAATAATCTTAACGCTATGCGTTGCAGTCGTCGCAATTCTGCTTGGCATTGCGATGGGTAGCGTCTACATACCACCATTTGACATACTAAGCATAATCGGTTACAATGTGTTCGGGATTAATCTTCCCGAACACATTACCGATGGGCGTGTCGCCATTGTTTGGAACGCACGTCTACCACGGACATTGCTGGCTTTTTTTGCGGGTGCTGCACTTTCGGTAAGTGGTGCGGTTATGCAGTCGGTTCTGCGCAATCCTCTGGCATCGTCTTATACTTTAGGTGTATCAAGTGGTGCGTCACTTGGTGCGTCTTTGGTAATTTTCTTGGGAGTTACCTTGCCAATACTTCCCATGCTTACCTTGCCAATACTTGGTTTTGTTTTCGGGCTTGGTACTATTTTGATTGTAATGGCAGTTGCAAGACAATTGGATATTCGCATGGAAAACCATACTATCATTTTAACAGGTATGGTGCTTTCGTTGTTCATAAACGCCATTACCACCCTAATGTTTGCCTTGTTTCGTGAAAATACACAACGTATGTTATTTTGGCAAATGGGCAGTTTCTCCATGAGGGATTGGCACACGGTCTACATCCTAGCCCCTGTTGCACTGGCAGGTATTTTTGTTATATCACGCTTCAAATGGGAACTGGACGTTATGACTTTTGGTGAAGAACAAGCACAGGTAGTAGGCGTAAACATTAAAAGCGTAAAGTTGATACTGTTAATACTGGCAGCCGCTCTAACAGGTAGCACCATTGCCTTTGTGGGTGTTATTGGCTTTGTGGACTTGGTTGCCCCTCATGTTGTACGCAAAATTTTCGGTTCTGCACACAAATACACAATTCCCATGTCGGCTGTTGTTGGTGGTACATTTATGGTAATTGCTGATATTGTAGCTAGGACAGTAACAGCACCCGTAGAACTGCCTGTAGGTGCTGTAACAGCGATTATAGGCGCACCATTTTTCGCTTATATTTATTTCAGTAAAAGGAAGGGACGAGCATAAGATGGCAAAATCAATAATGATACAAGGTACAGCATCTGGTGTTGGGAAGACAATTTTAACTCTGGCACTATGTCGTATATTCAAACAAGATGGTTATTCTGTTGCACCTTTCAAAGCACAAAACATGACAACAAACACTTGCTTGACAAAAGACGGGGACGAGATTGCCGTTTCGCAGTGGTTGCAAGCATTGGCATCGGAAGTAGAGCCAAGCATTGACATGAACCCCATTGTGTTAAAGCCCCCGTTTGCTTTTCCAAAATATGACGACAGAAACACCAAGCTAGAAACAATTATGGATGCTTATCGTCGCCTGTCGAGTAAATATGATGTCATTGTCATTGAGGGTGCAGGAAGTCCAGCGGAACTAAATCTAAACAAAGACGACATGGTAAACATGGGCATGGCAAAAAGAGCAAAATCTCCTGTTTTATTGGTATCAGATATTGACCGTGGTGGTGTTTTCGCTTCCCTGTACGGCACTATCGCCCTAATGGAAGAAACGGAGAAGTCCCACATAAAAGCAACCATAGTAAATCGGTTTAGGGGCGAAACCTCGCTATTTGCTGATGGCGTAAAAATTCTTGAAGACATAACAAACTTACCAGTTGCTGGCGTTATCCCCTACACAGAAATAAATTTACCAGAAGAAGATGATTTGTTTGATAGCAACAAAACCCCACAGACAACAGACCTAGAAAGTCAATTTAACCATATTACCGATAACGTACGCAAACACCTTAACATGAAAATGATATATGACATTTTACATAAAGGGGTTGATGAATATGTCGAATAGAAATGTAAAACTCCTTGTTTTGACGGCTTTACTTATCGCCTTGGCTTTTGCTGGGGCAAATATAAGAATATTTGGCTCAATCGCTTTCGATTCGTTACCCGCATTTCTTGCGGCATTACTTCTAGGACCATTGTATGGGGCGACAATCGGCTTTATAGGTCATTTGCTTACCGCTCTGTTGTCGGGTTTTCCGCTAGGTGTTCCTTTGCATATAGTAATATCCGCATCTATGGCAATCACCATGCTGGGATTTGGATTTACTTATAGGGCATTAAAAAAGAAAATGCGAACATCAGGTAATTTGCTTATCACTGGGATAGTTGGTATTTTGCTAAACGCACCAGTGTCGTTGGGACTTTCCATGGCAACTTTAGCACTAATGGAAGGGACGGAAGTCGCTTTGGGCTTAATCACACTGTTTCCGTTTTTGCTATTAGCATCAGTAATTAATGTTGCTCTTAGCATTGTTTTGTTTAAGTCGTTGGAGAGGGTATGGGATAAAGTCAAATGAAAACACATACAAGACGTGACTTAACCATTATTTCAGGCATGGGCGATAAATGCCTAGTAATTGCCTGTGACAGTTGTGGTGCTGTTGGCGAAAAAAGTGGCGATATTTTGAAAATTCCCCCTCGTCATGTGGCTAGGTTTACAGCACGTGTGGCATTAACAGAGGTGATGTGTTCTGGTGCCATGCCCACCACAATCATAAACGGTGCGGCTTGCGAAATGAAACCAACAGCAGAGGAGTTTATTCTAGGCATACAAGACGAGCTAGAAAACGCAAATATTTCAGATATTGTGCTAACAGGCTCTACAGAAGAAAATTTTATAACCAACATGACTGCATTGTCAATTACGGTTATAGGCATTGCAAATGCTGGTGAATTAAAATTTACGCAAGCCAACAAAGGAGACAAAATTGTACTTTTAGGAAGCCCTAGCATGGGGGCGGAGGTCTGTTTAGACAGTAAAGGGTTCTATAATGAAATTAATGGGTTACTTTCTATTTCAGGCGTTAGAGAGATTGTCCCTGTCGGCTCTAAGGGTATTGCATATGAAGCCGAAAACCTTGCAGCACTAAACAGAATGGCGTTTCAAACCGAAAGTCTAATACCAGTAGACTTGTATAAGTCGGCAGGACCAGCCACTTGCCTGATGGTTTCATGTTCAGAACATTCAATTGACCAAATCTTGGAGATTTATCCAAGCGGAATTATCTTAGGCGAATTTCGTTAGAAAAATTTTTCTATTTTTTAGACCTCCACGGAAATTAGATTTTGCACTGCTTTTTGCGACACAAAATCTCTCGAACATTTACGATTTTGTGTCGCAAAAACCGCAAAATTTAATTTCCGTGGAGGTCTTTTGTAAAAATGCTTGAAATCGCATTCTTTTTTGTGTATAATAATGTCATAGGTTGGATATTGGGGGTGTCGGATTATGGAATACGGCAGAAAATATACAACTGAAGAAAAATTTAGGGAAATAAGAATTGCCAGAGGTATTCTCCAAGTTGACCTCGCCAAAACCATTGGACGCTGCGAGCATACTGTCATTAGAACCGAAAAAGGCGAACGCAAATTTACCAATAAAGAATTAGAAGATGGCAGAAAGTTTCTAGGTGTTGAAAACTTCCCTTTGTTAGAAGATGAGCTTACCCGCTTTAGGGGTCAGCTTTATGTGTTTAGAGAGCGTATCAAAGAGGAGATTTTTGATACAGCCCACAAAATGCAAAGTGGTTTAGCGGTAATAGATGAATTTCCTTTTGAACCAGAATTGATTTTGCTTTATAAAACTATAAATGCTAGGCTACTTTTGAAAGAGCGGAACATAGACAAAGCAAAGGAGCAATTAGCATATGCGGAACCCTTTTTATCAGAAGTATCTAATGAGGTAAAATACCATTACTATTACGGCATGGGTTCGCTGAATATGTACACAAAAAATCACGAAGACGCTTTACGATTTTATATGCTTGCCCTTAATACCGAAAGCCAAAAGGAATTATCTCTATTTTTGAACTTGGCAATATGTTATGCCAGATTTGGTATGTATTTTTTAGCCGTAGCTTCCCTAGAACGGATTTACCCCAGTTCTGAACACTATATCACAAGTTCACTTAGAATAATAATCGACACCAGTCTTGCTCTTAATTACACAAGATTAGGACACCATAAAAAGGCACTCGAATTGTATCTTGACGCTCAGGTAAGAGCTGAATTTCTAGAAAGTAAAACCCGCTTAAGACAAATTCTACATAATCTCGGTTGCCTTTACTACAAAATGGGCAAGCATGAAGAAGCTATAAAAAACCTCGACAAAGCCTCCCTTTGTTATAAGGAAGAAAGCGACGAATATTTAGAAAACTTATATTTCAGAATTTTGTGCCTAGTTGCAACCAGTTCTTCCCAGTGTAATTCAGAAATAGACCACGCAATAAAATTGGCAAAAGATAACGAACATTACTTGTTGCTGTTTGGTTCATTGTCTCATCTGGTTAAACCAATGGAAAAGAAGGATGCAGTATATATCGAAGATGAGATTATTCCATACCTTAGTGACAGGTATTATTATTTCAAAGTTATGATTTATTATGAAATACTTCTAAAATTTTACGCTAAGAACAAAACCAAAGCTTCTTCACTTAAGGCATCGATGTACAATATCCAAACCAAAATGATGCGTGAAGATGTTGATATTTGAGAGGAGTTGTCAGCAGATGAAAAGAAGAATTGTTAGCCTTTGTATAGCTTTGACTTTGATGTTAAGTTTTAGTGTGGCAGTACATTCCGCCACGTCTTACGAAAATCCTCCAACACGAATGACACGCACTTGCTGAGATGATGAGCCAACCTAGTTACGTTGTGACTATCTTTTAGAAACCGCTGTCCAGAAGCGGTTTCTTTTTTGTCAAAAAACTTTTGTCAAATAATGTAAAATCCATATGAAAACTTTTCTACATTTTTTTGGAAAAAAAGCTTGACTTTGTCTCTGGCTTGGTGTACAATAGTGTCAGACTTAGCTAACAAAAGTAAGTTAAAACTTAGATGAAGAAGCATGACTTTTGAAAATAAAGTTAGCTGACTAGCCTAAAAAATATTCTACAGGAGGTAAGGCTGATGATTATCAGAAAATTGGATGATTTGGGGAGAGTAGTAATCCCTAAAGAAATGCGTAGGGCCCTTGACATAAGAGAGGGCGAAGGACTTGCGATAAACCTTGAGGGCAATGGCGTAATTATAACAAAGTTTACAGCCACTTGTGACATTTGTAACAGTGAAGAAGAAGTAACTCAAAGAAACAGAGCGTTTTTGTGTGGTAGCTGCCGAAGCAAGCTAACTGCTATTCACCCTGAATAAATTATAGGCATTGTACAACTTACATAGCCAGAAAAAGTGCCATGAGTGTTAGGGGCGAGCATTGCTCGCCCCTACTAGGTTATAGATTGTCGTCAAAACCCTTTGCGGGATACGCTGGTTATCGGTGTGTCTTTTTTGTTTGTCTACATTACAGTCCAAGCTAGCAGATTTATTGACACAAAAATTGCTAGTTTATTGCGTTGCATGTTGGGTTGTGATATAATTTAGGGATATTGCAAGCATAAGGGGGGCATTAAAGTGTTTCACCATAAACACGACCACGAAAGACGTGCGTCGGAGTTAAAATCTTTACACGACACAGGTAACTCTGCCATGAGTTTTGCGGATAAAATAATCAAAACAGGCAAGCGTGGGAAGATTTTATGGGTTTCTACCCTCGGACTTTGGGGGCTACTGATACTTATGACCGTGTTAATAACAATGCACAGTCAAGAACTTGACCCTGTACCCGTAGGACTTGGCATAATGTGCATAATTGGGGCGTTTCCCTTGCTGTTATTAAGTGTAGCAACTTTTTTATACCCTTATGAGTTTTGGCGGTTTAGCCATTCTTTTAACCTACATGTGCGGGGTGGCGAGCCTACGGATTTTGCCATAGCCATGCACTACGTGTCAGGTGTCTTTGGTGTATTGATGACCTTCGGCATCGTTGTCGCTTTGCTTGCGTGGGTGCGATAATAAAATTTAGGAGATGATGATATGGATAGCAAGAAAATTCTGAAACCAGTGGAAGCCCAGTTGGAAGCTTATAACAACAGGGATATTGATAAATTTGTGGTTTGCTTTTCAGAAGATTGTATTTGCGAGGATGCAGATGGTAATATGCTTATGCAGGGCAGAGAAGCTATGCGAGAGCGTTATGGGGCGATGTTTGCCGCTTCGCCTAATCTTCACTGCAGAATCGTTCATCGTACTGCTGTGGGAAATTTCGTTTTTGATGAGGAACGGGTTTTAGGGCGTAATGGCATTGACGGCGAAGGTCACGTAATGGCGGTTTACACCGTGGATGCAGATGCTGGCGAAATCACCCGTGTGAGGTTTTACAGATGATAAGTCATGTAACTTTTGTGGTGCGTGATTTGGAGCGTTCAGCAAGCTTTTGGAAGAAGATTTTTGGGGCGAAAGAGGTTTATGCTAGTGAAGCAATAAAATATTTTGATGTAGATGGGTTGTGGGTTGCGTTAAATATTGGCGAACCACCAAACCAGCGAAGTTACAATCACATTGCCTTCAAAATCCACGAAAATGAGATGGATGGGTATCTTGTACGCATAAAAGAGGTTGGTACAGAAATTAGACCAGACCGACCCAACAGAAGGGCTGGCGAAGGTGCTTCAATTTATTTTTACGACTTTGATAATAATCTTTTTGAATTACATACAGGCACGCTGGCTGAAAGATTAGTTGGATATTCCACAAACGATATGCAGAAGCGAAAGGGTAATGTACAAAATGAGGATAATTGACACATACCCAGAAATAATACGTCTTGGCAGGACTTTTGACATTAACTTGTGGGAGCAGTATGCAAGACACATTTCGGAGGAAATGCCTGAAAAGTGCAAGATTGACAGTCAAAACTATGATTTTAACAAAGATGTGCTTCCTGTTTTACAAATGGCATTAGATAGCCCTGAAAAGCTGGAAAACGCTCACAATTCATTTGTAAAAGCCACAAGCGAATTAGGTGAACGAGTAAAGACCGTGGGCGGAATTGACTCGTCCGTTGACATTGTACTATATTTAGGATTGTGCTGTGGCGCAGGCTGGGCAACCACGTTAGAGGGTCGGCACGTAGTCTTGATAGGTATCGAAAAGATTGTAGAACTAGGTTGGTATGATTTGGATAAAATGTCAGCCCTCATCTACCATGAATTGGGGCATATTTGGCACTATGTGATAGGCGGCATCAGCGATAAAGACTTGACGACGCCCATTATGCAAATGTATAGCGAGGGTATTGCAATGCACTTCCAACAATTGATTATAGGTGACCCTGAATGTTACCACCAAGACAAAGATGGCTGGCTGGAGTGGTGTTATGCCAACAAAACCGACCTAAATATCGAATTTTTAAGGCGGTTGGAAGCGGGCGAAAATGTTCAAGACTTTTTTTGGCGACTGGTGTAATTATCAAGGTTATTCTGATGTGGGATATTTTATAGGTTGTCAATTTGTGAAAAGTCTTGCGGAAAAATATCCGATAGACCAACTTGCCAAGCTGGATAGTGGCAGTGTTTACAATAAATTCAAAACATATGTTTTAGAGGTAAAATAATGTTTACTAGCAAAGAGATACGAAACTATACAATCCGTGGTTTAATTTATCTTGCTTGGACAGGCTTTTTTGGCGTACTTACACTTTGGTACTGGTTTATGTCGTTTGGCAACATTATGACCACTTACTTTTGGAATGTGGTTGGCATCTCCTCCGCCCTACTTTTTGAAAAATGGGGCATTAGACGCACCTACAAAAAGCTTGCCTTGTGCAAAACCGATGAAGCAAGGAAAAAGCTGTCTAAAAAAGATGTGACATCCTTAAAAGTCAGCCTTTACCTTTTTTATATATTGGCATTGATATTCTCGCAAGTACTTGATATGAACCCGTATATGAATGTGTCAGAAGATATGCGGGCGTATTTTCGGGTGGTAGGACATGGGTTGATTTTACTGTTCGCAATTGACACGTTTTTCAAACAATTGATGGATGATGATAAACGTGTTAAGAAATTTCAAAAGGATTGCGAGGGTACAAAGGAGTAAAAAATATGTTGGAGCATTTGAAGGTTAGCAATGTTGCATTAATTGAAGAATGTGCTGTCCAGTTTGGTGGAGGTTTGAACATTCTCACAGGAGAAACTGGGGCGGGCAAGTCTATTTTAATTGACAGCATCAATTTTGTGCTGGGCAACCGTGTAGGCAAGGATTTCGTCCGACATGGTGCGGAAATGGCACAGGTTGAGGCGTTTTTTACTTGTTCCAGTGCCGATGTTGTGGCGAAAATTACCGATATGGGCGTTATGGTGGAGGAGGATGGGGCAATTTTCATACACCGCACCTACAATACCGCTGGCAAAACCACTTGTAGGATAAATGGCAAAACCGTTACAATTGGAATGATTAGGGAGGTTGCCGCACATCTAATCGACATTCATGGTCAGCACGAGCATCAAAGCCTGCTAGACCCTTCCAAACACCTGCATCTACTTGACAGGTTTTGTCAAGATGCCTTGTCGCAACCAAAAGCAAAACTATCAGAGCTTATTAGGGACTACAAAGCCCTGCAAAAACAGACCGTCCACCTGTCCAACCAAGCAGGCATACCCGCCGACCGTGTGGAATTTTACCAGTTTCAACTAGAAGAAATTTCGGCAGCGGATTTGCGTATCGGCGAAGAAGACGAACTAACAGAGCGTAAAAACTTCCTACAACAAGGCGAAAAGCTAGAACAGACTGCAAGGGGGCTTGTAGAAGCCCTTGGGGCAACCAGCGACATTGGCGGAGGACTTACCTTTGCAAGTGATTTAGCAACCCTTGACCC
>Ga0123352_10001788_pt1 | contig 29157 bp, 22 predicted proteins | sample TergutLab28metaG_FD_89700 | JGI IMG/M metagenome (GOLD analysis project Ga0123352, IMG submission 89700) | Labiotermes labralis P1 segment gut microbial communities from Petit-Saut dam, French Guiana - Lab288 P1 | ecosystem: Host-associated > Arthropoda: Insects > Digestive system > Gut ... | reverse complement strand
GTTTTCCGGTCGGTTACAGGGGCCGTTCTAGGCCTCGGATTCCCATGGGGAAACGGAGCAATGTACAATAAATTTTTTGGTAACCGTTTTCCTAATATTCGCATAATTATACTGAATAAACCAACAGTTTCGGAAAAAGAATGAGGTCACAGAATTTCAGTGTCACATTCGTGTTATTCCAAAACCACACAATTGATTATTTCTGAAGAATCCTATCTGAATGAACAGCAGACCATCAAAATTGTCCTCTCCATTTTGTCAGTCCTCTCCCTCACTCTTCTTACTGGTTGACGGCTTCTACTTTTATGAACACGTCTGCAGGTCTGTGCTGCAGAATAAACTCTGGCGTTATCTACATGCCTCTGAAAACTGCGTCTTGATTCAAAATTCAGAATAACGAATAAAATAACCTGGGGGTTTCTACCAATAATTGGTGTCCATCTGCCTGTTGTTACTTTCTCATGGATTATATAGTCTGAAAGGGTTCCCAGTAACTCATTCTGCCGACTCTACATTCCTTTGTATTTCAGACTCCTTTCTGCGTTTAAATTACCCTTTTCTGCTGTTACGTCATGCCATGACGAATGATATTTATGTGTTACGATCTAATACAACCTATACAATGCACGCCATCTGTTGAATCCATTGATAATTGTTTGAGGTTGTGTTCGTTGTTGACCTCTGTTTGTTCTAGGTTCAGTGAATTCTAGATCCGTGCCTGGTGTAGTGTTGTTGACCGGTAGATTGAATCTGTGTGGGTGCGTTAAGTCCCAAGGTATAAACGGTAAACTTATTTGCATGGTATTCCAACAATTTCCGATAGTAAATTGGTAGTAGTTGCCTTCGAAGGGTTTAGAACGTTGACGTGTTGAATGTACATTTAGGCCGCGGTATGCCCGGGCAACGTAAGATACCGCATGTCATATGTTTGTGTCAGGTTTGGTTCGCAGGTGGAAAAGGCGAAAGCATGCATTTCAAGCTTGCATTCGGCAACCAAGAGAAGACAGGATCAACTATCATGATAAACTCAGTGAATGCCAGCCAGTGTAGTAATATGAAGTTAAAGTATTGGCTTTGGGGATCATTCCGTCTATTGAAATTCCGTAGTGTATTTACAATGGCAACTTTATGAAGTAATTTCTTTCAATACTGTTACTCGTACAGTGTGTATAAAATGCAGAATTGGTTTGCTATAACTGAAGAACTGTATGTTATCAGTTTGATAGAAATTAACCCTCTAAAAATTCTCGGGTGTCTTTCAAGCGAAATTTCTGTAGTAAAATGTTGTCCTGTGTACATATCTGTCATTAACCCTTTCAAAACCAGTTAAATGCTACAGTTAGTGACTGACACTTCTGCTTGTGTGCTGGAGATCAGGGGTTTAAATCACAGACTGGAGATCCACTTTCCTAGTTGAGGATTATCATTGTTTCACAGAGCTGAAGTTTGTAGAATATTCAGTTCAAGTGATATTAATTTGTGAAACGTTTAAATTGTGTATGTTTGTAACCCATGTGTTCTTAATCATATTTCAAAAGTTGGTCAGTGTGTCTTATCACTGACTAGTTGATAATGTGATTGTGTTGGCAGTTTGTAAGAATTTCAGGTTAATTCATCAGGCTGAAGACTGTTGTAGATACTGATGTGCTTTCAAAGACAGTTCTGCCAATTATGTAATAAAAGCAACAAAAGCACATGTATACAATATGTTTTACCATATGTAATTACCAACATGTTTCAGTAGCTTTTGCATGCATACTAAGAACACTAAAACACAGTAAACTGCCAAGTTGTATAAGTGGAACCACTCAGCATTATAATAGGAGTATATGGTTGCTTTTTTTTTTTTTTTTTTTTTTTTTTACTACTTAAGTTTAAATATTCCTTAATGCATGGAAAAGGAACTTATTAAGTTCATTAATGCCCAACAGGCAAAATCAGTTCATCTTTACAAGAATACAAAGGAGAAATTGCTCAAAATTATTGCTGCCATTTGGTTTAATAAGATGTATAGGTTGAACCACTTTACCCCAAAATATAATACATCTATTATAACATTGAGTGGTCCACTTATACAGTTTGACAGTTTTTTTTTTGTGTTTTTAGTACCCTTACAAAGCTACCGTGATGCTCAAAACATATTGGTAATTAATAATATGTGATCAAACTTATTGTATACATGTCCATTTGCTGGTCTTATTACTTGCCAATGTAATATTCATTACATATTAGTAAGTAACATCTAAATAGTTTATTATGCTGTCTAATTGCCAGTATTTTAATAGAGGGCAGGAAAAGTACAATAAAAGTCATAAACAATGTCACGGGATCGAACGTCACGGCGATTCTATCGTGTAGAAAGCCAGAATGAACTATTGGCATATATGGATAAAGGTGAGATGGCATCTAGCCAGAACCGCTGGACTTTTGAAGCTGCATGGGAAGTCGCAAATAAAGGTGAGAAAGTATTTTACTAAACTGGTATTGTTGTCTGTAAGAAATGTAAAGGTGTGTGTTACACGTCTCACCTGTTGATGTGCTTATAACAAACGCAAAATGAAAAAGTATAAATACAGGGAAATGTTAAATAATGTACCATATTTAATTTATATAACTAACAAATGATTAAATGAACTTCATTTTGTTGCCTCTATCATGTATGTGAAGTTAGTCTCTGAAACTACACTGAACTATTACTACACCAGCTGGTGGACTTATCATTCGTGGTGTTATAGTGTGGAATCTTGTAGATTATGTTACCATGGCTCTGTTATAAAGATGAGTGGAAAGGTATATTGCAGTAGATACTCTTCCATCATCATCATCATCACCACCACCCCCACCACCACCACCACCACCATCATCATCATCATCATCATCATCATCTAGCTAACATGGCATTGGGCCATTTGTTGACCCGTTCTGGTCTCACGCGTCTAGAAGTTTCTTTAATGGTGACCCCTGGTTTCTCTTGCCTATTGGTCTGTCGTTGTTTAGTTTTATTGGTGATCTATTACGGGGCATTCTGTTTATATGTTGCAACCAGTTTCTTCTATGTTCTAGTATTTTACCCAAAACTAGGGTTGTATTTAGTTCTTTTGCAGTCACTTTGTTTGTTTTATAATCTGTCCAAGTGTATCCTGCTGCTTTTCTCATTAATTTCATCTCTGCTGCTGTTATTTTTCTCACGTCTCTTGTTTGAATGGTCCAATTTTCACTACCGTATGACAGAAGTGGAAGGGCTAGTGTATTGTATAGATAGATAAATAGATTTGCGTTGGGTTCAAGTCTTTATGTTCCCGATGCACCTAGGCCTTATAGATGGGCCCTTTGTGCCCGATAATTGGATATCAGCTCAGGAGAGCCCTGTCCGTTTACCAAAGTTCCACATGGCTCTCAGAATTAAAATCTTAATGTCCTCTGGGTCCAAGAAAGGAACCCAGATATACTACCGTTTTCTCTCAAAAAGTCCCGGCAAGCGAACCCCCTCCAGGTTCCCCAGCAGGGCCCCTATGGAGAGAGATACCTGCTTACAGGGAATTTTTACATCTCTTGTGACATATCTCTTTAACACATCTTTTGGGGTTCCCAATAAAGGAGCCCTCCCTCCAGGTCCCCCTAATGGAGTCCCCTTAGAGAGAGATGCCCCATTCCTAGAGCCCTTCTTCATTCAAAGTCCCTGGTATATGAGCCCCCCTTCTGATTCCAGGTTACCCTCAGACATAAAGGGGCCCCTATGGAGAGAGATGCCTGTATCTGGAGCCTTTCTTAACATATCTTCCAGGTTCCCCAGTAAAGGAGCCCTCCCCGGAGGCCCTCCGCACTGAGCGTCTTCAGACAGAAATGCTCCATTCCTAGAACCTCCTCCATCCATCTCTCAAAGTCCCTGGCAGATAAGCCCTCTTCCAGGTTCCCCAGCAGGGCCCTTATGGAAAGAGATGCCCTTCTCCAGATCCTTTTCTACCTATCCTCCAGGCTCCCCAGCAGGGGAGCCCTCCCTCCAGGTTCCCTTCACAGACCTCCCATAGAGAGAAATGCCCCACCTCCAGAGCCCCTTTAGCCATCTCTCAAAGTCCCCAGTAGATGAGTCAACTCCAGGTTGCCCAACTGAGCCCCCAATAAGAGAGATGCCTGTCCCCAAAGCCTTCTTTTCATAACCCAGGGTACCCAGTAAAGGAGCCCTCCTTCGAGGCCTTCCGTAGTGAGCCTCTTCAGAGAGAGATGCCCCATTCCTGGAGATCCCTTCATCCAACTCTGAAAGCTCCTGGTAGACGTACCCCCCTTCCCAGGTCCCCCAATGGGGCCCCTATATGGAGAGACACCTGTCCCAGAACCTTCTTCCAAACATAAGTCCCTGCATATAAGTTGTCTCCCACATTTCCAAGTGAGGCCCCCATGGAAAGAGGTGCCCATATACAGAGCCTTCTTTTACACCTCCAGGTTCCCCAACAGAGCTCCCATAAAAGAGAGATGCTCCATTTCCAGAGCCCTCCTCCCACTGTCTCTCACAGTTCCTTGTAAATGGATGCCCTCCCCAGGTTCCCCAATGGAACCCCTACAGAGACACCCATCCACAGCACCTTCTACATCCCATCCCCAGAAAATTCATCTTTCCCTCAGAGTTACCAGTAAGGGAGCCCCCTCCATGTTCCCTAACAGGGTCCCCATGGACAGGGATACTCCATCACCAGAGCCACTGGTCCATTCATTCATACATGTATGCCTGCCAGAGTCCCCAAAAAGGAGCCCTCCTACATGTGGGGAAAATCATAAGGTCACCGTCCATGGAGCCCTACGCGGACGGAAGGCCTACATACAATGGGGTGTGGCCTGGTTCCCCAAGGGAATCATTAACAACACTGCTATCTCTACCCCAGTACCATGCAGCCCTCGGCACAATACCTTCCACCTTGGCTTGGGTAGACCAGAGCTCTGTTAGCCAATGTGTGTCATAGCAACCTCCATCAGGCTATACCCTCCACAACTATTACCGCTTCCCACGTGACCCAGGGTAGAGTATGATTCTATGATAACCTGAGGTACAGACAAGGGGTTGGATTTATGAGAGGCTAGTGTATTGTATAGTTTAATCCTTGTTTTCTTTAAAGTTTTCTGTGGTCTGAACATGTTGTTAAAAATGTCTGCTATTTTCAAATAGTTACCAATTTTTTATAAATGTCCACTTCTTTTTTCAACAGGTATCAGTTTCCTAAGTAGTTAAAGGAATTGACTTTTTCTGTAATTTTGTTATCTCTTACACTTTTACTTTTAACTGAATCTTGTCCTTTAAATGCCATTACTTTTGTTTTCTGTACAGATAAAATTAAATCTTGTTCTGTTATTATTTGATATAATTTATATGCAGCTTTCTGCAAGTTATCTTCTGTGTTAGATATTGTAACTTGGTCGTCGGCAAATAACAACATTAACAGTTGTTTTTTTGCAAGTGGAATTCCATATATATCTTCTTTCTGCCATTTAGTTATTATTTCATCTAAGCAGAAAAAAGAAATTGCAAGGTACTAAAGAGACTGAAAATTACGCAGTTATTTACGGTGGAGTTAACAGATACACCAGAGACCAGTCAGGAGTAATGATATGTATTCATAAATCATTAACAAATAAAGTAGTAGATACTCCGGTTTTCCACATATGTTCTTTGTTACTTTATGAATTTTATTGGTTTTAATGTTTGGTTATACATGGTACATCTCTTTGCCAGAGATAATAACACTAGGGTTGCCGTGCTGTACAGCCATACTTGATTCTTCATTGGATTGCACTGATTGTTTGCAGTATAAAATATGTTCAAATGCAGCCTGTAGACCAGTGTTTCTAAACCTACAGTTTGCAACCCAAATTTGGGCTTCAAAGCTATTCTGAGTCGGTCACAAAACAATTTCATGAATCTATTTTTTGATGACTGCTGTTTTATAAGTGTTTTAAAAGCAGTACTTTTTTTTTTTTTAATATGGCAGTGTTGGTTGACCCATACTGTTATGAAAAATGCCACAGACCATTAATTACCAGGGTTGCCAGCCTTTCAAAAAAAAAATTACAGCAAAAACCAAACAAAAGTATCATTTTTTGCCATAACAGTTGCACAGTTGACAAAATATTCTGACTTTGAGAAATGCCTTGCCAAAAAAAAAAAAATACTTATTTACAAGATCACTAAGACTCCCCCTAGATATAACAGCCATATGAGTCACAGTACTGAACTCATTCTCATTAATGGTTTTTTTTTTTTTTTTAAATTTTATATCGATCCCTATTTTTGACTCCTTGTAAAATTGGTCACAACTAAAAAAGGTTGAGGAACACATGTAGACTGTAATGGGAGACCATTTGAGCATTCAGACAAGCCTTTGGACCCTCCCAGCCTCCTATTCGGTGGTTATCAGGGGATCTTTCACCAGGGCAAAGCTGCTGGTGCATGACCCTGACCACTTTCCTTCATATACTGTCAAGGTTAAGAATGAGTAGAACTATACCTCTAGTTCTGCGTATACGTTCGTGGTGCACACACGAACAACTTTGCTTACCTTTCAATGGGAGCTTAACTTTATACTGTATGTGTACCTTTTCAGGTACATGTTGTATGCCAGTTTGTTAAGTGATGTACAACTTTTGGAAAAAATGTGTAAGTTTAGTTCGAACTTAAGATGTGTGATGGCATATGTGCACACCCTCTGGGCACCAGGGTGACTAAATTTTGTATGATGGTGCGTAATAACTGTGGGTCCTCGGTATGGAACTTGCTGTATGCCACCCTTCTGGCACCTAGAATTTTGAGATGGTTCCTAGATCTTCAGGAAATTTGTGCATCCCTGGACTAAGGATAATACTGAACTTGTGGAATGCAAAATTATAGTATACTTGATATTTAGAGTCTTCCGCGATATTACACAGTGTGGTTTGGTAAGTATTCACCCAACAACACAGCCTTAACATCCCAGGAGACTCAAATATTGCATATACTATATTTTACATGGAGATTCTTGACATATTACTTTAATTCCTATGCAGACACATTATGTTATTTTATTTCTTGGCCATTAGCTGCTCTACGTATTGTGGTGAAATATTTGTTAGTAATCTGGAAGCTTTTTTTGGCTGTCTGACCTCATGATTGTGTTTAAGAGAACATGACCTTGGTTCAAGTGGCACTGTGCCAGGGACACATGACAAGTTACACGCTTGGCCCATCTATAAGTTGCTATATTTACAACCATTGATGTAACTTGCCTGCCTCTGTTTTAGCATCTGATGTATTTAGATGCTGTCTCTTCATCTCACTGTTCCCCATATGTGAACAAATTCATAAAAGAAATACCAACTGTAAAAATTATTAATAACAAATCTTTAAAAGGTATACTCATGGCTTAGTACACAGACTTTACATGGTATTTGTTACTTTCATGATGTCACATGATTTTAAATACACTCAGACCTATTTTACACCCATTTGTGTTACGATTTTTGCTTTAAAGCCCCTTGCCAATTTATACCACTTTTTAATTTGCACTCTCCCATTTTTTATTTAGTGCCTTTTGGCTGACTGCATTCTGTTATGCTAATCCCTTATTTTTGGTATGAATATTTTTTATTTATGCCTTTTTTATTTAACCCTCTATTTCAGGACCACAAGTAGGGTGCAAAATAAGGGCTTGGTGTACACATAAAAATATAATTTAATGTATGCTCTTGAGAAAAGTATGGCCTTCCCTGTGTCAGTTTCTTAAAACCTACGTGGCTCAACATTATGTGCAGATATCTTATACCAAATTTTACCAAAGTCAGTAAATGAACGCAGAAAGTGCACGTAGAACATCACTTATGCCTGTAAATAAAAGATAACTTTTATTGCACTGGTATTCACAAAACTCATGATCACATAATAATTTTTTGTGAACAGTTCCTTTATCATCCCCCCCCCAAAAAAAAAAAATTGGATGAAAAATGTAGGAAGTGTGGGTAAAATTATTTTGTGCGTGTCAGTAAAGTATGGCTTTCCTGCTCAAATTTTCACAGAACTCTGAATTGCTGAATAGCATTATGTGTGATCATATATGCCAGTTTTCGCCCAAATGTGTCAATGAATATGGAAAGTGCAGGGAAATATATTTATGTTCTTGAATAAATAAGTAAATATTAACTAAATTAAATATGTAATTAAATAAATTATATGATTTGACCAATTAATTAAATAAAATTTATTCGATGAATATATGAAAGAAGTAAAATAAATTAACTAAAATAGTTGTTAACATACATTTAATAGTGTGTGGATAACAAACCAACTAGATGTCACTTTTGTGTAATGCTGTATTTTCTCCTTTATAAGTTGCTCATGTTTCGGGTAACTATGTGCCCATCATCAGGAGCTGACGAGCACATAGTTGCCCGAAACATGTTGAGCAACTTATAAAGGAGAAAATAAAGCATTACACAAAAGTGACATCTAGTTGGTTTGTTATCCACACTGAATTACGATGCATGGTCAGCCACATATCGGGTACATTTAATAATCTAATAAAAGAATTTAAATAAAACAGAGTGGGTTAATTAAACACATTACACCAATTCAAGAAATTAAATTAATACTTGAATTGAACAGCAGAATTAAATTATAAATTGATAAGTTTATCAAGTAAAGTAATTAAATAAACGTAGAATTTAGTTAGCCAAACAGATCGATAAATTTGAAGCAGATCAATCAGTTAAATAACTAAATTAAATAAATAACTTAAATAAAGCTTTCCCAGTCTTAAAAATGCAAAAATATTTCTCATCTCTTCTCTTTTTTACATTTAAAAAGTTCACTTTATGTTTTTAAATAGAGATGTTATTTGTGGTTTTGTTTAATTTATCCGAGTTTTAACTGTAGACAACCGAAAGCAATTACTAGTGTACTCGCTGCTTATGCTTAAGAGTGCTATACACTTTGCAAAGAATGATTTTTCTGCCTGAAGAGTAGCTGTCATGATTCAAAGGCAACTTACTAACTTCATGTAGCAGAATCCTCGAGAACCTAACAGGTCATCAGGTAATCAAGAATACATGGAACATGGAAGTTAGTGAGAGTGTGTCGCTAGTTCATATCCTGAGCAGTGAATCCAGGCCCCCCCACCCTCCCATCCTGTTTAAAGTAAGATTCATTTTAATATTATTCATTCATCTATACTTGAGCCTTCCATGTGGGCTCTTTCTTTCAGGTTCCCCAAGAGAAAGCTAAAATAAATTGAATAATTCAACAAAGCACACTGGATGAACATCAACACCTGCCACATTTAGCACAGAACTTTACCACAAGCATACACTGAGTTCTGCACTAAACACAACATAAACATCTCGTTGATATAAATGTCTCTCCATAACATGCCATGCAGGCGCAGAGTGGGGGGTACACATATAGCTGTACTTTTTCTTAACCTTGGTGCTAGATTGGAGTGGGTGGTCTTACCCTGGGTAAGATCCCCAGTACCCATTGTACAGGAGGCTGGGTAGGCCTCGGCCTAGTGTGGATGGGTGTGAAGAGAAAATCTTTTGTTCCCTACAGGGTTTCAAATCCCTATCTGTCATACCTGTAGTGAGACACTATGCTGAAATGTTGTTCTGGCCACATCTTATTGATATAGTCTGACAGATACTTGGAAAAATACTTTAAACTCAGTCTTCATGTTTGTACTATGCACCAGTGATGATTAAAACACTTTATTATCCAACAGATGCACAAATATATAATTCGTAGATACAATTAGAATTATTATAAAATATTTAAAATTGTTCCAACATGTTTCGGATCACAAGGGATCCATCAACAGGGAGCTATATACAGTGCTTGACTAAAATTACAGTAATGGTTCTATCATGTCCGTTGATATGGATGTAGTCGGTGCTATGGCAGCATATTTGTCCGTGGTGTGTGTGTGTACTGCACAGTCTAGAGAGAGTGCCTCTCTAGACTGTGCAGTACACACCCGCACCACGGGCAAATATGCTGCCATAACACTGACTACGTCCATATCAACGGACACGAGAAAACCATTACTGTAATTTTAGTCAAGCACTGTATAGAGCTCCCTGATGATGGATCCCTTGTGATCCGAAACATGTTGGAGCAATTTTAAATATTTTGTTATAATTCTAATAGTATCTACGAACTATATATTTGTGCATATGTTGGATAATAAAGTGTTTTATTTGCAACTCAGGTTTTGAAACTATTGAGTTCAGACATGTTCTTGTGGAAACGCTGAAAATTTGTGACAATACAAAGTGGGGTTTTTATTTGAGATGTGGTAAGTGAAATTGCCACCTACTGAGTAGGTAGCATATGTAGGGCAAGTAATATTTGTTTGTGGTGACAGTCAGACTCTCCTTTGATATAACTGGCTGCTGTCTTATTAAACCGCTGAGGGTCTGTAGCTACCTGTTTTATGGGCTTCTGTTGACACCATCAGCCCTGTGAAATTGTGTACACGCTGCACAACAAAATCACATTGATTGCAACTGCAGAATTAAACAAATGTCATTATACCAATATGGAGGGCCTAGGCCTTGTACTTGGACTAGGCATACCTTAAGAATGAATCTAATTGTAAGTTACTTACTGAGATGTTAAAAGGGGGACATAAGAGATGATGCAGGCCACCAGTTTAGCACCTGTGCCATGTGTGCTGCTTCGGAACTGGACTAACTGCCACTTTATTTGTAATGAGCGCCAGTAACTGAAATCCTTAATGTTGCAGTTGGAGGTATTTATACTGTAATTCGATCAAAAGCATATGTATCGACAGAAGAGATGGGGGATCAATACTGCTTGCTAGGTCCATACAAAGAGCAGTGTGCACGAACAGAAGTAGAGGAATCAGATTTCAGTGGACCCTTACACACAGCCGTGAGCAAGATGAGGGAACAAGGATTCAAGGTAAGAAACCGTAGGATTGTAGGAATCCAAATTCTGTTGTACGGGGTACTACTCAGGTGTTCCATTGATAAAGAAATATCCTTGTAAAAAGGTAAATTTTACCCTTTTACATGCCACAAAGTCACAAGCGGCTTAGAGATATAGCTCTGCACTTTCTTTAACCTTGGCACCAGATGGGTTTGGGGGGCCATTGCCACTCCCCAGCTGCTTTACCTCTGGGAAAGAGACATGGTACGGATTGTACTGGGCCAGTCTGGACAGGTGTGGAAAATATCACCCCTGGCAGGGTTCGAACCTCAAAGTGTACAGCCCCACCAGGAGTTGTACTGACTGTGCTATCCCAGCCTCTAATTTTCTGTTGTAAAAGGTTGATCCAAAGTTAGACTACATTCTGTACCACTTAGATTAATTGCACATCATGACCAATATGTCCCTTTGGCATGCTATAGTATTGTTATTCCAACCAATTTTCACTCCCCCATAAGCTTTTGCCATGACTTACTGCATTGCCTATGTGTCATGTATGTACATTTTGTATGTCTTGTTCATTTAATTGTTCTGCAAACTTCTTCAATAAAGATCTCCTTTCTGTTGTCTCTTGTAGGTTAAGATGTTATCACATCCAGTGCTTGTCCACCCAAAAGAGTGAGATACCTAGTTCCAAGTCCATGTACTCATAAAACTGGAGTTACAGTTTTGTTACTTACTCATTAATTTCTTAGAAAGAAGATAAGGAAGAAGTATTTTTCTTGAAGTTTCGGAATGTGTTGCTCTTAATCATGTCATCGTTACAGTATAAACTATGCAGTACACAACACCTTTTGATTTCAAACTTTCTCCATGTTCTGAATGTTGTGTGTTTTCTTCTGGGTAACTCCAGAGCGTCTGAATTTTATATGCCAACATTTCGGAGCACTCTGTCTGTTCCATCTTCATAGGCAGGTAGGTATGAGGAATGGAAAGGGAAAAGGTTTGGCTTGAAAATTTTCAAGCCAAACCTTTTTCCTTTTTATTCTTCATACCTACCCACCTATGAAGATGGAACAGACAGAGTGTTCTGAAACATTGGCATATAAAATTCAGACGCTGGGGAATTACCTAGAAGAAAACATACAACACCTGTTTTGTTTTAAATAAGTCTATAAAGTGTTTTCTGTCTGATGTATTTAAAGGTTTTTCAAAATTATATAGTGGATTCGTATAGGATATGGGACAGAGGATTAAAAGGGTGTAACAGTGCTGATAACACAACTGTCTGGTTTTGGTATATTTAACGCTTTGGTGCCAAACAGTGCATATGATGCATTAGAAGGTGTGAGGTTCAGATTTCCTTGCAATACAGTGTATGCATTGGCCAGTTATGCACATTTTTGTGCCACCTGCATGGAATTCTTTTCCTGCCACCACTAACTTTGGTACTTATGGTTCTGAACAAAAGATTAATTTCGGCACCACAGGATTCTAGACGGTACATTATTATGTTTTCTAAAAACAGGTGACAGGAGTGTGGTATTTGATATTTTTCACCACCTTTGTATTGGTTACAAATTACATTGGTTTGGAAGCTGCTGTGTTTTTATTACTGCTTAAAAATATGAAATATACTGCACTGGAATGAAGCTTATCTTTTGGGACTGAGATTAGCTTCATCAAGTGGATCCAGCCTCGTGGGTTTTGTACTGTTAACTGATGATGAAAATAGAGTCATTCATTTATTTCTGCAAATTTGGTTTGTGTTTGTGTTAGATCCACACAGGAACATGGCTTGTGGATGGAAACCCTCAGATCATCCTTTTTGATGTTGGGTCTGGTGCATGGAAAATGGATGAATACAAACAAGAACTCTGGAATACGTGTAACTTGGGAATCCCTCATCTAGACATAGAAGCTAATGATGCTGTAATTCTTGGTTACATGGTGGCGCAATTCATAGAACAGGTATGTTGTATGTTGTCCTTGTTTTCCGTCCTTCGCAATCTTTCCATCTGCAGTTAAATCTTTTTCTGTTAATGATATAGTTTTATAAAAATTGTTGTAGGATAGAATAGGTCTTGAAGTTTTCTTTGCTATTCATAATGAAGAGAAATTAATAAATAATACCAACAAAAGCAGAAGTGTTAAAAGTAAATTATCACACATAATCTGCTAATACTGCAACATTTTTCAGTCTTCAGATCATCTTCAGGGAGAAGAAGATCCAAACATGTCGGAGTATTAGTGGATTGTACGTGAAAATGTACTTTTAACACTTGTGCATTTGTTGGTATTGTCTGTTAAGTTGATTATTAATGTACACACATGGGTACTAAAAGAGTAATTAATTTTATAGGATGCTTAAGACAACTGACAGCCATGTGTGGCTTCTCGATAGCTTAAGTCATCTGTAAAAACTTTTGACTCAGTTTTTGTTAATTTTCTAGTTGTGAAGGACATAAACAGGGTATGACACCAGGTTTATGGTTGAGGTATTAAGGTCTTTTCATTGAAACCAATTTTTAGTGCTGGTGGTGAATATGGCCAGGCATATGTGGTCATGTAGCTTTTGACCATGAACTGTGGAGCAGAGTGGGTACATTAGAGCACAGGAACGATGTGACATGGGTAAACACCAGTGTTCCTGGTTCAGAACCCATTCAGACATACCTTGGTGCTGGTGTTCAGGGACTCTAAAATCACTGTCATCGCAAAGTGCCAGCGTCAAACACTGCAAGGCCTGCCTTCAGAAGGAAGTGTCTTTGCATGGCAACAAGGGGTGTCACACATTGCATGACACTGTTGTCCCTATGTAGTCTGCACTGTCCAGGGTTTGTGGTGTTTTCATTCACTGTCAGGTGTTGTACAACCACACTACAGCCAACACCTTTCACCTTGTGACTTCCGCCTGTTTGGCGTTCTCAAGAAAGTGCTAAAGGGCTATAGATTTTGGCCTACAAAGTTATCAAGGCCTTGGTGGTACAGTGGTCCTGTGGTTTCAATAGGAAGTTGAGGTTATTTTGACCAAGTTTGTTTTTAACAATTTTGTGTTGACATTTCTATCTGATTCATGCTAGACAGTAGTGTAATTTATTTGTCAATTTGTACAGTAAACTGTATTTTTTAAACTCATATTTCACTGTCTACTATCTCTTAAAATGAAACTGTAGGTTCACTGCCAAAAGGGTACCAAAACTTTTATTCACGTACTTTCCTGGGAACTGGTATACTTATCAACTGAAATTATCTGCATGCAATTCTGCAGTTCCGGAACATCGCTGAAGAATATTCAGATTATATGCCAAGAATAGTGGCTCATTTTCACGAATGGCAAGCTGGTGTCGGTCTAATAGCTCTCCGTACTCGGCATATAGATGTGGCTACAGTTTTCACAACACATGCAACTCTGCTGGGGCGTTATTTATGTGCTGGCAACATAGACTTCTATAACAACCTAGACATGGTATGTATGTTTGAAATTCAAGTGTTTATATCGCATTGTGTGAAGATCTTGCCATGCAGCTACAGGAGTCCTTTACCCTGTTTTGGTTCTTTATATGTAGAAGACCATAAATGGGTGTTTCCTGCTAAAGTTTCCTTGTCATTGTTCTTGCTGATGATACTTCTGCTGATAGTTGCTCCACTCGGTAATTTACAGTCCCTTTGACTCTGATGAGTAGTGAGTATGAAATATGACCTGAAAGTTAATGGTCCAGTTTTGTTGTAGGTCTTGTGGAAATTTGGGAAATGCTATGACTGACAAACATTTGGCTTATTATCGGTTACAGTGTAATAAACTGTAATCATACGAGATTTGAGGTTGTCACAGTGCCATTGCTGAAGATTCAAGTTTTCTGGGAAGTGATACTCCATAATTGGGCAAGTGGTTCCAATCATTTTGGAGGATTTTAGTGTCTTTATCTGCGGGGCCAAGCGGTGAAGACTGCCACAAAATCTGTATTGAGCTCTCGATTTGATCGTTGTAATAAACAGTTATTGGACCTAGGCATGTGAAACCTTAAATCAAGATTAAGTGTGATAACATTCACAAACACTTTATGAAATGTTGATTGTAACTTATCAATTATAAATATAGTGATGGTGCAAAACTTTCAGTTATGTCCATTGATTGTATTATGCTGACAGAATCTGTGTTTATATAGTCATTTTCCTCAGGCAGAAAAAAGTTTCTAAAGTCAGCATTGCTGCTACTGTCATCACCATCAGTAACAATAACAACTAGAGTCTATCAATATGTACATTTACAAGCAATAAGTAAAAATATTCTGACTTAGGTAGATGTAAGCTTCCACCCCCTCCCACCTGAAGTTCTACCCATAATTCCTTGTATGGCGTAAGCGTTTGGTTCATGCAGCAACTGCAGACGTATTAGTATTCCACTAAATTAAGAAAATAGTCATATGTGTCATGTCTTGTAACGCTCACTAAGCTTGTAGCAATGATTATATTAATGTTACAAACGTAACTGTATCTGTGGCAGTTTGCGGTAGATGAGGAAGCTGGCAAGAGACAGATCTACCACCGCTACTGCATGGAGCGAGCAGCATCGCACCTTGCGCATGTGTTTACCACTGTGTCAGAGATCACAGGTTTTGAGGCTGAACACCTCTTGAAAAGGAAAGCGGATGTCATCACTCCAAATGGTCTGAATGTGAAGAAGTTCTCTGCACTTCATGAATTTCAGAACCTACATGCCATCTCGAAGGACAAAATTCACGAGTTTGTTCGAGGGCACTTTTATGGGTTAGTTGTCTTGTAGCTGAAGTAATTTTGACATGTATCCTGCTGACTAAATTACTGATTGTGGATAAAATACAAACTGCACAGCCATTTAATGTGCACCTTTCATAATGGCTTTAGGGATGAAGCACGTCAGGCCAATTGTAGTATGTAGCATCTCATGAATGTTGTAATTGGGTGGTCATTAGAGGTGATATATCATTTATAAAATGCATTGTTATAAATGGCTGTTAAATAATGAAACTAGTTCCAAATAGCACTTTATTAATGAAATCATTCTGTGTGCATGTTATCATCTTCAAATTAATTTCCGTCAGACTCTGCACACCACTCTGCATGAGGTTTCTAGGCTTGCAAGCATCCCCTGCAGTCATTTTGTGAGAGTAATTTAAGTAACTCTGTCATCTTCTCAATACACTTCTTGTAACAAGTTGAAGGTTTCGTTGTCTATGTCCATTAACTTTACAAGGTATTTGATGTTTCCTCCTGCCCACACATGATTGTGATAAACTGAAAATTTATTTATAAAATAAAGTTTTATCACCCAACACTGTGTCAGCATAATGGAGCATGGCTTCTTGGATGACTGGGATAAGGTTCAGTGGTAATAAATATATATTTACTTTAGGAATATATAGCCGAGGTCAGGAACGGCTGCACCAGCTCTCAGTTTTAGTAGCCATACCTTGTATTTACACGTGTTTGCTTGTTGGTAAATGGACCTTAATGCAAGAGAGCATAATGTCAATAAACAATAAATTATCATTCCACTGCAATATGTATGTGTGCGTGTGTATGTGCCATGCTTTCACATGATGATAAATCTTCATCATTTGGAACTGAAATCATCCTGTTTCTGCTCCGCCTTCCATCTTTATACACATTCCAGTACTCGAGTTGTAGCTTTTCATGGATTGAGATGAATGATGAAAAGACTATATATTGTAGAAGACCTTGTAAGACGGTGGAGTTGTCCTTGTAGATGCTGTGAAGATACGAAGCGGAGTAGAAGTTTAGCTATGCTCATTCTTAATCTCAGCTGTGGGTGGAGTTGAGTGGTTAGCCTCATGCCCCAGATGCTTCACTTCTGAGAAAAGAACCCTAGTTACCCATGGAAGGAGGCTGGGTGGGCCCCAGAACTGGTCTGGGCGTGAAGAAGGGAAAAATCACTTGTCCCTGCCAGGATATGAACCGCAGATCATCAAGCCTGTAGCCTAGTTGCTGTACCAACTACACTATTGTGGCTTTGCAGATAACTGTGTTACTTCTTATCTTAGTAGTGGCAAGGAAATGAAGAATGCAGCAATGCTCCTGTATACACAGTACATAGTTTGACTTGAAGGTTGCATATGTAAGAGAAGATCATAATGTCCTGAACTTCTAACATTTTTGAACTGAAATTTTGCTTTATAGTAAGACTTGTTCTCTTTGTTTTCAGACACTATGACTTTGATCTAGATAAGACACTTTATTTCTTCATTGCTGGCCGATATGAATTTGGAAACAAAGGGGCTGATTTATTCATTGAGGCACTAGCTCGATTAAATCATTACTTGAAGGTAGGTTGGAGAGTAAAATTGTCCTGAATAGACTGAAGAGAGCTCATTGCTTCTAGGCAGTGGAAAATATCATCCTGAATTTGCATGTCACAATAAGGTAGGACAGTGGCAGGTCTTCACTCTACCTGAAAGGAGTGTACTGCTGGTAGTTTGAAAGTGAAATCATTTGCATATGTAATGGTTTGTTTCCATTTAAACGCAGAATTTGTAGAAAAGTATCAGTTGCACATCATGCCGTTTGTCTGATTTTTATGAGATGTGATGTTATTTCCCCCCCCCCCATCATTTGGTGCTGGAATTAAATGCCCTCAGTAATGTGCAAAAGAGCGGAATTTAAGTGGCAGCCACATGAGAGGACTGCATCAGAGCATGAATAATTACCGTATTTACTCAAATGCAAGTCGAGGTTTGTTAAATTTGGTGCTTAAATATGCAAGATTGTCTTAAATTTGTCTATGCAATGCCAAACTGGACTGTGCTGAACCAGATGGCTCTGAAGCAGAGCCAAACCAAGGCCTGCATCACCAATCATCATGTAAGATCTGTGCTCTTCTGAAGAATTATGCAGTGTAGAGTTGTAATCCTTTACCGATGTTTTGGGACGACCTATTGGTCCCATCTTCAGGGGTCAAGAAATCCAAAAGAGAGAACATTGCACAACTGAAGTTAATTGACACAATCTTCTTTTCTGGGACTTCATACAATGTCTAATTTTTTTTAAAGAAGCACGATGTTTTGGAAGCCAGCTCTGCTTCTCTCTTCAGATAAAGAAACACCTAACCTGATGTACCCTCAAGATTGAATTTTTCATAATCACTGGGCACCATAGAAACAGTAACTGGTTAAGATATGTACCTGAGAATAGGTCTAGTCCAAGAGTAGTAACAGGAAAATAACTATTGAAAAATTAAAAATTAACTATAAGGCTCAAAAATGAAACCTGGATCATTCCACAACTTAAAAAGTACGAAAAGAGCCATGAACTGAGACTCGTCAGACCGCAGTCACGACAGAAAATCCAGAACACACGTATTAAAGTCGTAACACCACCAACACAATATGTGAGAAAACTGTGAATCTTTATGGGTTCAAGTAAGTTTAGAAACCAGGAAATATAAGTGTAGTATTTATTCAGTGTGGATCATAATGGTATGACAGTGCATCTCACCATAAATAATTATGAAGGTTGAATAAAGAGAGACCAACTTGATGTCACTTGCTTTATTATTTCATTATTTACTGCTCAACATGTTTCGGATGTTAATACATCCATCCTCAGGAGCTTGCGACTTATTTCATGAGTTATTTCATGGGTTGTATTGTTTTGGTTCGATGTGTGTTGGTGTTACGTTGTGGTTTGGCTGGGGTGGTGTGGTATCCGTATGCAGGCTGAAGCAGTGCTTCAGCCTGCAAACTCCTGAGGATGGATGTATTAACATCCGAAACATGTTGAACAGTAAATAATGAAATAATAAAGCAAGTGACATCAAGTTGGTCTCTCTTTATTCAACTATGAAGATGATGAACGGTCCAATAAACGTAAAATTATGAAGGGTTTTAAACAGTGGATGGGGACTGATGAAGGTATGTTGTGGAATGGCAGTGAGGAGGATGGGAATGTTAGGAGTGAGTGTGAGGGAGATGAAGGCACCAAATGTGAAGATGCAGACAGTGACACGGATTTGTAAAGAATCTGACATGTTTTGTGTATTAAGTGTATGCAGTTAATAATAAAGTGTTTCTTAGCAGATGTTTTATTTTTAGGGGCCGTCTTAGATTTGGATAAATACATTTGCCCTTGGCAGACACATTTTATCTGGGGGATCATCTTAGATTATAGAGTCGTCTTGAATTCCAGTAAATGCGGTATATGATGTATGGCATTTTAAGCATCACACAGTGCATTACACATGTATATTTTCTGGTAGCAAATGGTTAATAAACATTTTTGGTGGATTTTAATGTAGATCCATGTTTAAAATAATTCAGTTTATCACATTATTTGAAAATTCAGTTATTATTTTGGCAAAGAAAATGTTATACTATATTTGTATTTAATTTTGTATTGGGACTAAACATTTAACTTTTTGCATAGAGAAGAAAACCACCAAGATGCTACTGAATGATTTATTGCACTTTTAATCTGCTCGAGCAGCTTCCCTCATCCCGGATGCATAGCCTGTTGCCCTGCACCTGACCGCCAAACACCAGCAACCAAGGCATTATGCACCATACGCAGTAATAACACAAGTATGGTCTCGAGCTCCTGACAGTGGGCATATAAGTGCCTGAAACATGTTGAGCAGATTACAAGTGCAATAAATCATTCAGTAGCATCTTGTTGGTTTTCTTCACCATGCATGTACAACAATGCACTGACAAACATATATCAAATTTAACTTTTTGTTGATGTTCTGTGTACATGGATAAAGGTGGGGTATTCCTTCTGCTAACCCTTAAGGTATTGTCTTAAATACCAACAGAAAACAAAAAAAACACAGATTGAAAGAAGGTTCTTTCTCAGGTTGGTTGTAATCCTTTTAACCCTGGACTCTGAACATGCCATGCGAGAGTCCACATAAAAAAGACAGTGGTTACAATAGTCAGCGTAGTGATGCTTGAAGTGTGTTAGGCCCAGAGAGAGACATACCATGTCTGTAACGATTATCTGTAGGTTTTCTTCCACCAGTCCAGACAGTGGACAGAATCCTGCATTATTTGGGTGAAGTGCCATAGTATTGGGCTATCTCATTGATCAGTTTTTAGTTTGATATTTTCAACAAGGGCAAATTTCCCTATTAGCATGTGTTCCTGCAACTGTTACATACTGTTTGCACAGAATGAAGAGTATGGGGTTTGGATACAAATATATGCAATTATAAAGAGGAGGTCACTAACTGTAGACATAGTCATATTTGTAGTGGGCTGTGTTGTATCACGCCAGATTTGTAACTTACATGTTTTTTAGTATGAGAGTAATACTGGCCAATGAGAATGGACATTTAGTAACAGAAGACCCTTTTCAGGACCTATAACTTTATCATGAAAGGAGTGTGTCTGATGGTGAAAATGAAAATGTGTTTAGTACAGTGGGATGCAAAATGTAATTGCTTTAAAGTAGGAGTGGGTAGGAATTTTGCTAAATGTTCCAGTACTGATACTTTATTTATTCTTTCAGGCCTCAAATTCAGATACGACTGTGGTAGCATTCCTCATATTTCCAGCAAAAACTAACAACTTTAACGTGGAAAGTTTGCGAGGACATGCTGTGACCAAAAGTCTTCGAGATACGCTGAACGATATTCAGCAAAAGATGGGCAAGAGGATGTATGAAGTATGCCTTAGGTAAACATTGGCTCTGGTTCATACATTGAATGCACTTCACAGACAGTATGTGTTATATGCATTATCTTACAATGATACATAACATTTGTGTTCTTGATGGCTGTGAATGAAGAGACAGTACTCATCCTTCATATTCGAGAGGTCCTGATCTCAAATCTTGGACCAGTGACTGGCTGTCATGACTAAGGTATTTTGTTGTTTCCCTTTGACCATTCATGCAGGTATTGGGATAGTATCTCAAATAAGCCCATAATTTTTTATTTCTGCGTCATCTTCAGTTAGTAACACACTGAGCATCCTGTTATTTCATGTGGGGTGCTATAGATAGTCATTACAAGTTTCATGTTATACCTAACATATATCAGAATACCTAATGGAAATGACATTTCAGAAAATTTCTGGTTGCTGGGTAGAGCTACATTTTTTGGTATTGCTGAGTGGTATATTGGATTGCGTGTCTAGGGTGTCGTCAGATGTTAGAAACAAGCGGAGAGAGTCAGAATTTCTGTTGGCAGCATGTCATGTTCATCATTAAAAATCTAAAGATGCAGTATATTTGTTAACACATCATGTCAAGAACACTGATGCCGTAACAGTGTGACACCACTTGAGGATCAATGGTGAACTCATAAACACAGCATATAAGAGACTGTCTCCACAAGATTGTTGCAAGCGCTTTGTGTATGATCCATAAACAACAGTCCTTCACCTGGAAGTTGCTATCTATGTAGGGAGCCATAGATTTGTGGCAGAACTGCTTGGAACAAAGTGGAAAACTCTTGCTAGCTGTAGAGGTACAAGGAGTAGCTGGCCTATATGAAGGAGCTGTTACACCTGGAGCATCGTGAAGTGAAAGACGTAGCTCTTCTGCGTGACAGTTCACGGCATTCAGTTACTACGTCTTTGGCAGCAACTCTTGCCTAGCATAGTACTGTGGTTAGTACCAACTTAGTTCAATCTCCTGATCTTTCACTGTACAGTCTTTAACCTTCTGTAAGGGAAGAGCAGCTGGAAGAAAGGTTGTGGCTTCAAGGGTGTACTAGAGGTTCAGGTGGTGTTAAACATTGCATCATAAGAAGTCAAACTTTGATGTTTTCCATAAGTACTTCCCACATGTATTCAGGCTGTAACAGGAGGATGTGTTTGCTGAAGGACAGTATTTCGTAGAAAATTAAGATTCCAGTAATGAACAGGTTGCAACATATATATATATATAGTATAGTTTTTCATGTGTAATGGTGCTGTGTGTGTAAGATGTAAAGCATGAAATAATCCATCATTTAGAGTTAGAATGATCAGATGTCAGCTCAGGTATTCTGTAACTTTATGTGGGTAGGTAGTTCTGTTTGGGTGGTATGATAAAAAATGATACAAGAGGTACATGTGAAATGAAATTGCAGGATTGCCACGGCAGATACAGCGTTTAACAAGAAGAAGCTAATTTCACCAGCAAATTGTACTTAAATTTGAGGAAGAAAGTAGTAAAGTGCTACACTTGGAGCACAGCTTTGTATGGTGCTGAAACTTAGACACTTCAGAAAGTAGAGCAGAAATACCTGGAAAGTTTTGAAATGTGGTGCTGGAGAAGGATGGAGAAGATCAGTTGGAACGATTGTGTGAAAAATGAAGTAGTACATAGAGTCAAGAAGGAAAGGCATATCCAGCATACAATAAAAAGAAGGAAGGCTATCTGGATTGGTCACGTATTGGGTAGGAACTGCCTTACATAACATGTTATTGAAGGAAAGATAAAAGGAAGGATAAAAGGGAAAGGAAGATGAGGAAGAAGATATCAGAAGCTACTAGCTGACCTTACGGAAAGAAGGGGATTGTGGAAATTGAAAGAGAAAGCACTAGATGTCACTGTGTGGAGAACTCAGTTTGGAAAGGGCTATGGGTATGTTGTAAGACAGACTGCACCATGAATGAGTTCTAGACATTCAGTTAGTAGACTATCAAATGTTCCCGTACGATTGTATGGCAGTTGTGTTGTACATTTTTCACAGTATAGCTGCACCATCACTTGAGTTAAATGTTCAGTAAATACTGGGTATTCTGTTTATTATTGTGTTTGTAGTGGACGGCTACCCAACCCAAATGAACTTCTGCAGAAGGATGACATGGTGAAGATCAAACGGTGTATTTATGCACTGCAACGAGATGGATTGCCACCAATCACAACACATAATGTTGTAGATGACTGGAATGACCCTGTGCTCATAGCTGTGAGGCGCTGTCAGTTGTTCAACACAATTCACGATCGTGTGAAAGTGAGAAGTTAATTATTTTCTTCCTGAACCAAACTGGAATTGGTATTTTGCTTTAATCTTTAGCAACCATACTTCCTATGTGTAGGGTGGGTGTACTGCTACCCCTCAATGATCACATTTTATATATTTAGTAAACACCTGTATTTAAAGAGTTGTTTGAAACATGCTGCACAATCTCCATTTCTTTTCTCCATAAAGCACTGTGTATTTCATAATGTTATCTTCTTTGGTTCATAAGATATATTTCACATAAGGGTGTGCTGAAGTTTAAATATCTAAATTCTTCACCAAAAGGTTAAGTTGCTGATATGTGTTCTTTTCATGAGGTGCATAAGATTAGTTCATAATTTGGAAGTCCTGTCTGTCCAGGTGCTGTATCGTCAAAAGTAGTACAATTTTTTTTTTACTTTGTTATGAAATTTTAATTTTCATATGATGATATATTTATTAACTGCAATTGGGTTGACACCTGGTGGCAGTAGTACAGTACACATTTACACACAAACAATATATAGAACAACCCAATGAAAACAGAATATACAGAACAGAACCTACATAACAATAAAAATGCAGAAACATAACAATACAAATATATAATTTACAAAATTAAACAAAAGCATACAAAACATACAGCCATATATAGAATGATAAAAAATGTAACCAAAATAACATGAAAGAATGTGATAAACGAAAAAGCCATATAAGCAGTAAACTTAGTATGATATATATATCTTGTAATAATGTTAGACACCGTGTTATTAAGACCTTCACTACACTTCACTCCACTTCAACACGTTTGTTGACACTTCACTTCCCCTCATTTAAATTTCACCCAACGAAACTTCACTACCCTGTCATTTGGCTTAACCCCATTTAAATTTCCTACCACTCCATTTCACCTCACATCACTACATTTCACCTCACTTCACTTCACTGCACTTTTTGTTGATTTTCGCCACACTTCTATTCCTTTCATTTCACCCCATTTATAATTGCTTTCCTAACTCTGTTTCTAAAAATCTTACATTTACAATGGAAAGTCCCTGAAGCTTCTACAGGTAGTTGGTTCCAGTTTTTAATGGTCCTATTTACAAAGGCATACTTCCTGATATCCATTCTTTGCTTCCTGTCCCTAATTTTCCGAACATGATCAACCCTACTCAAATAGTAAGGCCTTCACAACCTGTCGTGTATAGCTTTCCAAGCCCATTCCCCAGAGTACGCTTTAAAAGTGCACAAAAGCGTGCTATCGTCCTACGCTGAGCCAAGGTTTCCCAGTCAGAATCCTTCGTAGGATTTGTAAATTGAGCAGCTTTCTTCGGTACTCAGTCTAAGGCATCTATCTGTCCTTCTCTGCATGGATCCCGGCATGCAGACCCATATTCAAGAATAGGACGTACCAATGATGTGTAGGCTAAACTTTTTTGTACTATTTCCTTTTTTGAGAACACGCATTACTAAGTGAATTGCTTTCCAGACTTTTTGCACTGTGTAATTTACATGGTCCACCCAGTTTAAATCGCTTTGTAAGATTATTCCCAAGTATTTACAACTGCTCATTTCCGGAATTTTTTGGTCACCAAGACAGTAACCCAGTGGATTTTTAACCTGAGCTCTCGTAAATCTTATTGCCTTACTTTTACCGGGATTTATTTTCATCCCATTTTCTACTGCCCATTCCCTCAAGGTGTCTAGTACCTTCTGCAACTTTTCTATGTCATTTTTATTTGTGATTTTCCTATAAATTGTACAGTTGTCAACGAATAGTCTAATACTCGAATAAGTATTCCTCCAGATATAATTTACGTACGTTAGACGCAGTAGTGGGCCTAAAATGCTCCCTTTCGGCACACCTGAGGTTACTTTGACTTCCTTAGATAGTTGCCCTCCTACTCTTGCCCTTTGTGTGCGACCTACAAGGAATTCCCCTCAACTCCACGACTGAGGCCGCCGGTTTCATAAGCAGCCAATCATGAGGAACTAAATTGAAAATATACTTTTGTCCTCACTCAAACAGCTGCTTTGAATTATCATATGTGCATATGACCTTCATAGCTCCTGCTTCCATCACCATACATTTTTCTTTGTCCTGTTACTCATGTCTCTGAGGTTCAAATATTCTGCTCAGCACCCTATTTTGAAACACCATCATTGTTCTTCCATCACAGCAGCTGACTGGATTTTGATGTTCAAACAAAACAGCAAGTAAAATGACAGTATGGATATTTTAATATTTACGTATGTATTTAGCAGTTGGGAAGAAAAATGAGTTCTAACTGAATGGTAGAAAGTATTCCTTGAATGTGGTTTGCTGTTACTTTCTTTGTGAATGTAATTTTGAACTCTAACTGCGCTACAAGTTAAAGGATTTTATAGCCAGTTTTACTTGTATTTTTAAAATTTGTTCTGCATTCTGCTGAACATATTGAATTAGATTTCTGTGCATTTACTCTTAGACCACCCTCATTATAATCATTGTCATATTTAGTTTCATTCCCTCCTGATTTTATACAGCCTTCCCAAATGGCATATACAAAACAAAGATGAAAAGCAGTGGCACAAAGGCATGTCTTCAGTAACTTTCTGAACAGGAAATCAAGCAGATAAATGTGTAGCTGTATGTACATTGTGATAAGTTTCATTTGAAAGTATGATAGCTAGGCTTCCATTTTATTTGATTTTGGTGTTGTCAGTTGCTGCTGAAGTATAATTCTAATACAGTACATATCCTGGTCATTTCATACAATATTCAATATTACAGGAGAATGTGCAATGTATATTACATAAAAATATATATAAATGTTTAAAAAATATTGGTACTTTTGTGGTAAAACAGTTGCATGAAACATTGTACTGTCTCCATCCAACACAGTGAATCCTATGATGGTGGCTGAAAGTAGTCAACACATGTTGGGTGATGTTTGTGATAAACAAGTCCATTTAATGGTATTAAGGTAGTACAATGTGGTATGCTAGAACAAGCATAATTATTTCTAGAACCTCATTCATTATAGCATCTGTTCGTTCTAGCATACATTGAAATATATGTATTGAGGGTAATCTCTTCCCAGGCCCACAGCCTAGAGCAAAGCTACCATCCAACATAACCATTTAAACAGGAAAAATGTAACACAAAATCGAAAATATAAGTGTAAAATTAATATAAAATTGATTTATTTAACTTTTATTCACTGTACATGTAAATTTGAAAAGCATAAACAATCTTTCCTTAGTGAAAACTATGAACAAACTTTCCCTCATGAAAATCATAAAAAAAATCACATAGAGGTGGAAGGAGAGGAATTGTCATTCCTATTCATCTTGGGTGACTGTCCTGTGGGAGGTTCATCAGTTGAAGGGCATTTGTCCACCTTTTTGAAGAATGAATGAAACGATAACTAAGATGATGACTGACACTAATCAAAGTGGGAAGGCCTGACCCGTTGTGTGCACGTGTGTGCTGCATCAGCTGATAGTGTTCCTCCACATTTGTTGTAGCATCTGTGTTTGTTGTAGCTTCCTGATTTCATGGATTAAACATGTTCATTGTAGCATACCCCACTGTACACGATGTAATACAACAGCAGTGGATACCAATATTTTATTATATCTTCCTGTTTTGATCTGGTACAGTGGTTTATATTTTTAAGTTTCAATTGTAGACATTTTGTGTTATCACTACTGATTTATTTGTTTCAGTCAAGTGTAATTTTTTCTTCCCAGATTGTATTTCACCCTGAATTCCTGTCATCTACAAACCCTCTGTTTGGGCTGGACTATGAGGAATTTGTTCGAGGCTGTCATCTTGGTGTTTTCCCCAGTTACTATGAACCATGGGGCTACACACCTGCTGAGTGTACAGTGATGGGTATTCCGTCCATCACCACCAATCTGTCAGGTAAGCCAGAGACAGTCAGGTGTATAGCATACTGTGGGTATACTGTCAGCATCATTGTATAGGATTAACAGTACCATTAGGGCAGATCAATCCCTATCATACCTGGGGAGTTGCAAAGGCAGTTCTGAAGTCTTCCTTCCCTGAATGAATGTCACGCCCTGTCTTTTCCAGATATCATTATAACATGTAATATTCACCTCTATTCATCTTCTTAATTTACTTCTTTTTGTGCTGAATGCTTATGTCATTCCCACAGTTGTACCATCATGGCTGTTTGTGTTTATCACAAGAGTAACCTCCTCCCCCCTGCACCATCACCACCACCACTACTCTACTACTACTACTACTACTACTACTACTACCACCACCACTACTACTACTGCTACTAACACCACAACCACCACCACCACCACCACCACAAGTTATATATTTCTTATAAACAAAATGCCCTATAACGTCATTCAACCCTTGTGTTGCGAGCAGTGATCTCACCTCATCCTGCGGTGTTGTCCCATTGGTTTTGGAATACTGCCAGCTGAGGAAGGAGTATCAACAAGCAGTCAGTTCTCTTTCTTGCATAGTGAAAACATGTTTTTTGTTGGAATGTGATGAAGAGGTTAAAACTCATACATCTGAAAACTGTTAACTTTGCTGTTTTTTATAACATTTCAGGTATAACTAGTTTAAAAGTTTGGTTCCTGATGTTTTATTGTATGAAGGCCTTAGGTTATCCATTTAGGTAAGCTTGAATAACACAAGCTATGTAATTAGTGAAGATATGCTGCTTTTGTGCACACATTAAAGATACTGGTGTAAAATAGCATGTCTTTTTGTTGTGATTCTGCACAGTGACTGGTTTTTGGGACAGGTTTTGGCTGCTTTATGCAAGACCATATAGCTGACCCAATGAGCTATGGAATTTATGTTGTGGACCGACGTTTCATTTCACTTGAGGCATCAGTACAGCAGTTAGCACAGTATATGCATGACTTTACGAAACTCAACCGACGTCAAAGAATTATCCAGCGTAATCGAACAGAGCGGCTCAGTGATCTCCTGGACTGGAGAAATCTTGGAATTGTAAGTTGAGCGAAATGCTGTGTTAATGAATGTTTTAATGTGTCAATGGCAAGGGGTTGTTGACCACAAACTGCCCATTACATGTGCACTTTCAAAGTGCAGGGGTTGTGCACTGTTGCATGAGACAGTGATATATTCATTGAAATGACAACAATGGGAAGAACAGTGCCCATGGTCCATGTCATGGGCTGTCTTACCAGTTTACCAAAAATGCTGAAGAAGGGAAAAGAGGTGAGGGGGGGGGGGAGAATGATAAAAGCAAAATAAATAAATAAATGAAACTTCAGCATGAGCAGTTGATAGATTGAGATTCATACTAGTTAGCCAAGTTAAAGCCGGATGTTTTACCACATTGCTAACCTGTTACTTATATTCATGCATTTCTGGTCTTGTTTTTATTACGTTGAAATAGGTTGGCTGTAGGATGCATGGATTTACAAGCCGTTGAATTGTTTCCTTCCAGTATTACCGACAGGCACGCATGAGGGCCCTCCAGAAAGTTTATTCTGACCTAGATTTGGATGATGATGCTTCTGTGGGTAGGTTCAATTACCCACGTCCCATTTCAGAGCCTTCCTCACCATCATCGTCACGCCATACCACACCTGCAGCATCTCGGCATGGCAGCGATGATGAGGATGAAGTAGATGATGAGAAAGAGGTAATCACTTGTCAACTAACAAATTACACCAAATAATCTTTTTGCACTTGAGCATATGAAAAATGATGGGCATGCTAGTAGATGTAGCTTTGCATTTGGGTTCGGGGCCTCTCAGCCCTGATGTACCTAGGCCTTAATTAAGACGGGCCCTTTGTGCCCCATATCGAATCCTGGGAGCCCCGCAGCCTTACTATAGCTCCAGATGGCCCCCAAGCCTAACCTTCTAATGTCCTCAGGCTCCAAAAAGAAGGAGCCCAGGTACGCATGCCTGAGTGAGGCCAGAGCCTTGCACTCACATAAAATGTGAGCCGAGGTTTCCTCTCCCACCCCGCACTTTCTGCACAAGGGGCTGTCAAGCAGCCCTATTAGGTGGAGATGTCTCCTCAGGGAGTTATGACCCGTGAGAAGGCCAGTCACGGCCCTGGATTGAGTCCTATTAAAGGTCATAAATTTTGCCCTGGTGCCCAGACTAGGTCCTGAGATAAACTTGTGAGCCTGCCTTTGGGTATTGCCAAGAACTCGCCATCAGGCTCCATGCTGGTTAACCAACCAGCAACCGAGCCTCATTTGTAAATCTTGCCTAGAGACCCCCAGGGCCGGCTCGGGTCTGAGAAACCTCAGAGCAGTGCCGCCCCTCGCGAGCCCATCGGCGATTTCATTACCCCATATTCCAGCAT
>Ga0123352_10001784_pt1 | contig 29178 bp, 28 predicted proteins | sample TergutLab28metaG_FD_89700 | JGI IMG/M metagenome (GOLD analysis project Ga0123352, IMG submission 89700) | Labiotermes labralis P1 segment gut microbial communities from Petit-Saut dam, French Guiana - Lab288 P1 | ecosystem: Host-associated > Arthropoda: Insects > Digestive system > Gut ... | reverse complement strand
GGGTTGTCGGAATGAATATATTTAGACGATAACAAAAAAATCACCAAAAATATTATAACTCAAGACGGAGAAAAAGAAAAGGGGCATCAGCCCCGTATCGAAAATTTATTTTCGTTTTGTTCTATCAATGAAACCAAAACTGAAGAACTGAAAAACCTGGATCAAAAGTCCAAATATCATCGGAAGAGATATAGAGAACCGATAGATTTTGAACAAATCCCTTTTTAGTGTGCTAAAAAATGAAAATTTGATATGAAATATCGGAATAAAAGAAAAAGGAAGCCGTAAATTATTCAGCGTTTATTTCTAAACTCTAAATAATTACAGCCCCCTTAAATCAATTTTTATTTTGATAATTTCTTAAAGGCTCTTTTAGTTTTACCGTCAATTTGCTTAGTTTTAATTGAATTTTCCTCTAGAAATTCCAGAAATATTTTTTGTCCTTTTTTAACATCAGAATATTCCATTTCTAATTCATAATCGGTTGTTTGATCTTTAAAGACTGTAAAGTCAAGTGAAAACAGACCACCATTTAAAGTTAACTCTTTACGCAAGGTTTTAACAGAAGTGATGAACTTTACCTTATCTTTGATTCCGAAAACTTGAGGAGTTACACCTGTTTGATAGATTAGCGAAAAATTGCCTTCACTAATTATTTCGCTATATTCATCATTACCACCTTTTGGATTAGGTGTTTTTAAAGTTAATTCATAACCATTACTTTTTTTTCTTATTCTCAAAACCTGTTTTTTACTAGCTAGTTTATGATCAACTGTATCAAAATAATAGTTTTCGTGCCAATGACCTTCTGGGAAATTATATTTATTGCTTAATGCTTCATATTCACTTTCAGTCAAGGCATTTTTAAACTCAATTTCTAAAGTTTTTTCCATTTTTATCACCATATTCATTATATGAAATAAATTATAAAAAAACAATAGTTCGGCTGAAATTTTCTTTAATTTTAGATAAATTTAGGATGAAATTTTTAAGATTGATAATAAAAAAAAGAAGCATAGCGCTTCTTTAAAGTGAATATTTGCTTTTGTTATTTTGGTTTTCTAATAATTTCATCAATTAAACCATAAGCTAAAGCTTCGCCAGCAAACATAAAATTATCTCTTTCCGTATCATTTTTTATTTTAGTTTCTTTTTGACCAGTTAACTTAGCTAAAATGCGATTCATTCTTTGTTTAATTCTTAATAATCTTTTAGTGTGAATATCAATATCTGTTACTTGTCCTTGCGTGCCACTTAATGGCTGGTGAATCATAACCTCGCAGTTTTCTAAAGCAAATCTTTTGCCTTTAGCGCCGCTTGCTAGTAGAAAAGCTGCCATTGAAGCCGCAAGTCCAATACAAATAGTTGAAACGTCCGGTTTAATAAAGTTCATTGTATCATATATTGCCATTCCGGCGGTAATAGAGCCTCCTGGACTATTTATATAAAGATAAATATCGCTATCTTCAGATTCGTTTGCCAGAAAAAGTAACTGTGCGATAATGCTTGATGATACCGTGTCATTTATCTCACCATTTAAAATTATAATTCGGTCTTTAAGAAGTCTTGAGTAAATATCATAGCTTCTTTCGCCTTTGCTCGTTTGTTCGATTACATAAGGTATAAAATGCATTTAAAATCTCTCCCGTAAGTATTATACTAAATCGCTTACAAAGAAATTGTTGAATTTTGCGCAAGTTTTCTATTGTATTAATGGACAAAAGGTGATACAATATATAGTGGAAAAAAATAAAAAATTCAGGAGGTTTCAAAAATGGCAATAAGAGTTGCAATAAACGGATTTGGTCGTATTGGCCGCTTAGCTTATCGTTTAGCTGATGAAAACAAGGATTTAGAAATTGTAGCAATCAATGATTTAACAGACGCAGAACAACTGGCTTACTTGTTAAAATATGATTCAGCACAAGGACCTTTTAAAGGTGATGTCAAAGTTGATGGCGATACAATGGTTGTTAACGGCAAAAAAATCAAAGTTTACGCTCAAAAAGATCCAGCTTTATTACCTTGGAAAGATTTAAAAGTAGATGTAGTTTTAGAATGTACAGGCGTTTTCTTAGACGAAACTGGCGATAAAGGTGCAGACAAACACATTCAAGCAGGAGCAAGAAAAGTTATCCTTTCGGCGCCAGCTGGAAAAGGAAACATCAAAACTGTTGTTTATAATGTTAATGACAACATTCTTGATGGAAGCGAACTTATCATTAGTGGAGCAAGCTGTACAACTAACTGTTTAGCTCCAGTAGCTAAAGTCTTAAATGACAAATTTGGTATCATCAAAGGCTTCATGACAACTATCCATGCTTATACTAACGATCAATCAATTCTTGATGTTCCTCATAAAAAAGGTCATCGTTCTCGTCGCGGAAGAGCAGCAGCGGTTAATATCGTTCCTTCAACTACAGGTGTTTCTAAAGCAATCGGCTTAGTATTACCTGAAATTAAAGGAAAAGTTGATGGTACAGCTTTACGTGTTCCAACAATCACTGGTTCAATCATCGACTTAACTTTAGAGTTCTCTAAAACTGTTACAGTTGAAGAAGTTAATGCGGCTATCAAAGCAGCAGCTAACGAAACTTTAGGTTATACTGAAGATCCAATTGTTTCAAGCGATGTTATCGGATCTCATTATGCTTCAGTATTTGATGCGGCTTGTACGCAAATCGTTAATACTGAAAAAGGTCAGTTAGTTAACGTTATGAGCTGGTACGATAATGAAATGAGCTACACTGCTCAATTAATGCGTACTGTTATGAAAGTTGCTAAAAAAATTAAATAGTTGATTTTATTAAAAAAGGATTATCTGATTGACAGATGTCCTTTTTTCTTTATATTGGCATTTTTTTCAATAAATATCTCTGAAATTTCCAAAAAAAGCTTGAATTTTCAAAACGAATACGATATACTATAGTCATCTAAACGGTTTTGCAATTTCATTTAATGTAAAAAGTAAGTTATAATGAGAAAGAAGGGTTAAGGGTGTTTAAAAAAATTTGGGGTTTGTTTTTTTGATAATTTTACTTACAGTGTCAAGTGCTTGTGATAGTAATATAGAGATAGGATTTGATGAACATAAAATGACCGCAGTATCAGTCCTAGAAGAAAATGTTGATGGTAAATATAGCCTATTATACAGTGCTGATAATTGGAATCTAATATTAAACTTACTGGAAGAGGCTAAAACGGAGATTGATGGTGCTCAAAAAAAAATACGTGTTGATTTTCTTCTGATAGATTATATAAAACAAATTAATAATGTGCCAAAAAGACTTAACAATGAAACAGTAACTCAGATTAAAGAGGATGCTTTAAATTTAATATATACAGATTCCAGTTATTCAATAAAAGATTTCAAGATTTTTTGTTATGGAACTTTTAATGGACATATTGTAATTATGATTTACAATCAATCGGTCGGATTTAATTATTCTCCAAATTATGATATTTTAGGAATTCGTTATCTAAGCAAAGAAGAGTATATTCTTATTTGGAAAAAGGGAGAATTTCATCGGTTAAGTCCGGTATATAAACAAGGGTTGTTGACAAGGCCTGATTTAGAAGAAATAGCCGATATTCATAAAAAGGAATATCTTAGCATCAATTTTTATTGGGAGTATATGTTTTAACATGAAAAAATAAATTAAAAAATTAACTTTCAATCTCCTATTTTTTGGGAGATTTTTTTAAAAACTAAAAAAATAAAACGCTTGCATTTTCAAAACGAATGTGATATACTATAGTCATCTTAACGTCATTGCAATTTCATTTCAATGTAAAAAGTAAGTTATAATTAGAAAGAAGGGTTAAGGGTGTTAAAAAAAGTTTGGGGTTTGGGAATTATATTTTTTTCAATGTTTTTACTTACAGTGTCAAGCGCCTGTAATAGTGCTGAAAAGATAGAACTTGCCGAACATAAAGCAGCCGCAGTATCAGTGCTAGAAGAAAATGTCAATGATAAACATAGTATAGTATACAGTGCTGATAATTGGGATTTGATATTAGAATTACTTAAAGACGGTAAAAGATTGATAAATAGAGCATCAAAGAGAATACGTGTGGATTTTCTTCGGCTTTATTATGTAGAACAAATAAATAATGTGCCAAGAAAGCTTAATGATGAAACGGTAACTCAGATTAAAGAGGATGCTGTGCGTTTAATTTATTTAGATATTTGTTTAACGACAGAAGAAGATATTGTTTTTTTCTATTATGGAACATACAATGATTATATAGTAGTTATGATGCATAATTGGAAAGCCGGGTATTTTAGACAGGTAACAGAAGATATTTTAGGAATAATATATCCTAATACTGGCCAACATATTCGTCTTTGGAAAAAGGGAGAATTTCATCGATTAAGTCCAGCGTATGAACAAGGATTATTAACAATGGCCGACTTAGAAGAGATAGCGAATATTCATGAAAAAGAATGGGACGACATCTTTACTAATTGGAAGGTTATGTTTTGATATGAAAACAATAAGAAGAAATTTGAATGTCGGCTCTTTTACTCTCATTGTGGTGATATTACTAGGTCTCTTTGTTTTTCAAGGAATGTCATTACAAGCACAAGAAATCCAAATAGATAAAAAAATTATTAGCTCAGTGACCATCGACGATAATTTTGTGGACGATACGATTGTAATTGTTTTTAATAAAGAAACAAGTTTCAAGTTCGGTGATTTCTCACCTGCGGACTTTCCTGAAATACCTGTTAAAAGTATTGAAAATATTAATGAAAATGCCACAAGAATAGTCCAAAATCAGACTTTGTCTGAGGCAAAAGGAAGATCTGACGCAAATGATAGATTGATTAATCATGAATCTTTTAGAAGAGTTATAGCGCTTAAACTTTATGATAATTGCAAACAAGGTGTTTTAGACGCAGTTAAAATATTAGAGCAAAGGGATGATGTAATTAGCGTTAGTCCAAGTTTACGGGGCTCTATGAATATTGTTTCAGATAATTCTGAATTTAATGATTTGGAAATCAATGAAAAAATGAATGAAGCTCAGTGGGGATTAAATGGAAATTATGGGATAAACGCTCTTGGTGCATGGAGTATAACAAAAGGATCTAGTGAGGTTATAGTTGGTATAATTGATGCTGGAATTCGCTCGACGCATGAAAAATTAAGGGGTATAGTTGATAATTACTTAAGCCGTGATTTTACTCAAGAAAATCCTATAGGCCATTTGCCGATTGATACACATGGGCATGGAACTCTGATTGCTGGAATAATAGGGGCGCAAGCGAATGATACTAAAGAAATGATAGGTATTAATTCAGAAGTTACGCTAGCATCATTAAGAGTATCAACTGGTGAAGATAACAATTTTGATCCTATTAAGATAGCAATGGCTGTTGATTATGCAACTGGGACCTTTGAAACTAATCGACCAATTAGAATATTAAATTTTAGTGGTGGATGGACTATCAACCTAAATAAGACTGTAAAAAAAGAGTCATTAATGTTAAGACAAGCGCTATTATCTTATCCTGGACTATTCGTGAATGCAACTGAAAATTTAAATATAGATCATGATGAAGAATACTATATTGATTTTCCGACAAACTACAGTCGTGATTCGGAGTTTGTAAATGATAATGTAATTTCTGTTAGTGCGATAGACATAAAAGGGAATCGAATCTTAGCAGGATTTGGAGAGGAAAGTGTCAGTATCTATGCTCCTGGAAAAGATATACTATCTACCAGTGTAGAAAGTGACAAAGCATATAAAAAAGTAACAGGGACTTCGTTTGCTACGCCTCATGTTGTAGGTGTAGCAGCATTAATGTTATCCGTAAATCCAGAATTAACACCGGCACAAATAAAAAAAACAATAATAAGAAATGGTGATAATCATACAATCGCTGTGCCAAAAGGGACACAACAAGTCAAAAGGTTGAATGCCCATAGTGCTGTAGCTGCAGCTGCCTTTAAAACTGCAAATCTTGGAAGTGGCATTTCAATTGATGGACTAATTAAGGATTTTAAATTGCCGCATAATACTAATCTAAGTATTCCTGATAGAATTGCACCATTAGGTGAAGATAATAAAAGAGAAGTTGTTTCTATCGGAAAGAATGCATTTCGAGGAATGAATATTAGCGGAGTTGAAATTCCCGATGGTGTGACTAACATTGGTGCTTTTGCGTTTGAAGGTACTGACCTAATATCTGTTATAATTCCAGAATCTGTTTTAATGATAGGAGATGGCGCGTTTAAATATGCCAGCAGTTTGCGTACAGTAAAGATATTAAGGTCAGCTCAACAAGGAATTACAAAAGCGGGACAAGCAATTCTTGAAGGAACACATCCGTTACTGGAAATAAACTTGCCAGATGAGCTAAGTCTCATTTATTATGCGACTGATCCTAGTTGGAGCTGCTATGTTAAAACACCAGTTTATCTTGAATTAAATGAAACTAAAAATATCACTTCTGATTTAATCTTTGGTAGTAGAGAATTTGCATTTTTTAATGAAATACCAAGATTTGTAAAAATTGAATTGTCGGGAGGAGTTATGCCTTGGGAGCGAATGCTAGTTGTTCGTGATCAAAACAGGAATCAAATTGAAGTATTAGAGGGAATGGGACTAGCCGAAAGTAGTATGTATTCAACTGAAGTTACTGTTTTTCTACCTACTGTAGGAAAATTCTTTATAGATACACAATATCTTTTAGGCCCAGGGAAAATATTCTTGAAAGTTGAAGAAGTCAGAAAGCACGATGTTGATTTTTCGCCAGAAGCGAATTTGAAATTAAATATTTTAAAGGGTGGTTATGGAGCAGAGATTGTGAAATTAACAGTTAGTCAGCATGCAAGCTTTAATATTTCAATTGCTCAAGCTTCTGGTTTAACCTTCATAATTTATAAGTTTGATGGATATAGCTTTGATTATAGTCAATCACATTGGTTCTTTAATGGCGGTAACGGTATTGTAGATTTAACGTCTGGTATTTATTACATTGGCTATTTAAATGGACCAAGAGGTTGGTCTGGAAATATTAATATCATAAGATTAAAGTAAAGCAATTTGATGTAAAAGTCAAAATTGTTTTTCTTTTACTATAAATTGAATTAAGCGAAAATTTATAATCATATTTTAAGAAAGTTTACTGATATATAATAACAAATGAATTTGGTTAAGTCTTTATGAATGATAAATTTTCTTTATTTTTTGGCTAAAATATGCTAAAATATTGATAAAGTAAAAGAAGGTGAAAAGAATGGAGACCTGGCTAGATTTTCTAGCAATAGAAAAAGAAAAATCATATTTTAAAGAACTAACGGAGAAAGTAAAAAACGCTTATTTAGAGAAAACCGTTTATCCTCCTTATAAGGATGTATTTCGTTGTTTTGACCTTTGTGAGCTCAAAAATTTAAAAGTAGTTATTCTTGGTCAAGACCCTTATATTAAAAAAAATCAGGCTAATGGTTTATGCTTTTCAGTTGCGGAAGATGTTAAACATCCACCTAGTCTTGTCAACATTTTAAAAGAAATGAATACAGATTTGAATATTAATCGAAAAAGTGGCGATTTTAGCCTTTTAGCGGTCCAAGGCATTCTTTTTCTTAATTGCCTGATGACAGTTGAGGAGAATCAGGTTTTATCGCACCGAGGCTTTAATTGGGAAGAATTTACCGATAATGTTATTAAATATGTTAATACGCTTAATCGACCAATTGTTTTTATCTTATGGGGAAATTATGCGATTGCTAAAAAACAGTTTTTAAATAATCCTAAACATTTGGTTTTAACGGCTTCACATCCGTCACCTTTAGGAGCGCATGTCAGTTTTTTTGGTAGTCGCTGTTTTTCTAAAACCAATGAATTTTTGAGAAAGAATGGTCTTTCAGAGATCGATTTTAAATTATGAGTAAAGAAGTTATTGTTATTGGCGCTGGTCTTGCGGGTGTTGAAGCTAGTTATTTATTAGCTAATTTAGGAGTCAAAGTAAAACTTTATGAAATGCGTCCAAAGAAATCTAGCCCTGCTCATCAGACTGAGCTATTTGCGGAATTAGTCTGTTCTAATTCATTACGCAGTAATTCAGAAGAAAACGCAGCAGGTATTCTTAAACGAGAAATGAAAGCTTTTAATTCGCTAGTAATGGAATCAGCTTTAGAGAATATTATTGAGTCTGGAAACAATTTATCAGTTGACCGGGTTGGCTTTTCTAAATATATTACGGATAAGATTACTTCACATCCTTTGATTGAGGTTATTCATGAAGAGGTTGTTGAGCCTGATTTTTCTAAACCAACGATAATTGCGACTGGACCTTTGACTAGTGATGCTTTAAGTTTAAGAATCAAAGAAATATTAGGTTCTGAGGATTATTTCTTTTTTGATGCGGCCGCACCAATTATTGATAAAAGTTCAATCAATATGCAAAAAGCCTATTTTAAGAGCCGTTATGATAAAGGCGAGGCTTTATATTTAAATTGTCCGCTGAGTAAAGAAGAATATGAAGTATTTTATCAGGCATTAATTAGTGCTGAAATCAAAGAATTGCGTGACTTTGAAAAGAATGTCTTTGAAGGTTGTATGCCTGTTGAGGTAATGGCTAAAAGAGGTTTGGATACTTTAAGGTATGGACCACTAAAGCCAGTTGGTTTGACGATGCCTTGTGGTAATAAGCCTTACGCTGTTGTGCAGCTAAGACCAGATGATGCGCAAAAGAATCTTTATAATATGGTTGGCTTTCAAACAAATTTAAAGTTTTCAGAACAATTAAAAGTTTTTCGCTTGATTCCTGGTTTAGAAAATATGAAGATAGCCCGTTATGGCGTAATGCATAAAAATACTTATATTAATTCGCCAAAAATATTGAATCGTTATTTTCAAGTAAATAAATCACCTAAAGTATTTTTTGCGGGTCAGATTACCGGCGTTGAAGGTTATGTTGAATCTAGTGCTTCGGGACTTGCGGCATCACTTAATATGTATCGCTATCTAGAGGGAAAAGAATTGATTGATTTTTCACGTCAGACGATGATTGGTGCTTTAGCTAATTATATTTCTAATCCGACAATTAGTAATTTTCAGCCGATGAATATTAATTTAAGTATTGTTGATGATTTAAGTGGAAGTTATCATAAGAGTATTAAAAGAAAGCTAATTTGTGAACGAGCTTTATTAAAAATCCAGGAAATATTAAAAGATACCGGGTTAAGTTATTTTAAATAAAAAGGATGGTGCTAAATGGAAAATCGGAATATATGTGATGAATATATTGATTTATTCAATGATTTTCTGTTGCATACCAAACATTACTCGGCTTTAACAGCTGAAAATTATTTGCGTGATATTAAGGATTTTAGAAATTTTATTAAAAGCGAGGGTTTTGCGGAAGATTTGCATCTTTTAAAAAATGATCGGATTCCTGGTTATTTTACAGCTCATCTAAATACTTTAAGTTTTTCTAAACGTAGTATCGCTCGTAAAATTTCCGGACTTAGAAGCTTTTATAGCTTTTTAGTTGATGAAAAGGTTGTTGAGGTGAATTTTTTCTTGCGCGTCAAAACTCCTAAACTGCCTAAAACTTTGCCCAGATATATTGATGATTTGGAATTGGAATATTTATTTAAGAGCTTGAAAAAAGATTCACCATTAGATTTTCGTAATGAGATTATTTTAGAAATGCTTTATTGCACGGGGATTCGTGTTAGTGAACTTTGTAAAATGCAAATTGGGGACATTGATTTTAAGCAAGGTTTGATTTTAGTGCACGGAAAAGGTTCCAGAGACAGAATTGTACCTATCTATGAAGGCCTTGCGGAAAAGTTAAAACTTTATATCATTAATAGTCGTTCGGCTTTAATTAAAGAACTAAAGAGCGAAAACAGAACGCTTTTGATTAATTATAAAGGTACTAATTTGACTACCAGAGGCGTTAGAGTTATTTTAAATAAGATTATTGATAACGCTGGTGAAACTTTTAAGATATCTCCGCATATGCTAAGGCATAGTTTTGCGACATCGATGCTCAATAATGGTGCAGACTTAAGAAGTGTTCAGGAACTTTTAGGACATTTGAATCTTTCTTCGACACAAATTTACACGCATGTTTCAAAAGAGCGTTTGATGGCTGAATATTTTAAGCGTCATCCACGCAGTAAAGAAAACAATTAAGGAGTTTATATGATTGGTGTATTTGATTCAGGAGTTGGTGGGCTTTCAGTTTTAAAAAGATTAAAAGAATTAATGCCAGAAGCTAACTTTATTTATTATGCAGATTCTAAGAATTGCCCTTATGGAACTAAAAGCTTGGAAGAAATATATCAGCTTACTTTGGCAGGTTGTAAAACACTTATTAGTTTAGGCGCAAAAGCAATTGTGATAGCTTGTAATACAGCTTCACTAGTAATCAATCGCGTTAAAGCGGAAATAAAAGCCCCAATTTATGACATTATTTCACCAAACTTAAGAGCTATGGAAAAAATAAAAAATCGTAGGATTTTACTTTTAGGAACTATTAAGACTGTTGAAGGCAAAGTCTATGAGAATTTCTTAAATAAAGATAATGAGATTATTGCTAAAGAAGCACAATTTTTAACTGGCTTAGCTGAGAATATGCAGATAGATGAAGAGATAACGCAAATTAAAATTGATAATTTATTAGCTGACTTTGAAGATTTCAATATGCTAATTTTAGCTTGTACACATTTTCCGCTTTTTAATCGCTACTTTGAAAAGCATGCAAAAATGGAAGTTTATGATTGTGGTTTAAATCTTGCGTTAGAAGTTTCAGAATTAAAATATCAGTATATAACTAAAGCAGATGAGTTTTATACCTCTGGGGATATTGAGCATTTTACAAAACAAATAAAGTATTATGGCTTTGAAGCCAGAGCCAATATTTTGTGAACAAAAACGCTATAGAAACAAAAACGAATGTTACAGGGAAAGCTTATCAAACTTATAGACAAGAATATTAGAAAAAACCAACCCAAAAAAAGAGTTGATTTTTTTTATAACTTAATCTTTACATTTTTTGTATAGTTCATTTGCAGCATCTAGCTTTTGATATAAAACCTGTTCAACCATTAAAACATTAACTATAGTTTTTTGAATTGAACTATTGATATCTAGTAATTCTTCAACAGTAGAAGCTATTTCGATAGCTTTTTTAATTTTCTCACTTTCTGCTTGGATAAGATAAGCTAATGCAGTTTCAACAAATGCAACAGATTGAACCACCTGAACCACTGCATCACGACAGTTGAGAGTTTTAACAAAATCGCAACATTCAGGTTTGCGATCATTATCTTTATTATCTTTTCCACAAATTTTATTCTGTTTAAAGCAGTTATTGTAAATAAGAATTTTTGAATCACCACAAGTAGTAGAAACAAGAAGTGCAAATTTTATTTCTGAATTATTTTTAACGGGTAATAAAGAAATATCTAAAGGTATATGATCATTTGGTACTTTGAATAATAATTTTTGTCCATCATGTAAAGCAGTAATTGTGATTATTTGTTCGAAAATTTTGATATCGTAATTTTTTATTATATTCGGGCCGAAAGATTCCTGAATGAGCTTGCTTTTGCATGAAGTTAAATTATCTTCATTATGAGCTATTAACATTTTATCGGTTGCTTTGAAATCTGAGCATAGTCGATAAATAAACTTTTTATCATTTTCAGCTTTAGCCCAAAAACATTTAATGGTTTTATCGAAACAGATTTTAGTATAATTCTGGCAAGTAGAAATTGCATCAATCGACTTGAAATCAGAATTAAATTTACAGATTTTTTTACTATTTTTTTGAGTTAAATAAAAAAACTGCCCATCAAAAGTTATGCCTGCGAATTTGTTATTCTCTATGTTTTCAAACGAGATTATTCTTGAAGGTAAAGTCATAAGTATCCTCCTTAATCCTGAAATAAGTTTAGTTTGGACTGCAAAATCATTTCTAATGAAGCTATATTTTCAATTAGTCGACTTACAGACTTATTGACTGATAATAAAGTATCAGTTGTTGCACATTTCATAGAGGTTATCATCTGCAGTTTTTTGCTTTCCGCTATAATGATTTTAGCAAGTGCTTTCTCCTCTAGAGCTACTGATTGAATCAAATTGGAAATTGCTTGAAACCGAGGTCCCATTATAGTTGTTGTAGTTGATGCATTAGTACTAATTTGTGGAACGGTAGAACTAACTGTTGCCGTATTAATAATGTTTCCGTCGATAAAGGCTGGATTAATAGTACCTCTAATTAAAATTGTTAGAGTTTGTTGGCTTAAGATGTTTCCTAGAACATAGGTTCCGCTCCAAGTTTGCCAAGTAGTTCCATTATCAACTGAAACATTTACATTTTGAAGTGAAGCTGGAACAACATCTGTTAAAGTCACGCCTGTAGCTGAAGAAGGTCCGCTATTTGTTATAGTTATGGTATAAGTTAGTAAGTCCCCTGAATTAGCAAAGGCATTTGCGGTTTTTGAAATACATAAATCTGCAATATAATCTATGTAAACTAAAACTGAATTTGAGCTAACATTAAAAGTGGATGCGATTCCGCCTTGAATAAGTGAATAATCATAAGTCATTGTCGCACTATTTGTTGCCGGATTGGTTTGTGGAACCTTATCGACTATTGCACTAAAAGTAATAATTGCAGTGCTCCCGCCATTGATATCCTGTAATGCAAATCCGACATTAGGATCTAACGTAGAATTAGTTACACCGTTTATTGTTACAGAACCGGGAACAAAAGTTAATCCGTCTGGTAAAGTATCTTGAAAATTAACATTAGTTATCGGATTAGCAAATTTATTTTGTAAGGCAATAGTATAGATGACTGTATCACCAACTCCAACATCTGTTTTGTCAACACTTTTGACAGGACTAAGTTTGGGAAGCGTTACTTCCACAAGTAAAATATCATCGATTGCGTAATCATTACCAAGAGCAGCCTGGCCCTCGCTAATAAACTGGACATTGATAGACGTATTATTGCCAGAATTAATAATACTGCCGATTTGTACCCATTCAGGTGATAATGAGTTAAGCGGAATGAATTGGCCAAGAGTTTCGCTAAGAATTACTTGACCTGTATCATCAAGAAGTTGAACACCAAGTGCAGGGTTAGCATAACCTGGAACTTTAATCATATTTAAAATCCATGCACTAAATAAATAATCAGTATTAGGGTTAACAGTTACAGTTTGATTGAAAATTTCCGCTCCTGGGCTATAACCATTAATAACCATCATTCTTCCTGTTTCGTTGCCACTTGTATGATCAGCAAATGACCACCAAGTATAACCAGAAGCCAAAGGACTTGTAATATTTTCTATTGTGAATTGGCCATCGTGAGGACCAATTGATGAAACGTATGTAAAACCTGCACCCACTCCAGGGTATGGATTAGAGGGTAAAGTTGTTTGGGTAGCGGTCCCTGGCGGAAAATAGCCAAAAGTTCCATTATCCGCATCTATAATAAGATTATTTGTTGAGACTATAACCCCATTATCCATGATTGTAGTAATTGGTGTGTATTTTACTGGACCATTTAAAATATTCTGATTAGTTAAATCTGCATTTAATACTGTTACTAATAATGTATTAGGTGTTGTACAATCTAAATTAGTAGCTCCCGAAGGAGGATTGGCAACAAAAGTAATCGGTGGAGTCACACCGCCGTTAAGGATTGCGCCGATAGTGGCGTTTGTGAAATCACCCGGAGACGAAACTGCTGGGATCATTCCGTAAGATTCGACAATTTGATAACTTCCGTTAGGAACATTGTCGAATTCATAATTTCCGTTTGAATCTGTTAAGATTACAAGCATGGCGCCTGAAGATTTATCTTGCAGAACAATCGGTACATTAGCGATGCCGGGAAGTGAAGCATAAGCATTCGAGGATCTTGCGGCATCATATTTAAGTTGTCCTGTTATTTTGGACATAATTTTTCTCCTTTAAATTCAGAATTCACTTGAAAATAATTCAAGTTTCGATTTCAACATCATTTCTAAACGAATAATTGCCGAAATTAATTGATTGACAGAACTATTAAGATTTAATAATTGCTCTGGTGTAACATTAGGCATATTCATAATTGCCTGCATTTTTTCACTTTCAGCATCAAGAACCAATGATATCGCTGTTTCTTGAAGCGCGACAGATTCAATTATATTGGTAATTGCTTGTGTGCGTGTTACATTATTTTGCAAATTCATAAAAAACTCCTTTTCTAAGCAGATTAATATTCGCTCAATTCAATATATGTTAACTTTAGAAGCCCTGCCAATTCAAAAGTCTATGGTCGTATAAGTTTAAAAGAAAAAGAGACATAATCTATGGTTTTTTAAAAATTCGAAAAAAAAGAACCCAAAAATTTTAAGGGTTCTTTAAGGTTTAATTAAGCAGTTTGGTCCGCGTCCGATTAAATCCGTTCTCTTAGCTTTTATTAAAGCTTCTTTAACTAACTTATGATTTTTAGGATTGCGAAATTGAATCAAAGCCCTCTGCATCGCTTTTTCATGAGGACTTTTGGCGACATAAACCGTTTCATTAATAAAAGGATTAATGTTAGTATAAAACATACAAGTAGAAGCGGTAAAAGGAGTTGGATAGAAATCTTGAACTTGTTCAGGATGATAATTTATCTTTTTCAAATAAAGTGCTAATTCAATCGCATCCTCTAAAGTAGAACCAGGATGGCTGCTCATAAAATAAGGCACTAAGAATTGTTTTTTCTGATAACACTGATTTAGTTTATTGTATTTTTCCGAAAATTTGAAATAAACTTCTTTAGCCGGTTTATTCATTTGTTCTAAAACACGATTACTAATATGTTCAGGCGCAACTTTAAGTTGTCCGGAAATATGGTTTTGTACGAGTTCATGAAAGAACTCATCATCTTTATCCGCTAACAAGTAATCAAAACGAATACCACTTCTGATAAAGACCTTTTTAACTTTAGCTAAACTTCTTAAAGCTTTTAAAACATCTAAATATTTTTCATGTGAAACATTTAAGTTTGTGCATTTTTTATAGCCCAAGCAATTTTTATTACGACAGAGCCCTTTTTTTAATTGTTTCTCACAAGCTGGCTGATAAAAATTAGCAGTTGGTCCACCTAAATCATGAATATAACCTTTAAAATCCTTTAATGAGGTAATAGTTGTTCCTTCTTTGATAAGTGATTGTTTACTTCGAGATTGAATAGTGCGACCTTGATGGGCAGCTAAAGCGCAAAAATTACAATTGCCAAAACAGCCACGACTAGAGATAAGGCTAAATTTCACTTCCTCTAAAGCTTTGACTGGACCGATAGAAGTAAAGAAAGGATGAACTTCTCTTTCATAAGGAAGTTCATAGACAGCATCAATTTCTGCTTGTGTTAGTGGTTCATCAGGTGGATTCTGAATCAAGAATAAATCATCATATTCCTCAATCAAAGGTTTACCGTTGAGGTAATCATTATTTTCACTGATAATTCTGAAGTTTTCCGCAAAGTAATTTTTATTTTTTAGAGTAGCCGCAAAGCTCTTTAAGTAAATCTTATCAGTTGGCAGAAGAGCCTGGTCTTTTGTTAACCAGCAAGTATTTTTAATATAAATTAAATCTTCAATTTTTAAGCCACTTTTTAAGGCCCAGGCAATTTCTGTAATTACCCTGTCAGCCATCCCGTAAACTAAGAGATTAGCTTTACTATCGATAAGGACTGATTTTTTTAAAGTATTTTGCCAGTAATCATAATGCGTCAAGCGCCTAAGGGAAGCTTCGAGTCCGCCAATTATAATCGTTGATTTAGGAAAAAGACGCCGAACTTTCTGGGAATAGATAGTTAGAGCCCTATCTGGTCTTTTGCCTATTATTCCGTTTGGTGTATAGTAATCAAAGGTGCGTCTTTTTTTCGCAACGGTATAATGACTAACCATCGAATCAATATTACCTGAAGATATCAAGAAGCCGTATAATGGTTCGCCAAACTGCTTAAAAACATTATCATCATTAATATCTGGTTGGGCAAGAATAACGACACTAAAGCCATTAGTTTCTAAAACACGTGAAATAATCGCTATGCCGATGGAAGGATGATCAAGATAAGCATCACCGGTAATTAAAACAAAATCAGGTTTTGTTATACCGTTTTTTTGCATTTCTTTAGCATTTATTGGTAGAAAAGCCATTCTTTTTCACTTCCTAATCTGTTGTATTTTAGCAATCTTTGTTATATAATATATTGTGGATATTATTTAGTGAACAAAACGAAAATAAATTTTTGTTACAGGGCTGATGCCCTTTCTTTATAAGAAATTACGGGCTCCCCTGTAATCTTATGAGTGTTAGACCGCTATTTTTCAAACTTTGAATTACTTCATCGTTTTTGGGTTTACTTTTTGCCATTATATTTAAACTGGCATTAATATCTGAATAATAAACTTCCTGTCTTAGTCTGGAATAAGCGTTATTCCTCTTATCAGGATGCTCATTTTTTCACCTAGATTCTTGTTAAGAATATGAAGTTATTATAACACTAAAATCTAGTAAAAACAAGAATTATTTTAAATTTTTTCAGCTTGAAAAAATGTTTTAGATAAAGAAAATAAAACTATGGTTTTAGGGTTAAATTTGAGGAAAATTCCCGCATATATGCGTGTGTAATATAAACAATATTAATTATAAATATGGTTATAAGATGAAATTCCTAATGACAAAAAGCAACTTTTATTTTATATTTCTAAAAACGGAGGAGTTTTATGCTTATTCTCAATCTTGAGGACGAATTAATAGATAAGGATAAGCCTTGTTTTTTGCGAGTCACTGCTCGGGCAGTTGTTCTTAAAGAACGAATGGCTTTAATGGTTTACTGCAAGTACTTCGATGATTATTCTTTCCCAGGTGGCGGATTAGAGATTGGTGAAACACTTTTAGAGTGCTTACATCGGGAGGCAAAAGAAGAAGGCGGTGTCGAAGTTAAGGTTATTAAAGAAATTGCGATTGTCAATGAATATCGTCATCATGAGCTAAAACAAAATTATCATAAGGAATCGCACTTTTATTTATGTGAGTGTATTAATGAAGAAGAAGCGATATTTGAAGATTATGAACTTCTTCATGGTTATGAAAAAGTCTGGATTGATATTGATGAGGCGATTGTTCATAATAAAAAATTGCTGATTAAAATAGAAGAAACACGAAAAGATATCTTGGCCCGAAATAACTTTGAAGTTAATGAAATTGTTTTAGATAGTTTTAAAGGACTTGCTAGTCCTTGTATGTTAAAAAGGGAAATTCAGGTGTTGGAATATTTAAAAAAGGAGCATTTAGATGAGAAAATTTGAAGTTTGTCGTGGTTTTGAAAGTATTGGCGTAATCTTGCCAGAAAGAAAAACCGAAAAAAGTGCTGGTTATGACATCAGAATTGTTGAAGATATTAGTATTGAACCAGGAGAGACGATTACTGCAAAGACAGGCATTAAGGCTTTAATGCAAGAAGATGAAGTTTTATTTTTATACTTGCGTTCAAGTATTGGTTTGAAATTTAATTTATTTATTCCTAATAGTGTTGGTGTAATTGACGCTGATTATTATGGTAACGCCGATAATGATGGTCACATTATGGTAACACTGCATAACTTTGGTAAGCAAGTAGTTACATTCCAAAAGCATGAAAGAGTTGCACAAGGTATTTTTACTAAATTTTTAAAAGTAAGTGATGAGAAACCAGTATTAGATAAACGTTTAGGCGGTTATGGAAGTACAGGCAAGTAAAGTAAATTAATTTAATATTTATTTCGGTGTTCTTAACAGAACATAACAGGGAAAGCGTTGCAAGTGCGCTACTGCCCCAGCAACCGTGATACAGACGAAATGCAAACAGCCACTGAAGTTAAATTTGGGAAGGCGCAAAGTAGGATGAAGTTAAGTCGGGAGACCTACCGAGTATAGATATATAATTATTCCTGGGGTAAGGATAATTGTTTTTTTCTTATGCCCAGAAAAAAATTCTGGAGGGAATCATGAAAAAAGTAGTATTATTAATTGCAGTTTTATTTATTAGTTTAGCAGGTTGTAACAGAAATCAGGAAGCAGAAAAGATTGATCGTTTAATTGATAACTTTTTGGCTGAAAAAGTTGGCAATTATTTGTCCCCTTTTTTATCAGCTGATCACATGCTTTTTAGTGCTTTAGCTTTATATCAGGAAAATGGTTTTGATTTTTCTTTTGAGAATCATATTTCGGTATCAGCTTATAAAGATGCGCTCAGGGCTTTAACAGTCGATGACTTTGCAGGGTGGAATATATATAACAATGCGTTTCGCTTTTTTACGATAGCGAGGGCTTTAGGCGCTGACACTGCTTTTTTTACTGACTTTATGTTAGCCTCAGACTTTGATAATTTACCAGAAAACTCTGTTCCTTTATTATTTATGGCTACTAAAGATCAGGATTTATTAGAGATTATTTATAGTTATCAACCAACAGATACTGATACAGCAGCTTTTCATCTTATGGCTCTAAGTTACGATAAAGAAAATGTTTTATATCAAACTAAAGTAGATGAACTAATGACTTTTATGATGGAAAATTTAGGCTATGGCGGTATTGAAAGTTGGGGAACTATTAATTCTTGTTCGACAGCGATGTTTGTTTTAGCTTTGATGGCTAATGGTATTAATCCTAGTTCTATTGAATATCAGGGAAGATCTTTAATTGATTTTTTACTTGATTATTATGTTGGTGATGGTTTTAGTTTCGAGATTGGCGGCGAAGTCGATTTAATGTTTTCTACGCCTCAGGTATTTACCGCTTTAATTGTTTACCGGATTTTTCATAAGTCTGGTGCAGTTTCTTTATTCTAATGAATAATAAGACGATAATTAAAATTATTTTAACTTGCCTAATAATCTTTGGTAGTTTCTTTTTAATTAGACATTTATTGCCAGAGTCAGAGAATGAAGAAAACGGAACAATCACTGTAAGAATAATTAATGAATACGATGTAATAATTAAAGAAAAACAAATCGATTTTACAGAAGAGGACAATCTTCCAGATTTACTTAAGGCAAATTTTAACAATGTTCGTTTTATGTCGTTTGGTTTTGGACTGGCTTTAGTAGAAATCGAAGAATTGGTTTCGGATTTTACTGGTAATTCATTTATTCGGATTTTAATTAATAACGATCCTGCTCAAAGCAATGTTGGCATTAGTGCCATTAGTTTAAGAGATCAGATGATAATAGCCTTTATCTTAGAAAAATCATGAGAAATAATGCTTTGCGGGAATTAACATTAATGGCTTTTTTTGCAGGACTAATGTTAGCACTTAAATATTTATTAATCTTTTTACCGAATGTCCAAGTTATCTCGCTTTTGATCATTTTGGCTTTTAAAGTTTTTGGTTTTAAAAAGACAGCGATGATTGTTTTAGTTTATGTTACAGTCGATTCACTGATTTTATCGATGAATCTCTATTATTTTGTTTTGTTGGTAGGTTGGTTATTATTACCCTTGCTTTTATTAGTAATAAAAAGCGATTCAGAGTTGGTTTTGGCTATTGTTGGGGCGGTTCACGCTGTTTTCTATTGCTTATTGTTTGCGGTTTTTAATGTTTTTTTGATTATGGAAATAGACTTTAGGACATACATTATTCTTGATATTCCATATATGCTTATATTAATGGTTTCGGCTTTTGTTTCTGTCTATTGGTTATATCGACCGCTTAAAAAAGCTTTTGATTCAATTATTAATGAAAATATAGTAGAGGATAAATAGTTATTTTTCTTGCTATTTCATTTTCATTTTGATATAATATATAAGCACAAAAATATACACTGTTATTTTAGTTTGTGGCCGAGTGCTTTGATAAGTGGTCGCAAATGCCTGAAAATAATGGGAAGAAAAAACAAAACAGAGGAGAATTTAAATGTCAGTAGTATCAATGAAACAATTATTAGAAGCTGGTGTTCATTTCGGACATGCCACAAGAAGATGGAATCCGAAGATGGCAAAGTACATCTACACCGCAAGAAACGGGATTTACATTATTGACCTGCAAAAAACAGCTAACGAAATCGAGAATGCTTATAAAGAGTTATTTAAGATTGTTGCGGATGGTGGGAAAGTTTTATTTATCGGAACTAAAAAGCAAGCGATGGAAGCAGTTAAGGAAGAAGCTGAACGTTGTGGTCATTTTTATGTTGATCAACGTTGGTTAGGTGGAACTTTAACAAACTTCAAAACAATCAGAAAAAGAATCCGTCGTCTTCAGGATTTATATAAAATGGAAAAAGAGGGTCACTTTGCAGTATTACCTAAAAAAGAAGTTGCACTTTTAACGGCTGAAAGAGATCGTCTGGAGAAGTTTCTTGGTGGAATCAAAAACATGAAAAAATTGCCAGATGCAATTTATATTGTTGATCCGCGTAAAGAAAGAAATGCAATTTTAGAAGCACGTAAATTAAATATCCCTGTTTTTGGGATTGTTGATACAAACTGTGATCCGGACGATGTTGATTTTCCAATCCCAGCTAATGATGATGCGATTCGTTCAGTAAAAGTTGTTACTTTTTGCTTAACTAATGCTATTATTGAAGCACAAGGTGGCGAAGTTGTCAGGTTTGATGATGAAGTGCCTGTAACTATGGAAGATGCTCCTGCTGAAGGAACAGCTGAATTTGAACCGAAAAAGCCGAGAAAGGCTGCTGTTGTTGAGCCTGCACCGGTAACGGAGGAAAAATAAGATGAAAATTGATGCACAATTAGTAAAAAAATTACGTGACCGTTGTGGAGCTGGTATCCTTGACTGTAAAAAAGCTTTAGAAGCTAACAATGGTGATATCGATAAATCAATCGATTGGCTTAGAGAAAAAGGAATCGCCAAAGCCGCAACAAAAGCTGATAGAATCGCCGCTGAAGGTTTATGTAATGTTGTAACTGATGGAAACTTGGCAGTTATTTATGAATTAAATTCAGAAACAGACTTTGTTGCTAAAAATGAAAAATTCTTAACACTTATCGACAAAATCGGAAAAATTCTATTAACTAACAAAGCAAAGAATACAGAAGAAGCTTTAAAAATCGTTTCTGATAAAAAAAGCTTATCAGAGATTCTTTTAGAAGCTACTTCGGTAATTGGTGAAAAAATTACTTTGCGCCGTGTTACTTTAGTGGAAAAGAAAGCTGATCAAGTCTTTGGTGTCTACAAACATCAAGGCGGAAGAATTGCTGTATTAAGTGTTCTTACTAAAGATGAAGCTTTAGCAAAGGATATTTGTCTTCATGTTGCGGCGATTAATCCATTGTATCTTTCTTCTAAAAATATTACTCCTGAAGTTATTGCTAAGGAAAAAGATATTTTATTTAAGGAAGCGCAAAATGAAAACAAAACAGCAGCTAAACCAAAACCTGAAAATATTCTGGAAAAAGTAGTTGAAGGCAGACTTAATAAATATTTGCAGGAAATTTGCCTTTTAAATCAACCGTTTGTTAAAAATCCGGATTTAACTGTTGAGAACTACTTAAAGCAACATAACGCTGAAGTTATCTCTTTCATCAGACTTGAAGTTGGAGAAGGAATTGAAAAGGCTGAAGTTGATTTTGCAGCCGAAGTAATGCAACAAGTAAAAAAAGGGTAAAACTTACCCTTTTTTCTTTTGTTTTTGCATTTTTCTGTCGAACTATTTCCTTGAAAAAGTTTGACATTTATTTAGATTTATGTTAAAATAAAACGATATTTTGAAATTTAATAATTCATTAATATAAGGAGTCCAAAATGGCTAAATACAATCGAGTTTTACTTAAAATGAGCGGAGAAGCATTGAAAGGCGAAAGCGATTATGGTATCGATCCAATAACCGTTAAAAACCTGGCCGATGAAATCAAAGAAATACATGACCTTGGAGTTCAGTTAGCACTTGTCGTTGGTGGTGGAAATATTTGGCGCGGAAAAACCGCTAGTGATTTAGGAATGGGACGCGCACAGGCCGATTATATGGGTATGCTTGCGACAATCATGAATGGCTTAGCCGTTCAGGATGCCTTAGAAAGTATTGGAGTTTCGACTCGGGTTATGTCAGCTATTCATTGTAATGAAGTTGCGGAACCTTATATTTTAAGAAAAGCAGTAAGTCATTTGAATAAAGGAATTGTGACAATCTTTGTTGGTGGTACTGGTTCGCCATTTTTTACTACCGATACAGCCGCAGCTTTAAGAGCAGCAGAAATAAAGGCTGATGCAATTTTAATGGCTAAAAACGGCGTTGAAGGTGTTTATAATAAAGACCCAAGAAAATTCAAGGATGCAGTATTATTTAAAAAATTACGGCATAGTGAAGTTTTAGAAAAAGAATTAATGGTTATGGATATGACAGCCGCAACCTTATGTAAAGATAACAATATTAATATTGTAGTCTTTAATATGAACAAAGCAGGTAACATTAAACGTGCCGTTTTAAAAGAAGCAATCGGAACGTTTATCAATTAGGGGGATTTTTATGCAAGATACTATTTTATTAAATTTAGAAGAGAGTATGGAAAAATCAATACTAGCTCTTAGAAGAGAATTTCAAACTATTAGAACTGGTAGAGCGAATCCACAAATTTTAGATTCGATGACTATTGATTATTATGGCACTCAAACACCAATTAAGCAGTTAGCAGGTATTACCGCTCCAGAAGCTAGTCAACTTTTGATTAAGCCTTTCGATAAATCAACTTTAAAAGCTATTGAACAAGCAATTAATGATGCTAATCTTGGTCTGTCACCACAAAGCGATGGTCTGCAAATTCGTTTAATTTTCCCGCGCTTAACAGAAGAAAGAAGAAAAGAGCTAGTTAAAGTTATCGCTAAAATGGCTGAAAACGGAAAAGTTTCTGTACGTAATGAACGTCGTAATGGTGTTGATGCAATTAAAAAATTAAGTTTGCCAGAAGATGAGGAAAGAGTATATCTTGATGAAATTCAAAAGCTTACCGATAAATTTGTTGCTAAGGCTGATGAGGAATTAAAAATTAAAGAAAAAGAATTAATGACAATTTAAAAACCGGAGGGCCAGCAATGTTTTTTGTTTCAAGAAAGCAAATAATGAAACAAAAGCTTCCGGAACATATAGCTTTCATTCTTGATGGAAATGGTCGTTGGGCAAAAAAACGCGGCTTACCAAGGAATATGGGACATTACCGAGGGGCTTGGAATCTTGTTAATATTGCTAAAGAGTGTCAGGAACTTGGAGTCAAGTACCTGACCGTTTATGCTTTTAGCACGGAAAACTGGAAAAGACCAGAAGCAGAAGTAAATTATTTAATGGAAACGCCAGTCAAAGAAATTAACAAATATTTAGATAAAATAATCGATTCAGGTGTTAAAATCAAATTTATTGGTTTAAGAAACCGGGTTCCTAAAGAAACTTTGGAATTAATGATAAAATTAGAAAAATTGACAGATAATAATAAAGGTCTTAATCTTTTAGTCGCTTTTGACTATGGATCAAGAGCAGAAATCATTGAGGCTGTAAAAAAGATTACTCATCAAGCTTTAAGATATGAAATCAAAGAAACAGAAATAACGGAAGAATTACTTAACAAAAATCTTTTTACTAGTAATGTGCCTGATCCTGATTTATTAATCAGAACGGCAGGCGAAGTAAGGCTTTCTAATTTTTTATTGTGGCAATTATCTTATAGTGAATTTTATTTTTCAAAAAAATGTTTTCCGGCTTTCAGTAAGCGACAATTGTTAAAAGCAATCAACGATTTTCAAAAACGTAAAAGAAATTACGGAGGACTAAAGGAGGCAAAAAAATGAAAACTAGATTTTTAACAGGCATTATTCTGGCACTTATTTTAGTTCCAATTCTTGTTTTCAATCAGTTATTTCCCTTATTTGAAGTCCTTGGTGTAATATTTGTCATTCTAGCGGCGATTGAAATGTTAAATATGTTTTCCAAGAAAAAACCAATTGGCTTGCTAGTTAGGGTTGCGACAATTTTTTTTACACTAATGATTTATTATTCGGCAATCTCGATTGCGGATTCAGAACGAAATTTAATGTTTGATATGATTTTCAGGGCTTCCAACCGAGCATTTGCGGCAGTTATTATGGGATGTTTATTGACCTTGTTTACGCTAATGGTCTTTAAGCAGGATTTTGAAGGATCTGATGTTGGACACTCGCTTACGACAATGAATTATGTTGGCTTAGGTATAGCTTCTTTAATGGTTCTACGTTTAGAAGGTTTAGAGTTTATTATTTTTGCATTATTAATCCCGATAGCAACTGATGTTTTTGCTTATCTGTTTGGTGTAAAATTCGGCCGTCATAAAATGGCTCCTAATATCAGTCCTAAGAAAAGCTGGGAAGGCGCAATTGCTGGAACCTTTTTTGCGATTGTTTTAGGGACAATATTTGCTTATTTTTATGGGTCTATTTTTGAAGATGGCTTTCGAACTATTTTTGGAAATCCAGAAAAGTTTGGCGAGTTTGGTGAGTTAGCTAGAATATTACAATTAGTAATAATAGTTTTTGTAACTTTTGCGGCTTCAGTAATTGGCCAAATTGGCGACTTAGTTGCGTCAAAATTAAAGAGAACTTACGATATTAAGGATTTTGGGACGATTTTTCCTGGTCATGGTGGTGTCTTAGATCGCTTTGATTCAGTTATTTTTGTTTCATTGTTTTTAGTTATCGTCTTTACCTTTATTAGATACATGTTAATTATATGATTAAAAAAATTATTCTTCTTGGAGCGACTGGTTCAATTGGTAGTCAAACTTTAGATGTCTTAAGAATAAATAAAGCTTTATTTTCATTGGCGGGTGTTTCTTTAGGCAGTAGCTTAGAAAAAAGCATAGCTATTATAACCGAGTTCAAACCAACGGCTGTAGTAGTAAGAAAAAACGAGCATCTGGAAATTATTAGAAACAAATTTCCGGAGCTTATTTGTTTAGACTGTCTGGAAGAACTTGCTAGTTTTGATTTTAAAGGGGCACAAATGCTTGTTAATGCCTTATCAGGATTTACTGGTATGTTACCGACAGTTGCGGCAATCAAAGCCAAAAAAGATATATTGCTAGCCAATAAAGAAACATTAGTTGTTGCTGGTGAATTAATAATGCCTTTAGTAAAAAAGCACAATGTCCGGTTAATTCCCATTGATAGCGAACATTCTGCGATTTTTCAATGTTTAGTCGGTGAAGATTCGACTAATGTTAAGAAAATGCTAATTACTGCTAGTGGTGGTTCTTTACGCGACAAAAAAAGAGAAGATTTAAAGGCTGTTACTGTTTCACAAGTTTTAGCGCATCCAAATTGGAGTATGGGACAAAAGATTACAGTGGATAGCGCGACAATGATGAATAAAGGTTTGGAAGTTATTGAAGCTCATCATCTTTTTCAAATTCCTTATCAAAAGATAGAAACTGTACTTCATTATCAAAGTATCATTCATTCGATGGTTGTTTTTAATGATAATTCAATAAAAGCACAATTAGGCACAAGCGATATGCGCATGCCAATCAGTTATGCTCTAGGTTATCCTAAAAGATTAGATTTTGTAGATTCGGAACTTGATCTTTGTCAGATTGGTAATTTAACTTTTAAAGCGATGGATTTTGAACGCTTTCCTTTACTAAAATTAAGTTATGAGGCGGGAATTAAAGGTGGGAATCTTCCCTGTATTTTAAATGCGGCAAATGAAGCGGCAGTAGCGCTTTTTCTAGCAGGAAAAATTCCATTTTTAAAGATAGAGGAAATCGTTTCAAAAGCTATTCTTGAAGCTGAATTTCAAACGAAGCTGGATTTTAATTATCTTTTTAATTTGCATAATAAATACTATCAGGAGATAATTAATAAGTACGGGGAGGTATAATTGTGCTAACTATTATTAGCATTTTTGCGTTTTTATTTATTTTAGGTTTAATTATTATGTTCCACGAAGTCGGTCATTTTCTTTTTGCTAAAAGAGCTGGTATTTTATGTCATGAGTTTGCGCTTGGCATGGGGCCGGTTGTCTACAAAAAACGAAAAGGTGAAACAACCTATTCAATAAGAGCTGTTCCTTTTGGTGGTTTTGTGGCGATGGCAGGTGAAGGCCTAGGTGAATATATTAGGGTTGGGCAGGAAATCGGCCTTAATTTAAAGGACGGATTAATTGAGGAAATTATTTTATCTTATGGCAAAAAAGCGCAAATAAGCGGAACAGTTCATGACTTTGATCTTTATGGTCAAAAAGATGGCAAGTTATTTATTACCTTAAAAACAGATAATGGTCTTATTACTTATGAGTGTTTAGAAAATGCCCGTTTTATTTTTAGTCAAAAAGATCCGATTCAGATTTCACCTTATAGGCGTTGTTTTGAATCTAAATCAAAGACTAATCGCTTTTTAGCAATTGTTATGGGGCCTGTCATGAACTTTATTTTGGCCTTTTTATTATTTACAATTTATACTCTTTTTGTCGGGGTACCAAATTTAGATTCAACAAGAATTTCCAGAGTTTCGGATTTAAGTGGAAACGATAATATTATCTTTAGAAATGACGAGATTAAAAGCGTTGAAGGAATAGAGGTTAATAGCTGGCAAGATTTTACTGATATTATGCGAACTGTTACGACACAACAACATATTGATATGCAAGTAAATCGAAATGGTGAAGTAGTGGATGTTATCTTGAATAATATAATATTTATTAATTCTGTTGGTATCGGAAGTTCTTATCAAAATAGCAACCAAGCCAAGCTTGGCCATGCTTTTGGCAGAGCCCAACAAGCAGGAATCAGAGCTGGTATGATTGTGTCGGCTATTGAATATCAAAATAATGGTAATTTAATAACGGTGCCAATTGATAACTTTACAAGTTTGGCTCTTGAGTTTCAAAAATTTGATATTATGTTAGTTACTTTTATTATGGAAGATGGTCAAAGATTTACGGTTGAAACTTTTGGCAATCAAGTTTTAAATAATCAGGATATCCGAAAAATTGATTCTAGAATTGGGGTTTCACCTTCTTATCAATTTTCTTTAACCGCGACTTTAACCGCTGGTTTTCGGGGAATCTTTGATACAGCAAGGCAAATTTTCAGAACGCTTGGTTTAGTGTTTGGCCGTAATCAACAAGTTACAGTTGGTGATTTATCTGGTCCAGTTGGCATTTTTGTAATGATAAGAAGCAGTGTCAGTCAAGGTTTTTGGCATACGTTACGTTTTACTGCTTTTATGAGTGTTAACGTTGGGATAATTAATTTATTGCCAATTCCGGCTTTAGATGGTGGTCGTTTAGTTTTTCTTGGTGTTGAAGCCGCAACTGGTAAAAAACCAAACAAGAACTTTGAGAATTTATTACACATGATAGTATTTTTCGTTTTAATTGGCTTTATGATTTTCGTAACTTTCAGAGATATCGGCCGTTTTTTCTAATTTAATATAAATTCATAAATGAAATGCTGATACATATCATTTGTTGTAGCGGAGGCGACAAGAGATGATGACAATTATCAGCATTTTAGCTTTTTTACTTATATTTGGTCTGATTATTATGGTTCATGAAATCGGCCATTTTCTGTTTATTAAAAGAGCAGGAATTTTATGTCACGAGTTTTCGCTTGGTATGGGACCAATTATTTATAAAAAAAGAAAAGGGGAAACCCTTTATACTGTAAGAGTTGTGCCGTTTGGCGGTTTTGCGGCGGTTGCTTCTGGAATTGATAAGACGCTTAAAGTTGGTCAGGAGGTCGGACTTGTTTTAAGTGACGGATTGGTAACGGAGATTTTAATTGAACCATTGGAGTCAGTGCAAGTTTGCGGGATTATTGAAGATTTTGATTTGCATGGCGAAAATAGTAGACAATTATCTATTACTTTAAGGCTTGGCAATATAACAAAAACTTATTTAGTTAATTCAAAGGCAAGTTATATTTTCCACAAGAAAGAAACTTATCAGATAGCTCCATTTAATCGAAGTTTTGAAGCAAAGTCTAAAAGAGCCCGTTTTCTGGCTATTGTTATGGGTCCAGTTATGAATTTTGCGCTAGCTTTTGTTTTATTTATGATTTACACCTTATTTATTGGCGTTCCAAACTTAGACTCGACACGAATTGCTCGGGTTTCTGAACAAAATGGCAATCATTTACTTGTTTTTTCAGGCGATGAGGTAAGAGCGGTTCATAATGGGACTAATTGGCTTGAAATTGATTCATGGTTAAGTTTGAATGAAATAGTTGCGAGTTTAAACTTTCAACAAACAATTACAATTCGCCTTCAACGTGACGGTTCTATACGGACTATTGCTTTAAATAATACAATCTTTATTAATTCTATTGGTCTAAGAAGCGCCTATACAAATACAAGAGAGGCCGAGTTAGGTGATGTAGTTGGCCGGGCCGAATCTGTTGGCATTGAAAAAGGAATGATTGTTAGAGCGATTAGATTTCTGGAAAATGATCAACTTAAAACTGTTGCGATTGATAATTTTGCGACATTAGCTAAATATTTTTCAGATTTTGATGTTATGCAAGTTACTTTAATTATGGATGATGGTCAGGAATTTACAGTGGAAACTTTTGGTGATGAGGTTCTTAATAATCAGTCAATTAGGAAGATTGATTCAAATCTAGGTCTTTCACCTGTTTATCGTTTTTGTTTCGCATCGACGGTAACTGCTGGTTTCAGAGGCATCTTTGATTCGACTAGACAAATGCTTCGGACTTTGCGTTTAGTTTTTGGTTCAAATGAGCAAGTAAGTGTTGGCGATTTATCAGGACCAGTTGGTATTTATGTTATGACTAGGGTTCATGTTAATCAAGGTTTTTGGCAGACCGTTCGTTTTACAGCCTTTTTAAGCCTTAATGTAGGATTCCTTAATTTATTGCCGATTCCGGCCTTTGATGGTGGTCGTTTATTATTTTTAGGGATTGAGGCGACGACAGGAAAAAAGGTAAAAGGTAAACTTGAGGACAGGATTCATAGCATTGTGTTTTATTTACTTATGGCTTTTATGGTTTTTATTACTTTTAGGGATATTTTACGATTTTTTTAGTTATTGAAAGTCTTTTTGGCGGTTTTTGAGGAAGAAAAAGCCAAAAAACGAACAAAAAAATAAAAAAAGTAAAAAAAAAGTTGACAAGTTAAAACGAAAGTGATAAAATAGTTGAGCGCTAAAAAACAAAGCAAGCGCAAAAGGTCTTTGAAAACTG
>Ga0123352_10001782_pt1 | contig 29181 bp, 12 predicted proteins | sample TergutLab28metaG_FD_89700 | JGI IMG/M metagenome (GOLD analysis project Ga0123352, IMG submission 89700) | Labiotermes labralis P1 segment gut microbial communities from Petit-Saut dam, French Guiana - Lab288 P1 | ecosystem: Host-associated > Arthropoda: Insects > Digestive system > Gut ... | reverse complement strand
TTGTTCCGTGCATCATTGTAATTGTTTAAAAAATAACCAACACGATGTCACTTGTGGACTATCCTTTATTTTCGTGGGTAGTCGTCATTCACTCTCTACATGTTTCGAGCTTTCGGGAAGCTCGAAACATGTAGAGAGTGAATGACGACTACCCACGAAAATAAAGGATAGTCCACAAGTGACATCGTGTTGGTTATTTTTTAAACAAAAAGCAGGATACTACTTCAACCGGTCACTACCACTTGTCACGGCCGCTTTCATCATAGTCTTCTCAACAGAGAACCATCCCGTCATTTATGGTACAGCGTTAACTCACGCAGCTCCCAAAGATTTAAAAAACCAACGAAAGTAAGTGACAAAAAGTAAAAACAAGTTGGAGAAACTTCCCAATGAAAAGATCCATAATTGCGATCTTCACCAGTTATTATTAGCATTTTCAAATAAAAAGAGGATGGAGCATGCGTCACGCAAGGGAAAGACGATAAATGTTTTCAAAATTTCAATTGGATACTCTGAAAGGAACAGATAATTTCCGAGATCTAAGCGTAGAAAAGTCTGGATGCATCTGGATCAGAGATTACTGGCGGAATGTTGTGGACAAAGTACTGAAACTTTGGGATAGATAAAAGGCGGGAAATGTCTAACCAAACGAACGATTACTGGGGTTTCAAAGGGTGCATGGTGTTCGTGCTAGGTTTGTGACAACAATCGGTTATGAAATATGAGCTCTCCTTCCCAAGACTCTCATCATAACGAACAACTGAAAAGAAAGGCACGTAAACTAAGAAACGTGTCACTATGCGCAATCAATTTCATTCAAGGTACCGGGCCTCGGGTACCTACACACAGACAGACAATCACACATACAGTGGTTAGTGGGCTGGGTAGGCTACAGTCATTATGGGTGTTGCAGTGTAAGAACCCCTCACCCCTTAACGGCAGCTGTTCCCAGCCACTAGGCAGGGATCTATGCTAGTCTGGGGTCATGACGTTGCTGCAGACGTACGGCCACTTCAGACAAAAAGCAAGATGATTCCAGCCCACACACTCACTGTTTCTTCTTATCCATTTTAACGTTAAAACAAAGAATAAAAATTTCAATGTTAGTGTTTCTAAAATCAGAGGTGTAAATCCGGATCATTCCTTGACCGACGATGATTCACAAATCCTTGACCGACGATGATTCACAAACCTGGATGCGGTCGGTTTAATGTGGCTTTATCGTGACACTCACGAACACATCGATCCCACGGAACGCACTGCATGCCACTGTTCTATAATTGTGCTGCTGTGTGCAAGTCCACAGTGGCTAAAATACCTGCCTCAAACTGGAATTCTAGTGGGCTTCGCTGCTTACAAATAGCAAATGCTACTTTAACATTTCTACACACAAGCAGCGAACATTGCAGGGTTTCAGTTTAACAAGGTACGGAATTACCCAACAGCCGCGTCTCACAACCTGCATGATTCTAATCATTATCACTTCCCCTTCCGTATATTTTTAACAACCTTACTCAATTACGACATATCCCAAACTCCATGATATTAGGTGCAGTCATTTCTTTGTCGAATTGGAGGTTCATATATTTTAACAGCAACAACTTCATTTAATAACTGTGGTTTTTGCATTATTCCTGCAACATTTTGTCGTACACTTACATCAAGAATATGGACAATTACGCTGAGTGGACAGTAAGCGAACTGCCTCTTGTCTTAAAAACTAGCTACAATAATCACGAACTGTCCTGTCACTCAACCACTTTACAGGAATTTATTAAAAACCGCTACAAAAATACAAATTAGGAACAGCTAGCAAAGGAAAATACAACGGAAAATACCACTTGCGAAACCAAGACACAAATGGAAGGGTAAGTATTTAAACTTACGTAATAAAACCAATAAATGTACACTATAAATCATGTTTCATCACACATTATTAATTACCAGCATGTTTCGATCGCTTTTGTGATCATCATCAGGGTAGGAAACACAACCAACAAAAGTACACGTATAAATTTTATACGTGTGAATTTGTTGGTTTTATTATGTAAGTTTAAATATTCCTTTAATGCACGGATATGGAACATATTAAGGATGGATAAGTGTTTCGGAGTTAAACATATATTGTGTACGTCAACGCTACCGGTATGCTACCGGGCCAGCTAGAACGAAGGCTAAGATTAAAAAGAGATGGAGGGATGGGAATTAGATTCAGTCGGCTTTCGTTTCCATAAAAAGCAGGAACATTGCTTGACAAGATGAATAATGACTTTTGAAGAACGTCCCTACATGGTGTAGTCAGCTACTCTATTACGAACAGCAAGGAAACTAAATGGTCTAGTCAAGACTGTGAAAGTGACCACCACAGCCACCATTACAGACTTCCTGGAAATGAACCCCACTCGACACAGCTCAAGGTATCGCAAGATTGGCAGCTGCACACGTATTACCTTTTACAACCTACTGGTTACGTGATGCACCACCAGTTTAACATTCAACAACTTGTACGCTCTGCCCACACTGTATTTATGTGTTTTATATTTATCTGAGGAAAAAAAAACAGCGACTTGTGCCACTTACACCATAAAATGACTGGTTTTTATAACCGAGATGAAGTGTTTACTGCGCGGTACGAACTGGGTCTTTAAATAAAACGGTCTGCGCTTCGTCTTTACAGTGTTAAGCATCCAGACTACGGTATTCTGGGACATTAGGACGTGTAGTTTGGTAGATGGTTTCCAACGTTTGGTATGAACGGTCACTTTTACTCCTCTACCTTGAAGAAGAAGAAGAAGGTAGAAAGTTCCTTTGAAACATCACTGCCATCTCCTAAACTACACCGCGTCACGTCCCACAAGACCCATAATGTTGCTAACACCGTGAGAACCTGAAATATCACAAATATTGAACACGCTGAATAAAGACTTCTGATAAAGCTTAGAAACTTTCTACAGCGACGCTTTTGCACAATAGGCTGCAAAAAAATGGTGAGGGATATGAAATCACAACAAAGCATGTTTTTATCTTTCCTGTAGTTATTCATCCACATGCATGGCTGCATTACACATCCACAATATAAAGACTTTCAAGAACACTCCCCCAAAAGTTAGATGATATAATAGAACCAGAGACAGGGGAAGATCTCAGCGTTCCCACGCCTTGATGCTGTAGCACACACCGCTGTCATTATACTGCACTGAACTCTACCTTCACAATTTGATGTCTAAAATAGGCACGAGAACCTACACATATTTTTTGGTTTACTAATACGAGGGTTATCCAGAAAATAAGTTCCGTTTGCGAATATTGCCTCTGCAGCGCTGCAGTCACGATGGTGCGCATGAGTGCCGAGTTTGTTGATTCTGTGGCAAGGCACGGACATTCGAACAGTGTTTACGCGTCGTGCTGTGTGTTTATAATGTTTAAGAAAATAGAGAATCCCGCCGCATGTGAAATGCGGTCTCTAATCCGTTTCTTGAATTCAAAGAGCATGATACCGGCTGAAATTCATCGTCAACTTTGTGACGTGTATGGAGAACATGCCATGAGTAGTTCAATAGTACGGAGATAGGTGCGACTGTTTAATGAAGGACACGAAAATGTGCATGATGACCCGCGGAGCGGCCGACCGTCTGTGGTGAATGAAGATTTGGTGCGTGCAGTTGAAGAGAATATTAGGGAGAACAGATGTTTCACCATTACACCACATTCCCTGCATTTTCCTCAAATTTCACGGTCACTTCTTCACAAGATTATGTCTGAGGTCAAAGAAGCCGTTACCACTTGCTATGCATCGCAGGCGGCATCATGCTATGACGAAGGGATACAAAAACTGGTGCAACGCTATGACAAGTGCCTCAACAATGGTGGAAACTATGTCGAAAAGTAGTGTACGGTATGTACATCAAATGGCAATATACATGGTTTGTAATATATTGCTGTTTTTTTTGTTTCTTAATAGCCTATCGGAACTTACTTTCTGGATAACCCTCGTACATGGTGGTCTTCTGCAAAAAGAGGCCCATGTCATAAATGTTTACATTTTTAAATAACCGCGCTGTTCATATTGTGCTTCACCGAATCACAAACTTAGCCCGAGGGTCTGTATTATCCGTTACTATCGCTTCGGGGAGTGAATAATGCCGACTAAAGACTATGTAGGACGTATTTTAACACGAGAAAACCAAGAACACAGGTGCCAGGTGGGAAATGGGAATAATTAAAAAACTGATGAATATGCTTACGGACGAATATTTGTCATTTGATCTGTGCAGCCTCCCCTAACACCAGAGCATAATATACGTGCTTTTGCAAATTCGACTGTGGTCAAGGTGTCACTGTAATAGTAGAACTACCGTGGAGGGCATGCTGTTAGATAATTCCAGTACAGCCACTGTAATCAGCACGGCAGAAGTGGTGCTGCCATGCTGTCGGGCTTGGCTGAAAGCTTTGAGTTCGATTTTAATTGTTCAATCTGTGAACAGCTGCAACAAAGTTAACTGTATAGTTAAGTTCTGTATTAGTCCGTTAATCAATAAATCATTTACACTCATGCAATACTAAAGTGTTTGAAAAATACTTTTGTTCAATACGTGTATTTGTTTAAGAAATTGAGAAATAAACAGCTGATGGCAAAAGGTAAAGACCTGTTCCTTTGACAAGCCCCAGGCCCTCTCCTGCTCTATCAGATATCTGGGAAAGTTCGTCTCCTGGACTATCTGTCACTTGGGACGACAACATAATTTTTAAATGTATGTAAAATTACGCCTTTGATAGGTTTACGTCTTCAAACAAATGGACCTCAAAATGACGTTTCTCCTGGGTCCTGTCTGATTGCCAGGGGCCCCAATACTGCCAAAAATAGAATTAAATGGATATAATTTGGGGATGCGGTGTGTTAATTTTTCTTCAAATGGTTAACTTTAATTAGTCTTTTACAAGCGTCGAATTTGTAATTTATACACGACAGCAAAATAACGACTACTTTCCGTCAATTACAGCTCTCAAACCGGTGCCACTTAGTCCAGCCAATTACAGACCTGTTATACAAAGTCTTACTGTTTATCGTTTTATTCTCACGAGAGGGGGGGGGGGGAGGGTGTTAAAAGTTTGCGGACCTCAGTGGTACCGGGTGGGATGGAGTTCTCAAGGGTAGCCCGTGAGCAATCTATGGATCTATGGAGAACGATGTAAAAGGTTAGGCCGTAAGTGGAAATATATCGGCTTTGTTCGCGGCCAAATACGAGTCTGAACAGGAAGGAAACATCGAGTTCTTTTGCAGACAAGAGATATCGGTAGCCGAAACTCTTGTGAGCCTCACTGCGGTTTACGAATACGAAGCTCCAAATAATCCGCTGTACACCCATTTACAAACGACCAAGAGTTACATACTAGCATATGACAAGCGCAGACGCGGGCCAACAACGTCAAAAAACGATGAAAATGTGACCGAAGTTCGCACAACACTAACACCAGATCGGCGCGTAACGACTGAACAGATAGCAAATGAAACTGCCATCTCATCCAGGTGGATTCTGAGCATTCTGAAAGATGTTACTGCGGCGTCTGTTTAATCTTTTCTAACGCGCCTAAAAATGATTGGACGCATCAGACTGGATTCGCAAAGTGCAGGCCTACTGATTGGTGGAAGACGAGGAGGTTAAACATGCAACTTGTTCTTCACGTAACATGCCAGGTTAGGCAATCAAGTGGAGAGCAAATGATTTAATCCACTGCTGAGAAGGTCTAGGAATTTAATTTTTGTACTGTTGTTGTTAAGTGCGTTGAACCGACTGTTAAAGACTGTTTACAAATAATGATAAAGTGTAAAAGTTACTGCCCTGATTGAGATCATGTCATTAAGGCATTTCAGGGGGATGGATGTAAGCTCAAACGTATTCTTTAGGGCAGCTTCTTGTGAGTTTTTGGACATTCGCATCGGTGTAGCTTAAGTCTCAAGTTCTGCTAGGATATAGCACCGTACCTCTGAGTGACTGGCGCCCAACGTCTCGAGACAAGTACAGGTTTTATCTTCACAGGTCGAAATTGTCCAATCATGCTTGGCATGATCTCCTCAAGGTGAAATTACCCACGGTAACGCTGATAAAGGATGGTGGTAAGTGCACAAAATATTCTGGAAATTAACGCTGCTGACAGGAATCCAACCGCAACCATTCAGTCCACAGCCATAACACTTAAGTAACTGAGTTAGTAGTGGCCTGTACAACACTGGTGACAACAGAAACCTACAGTAATGAAACACACCGTGGGGGAGGGGGGGCAATTACATACAACGGTGCATACTGTAAATATATAGTAGACTGAACCACAGTCAATGCAACAGTCAGCTTCAGCTACTAACATTCTGTGTCACACAACATAATATTCTGAATGACCTGGTTTACAGGAAACTGCAATGACATTCAGGTTCCATAGATACAATTTAATTTTTGCAAGCACTTAAGAAAATTAAATGGGCATAGTCCTACAGCATGTTTCACACAGTACTTACAGCCTTGCCACCTATCCCCATTAATTTTCCCACAGTGAGTCAGCAAAAGTATTTCTTTAACCTAATGATATTCTATACATGAAAATATCCAATAGTATTGCACATACCTAACTTGAACATCCATGGCTGACAAAGGAAATTATCTGCTTATTTAGCACAAAGGATTAACAACATTAATTACAACAAAGTTACAAGCAACTGAACCTGAAAATTACATTCTGTGTACCGGTTCTGTGACCATCCAATTTAGGTAGTTCATGATGGAACAAAAACATCAAATAAAACCCAAATTCATGCATATGAAGTTTTACACATTAACACTTCTTTCCCCTCTTTGCTTCAAGGCACACCAGTTCTGCATTGAAAATGAAAGTCAGTCCCAGTAGCCTGCTGCACCACCCCCTCCCCCCCCCCCAAAATAAAGGATGACCTTGAACAATAACTTCTTTAATGAGCAGCTTACATGCCTGGGCTATTAAAAAAACACAGACAGCGATTTTCAGGATGCATTACTATTCACATTATAAATGTAAAACACACACAAGCACACACACTACTTACAGCCACATTCAATAACGCGATGCAACTCCACAGTAAGAGTTCCAACAAACCAGCAGTCTTTTTCTATCACTGAATCAGAATCATTACATATGTGTGATACATCTGTTTATTCCTATGTCTATGCACTGCATTCGTAGCATTAATAATTCTCAAAGATTTAACTGCTCTTAATTCCTAATTCCACAAAATTCATTGATGTAATAGTTAAATGGATAATAAGCAATTGAATCTGAAGTCCAAAACAGATTTGTAACTATATATCAACAAGGCATGACACCAACACCCACAGCTTAATTTAGTCTGAAGCTGAGGAAGGGTGTGATGATGACTTAACCTTGACCTCCTAATGGCAAGGCCAGCACAAGCATAAGTGCTACCCAGGTGATGCAGTATTCCACCAACTCCTCTGTTTAAACCAAGTTTCTCAAAAACTTCTAACCATTAGTAACATTAAATTTTCAGGCACTGTGAGAAAAGTCGTCACTGGTAACATAATTCTTTTAAAACTCTATCTACATTACCGCATAACATGTTCACATGAATGCCAATTAATAGCCATAACATCAACAAAAGTACAGAAAAATTAATTGGTATTAAACACTAAGGAAAGGGGTTGTAACATGTTCTGCTCCTAAAATCATTCCATCCTATGTAGTGGCTATTTTGCTGACCAAAACTATCATCCTGTCTGTTCCAACTGTCATCTAACATTCCATCCATTTAAACAGAATCTTCTGGCATGTCTAATAAGCTTCATCTGCTAATTAAGTCACATATTTTTGTACACATTTTAAAATAAACTCTATTTTTGCATAACTGTTATTCTCACAATTTTTTTCTTCGTATGGACAAAATGCGATTACACAGCATTAGTAACAAAACACCCACAGCCAGGGTCCAAGATGAAGCATAACTTCATGAACATGCCACACCTATATCTTAATTTCACCCCTTATGGCATTTTTTCATTGCTAACACGGACTGTGTAACTGAGTCACAGGCAATTGAATGGACCTACTGCTAGCCAACTGAATCACTTTTATGAAAAACAACCTTTTCAGTATAAAATATGTATACAACTTTCCAAAGAATAATTCCCTATTTTTTCATCTATTATCAGTTATCAGATTCAAACACATGCAATCACAGATGCAAGGACACATGCAGGCACAAACACACATTATGCATTCCAGGATCCAAAATTAGTAGAAGTAACAAATGTACGTAAAATATGTCATAAAGGTACAAAATACAAAGACAGATGTATTTCATATACGTTTGTTTGTTTATTAATACTTTCACACCAATTAAATCAGCTACATGATATAATGTAATACGTGCCATGTTCAGTTTACATTTCTAAAGACAGATGTATTTCATATACGTTTGTTTGTTTATTAATACTTTCACACCAATTAAATCAGCTACATGATATAATGTAATACGTGCCATGTTCAGTTTACATTTCTATCATAATAAACGATAAAAATAATTTTAATTATTTAAGGCAGATTTTTAACACTGTCCTTGTGTTCCCTCCTGTACTGCCTCCATTTCTGTTAACAATTCCTTCGGTATTAACAAGAATAATAAAAACCGTTATAATCTTTTTCTTTCTTTCATTCTCTTCACATGTGTAATGTGAATTTACATTAAAATCACTTTTAAGATCCTGAAATTTGACCCTCACAATTTGTCATACGAATTGGTACCCTTGAATATAAACATATCCGTGACTGTTCGGTTTATAGCAGAATGAAATATGTACGACTCATACCTCCTACAAATGATAAAAAATTGACCAACGTCCTAATATACAAAACGTTACGTCCAAATCCTCTATAACCACGTTCTCCAACAAAATATTCATGCGATTCTCAAACATTTTAACGTTCTATTATTAAGACGTCTGACAAAACGTATTTATCCGAAAGGGGGAGGGGTCGCAATATGTGTAGTGACTTCTACATGCAGTACATTTCCTTTACACACTTAAAGCGTATATCGAACGAAAGGAACTGAACACACAACTCCTTTTACGAATTTTGTAATTAAAATGCTATCCGTAACTACAGCAGGTGCATCTGAAAGAGTACAAGCAAGAACTTACTAAAACGAGAAAAGCATTTCCAACTCTACAGACCGGCGCGTAAACTTACCCATCTTCTCGCAAAGGCAGAGTTCCTTGTCAGCTAGAAGTTATAAAATTCACAAAACTGGGTCACCTGAAGTTCATATTAACTCAATAAATCGTACTATTATTCGTCACACGCACAAAACCACAAAAATTCCCACAAACGAGCGTTTACGAACCAACATTAACATCACCGACGTATAGGCGAGTTCAATGTCGGGGGAGGGGCGATTCTTGTCCCTGCTTACCACTGCTTCCTGGATCACAAAATGAAGTTTATTGTCACTCAAACTTCACAGGCGACAAAAACTGCTTCCAGTGCCTAAAAGAAGGAAATTTACACAGCAAATAAAGTGTCACCACCTGCCTTGTCTTCTTCTAGGTGAATGAGTTACGAAAATATATCTTACAGTAGCGCACTCATTCCAAAACAAAATGATACTACCCGTGATATCAAACGTGCCATCTGATGGTTAAACACACAAACATACCTAATAGCGACACCCCGTTTTCACTGGGATTTCACCTATGTTACTGGAACATCATCGTCCTGCCATCTAAAGGCTATCTCTAAACTACGTGGCCTTGACTGCAAATTTTGCTAAAACTATTAGAATGTTATTTGGAAAGTACCCAGCTACCAACCTGTGCTGTGTAACACCCTGGAAGGGTGAAGACCTCAGCAGAATATTGAACTCTCACATCTTCACCTATTCCTTACTAATTCTTTATCTGTTACTAAATTCTACTCTACATCACTTTACTGCTGAGAGCAACACAGCCAGTTTATGTAATATTTATTTTCACATTATCCATTTTGTAGACACTCTTTACCCACTCTTACAAATCCTGCAGGGAAATAATTTTTTTTTGTAATTATAATGCATATTGATTCACATTACCATAAATCATCTTTCCAGTAACTGCATGTATTATTTACTATTTGAAGTACACCATACACTACCCTCACAGTGGTGGTGGATGGTTCCTCTGAAACTGTAATTTTCAACTACACCACAAGGCATCACATCCCAGAAGACAGTATTCTTCATTGTCACCCCCCTGAGAACCTCAAATTCCATACAATCAGTATCTTTAACTCATTCTGAAATAATATATTTTATGTACCATAGAGAAAAATAAATGCATGCTAACATTTCACCAAGTTGCTCTGGCATGAGAAATTATTTTTCATTTTATTTTATTAAATAACATATCAGCAAGATTTCAGGTGTCATTTGCATATTTTGTATGACTTCCTCTTTCCAAACCCTTTCAAATATATTCTTTGCTATTCATTCTGCCAGTCTGATCTGCTAGGCTAACAGCTTCTTTTGAAAAATACACGTAAAAATAAAAGACAAAAGGTAAAGCACTGGGTATGTCCTAATGAGGCAGAACTACAATGTACCGCAAGCAGCACTGTAATCTGCAAGGCAGAAAATAATGTCAAAAGGTGTGGGAAATTACAGGACATGAAGGATACACAGGATAAAGATGGACAGAGATGGAGATCACAACCAACAGAAGTACACAGCAAGGTCATGTGTAAGACCATCCAATGGGTACTTCACTGCAAACCTGTTGGCCTTGCCCAGAACTGAACGATGACTCCCACTCAATCAGCTAGCCTGCAGCCTGGCACTATACCAGTATTTTGTTCCACCTAAACTTCTACTGCAATGCCACTACATGTGTTTTCTAAGTTGCTTAGGTGCTGATATGTTGGACAGGACTGCTAATGAATGAAGAATGCTCAAGATATATCCCGAAACAAAGGAAATCCACGACAAGGTTTGCAAACTGCTTATTCTAGGACACTAACAATATATTTATTTGTTTTATTTTCTCCAACAAATCCATTATGATACTTCATTTCTTATTCTATTAACAAATAAATTACTTTTTTTACTCTGTAATATTATAACATTCCACTACTTCTCCCATATCACTTGCAATATCAGTATGTTCAACATCCCTTTGCAGAAGTTTTCATTCAGTCATGATGTTGACTATACATAATTCATCAGAAACAGTACAATGTAGTGAATATCTAGGCACACAAAATATATCAATCCACTCACCAATTTATTTTCATCTAAATAAGGACATTAGACAAGACATGACCCAGTACGAAAGTTAACCATGTCTGCACTGCTCACAGGTGAATGAATTGCTAGCATCTGCAGAATGTCTAAATAAGGGAAACACAGCTGATGAAAAATGCAGAATACTGAAAGGGGGATACCATCATGGCAGGACCAAAATATATCCAAAGTTCACAATTAATATGTATTCAGGCAAATGCTTCAACAAACCGCCAGAATTATGGGGTACGCTGTAGCAGCTCCTCTACATTTAAATCAGTCACATGTCTTTCTTTCCACCTTGACCCAACTACATAATTACATACCATAATACCAAAACACTCACGCTAAGTTTCTTATACAGCTCTAGGTCTTCACAATGCCTTCATTACTTCCGTGGATATGAACAAAATATTACATTTAGAGTGGCAAATATATATATAAAAGTTAAGAATATTAATCAGCCATTTCATGCTGCATCTTTCTGTTGCTATGTTGAGCCACTTATGAGAAGTTAAAAAAAATGTGAAATATACCAGGTTGTTTGACTTCACATGTGCAGAGATTAGGAAACTAGTACTGTAAATCTTTGGTAGATCTAACACACCAAGGCAAATCCAGCAGAAACACCACGATGTTGGAAAAGCCAAATATGCATAGAACATAAACTCTTATACTGTTACAAATGGAACCTTTCTATTAGTTTTACAGAAATTAGTGTCTAAGACAATGTGAATGTAAAGGCAACAATATGAAATATATACATATTTTTTGTCATGGCTCAACAGCTGCAGTGGGCCAAGGCCTTGCTGAGGTTCCGCATACACCCTCAGACACACAACACTCAGTAGGACTCCTCTGGACGAGGGATTGGCCTCTCACAGAGACCTCTACCTGCCAACACACAATACTCACAATAGACAGACATCCATGCCCCCGGCGGTATTTGAACCCACAATTCCAGCAAGTGAGCATATTTATATACGAATGGATGAAAAATTGCATTGGTGGTCCAGTTCTGACAACTTTATTATTTTAACTGATTAGCATACTGCTACAATATGTCTCCATCAAAAATGAGAGGGTAACCCAAGTTCAATCACATTGACCAACTATATAAGCAGAAACCAAATCCAAGATATTGGTGAGAGGATTAATAGCAGTTTAATTAAAAACGTGTGGAGATTCATTCAGCCCCACGTCCAGATAAACATTTTTTACAAAACTTGCAAGAGGGCAGAGAGCATTGGATTAACCAATACTCCAAGACAAATTAAAACATTAACAAATAAAGAGAGAGAAACTATTCTGTGTGGAAGAAGGAACCATTCTGACCACACTATTACCTGACTTACATAACTTTCAAGTAATTTACATATGACATGCCGAGTTTTGTTCCTTAACAGACACATTACAGTTTCAGCCTTACAATAATGTAAATATTTGATGCCTGAGATCAAGTTTGACAAATATAATCCACTTTAAATATCTTGTCTGTTGTAAAATGGTGAAAGCATGCAACATCTTCCAGCAGTGCAAGTAACTGTCACAATGAATTACTACACAGCTTTGTGAGAGATCAAGAGCAGAAGACATATCAGATCTTAAGTTAAAATTTCAGTACAGGTGCTGTTTCATTACTACAGCTTCCAATACTCCTTAGGCACCCCACATTTCATCAACAGCTTTTAAAGAAAATTCCACATATGCAGGACGTCAATAAAAAGAATAGGGCCCCTTTCTGTTCCATGTATGTGATTCCTATCATTGGGACTGTATAATATTAATTGCTTTATTTCTGAAAGAAAAAAAAAGTATCACGCACCTGTGACTGATTCATAAGCCGACATATAAAACTCAGGTTCAATTCATCACCTGATTCATCTCAGTCTCATTAATAATAGCCAATATTTTATTCAACACAATAAACAATCAAGAAAACTATTTGAGTATAAAATTTGAATCCATACGTACAGTTCAGTTTCAAATTTCATGTACATCCATTACTATTGCAAACAGTGCTTAATGATGACAAAAATTTTGTCCTCAAATTAAAAAAAAGTAGCAAAGAAACTTTTATATTTCACTAACATCTTATGCCAATGAATCATGTCACATGATTCAAGTTCAAAAAATACATAACATTTGCTTCTGTATGTTTCAACATATTTAGGACTTCCATATTTTAAATTAATTTTGTTATCAATGCAGCAGTCAACTATTAGTTCATGAAAAATGTGCCAGGCTGATCGATTTCTTAATTAATCAAATAGTGGTATCTGGTCAAAAATTAACACCTGTACCAGTGGTTACAGTAATGTGTGATTCTTAAGTACTTTTCTTGAAACAAGAAAACTGATCTCTTCCTAAGTTTAAAAAAAACTTTAACATTTTCACAGAAATATACTTCAAAGATCAAATATCATTTAATCCACTATTCAGTGGGTCAAAGACAACCCCTAAATAACAAGGAAATTTCATATGGGTCCAAGTGTCAATCAGGACCTGTATGTATAGATGACTGTGTTTATAAAATGTATGTTTGGTAAATCTCATTGAAGAAAATAAACATAACACACAGCACCACCAACCATTTCAAAGCCATTTCAAGTACATCCCCATTTGTGTACTGCATATTCTGAATCTTCATTTTAACCAGAACAGAGAAAATATAAACGTTTCTAGGTACTGTACTTCTTCAATTACATTTAATAAGATTTTATTACCTTTAAAAGCAAAGCAAAGCAAAGCAAAAGTCCTCTTGCAGACCATACTATAATCACTTGTTCTCAGTTGGTAGTACCATCTGTGCAATTACTGCCACAGTGACACCTCAGTAAGTTTCAGTTAAGCAATTTTGATACCTCACCATTGTACTATAACAATGATTTATGAGTTACTACAAAATTTGGTAATAATGTAGTATTTTGCACAGTCACTACAATGTATTTTACAATCCTTGACAAAAACAGCATAACTTTCAAATCTTCATTTAAAAAATTTCAGAATCCCACACCCAGTGACAGTACACTCCAACTTAGGGAAATTTACATGTATGTCACATGATGTGTTTGGTTTAAGCAGTTCTAGAAATTATGATGACATAATGAGATTCAAATGTGGCATAATATATGACAACTTATCAAATATGACCACCATGCCATAAAATTCAGTACACAGCAGGATCTTCCAACCCACTTTACAGATAGTACAAATGTTTTATTGACTCGCATGATATCTGTAGAATCTAACAGATGTCAATATATCCACTTTCAGTTTTAAATATTCTATGATTGAACCATGATACATCAGACTGTAAACTGATAGTAGGGGAGAGATGGTAAAAATTTTTCTCTTTGCCAACATGTCCATATTAACTCTGGGCACATTCCACTATCATCCAGTGTGGAACCTGAGGCTCTTTTCCTTGGGAAACAGGTAACATATAGTGATGGATCTAAGAACACATGGAAGAATATCATCATAGAGAGTTATGTGAATCTTGGCTGATTGGTTCGGATGATATGAATGTGAGAAGTAACTGAACATCATGCACACCACCTTCTGGGATGTAATAACTGTACTATGTGGTCTGAAAGAAATTCATCCATGTCCCAAAACACTGGCAAATATCTACCAATTTGTACACTGTCACATCCAAGAAGGTGGTAATTTTAAAGTTTACTGCATAGGGATCTAAAATCTCTCATCATACACACTACCTTGTACATTGTACATTACCTAGCAATATCATGTGGTAATGAGGATATTAAAAGTTTCCTTGTACCCTGTAACCACACTGAAAGTATGGACATTTAGCTCTCTACACTATTTAAATTGGTACCATATGGAAGTGAGTGGTAGTCTGCCAAGGTCTAGGGAGTTAGTCATCAGTTTCTCACCACGGAAGTCTGGATTAAATGCCAGGCCAGTCCATGTAGAGTCTGTGGTGGAGAAAGTGGCACTGGGACAGGTTCTGTTCTGAGTACTTCAGTTTTCTGCTCAGTATCATTTCACCAATGCTCCACACCCACATTCCAGTAGCCTGCCACCAACACTATATGAACTTTGCAACTGGTAGCACTATTAAACAAAACAGTTTCCTCTTTCTCTCCCACTCATGCTCCAGCTACTTTACCCCTAGGGAAGGCATCCCTGGCATCTATCAGAGGAGGATAGTTTGGCAGCAGAGTCCATCCAGACACGGCGGAAATCACACCCACTAATTCAGTCAACAGATGGTCCAGGACAACACTGACAAAAAGTGACTGGCAATCAAACCATTACAGAGCTACAACTAATTTCTGCCTACATACACGTCACAAGAGTTCACTTTTATGGTTTACTGAATGATCTGTTAAGTGTCTTAGACTATATAACATGAGTGGAAATATGATTGGTGAATGATAAATTTGAATGGATTTGGAAGGAAGTAGTAATGACCCAATGAAGATACTACCCTGGCATTTCCTGGGATGGACTGAGGAACGCCATAAAACACTCATGACAGTCACTCTGCTAGGTATGATTCAAAACAGGCACCTTCTTAATCTAAGTCTACAGCATTATCACTACACCAACCTACTCATTGTCACAACTCATAAGCAACTCTGATTCTATACATGGTAATGTATAACTCATAATGTACAGGCCAAACAAAATTCCCAATATTCACCATTTTTAATGTGGAAACAGACACACTACCAACTTAAGGTACCATACGAGCATACTATTCTGTTGTAAAGAAAAGTTATGCAAGTGTTCACTCCATTTTTTTTTTTGGCACTGTGGCCCAACGTGGGCTATGGCCTCCACATTCATGAGGTTTCTAGATCACACAAGGCAACACACCAGTCAGAAAGACTCCTCTGGATGAGTGATCAGCTCATTGCAGAGACCTCTACCTGACAACAAACAATACTCACAACATGCAGACATCCATGCCCCTGGCAAGATTTGAACCCACAATCTCACAAGGTGAGTGGCCACAAACCTGCGCCTTAAGACTGTGCAGCCACTGGGATCAGCAGTGTTTACTCTTCTCTTTATAAAATTCTCCATTCTGTTGCAAATACACTGCTCATAATCTAAATCATTCAGCTTGGTAATATGAATACATTCTGTACAGAATAATTCTTTTTTATTATTTGAATGCCTAACAACATTAACTTAAAACGCAATTAACACCCACGTCTTTGTTTTGTGTTTCAGTAAAAATAAAGTCTTCACAGTTAAATGTGCCTTTCTCAGTAGCAAATGCTGTTTTAGCTATAGAAACACCTAGTACAAAGTTGGATAAGAAATGGTGAGTCAGTATTACTGGATTAAAACCTGCATAAAATGTATTAAATATATTAAACCCTTTGCTATCTCACTTATGCCACACAACCTAGCATACTCAATTGATAACAACCAAAAATATAGCAGCATAATTCTTCTGGAAAAAAGAGGGTTCCAGAACTCTTGTAAAATTTTCTGTCACACTTCTGGTTAACAATCAATACACACAGCATTCTGTGTGTTAGTATAAAGCTCACAAGGTTTTGGATGTCATTGCACAATTCATCTTCAGCTCAAAAAAAGCCTCAGAAAACAGACAGAGTATGTTCTGATAATCAAAACAAATCAGAAAGATTTCTTCAGTTGCATCTGTACTGTGCCTTGCAGTTAACCAAAACACACAGTATTTAAACCAGCATGATATAAAATGATTGCAGTCAGACAACAAGTAAGAAATCACAATTCTCCACATTGTACAGCGAAGGTTCTAGAATATCAACCTGGCAACCTCTACACAAGATTCCTGCTTTTTAGATATCAAAATCCATCACAAGCACAAAAGCTGTAACACTCAAAGCTTTTGCTGACATAAATCAACCAAAAGTAAGAACAGAGCTCTGAACATTCAAATATCAAGCATTTGAAATATCAATTATGCAAATATAATTCTGTCTTGAAAATGAAAGTATTACTTTGAATTTAAAAATAAAACTCTCTCCTATTTACTACAGTACATTACAATGTGTGCAAACCCACTGTCAAAAACACAACACAGCATAAGCACGTACAGCTCATCAACTTACTATTCAATTTCACTACTAATTACATGAATAAATTAACAATATGGTTTCAGTCCTAACCACACAATTTGGACTACCAGTACTCTAATTTGTTACTGGATCTACCTGAAATTAAGACAAGGATTTATACTTCCCTACTTTTGAATATAAAAATGTCAGGGTCACCTCAGAATCAATAAAATAAATTCCTCCTGACCAATTTTTATGTCTATATTAGTACAATGCATTCAAAGCCTTCAGTATGAATAGCATGAGTTAGTGCTAGTATTTGAATTGTGTATGTTATTTTAAAAATACACAAAACAGTGTATGGAAATTAAGAATTGGAAAACATAAACACTTAATGCAGCATAAAAAGAACAGTGATGACATGGGGTTTACATGTTTAAATACGGTATTTGTTTAAAACAATTTTTGATAATCTACTAAACTGATAATTCAAACTAGTTTCCTTCCAAACAAGTAGATTATAATGTTCAAATGTACTGAAATAGAAAGAAAGCTTCATACAACTACAGACAGGATAGAGTTGATATCCAAAAGGAGACAGAAGACTGGCTTTCACACTGGATGGAAGATATGTTTGATTCCAAGTCAAGCCCAGTTTTCTAACCTGCTTACTGGCAAACTCCAATTAGTGTTATGTTAAAAATGTTGGGGCAGTTGCCAAAGTGCTGAGACATATCACAGAAAGATGAAAACAATAAACACTTTCACATCTCTTATGCAATCAAAATGGTCAGAACAGAATGTGACAATTAACTTTGAAAACAGGAAGGAAATATGCTGGTGACCAAATCATAACCAGAATAAAAATAACTGTTAATGCCTAACTATATTTTTAATCTGTAACACAGAATTAAAAAAAAAAATACTGTACATGAATCAAGATTTATCTTCACACAAATGTCTCCAAACAATTAACAAATCCTAGCTGAAAGATGTTTCTTCTAAAACAGAATCTTTTCAGATTAATGGCCAAAGATCACATACGATTTAAAACATAAATTTCTTACTGAAGTCAGCTTTTATGGTGATTGCATGTTGTTGCTGATCCTGTTTTCTGATGTTCACACCATATGGAAGAGGGTTGTCTTGCTGATGTTTCACACAAACAGCTAGCAATATCTTCAGCTTTGAAGTGAGTTCAGGTGAGAATTCAACTGGGTCACAGCATCCTCACCTTTCCCAATTAAACAGGGAAGATGCAAGCAGAATATGCCTCCAAACCAATGGCAATGAAAAACAACTTCAACACAGCACCAACACCCAAAAAAAGTACCAAAATCAAAAGGAAAAGTTCATTACATACCTACTGAAAATTCTAAATAATTCTATTACATTTCACATTTTGATAAGTCTCTGAACCAATAAATGAAAATATTTAATAACTATCCTTCTGTGTTCACTTCAAACTGCTTATTTGAGTAGCTTCGTCCTGTAGAGCCATTTATTATCGGTTCTTCATTGACCTGTTGTGCTTGTGAAAAATTTATGTCTCATATTCAAGAATGTGCCAAAATCAAGAAAGAAGGTAAGATTTGCATCCTGGCTTGATGGTAATATTGAATAATTTAATGCAGAATTTATTATATACAATAATAGCCCAGTAAAGGGAATGTCAAGTTCAATACACAGTTACAAAACATAATTTTCAGGCCTACCCATTAAAGACATTTTCCCACTCAAGTTGCCACAAGTGTTAAATTTTCCAAAAATGTCTTAAGTGGGTTTTACTGTATGTCCCTGATTACTGCCAGGCAAAATTTAATGCTACTGGATTACTGATATTCCTTCTCATTATATAAAGAACAAACACAATTAAATACTCCTGATTTAAAGTCAGGACAACCTCTTTCAAGATTTGTCTAACATGTCAAGATGCAAAGTACACACAACATTTCATAAAGACTGCAATTTTCATTATGCCTAAAAATAAAACAAAAGTATACCTGAATAGGTAATCCAAACAAAAAAACTTCAAAGAACTTTAATACTTCAAAAAAAAATCCTGTATTGTTGAAACACCTTTTTGTTATATTTTATCTTCTTAGTTGTATTATTTGTTTCATATTATGTTTTGTGAACTCCAAACACTTTTGTGTAAGTTGGCCAGGAAATATCTTCCTCACAGCAGCACATTAAGAGGTATGTGGTTCAACGTGTCTAGTTGTGACATTCATTTCAAGGGCTATCAGCTGGCCTACAGCAGCAAGCTGAATGTGGATGAAGTTCTGAGTGTTCATACAACATACAGCTTAGCACACCAGGTTTCTTGAAGTCACTTGTTACCCAGCCAATGAAGAAACTAATTCCTTACTTTTAAGGAAGGTGAAAGTTCATTTGTCTCCATTCTCAGCCAGTCTACGCTTTCATATATTCTTTCTCTAATACCCATTTTGAAATCAAAGTGGATCAACCTTGTCTGAGGATGTACACATCACAATTTTGCACATTCACAGAAGAATTATGGTGGAAACCTTGGCACATTGCAATGTAGATTCCTTGCTCATTGGCAGTCCCTATTGCATAGATGCAAAGTGTCATACACAACTGACTACCACTATACAGTTGTGTAAACTCAACAGCTACCTAGATACTGTGCAATATGGAATTCATTCTAACTGTACTTTTCATACATTTTAGAACTACTCATTGTTTCTATACTTTAGATATGTCTTGAAAGTATGACATATGATGATGATGACGAGCCTACGAAGGGGGAGGGGGAAAAAGGACAGAAAACAGGAGGTGTTGGATAACTTGGACAGGGGAATGAGCATTGCTCTGGTCAAATGTCATAAAAGTGTAAATACATAAATCGTTCGTTACAACAACAATGTTGAAGACAAGATCAGTGGAAGCATTATGGCGAGTGTTCCAAGAAGTGCACAGATTTCTTGTCCAGGTCATTGTGACCTTTCCTCAAAAAGACGGAAATGGCCCAGTATGCATGACTGGAAGATGAGACAAAGGTTGTCAGTCGGTGGTGCTGTGGTGTGTGCAAAGGCAATGCAGTTATGCAGCAATTATGTACAGCTGGAAGGTAAGGAAAAGGTCAGTGTCCACACCAGCAAAGGCTGGTTTCAAAACTTTCAGAAGCATATAAGCCTGCAAAACAAGTAAATAATAGGACAATCAGCCACTGCTCAACCTGTCACTAGCATGAAGTATCCAGAGCATTTCAAGAACATAACCGAGGAGAATTACTACACTCCACAGCAAGTCTTCGGCCTCAATGAGACAGGCCCATTTTGGTAAAAAAAATTGCATCACATGCATTCTTATCCAAAAATTAAGACTTTTCCAAGTTTTAAGGTCTCAAAATTTGTATAAAGCGTTCCATGCTTTCGGAGGGGGAAGAAGAGGGGTTATAAAACCTATGCTGATGTAGTGTTTTGCACGTCTTCAGGTTCTAAAGCAGAAGAATAAGGCCTAATATGACACCACTGGTTGAGGAAGCAATCATTGTAGACTAGTTCAACAAGTGCTTCTTTCATGATGTCGAGCAGAATCTTAAGTCCTAGAATCTAGAAACAAAAGTTCTCCTAAACCTTCATAAGCCCCCAGGGCATCCACAAGATCTTGGGTCTTATCCATCCAAATATCTAGGTTGAGTACTTACTAAAGAACATCACCACACACCTGCAGCTGCTAGACGAGAAAATCATGATAACATTCAAAAGTTATTACACTCCCTGAATCTTCTGTTGTACTTCACCATTTTAGTATCAAGGAATAATAGAAGCCATACAGCATAGTGAACTGCACAGTAAACATAAAGGTGTCCCTGCACAAGCAAATATTCACAACACTGAATGGCTGCTGGAAGTAGCTTTGGCCTGAAGTAGTTACAGACTTCTGGGTATTCCCCCAACCAGCCAAATCAAATAAACAATATCTCCACACTGGCCTGTAAAGTTCCAAGAGAAGGATCCCCCAATTTGGAGAGTGATATCCACAAAGTTCTTGATTCTCACTCCACTGAGTTGACTGAGGAAGACCTTGAACAGCTGACTTAGTCGATTTGGAGTTCATCATTTCATTTTAAGGTGCTTAAAATTTAAGCACGAGTTGCAGGTTGTCACACCACGCCTGGAGGTGTACAAGGCTCCTGTCTCCCTCTCGGTCACACACACACATGTTATTTAATCAACCTGACACCTTCTAGCCAATAACACCAACCACATTCCTGTAAAAACCAACACTAGCATTTTCATGCTCATTAATCATCAGCTATACCTATTATTATGTTTTTTCTTTTGTTACCCTAACTCTGTTTTTCCCATGTCTTGTGCACATCACGGTTTTACTGTTTGCTTGCCTTTGCAAGAACGTAATCCCTGCTAACGGTGAGGGTTTACTGTATCATCCCAGCTATACCTTCTTGAGATTTCAAAATCAACAGTTTATGTGCATTTATCATGTCCTGCATGTGGTGTACATGCGGTATCACTTTTTCATTGATTTAATCACCCTGCCACAATTAGGTGGTACATTCTGTATCACTTAGAGTGTCTGGCAAGCCACAGCCCAAGATAACCAAAGTATTAGCAGAGATGGACAATGATAATAACACCAGCACATGAATTATGCATATTTTCTTTGGAAAAAACCTTGAAAACAAGATGAATATGTTTGCTGAAGGGGAATAAAAAGTCACATTAAAACAAATGACACTATCATATAGTAGACACTATTACTTTTCTGTTTATCATAATTAATTATTGTCAATACTTAAAACAAAACAAATAGAACTGAAATATACATATAGTCTATTACAGACATCTCCTTCCTGTTTCACGCTGGAGAGTGAATGTGGAAAATGTCCCACCTCATCATTTGCAACTGCCCCTTCCTACGGAACATGAATATTATCAATACTCATTCTTACAAGTACTGTAACATAGTTGCATCTTCATATCAGGAAGTCTACAGTGCTTAAAACACAATGTCAGAGGCTCCATTGTCACTTTCATCATTATAAGAACAAGAACATACCACAGGGAACATGGAAACAATCTCATAAAGCTGTATCACAATAGAAGAAATTATACAAATGAAATGAAAGATACAAAAATTAAAGCTATTCTAACCTTGCATGCAAACAAAGGTCCAGTAGTGAGTGAAGTCCAATGCTGGATAAATGAGCTTATCAAGAGAGAAATATGTGTAAGAACACAAGATTATGATTGGTGAGCTGCCTGGTAACATACTTATTACTAACTCTGCCCCTTAAAGACAAGCAAACAAAGATAGGTAGCAGATAAATTTCTTTTCACCATGGCTTCATCCTGTACTGACACCACGTGATCTATCGTATAGCCCAAAGCATAAGTGGCTACGTTATATACACTGGACAGAGTTCCCACATTTGACGAAACTTACTCAAGTCCAGGCTCACAGACTTTTACAATGAAACACACCGAACACAAAAAGACACAATAACAAATTATATAATGAATTTTATAGTGTTTCAGAAGTGGCATGGAACATCTTATTTGTGCTAACTGGAAAAATTATAAAACAGGAAACAAGCTAGAGCTGTCAAAAAATGGAAAGAAGAGGAAGGACAGTTCCTGTGTGCATATGACATTTAGTTATGCTTGCATAACTAACTACCTAACTACAGAACTAATTAAGGATATAGAGCAGAGTCCCTCTTCAGAAGCTAATACGTCTTCAGCTAGTCAAGAAATGCCCCATATTTTCTGGAACCTGGAGCGTCATTACGGCATTCACAAGAGCCTGCCACCTGTCTGTAACCCGAGCCACATCAATCCAGTGCATGTCTTGCCATCCCATTTCTTGAAAATTAATTTTAATAGTATCCTTCCACCTATGTCCAGTCTTCCAAGTGGTCTATTTCCCTCAGCCTCAACCATCTCACTCTTATTTGGTCACCTGAGTAATATCTGGTGAGCAGTGAAGCTTGCATTAGAAACAGAATTATATTTCATGTTTATAAAAACAGTCATGGTCAAAAAATAGCCATATCTCCTTTATTGGTCTGTGTTGCATTCATAAATTCAAACGTTCTGTCAGGGGTGGCCTGTCCACCAAGGTTGGTGGAGGTGGGCCCTGAACAACATTTAACAATCAATGTACAAAAAGTACTTGGATATATTTTTAAGCTGCTTATATTTAGTATGGCATAAAAAGAATTTTCTAGCTCCACTGCATTTTTTGCTTGAATAATGTTGGTTTTACAGAACTTCATTCTATTTACAAGTATTCGCATTTCTGCACACATCTGTTAGTTTCTGTTGCTCAAAAAATACAAGAAATATATCCACAGCAGAACTGTCTTCAGTACCTTGTAAAACTGAATGTATACCTGGTAGCTCAGAAAAGCAGGTATTAATACTGCAACAACATTTTCATTACATTTGTTGATGTTCTGGAAATTTGCTGTTGAACACCACATGTCATCTTGTATTGTCTCTGCTGCAAAAATTGTGCATGGAGTACTATATCTACTCTCACTGTACTGCTCACAAGTGAACATCTGAAATCTTCCTTGATTTCATCACTTGTACCCTCATAAGAATTAGACTCAAAATCCCTCACTGTCTCAGATACTGCACTGTAAATACTCCCTTCTTTCCATTTTCAACTTACTCACACTTCAATCAGGTCTATTATTCAGTACAAATACACTATGTTATGCTACTAATTGATCACCTCGCATCACTGAGATAATTGAGATGGTAAAATCCATGTATTTTCAGACCAGAAGTGTAACATTTACTGCAGAACACAGGACAAGACTAATGTTACTTTCAGCACATATCATACCAGATTATAGAATGACAGCACACAGAAACTGACAGCAACTCTTTTTTCCTGAAGAACTCCCATTTTTTTCTTATTTTCACGTTGATACTTTTGTCTCTGATTTTTATTTGCAGTACGCATTCAGCAGGGTTGCCAACTCCAACTTAAACAGCAGATACCTCAAGATTCACCCTCTTTCTCAGGTACACCTTCCAATGAAACATGTTGGTTATAACATACAAATAATGCTCATTTCAGAGTGGATGAAAAATAGTGTTCAGTAGTCATGTGACTTCACTGTCATTGTAGCATGGCCCTACAGACCAGGCAGTGCTCTGACCTAAATGGCAAAATAGCTGCTACTTTGCAAGAGAGTTCGAGACTGCTGGTGACAGATTTTGCAGTACTTTCTTCTATCACATCCTAATAAACTCAAACAAATATGCCAGAAGTCAGATTAGAATTCAGTACAAATTCATAAAGAGAATAATAAACAAACAAATTGATGACTAGAACAAGGATAATGCCAAAAGGCCTAATCCAAGAAGAGCAAGAATGAGAACAACAGAGACTACAATTATGTTATGTTCACACTCATGATTATGTTAGCCCACTGTTGCAACAAATCGAACAGCAAGCAACCAGCAAAAATTGCTGCTGCTGAACCTCACACACACAAATGCAATTAATTTAAAAAACGGCATCCTGTTTTCTGATATCTACATATAGAAACAGGGATACAATTAACATTCCTATTTACAACTGTACCAGTTATAAAGGAACTTACATGTTTCAGCCAAAAACATTCAGGCTATTGGGCTTGCATGTGTTTGTCCAAATTCCCACATGATTGATATTGCAATAAACAGTTCTGAAAGTTATAACCCAGTTCCTATATATAAAAATGCAATTAAATTATACAAACACAAGATCAACATTAATTAATGAAAAAATATAATTACAATTGTCTATTCATTCTGACTCATTTACACACAAGTTACAGTATGGAAACCAACACAATGAAGAATAGCGTCTTCTGAGACATGATACAAAGTTATCGATGTTTCAGAGGAACCAGCTGCCCCCAGCTACAGGGTACATGACGTAGGAGTAAGATGCTCCAAACCAGTGGCTTCTATTGGACTACGTGGCACCACGTCTAGAAGTCAAATTCTTCGTAATCACTGCTGCAAAGACCTGAGATCTCCATATACAGGACAACTTAATACACAGTTAACTAAAAATATACTTTTCTCCGCTCTGATATACGAAACTTGGAGATGCATTTACATATACAGTTCCACTCCAAATTACTCACTCAAAACAAGAAAAGTTTATGTGTCAGCAATACCTGTCACAGTGTGTAGCAGATATTCATAAATGATGTTTATTATTAGATCAGTTTTCAATTGTGTTTCCAGGCAACAATTAAAGCTTAGTGAAATGTTGAAAACAGCAAAAGGATAAACCACAACACTCCAATTGATAGCTGGGTGGTTTAAATTATGTAATATATGTATTCATCAGAATGTGCAAATTTATATTATAAATGACACCAGTTATCCCTTAACACTAAACAGAACATTCAGTTACTTTTTCCAACTCAAAACATGTTGGCAACCCAAATAACAATTCCTGCACTTCTGGAAATCAACTGTATTGCTAAATTTACAATAAAGCTATTCATCAGAGGTCCAGTAATGTCCTTTAAAAGAAAGATAAAAAAAGTTTTTTAAGGGAAAATAATGTTTTTACACCTGACTCTAAGCCTTCAACAGATCTTAAATCTATATACAGCTCCAGATGAATGCCATTGCTGGTAGTTGATAAGTGTACTGCACTACGCTCTTTCTCAGAACTGACAGTTAAACAGTTCTCATTTAATAATATATTCTTTTTATTAATATGTGCATGAACACTGGAGGAAAACTATTAAACATAATAACTTCAGTGGTAAGTAATACTAAAATTCCATTAATATGTTTCTAAGTAAAGATCACAATAACTTTATATTAAAATAACTATTACTCTCTCAGAATCATGTAATCATCCTAGCAAGATTTTTTGTAACCTCTAAACTTGATCCAAAATATTCAAAAGAAATGTAAAACAACCAATGAGTGTCATAAAGTAAACTGGCATTTTAAATTTCACTAACATGTTCAATATTTCATACACCAAAATAATTTATGAAGCACTCTTTGAGATATTTTCTTCTGATGGCTCCTGCAGTTTGCAAATAAAACACATTGCCAACTGGAAAAATGATAATGGAAAATATATAATCAAGTACAAGGTGGCTGAAATGAAAATATAATTGAGGAATTACTATGGTTTTTATCATTGTACACAAAACTTCAGCATCATGAAAAGTAACTATGGAACTCTACAGATGATTACAGATGCTGGCATATTAATACCATCACTGATACACCATTAAAGAATACTGTACCCATTCAACAAGTAGTTAGTACATTTAAACAGTCCTGAAAGACACAACAATGTAACTAACCCTCCCATTCTGTGATGAAAACAAGGGAAACATTGTTATTACCACCCTCAGTCACTTTTGGTAGTTGCTGAAGGTTACCAGATCTTAATTTTGAATTTTTACATACACCTTCTGGATTGATGGTAAACATGACTGAATATACAATTATACTTCACTCATCACATCTTGTCATATAGTAACTTCATTATATAGCTACTGATTATTCTGGTATATAAGTATATAAAAAAATTCCAACTCTTTGGCTTAGTTCACCGTTATTTTATACGTCCTTTCGTGCACAAAGCAATATTAAAAGAATGTAATGTACTGACTAAGGTACTATGTGGGGTTGTATGCATAATGATGCCAAGAGGAAACATTTAAAAATGTATGCCCTTGAGAAATTATTATGGTGAGTAGAATGGAACATATACTAGATACATGTAACTGACCAGCTGACAATGCCTCACTGCCATCAAATCAAATTCCCTTCATAATTTATCAGAAAGAGGAAACACATGGAAAATTAAAAACAGAACTCTCATAGCCTTACTTAAGCACAGTTTACACTCTGATTCTATAATGTATCACACTGCCGTTTCAAATTCAGTGACAGCACTACTCCATTCAAATATAAATAGAAAAATGAGATAAGTTTTATTAACTTTCACAATTATAAAGAAAGCAATGATTCTGCGAATGTTCTAGTTTCCAAGGAAATATGAGGACTCTAAAGCCTAATGCAATGGAAAGGTTTGAGTTACAAGTAAAATAAAATTATCTGCTGTGTTCAACCTCCAGTTTTCTTCTCACATATATCTTCTTTTGATTCTTGACCACTTACTTGGATTTGTCTTGTGTGTTCACAGATGTCAAGAAGGATGCGAGGATTTGCTATTCATCATCTGTGTCTCCTCCATCACTGGAATAGTCCTGGACTGGTGGTGGGCGGGTGAATGGTGCACTTGTCATTTGCCTGCAAAGCACAAATACATGTTACAACTCTTATAGGTAGCATACTTATGGAAATTGGAGGCTGTACATCATGACCTTTGTCTAGTTGTCTTGAAAATACTGTGGCACTACCCAGTAACTTGTGCAGCCGACTGTTAATTATGAATACTTTAAAGGGATGAGTATCTGTATTCATGCAGCTGCACTGACTTCAAGAGTAAGCCTTCACACTAAACATCACAGAAATTTTAAAAAAATGTGTAGTGACCAAACAAACAACAGAACAGGCTGAAGATTTAGTTCTGTCTTATTATGAACTGACTGTGTTACATTAAATTAGTTTCATGGATACTCTGTCAACTCACGCAAGCCTACGATAGTGGTTCAACCACTCCTCGACCATCTGCGCAACAAGAAGCGGACGTTTGTGAAGTCTCTGTTGTGCTACCAAGATGCCTCCTTCAGTGACACAAACATCCAGCCACTGCCGGAGAATACTCTCTTCCCTTCCCAGCTGAAACATTTGAAATCAGACAGTACTGAAATACAAATAGAACTCGGCATCTGGTGATCCATGGGAACAGGCAGTGGCACCCTGTGCACTTGATTTCATATGTGAAACTGTCTAGGCACAGTGCCCAATTTGTTCACACACATCCCAGTTCCGATCAAATGTTAAGCTGTAGGTCCACTCGGCCTCCCATCATTGTCAATTTTACTATCACCTCATTTATCACCTCGTTATTGTGAGCAAAAAAGATATTCCACCATTTAATGTTTTAATCTAAAATGTTGATTCCTACTTTCACCTTATGAAGTGGGTAAAGAACAGACTGATCAAAGACCATACCTAGATGAATAGGAAATACTAAGAAAGGAGATGAGTCTTTTGAATTGGATACAGTACTGTCGTGCAAGTATGAGTGCTTTCAAAATGTAAGAAACCATTTGCACCTTGACAGGCAGCACATTCCAAAAATGTCAGAACCTTAAATCTTGAAACATAAAATAAAGACCATATGACTGCTACAACAATCTTGAACTCAAAATACTATGTAGCTGTCAATGAATTATGTTTGTATATTCCTCCTGTCAGCTTACAGGTGACATTACCATGCAAACTGCAGAATGTTAAGATTTAGAATCTTTACTATCTTACTCCACCAGGTATCTAACTACTCCAAGTTACCAAGTTTCCAGGAAAGCCACCATTCTGCTGGAACTGTGGCAAGCTAATCACACAATGCATTCATTAAAAACTGTACAGATAGTAACCTACAAATTTGTGTAGTTGCTGTTATGGCCAATGATTCCTATTATGGTGTATTTGACTGTCATGCCCATCTCTGCCTTGAAAATTGTGAATGAATGCATTGTTTTGGTGAAATCAGCTACAGCCATGATAATGTTGCTACCACAGTAGACATGCATTTGACACCTGCTATGAAAGATGGTGGGGGGGGGGGGGGAGGGTTGGTCTTTCCCAAATAAAAAACATTTTAATTTAATTTGCTTTTCTTCATTTTAAAAAAAAAAACAAAAAATTTTTATTATTTTTTTTTTTAAATTAAAAAAAAAAATAAAGA
>Ga0123352_10001781_pt1 | contig 29184 bp, 20 predicted proteins | sample TergutLab28metaG_FD_89700 | JGI IMG/M metagenome (GOLD analysis project Ga0123352, IMG submission 89700) | Labiotermes labralis P1 segment gut microbial communities from Petit-Saut dam, French Guiana - Lab288 P1 | ecosystem: Host-associated > Arthropoda: Insects > Digestive system > Gut ... | reverse complement strand
TTATATTTTCTACTGAACTCTTTAAATGTAATTTTAAAAGACTCAATTGAACAACGTACGAAACAAGAGTCACTTAGAGAAGGTGCTGTAGCCACACAATGTAAATTAAAGGTGCAACCTTACGTTCTGAATATATTCTGATCTAGGCGTACTCAACTCAGTTTTACAATAAAATATAATATTTGCCAGAATTTCTTAGAGTTAGGATACACAGCTACCATCTAATTACTCATATTTACACACACGCGCGCGCGCCAAAGAGTGTTTTTTGTTCACCCTATATATATATAGGGTGAACGAAAAACACTCTTTGATTTCAAGTAGCTATAAAATCAAAACTTACTGGAATATTTTTATAAATATGGGACTGCAGATACATTAACCCAAGAAATTTTTAATTTTTCCGCCCGCCGCCAGAGGGCAGTCAAATGCAAGATGGCGCTCACTTCACAGCAACGCAGCTGGTGCGTGCTGGATTTTATAACTACTTGAAATCAAGGTGTGTTTCTGTGTTCACTCTGTATACACACACACATACATACAGAGAGAGAGACAGCAGAGACATAAAGCCAATCAACGACTGCATCAGAGAAGCATTTTGTCCACAGGAACTGCAGATTTCTTTGGTCTGAACCACTACACTACATATACGGCGACATTCAGACAGGATCAACCGGGGTTCCCTTTCTCAAGTGACACGGGAATCACACTGTCAGCACCGTCCGACTGGCCGGCGTCTCGAACGTCAGAATGGGAAGTGGTAAGTCGATTCTCTCAGTCGAATGATGCAGGGACTAAATCGGTAGTAAACTGCGTGAAGTCAGACTTCCGCCGCGAAGTAGATGAGAACTGCGTTCTTATGGGATACAACGCAGCGAGTAGTGGTAATTCCTTACCGACGTTTCCGGACACCTATAGGCCCAATCTTGAAGGGTCAAAAATACAAGAAGAAACTTCTTTGTCGGTCAATCTAGGTTCCATAAGAGGCGGATAATTCCTTAACCAACTGAGCAATTTCAAAATATCTTTTGTGTCAAGTCCAGCTGTTTAATGCGCTTCGTATGCATGCTATGAAGAGTTATTTGTGTGTGTGTGTGGGGGGTGGGGTCTTGAACACTGTCAGCACATTCCACCATGTTCCCACACTCCAGTGGAGCATTATTTGAAGAGTCCCAGTAAGAAAACTATGTCAGTCCTTTCTTCAGTGTAATTCTATATCGAAACCAGTACACATTTTAAAGAGGAAACGTGGTTTGACAGAACATGATGTTTAATAATTCATATAATATTTTAAAACTTCTCATGACTGAAAGAAAAGTTATGTAATGATGTTATGCTTGCTTCATTACAACTGTGATGAGTCAAGTACGGTAAATCTCCACTTGCCCGGATTAACTGGGACGGCGAGCCATCCGGATACGCAGAAAATCCGGATAATTGGATTTTTTAAAAAAAATAGGCCACATTGGCAGTTTTAAGTTCGGTCGTTACTATTTACAGCATGCATTGTTCCCGCACGACATACTATACAACAGTTCCGACTGTGAAATGGAAAAGGTGTAAATTCCATGAACACTCACTTCTTCGTATATGATCTTTCGCTTTCTTCTTTACTGGTTTTGTCAAATAGAAGGACTTTGTGTTAGATGCGAATTAGGAAATATGCAAGGTATCCCGAACAGAATTTGTCCTGTTACTGCTTTGGTGTACAGTGACTGTAGCAAGGAGACTAATTTCGTTGGTATGTGTATATAGTGCAGAGCATGGTTTCTGGCCGGTGGAATTTTCAGACGGTAGGCTAGGAACGAGTCACTAAGGCGGCGACAGAGTTATGTGTGGTCTAAACCTTCTCTCTGTCCCCGTAAGTACAGTTGACCCTGTCACGCTGAAATGCCAGGCAACATCCACCACTTACCACTTCACCACGCGCAACAGGCCCGTCCGTCAGCTCCATTAACTCCACCTGCCAAGAACCATGCATTGCACTATAATATTAATGGGCAGAGACGTAGGGGACTTCAATACGCAAACACAAAACCTGAAGAGTTACGATGACGGAACAAATTCCAGTGTGTTATATCGCTGACAGTCACAATAAATGTCGAATTTGTGTACTCGGCTGTAATACACTCCGTATAAATTGAATATATACTTTAGTTACAGCCACATTCATAAAAAAACGCCTAAATAATGTATATGAAATCGTTATATTATTTGCACTTTAATAACTTTATGTGTCCTGCTTGTTTTGCATATTTTCTTTTTCCATGACTTATTCCACATTCTAGTGCCATTTTGGCGAATGTTGGGTCTACGGAATGTACAAAGGTACGGTACATACATACATATGTACGTACGTATTTAAGTATGTGTGTATGTAGAAATGTATGTATGTCAAGTATAATCAACCACTTAAGACCCATATCTAGGTGTTTACTATGCAAATGTAACGCACCACACTTCCAATGTTAATATCCCTGCATTTTCCTGACTTCAGCCTTAGTCAATATAGCTGGTGTTCTGGCATTTCGGGCACTTGAGACGTCTCGGCTACGAAGCAGTACTATTCACTCCAATGCGGATATGTGTCGCGGCGATTTTTTATAAGACGAGGACTCATTACTGTGCTCACAAGAGCCAGGTACTGGCTCCTAAACCGAGTCAGATAAATGCAGCCCACGTCATTATCCCTTACAAACAAAGTCATGCCAACCATGCTCGTTAGAGGAACGGGTGGAGGAAGGCATATTTTGACGTTTACTGAAGGTGTAAGTTACAACGAAAGTGCAGACTATTTATACAAAATAGTCTCATGGATTTCCTTTATGACATATTTCCTTCTAAGCAGTGGCGGACCGATGGGGGGGTTCAACTCCCCCCCCCCCGAAAATCTGAAAGCCCTCCAAAATCGTGCCACACTCAACCCGATTATGAAAAATTTTAAAAATTGCTGAATTTAGGATGCTAACACCCCAAGATGTTCGGAAAAAAGGCAGTAAAATTCTAAAACTAGCTAGTTTCACAATTTTTTTACATTAGCATTGACAAATAAATTGGTTGTCATGATAAATAGTCTTAAAGTACCAAAAATTAAGGAAATTTTACTACATGAAATGAAATTTCTTGTACCAAATTACAGCTGCCTCCACAACTACTGACTAGGGGGTTACCGCCCCCAGATCCCGTTTCTCTCGGTCCTCTGTCCTCAACTGAATTTGTTGAACCCCCCTCCGAACAAAATTCCTGTGTACGCCACTGCTTCTAAAGTATTCTGATTACCGTTTCATTTCAGATTGTACCTAAGGGTTTACGAAGTATCTTGAAATATATAAGCGATTACTACGGTGAAAAGTGGGACATCGTTATCACCGAAAACGGATTCATTGATAGTGGAGAGCTTATGGATTCACAGCGTATAGTCTATATAACGGTAAGTGAAAATCTTCATAAGTTTTACTTGTACTGAGCTTATCACGCACAGTATCAGACCTAAACCTAAATACCCTATCACAAAAAGGAAGCTAGTGCCAAGTGTTTCAAACTACGCAAATTTATACAGTTTGAAAGCTTTGAAAGTTGTAACATGCAAAAATTTTGGTAACTACTGTCATGAAAATGATTCGGTAATAAAAACCCAAAATGCTCAGTGTTGTTCTGTGACATGCAGAGAAACTCATAAATGCATTAGGCCCTGCCTACTTTCAACTCTCTGCGTTACATCTGTCTATAACGAAAACAAAGTGTAATCCTTGGAGCAGCAAAATTCATTTTGACAGACTTCTGGAGAAGTGACTCTGAATATATACTAATTGTTATTCACATGTACCGGTTCAAAACGTTAAGAGTTCTACCTGTGGGCAAGATAGGAAATTTCATCGGTCGTTCAACTTCAGTTACAATTTCCAGAGTTCATCTTGTAAGGTGTGGATTTTGTGTCTTATATAAGAAAAAAGAAACACAACGTAAGAGGTTTTTATGGTTCCTTTCTTTACTTGAATCCTGGTAAGTATCAATAAATGTAGCAAGGTGACAACACAATTTTAAATTATTGCCTAATTTTTTTTACGTTTTGCTGACCGTGCATCTCAATATAATCTTGCTAATTAACCAACTTAATGTACAAATTCTTGTTTTGTAATAAGATTTATTATATGCCTCTACATGTTTGGAGCACTAGGTGCTCATCATCAATTTCGACCTCCTGATGATGAGCTCATAGTGCTCGAAACATGTAGAGGCTTATATTAAATCTTATTATAAAACAAGAATTTGTGCATTAAGTTGGTTAATTATCAAGATAACACTGCCTAATGTTGCAGACTTACATGATGGAGATGTGGAAAGCAATTTACATTGATGGAGTGAATGTGGTTCAGTACATGATCTGGAGTCTGCTGGATGATTTGGAGTGGACAAGTGGTTACAGGTAGGTTCAGATCTACAGAGTGTTTTCCTGCTGCTCTGAGCGCTGGAACTTCATCGCACAAAACAGCCCGCCTCTTCTACGATATCTCGTGAGAGCAGCGGCACTCAGGCTAGCGATCAACTGTAGAAAAGCGAATATTTAGTTCACGACTGAAAACTTACATTAAATTATTCCTTAATGTGGGAATCGGGGAGCCAGAAATCTACTAACCATTTAGCAAAACCAAATTAAATAAGTTTTATAAAAATATTTGAATAATCATCAAATGTATTCCATAAACTGCCAACAGAAAGTGGGCGAGCATATTTTTGATGCCGTTATGAGCAAACATCTAATATTCCCAGAAAAAAAAAAGAAATTTAGCAATAAACAATGTAATACTTGTCGTAGATTTCATAACGAAACGGGATGATGCAATCAGTGAGTTAGCCGGTTGTGGACTAAGTTCGATTCCCGGTAGAGGCAGGGAATTTCCTTTAGTAATAACGCCAAGATTTTTTCTGAAGCAAACTCGACCCCCAAGCGAGTCGACACCAGGAATCCTTCCCAGGCCCTAAAGGTGTCGGAAATAGTTCACTCGTCATCTCCACCATGTGGTGAGATTACGAACGCTTGGAACAATACGACTGCCCCTCTCTACCTTATATGGTTTTCATTACAGGTCGCGGTCCGGTCTTTTCTATGTGGACTTCAATGATCCTGATAAAATTAGGATTCCAAAAACTTCAACGGTGTTGGTGAAGAATATTACTAGCACAAGGCGAATTCCGTCAGATTACGTCTTTTACGACAAGGAACTGAACAAGCTGGAATTTGAGGAGACTTCGAGTGTAGAATCTTCATAAATAACCGGGCAATGAATTGTAACAGTGACATACTGAAATACCTTCGCAACTTAAAATGTCATTGTAACTTACTAGTTTTAGTTATATCACCTAACTGAGGAAATGTTAGTGACACAGTAAAATGTACATAAATTTAAGCACTATCTGAACAGCTTTGTATAGAACACACGCAAATAAATTACACACAACTGCTTACGTCACGTGTTGTCATTTCTAGGTAACATCGCAGTTGAAGCGCCCAGTAAGCTGAGTGTTTGCAATAATGCATGGTTATTAAATGAGCACTGATCAGAGAATATAAATGTGATATATAAGAACAAAGGTGCCGACAAACTTTAGCGACGAAAAATATTTGTTTTTGAATGAGGGATAAACACACTGAAACCCTTATCGCCAATTAATAAGCGTTCTTTGCAGAAAGTGCACAAAGTGGACGCACAATGGGCAGAAAGTTTCTATTGTCCTTTTCATGTCCAAAATTACTCTATACGTCACATGTGATTCATCAAAGGAAGTATTCTGTGACTTAGTGAACAAGTAAACAAATAGTAGTTTTGCGATAAGCAGTGTTAATGTTTTAAACTCATGGTTCCGTGCATTCCTGAACAAATATGTGGCGAAAAAAACCCACTATTTCTGTTAGCTACCGACTACAGCCTTACGTAACCACCTGCCTACAACCGCGCTTACCACACGATCCGCACAAACCAGTCCTGACCTAGCCACGTTGGAACTTACGTAACAACCTAAGCTCAACCGATCAATACCTTCCACACGACTCGCACAAACCAGTCCCGATCAGGCCACGTTGGAGGGAAGTAGCTGTACCAGTATGTGAGTACTTTATTAACTAATTCAATCCATTGCATCTTCCTATTACGCTTTTAAATATTTATTATCAAAAGAGTTTTTAACTTATAAAATCCCACGATATTTTATACCCAGACTTTTGTAAATATGTTAATGTACCGCCACCCATTACTATCTGCAGTTAACAAACCAATACACACTGCCAGTTCATTCCATTTAATCCTTCTATTTTACAGTATGACCTGTACCGGAGGTTGCGGTTACAGTTTTTAGTACTCCTGATGGTTGGTGCTGTGACACCCGAAACATGTAGAGTGATTTTGCAGTGAATAAATATCTACATACTGTTGCATCTGGTTGGATTTTTATTAATATCAGTGTCAATGTATTTGCAACACTGTGCACAAACGAAAGAGACACAGTATTTTTAGTTTATTTGCAACATATTACTGAATACATTTAGTATAGTGACCAGGCTACGGGCTGGAAGATCCCGAGTTCCATGCCCGGCCAGAGCAAGGTTCTTTTCTTTTCGCATTTTGACGCGGCTGTTCGCCCGAGACCATTTCATGAAAGAATTTTTTATCCTTAAACGTTCACATAGGCTCTGGGACCCATCCACCCTCCATCCTCCTCTCAAATGGGTGCCGAGGGCTCTTTTCGAGGGGTAGGGTAGAAGGTAGTGACGCTGACCTTCCACCACCCACCTAGAGCTCATGTTCAGTTGACCTGTACTCCACCGGTATACATTCATGGCCTTGAAAGAAACACATTTATCTATCTTAGTAGTTAACCAACTTAATGCACAAATTCTTGTTTTATAAGAAGTTTATTATATGCCTCTACATGTTTCGAGCACTATATACTCATCATCAGGAGGTCAAAATTGTATTATACAGCATCTGGTATCGTCACACCTGTAGGTGGCTGTATAATACAATTTTGACCTCCTGATGATGAGCACATAGTGCTCGAAACATGTAGAGACATATAATAAACTTATTATAAAACAAGATTTTGTGCATTAAGTTGGTTAATTATAAAATTCTACTGAGATTCACGGTCAGTAAAACATCAAAAAAACATTTACCTTCAAAGCACCACATGAAACTATAACAGATTCACACAAACTAAAGAAATAGAAAGAAAACTTATTCTCTCCTCTTACAATTTTGACGGCCTTGCCATAACTCAGGCAGTTCTTCGCTGGTCTTTTAACGCCGAAGCCGTGCCCATTCTTAAGCCGACATATGGAGAATTTGCGATAAACAACGTGGCAATGGGAAAGATTTTTCCATGAATACTTCGCTGTTTCTTTCTCATTGTAATTCCACCAATGTCCCACACTCCCGTATTTCTTTCATATCTTGACGCTACATAATCCGAGCAATCGAGAACTTCGTCAAATAAACACTTCTCTCTTGCTGTCTCTCTCTCTCTCTCTCGAAATTTTTAATACTTATATGTTCTTATCCTTAAATGGAGGGAATTTTTATTCAAAATATTATTTGAAATCTTTATAAAAACAGAATCAAATATGTAAATTACTTGGAAAATTTAAAATTGGATCCAACTTACAGATGTTAATGTGAACAAATTTGAAGTTCGACAACTTGTAGTCTGTCGTCTGTCGAATCAACTTCATCTCAGATTTCCAGAAGTGTCTGCCTGCTAACCAAATTATTTCAGATAAGCAAACTGGTAAACGCGCTATATGAAATAAATGGCTGGAAACAGCTGCTGCCAAACTCAGGGTGAAGGTAAATTAATCTTCACAACTATAGGCTAAGTTATGGCTCCCGATACATAAATGTCAAAGGTAATTATGATTAATCGATAAAAGGGGAAGATGCGGGTGACAAGCACTTTATGTACCAATTATAACACAAACACCACCAAGTGTAATGTTGCCTGCAGTAAGATGTGCTCTGGAACTTAATCAAATTTTATACGTATTAAGTTTCAAGTCATTCACTTACCACTGAAATAGCAACTAGGCTACTACTAAATTCTTTACGGGTAAACAAGTAAGGAAGAGTGTACCCTTGTACAGGCAATGAGGCTCTGTACAGGCCGTACGGTCCATAGGGGGAGTGGAGGGAGAACTCTGCTCTTTCTTGAACACGGCACTAGAAGGTGGTTAGGGGTTAGCGTCACGCCCCAGCCGCTTCTTACTCCCGGGAAAGACCCGGTTCCCATTGCACAGGAGGCGGGGTGTGCCCCAGGGCCGGTCTGGACAAGTGCGGAAAATCTCGCCCCCACCGGGATTCGATCCCCGGACCGTCCAGCCAGTAGCCAGTCGTTATACCGACTGAGCTACCTGGCCCACGTTTACGGGTAAGTCTCTTGAAATAATGGAAAATATGTTCACGGTTCTGATTATTCTTGGGACAAAATCAGAATAAAATGTCAAAGGAGAGTCCGTTAAATTTCAAATGGGTCTGTTTAAAAAATAAACATTAATAAACTTCTCCTATGAGTGGGATAGTGGTTGGTTACGCAGTACATGTGTCAATTCGTGGCCTAAACAGACAACATCAGAGCATCATCCTGTCTTAATTCATCCCAGAACATCATCATATGTTATTAAATTGCTGAAGGAACGCCACGTGATATTGATACATCTCTCTGCTAATGCAGCGGCGTCCAATCATCGACTTATTCAGAGTGCTCGTAATTCCAGCCTGGAATATTTATTGCCATATTATGTTCACAAAAGCCAGATAAACCCAATTCTCTTTCTCAAACATTATTATCGTATATCACTTGAATAATCACCAAAAAATTTCACAACATACATTTATCCACATATGGTTGATTACTCCAACGTGTTTCGGCTACTATTTATAGCTATTCTGTGGAAGTACTGATACACAAAGTATTGAAAATGTGTTGGAGTGGTCTCCCATATGTGGATAAATGAAATTTTGTTGTGAAATTTCTTGGTAATCACTTCATTTATACAGGTCTGTATCTACAATACAGAAGACATATTTTATCAAGGTAAGTACGATCCTAGCATTACCACCCATCTACGTATAATGCTCCCCAGCCGTCTCTTCCTTTCAAGTTATCTCACCAAAACTTTGTACGTAGATACTTGCGTTTGTCATCCGTTAAAATACAGGGAAACAATAATTTGATTTGCACTTTTGTGTGGTCTAAGACTTAGTTTTTCTCGATGATGGAAGTAAAAAGACAGAAAGTACTCGATGACAGGAGGTGAGGAGAATATCTGGAGGTGACACGAAGAGGCAGGAGGATAGTTTAATTTGCAAAATGTTCAGTTTCACGGTCTGTACTCCTCGTCTAATATTATCGGGGTAGTCAAAATAAGGTGGACGAAATCGGTGGAGCATGTGACACACGTGGGAAGGAAAATGGAAGACTTCGGGGTAGAAGAAGGCTAATGTTGAAATGGATATTAAAGAAACAGAATGGGTGTCTATTGGACTGATCTCTCTCTCAGCATAAGGGCAAATCGCGAGATCTTCTGAACACAGCAATGAACCCTCGGGTTTCACAAAATTCGGAGAGATCTTCAACTCTTAGAGACATTATTAGTGTGCGAAAGACGAATTTGTTATATTGAGAAAACTCGTCAGTTATGCCATTTTCATATGTCCCTAAGCCATCTATATTTCCTACCATTTCTCATCTTCTCAAATTCGATCAACTTTATCATAATTGATGACAAGAAAAATTATACAATTTCGCAATAAAACGGAACCTTAATAACGAAGAATATGACAAGAATAAGAAGGAAGGGGAAATAAGGGAAATGGGAAAAAGTGATAGACAAGTGGGCACAATGAGGTGCAAAGAGAACAAAAAGAAGTTGAACATGAGAAAAGACACAATAAAGAACACTTGTAAGAAAATATTAAAAAAAAATTAATGCAGGTAGACAGTGAAGTAGATTTAGTTGTATATAGAAGCCAAACACGATGATAAAATGGGAAGAAGAAGAAGAAGAAGTAGAAAAAGAAGTAGTAGTAGTAGTAGTAGTAGTAGTAGTAGTAGTAGTAGTAGTAGTAGAAGTAGAAGAAGAAGTAGAAAAAGAAGTAGTAGTAGAAGAAGAAGTAGAAGTAGAAGAAGAAGTAGAAAAAGAAGAAGTAGTAGTAGAAGAAGTAGAAGTAGAAGAAGAAGTAGAAAAAAATAAGTAGAAGTAGAAGAAGAAGAAGAAGAAGAAAAAGAAGGTGGCAGCATATGTAAAACAGTTGCCTTGTGGTGTTACCCGCAGCGGTCTCTTCGGGATAAATTTCGATGACATACTGTCGGAAAGCGGCGTTCAAGCAATATATCTACATTTTTTCCTCCAATCGCTGTAATCCAGCAAAAAGTAGCAAGTCTCCAACGTATATACTACTGGCATAATTGCAATTCCAGTCATCGTTACTGCTTTCACATTGAAAGCAGCGCACTCGTTGTGTTTTGCTTTTAGCTATTTCACTTGGCAGTGAAACCAAACTATATATATATATATATAACAAAGGTAGCCACTGTGGCCAGCGGACAGAATGACTAGTCTAGCACTGCCTTATCAGACAGTCTGACACACAGCACGTAACTTGAAGACTATTTTACACATTGAATCTACACTGACAGCTCAGTGGCAGTTACATGTTGATCTGTTTGAGTAATACGTCACTCGAATCATTATAAGCATAGGATAACAATAGATAGTATAGGTAGGACGGCGAGAATGTAGAGATACAAACGCAATAACATTTTATGAAAGTATTTATTAAAAAAATCGAGAGAAAAACTCTTCACACATGCCTTTAGCTATTTTTCAATATAATCATCACTTTTGTCAAGGCATTTGTTTAGCCTGGGTGCGGGGATTTGTATTCCGATGTCACAGCACTCGGCGGACTGCGCACGCAACCACGTAGTGACTTCGTTTTTCGTCTCTTTGTCTTCGTGTAACTTCTGGGCGGCCAGATGTTTCTTTAAACGCAAAAACAAATGGAAATTCCCGGAAGCGAGGTCTGGGTTGTGAGCGGGATGGTCTGAAACTTCCAGTTGAAAGTCTGCACCTCGTTTTGCATCTTTAATTTCTCGATAACTCTCGTGGAATATGATCATGGGCCAACCTGCCAAATTATGCTCAACAGCACTTTAAATTAACGGCCTCGGTTACCGTGTGTTCTGATGCGGGAGTTTCAAGCCGCTTGAAAGCTGTGATCCCGGGTTCGAATTTCGCTGAGAACATGGATGTTGGCCCCGTGCGTTTGTTGTGTGTTGTGTAGGTAGGATCCACGGCTACAAGCTGGTAACTCGTTCGGAGAATCCTACTGGGCGCATGTGTGTGTGTGTGTGTATGTGTTTGTATGTGTGTGTGTATGTGTGTGTATGTGGGTGTGTATGTGTTTGTATGTGTGTGTGTGTATGAGCGTGTGTATGTGTGTGTATGTGGGTGTGTATGTGTTTGTATGTGGGTGTGTATGTGTACGTGTGTATGTGCGCGTGTATGTGCGTGTGTGTGTGTATGTTTTTGTATGAGCGTGTGTATGTGTGCGTGTATGTGTGTGTATGTGTGTTTATATGTGTGCGTGTGTGTGTGTGTGTGCATGTGTGTGTATATGTATTATATGTGTGTATGTGTATGTGTGTGTGTGCCTAATTTTGCGTCATATAGAAACTTCATCAAGGAGGCGGCATAGACCCAAATATGGTTGTTGCGTCGCAAAAAACTCACTTTAATTAGTCCAAAATTAGTCTGAAAATAAATGTCACTCCAAGTATGTTATTATTTTGATTCTTACTGAATTTTCAAGAGCAATCCAATAGATTCTCCAAGTTGTCAATTCATATCACGCACTCAAGAACTTTAACACGGGGGCCGTCACATGCTAAACACCGTCTTTAATGATTTCCGGCAGCCAGGAGCTGTAGCTCTGACATGGAATATAACTGAAATCCCTGTCAATTAACGAGATATTTGGCATAAAGTAAATTCATAATAATAATAATAATAATAATCATCATCATCATCTTCCTCCATGTATTAGGTCTGTTGACCTGTTCCGGCATTAACGTGTTGCCATATTTTCCTGGAGCATCCACGATCTCTTCGTCCTCGGGGTTTGTAGTTGAGGGCGTGTTTTGGGAGTCTGTTGTTATTCATTCTTTCAAGATGGTTGATCTAATTTTGCTTGTATTTTGGTTACTAAAACAATCCATAGCACAGAGACCCCCCCACTGGAACCGAATCTGAATCAACAGAATCATATCCACATAACGTAACATAATTCCGCACAGTCGGGTTAATGCCTCAAATTACGTCATGAACTCTTCCTTTTCGAATCCTCTGTAATTGAATATCCTTCATTGACCAAAAGTTACATCGCCTTTTACGGCCTGAGCAACTAAGATTGTCGTTAAGCAAACAATAAAGAAAACGAATACTTCTTTCACGTTTACTTGAATATTGTAAGCTACCTCACCTCCACCCCAACTCTATCGTCCCAAGATATTTTGTTAAAAGGGGTGTTCGGTAATAAAATTAAGACTGGAAAAATCTCTCTCACAATCGCCTATGCAAATGAGACGGAAATGGTTCTTACAGCGTGTTCAAGGAAAACGTAATTCCTAATATTTATGTATTTACTTACTCCATGGTGCAGAGTCCTTCTTGAGAAGCTAATTGGTTTGCAGCTAGTCAAGAAATTCCCCGCATTTCACGGAGCCCTAAAGTTTATTACTAGTTTGGTTCATAAAACCAAAACCATAAGAACATTTCAAATCATACCGGTAAACGCACATTTTAAAGTTCCTATTCACCAGAGATGGCGACAGAAGGCAGTGGACAGGGAAGAATGGGCGTCCGTAATTAAGGAGGCCGAAGCTCTTAGTAGGAGTAAGTATTATTCACCACCAGCACAACCAATTACTTTGTATGGTATTATATTACATAAATATACTCCCACATAATAAAAGAAGAAATATAACCCGTCAATGCACACTTTCAGTGTAGAAATTATAAATGAAAGCTACATGTTTCGGTTACAAACTAGCCATCATCAGGCTGTATATATCAGAAGTATAAGAGGAAATTATATACGTGTACGTTACATACAGTTGCAAATCATATGTGGACGAGTTTTCGGCCGTACATAAAAAAGTATACATGATAGTTACACATAGAAAAGCATTTACAATATAAAAGGTATTGTATGAAATTAAACAATTAGGTTACATAACCTTAAGAGGAAAGTTAAAAACTTCGATAAAATTGAATGTTCTACGTTGGTGGTAGCAGGCAGCTTGTGTGGGCGATCGCAAGTGTTAAGGTGGTGAGACTATATGGTATGTCTTCTTATATACTACAGCCGACATATTGTGTATACCTTCTACGGTATCAGATAGGTGGTGGGTATTAGTATATGTAATAGGTTTCTATAATTTTTTTTGTATATCCATTGAATGTATCTTATGTATCTTGGACCGTGCATCATTGTGATAGTTGAAGAATAAGAGACAAACTTGATGTTACTAGTTATTATGTTTTATTTCACTTCTTCTATGCTCAACATGTTTCGGACATTAATACATCCATCATCAGGAGCCTGCGACTTTTCTATTGTATTACCACATTGGTCTTGTGTTCTTGTTTCGATGTGTGTTGGAGTTTCGGTGTGGCTGGGTTGGGGTGGTATCCGTGTAGCAGGCTTCGTCTTGCTACACTGCTTATGTCCGAAACATGTTGAACATAGAAGAAGTGAAATAAAACATAATAAGTAGTGACATCAAGTTGGTCTCATATTCTTCAACTACCATTGAATAAATGTTCAGATATAGATATTCAAAATATCAGCATAAGTTATTCGATTCAATCGCTGTTTAGAAGCACACACACACACACACACACATATAACAAATATAAGTAAAACAAAAATTGCTCAAAACACAAAATATAAAAAAATGTATTTCCGATGTTTATAATATATATCTTTCTATATTCCATCGTTACGGCCCACTGATTACATGTAAACCCATGCATACAATTTTCTTTCATACTTCTGATATATACAGCCTACTCTGTAGCCGAAACACTTAGCCGTCTTTTATAATTTCTACAGTAAATTTGTGCAATGACGGGTTATTTTTCTTCTTTTGTAATGTATTCTAGAAGCACAAGAGAGATACCACACCTTACAGAATATAGCTACATGTTTCGACCAAATATATGGACATCTTCATGCCATTCGGGCAACATAAAGTTCAAAAAATCACAATTGCAAACTTCCCTGACTGAGATCTCAGTCTTACCCGAGCAATGTATATCTGTAAAATGTATAAAATTTAAAATTGAAAAACATTTAAACAATAAAATATTTTATGTAAAAATTGTCAGGCATGTTATTTGTCTTTTTTATTACTGGCATCTAATTTAGTATGGAGAATGATGGAATGGGGACGTAACATTTGACATGTTAACATGAAGTGTGCATGTGTATTCGGTCTTGATATTTTGGAGTTTCATTTCTGTTAATCTTACGTTAAAAAATTTGGTTTATTAGCGTTAAATTAGTAATGCACTTACGTTTTGGCGTGTTAAGTCCACTCCCAGTCTATAGATAGCCTCCAGACGAAGAAGAAAACAGTACACAAACTTTCTTACACTATATCTATCTCTGATTTCTCTGCTGTCGTAAAAGAAGCAAAACCACACAACATCCGCACCGTAAACACGACCTACGCAGCGGCTCTCAAGACCACCACCCATCCAAAAACTCGGTGCAGAAAGCCATATGCTGCAACTCAACATCTAATGCTCCTGATGATGGGCGTATGTACCCGAAACATGTCGAGCTAAAAATATATCAATAAAATTACCTAGTTGCATCAAGTTGGCATTCCACTTTATTTCACAAATTTCAAAATTTCAACACCGTTGTTTAAATAAAATTGAGCCAGTAAATTTTATGTTAGAAATTCTTCAGTTTTTGTGTATGTATCACGTACATTAGTAGTATTTTAAACCGCTTTTCCTTTAGGCATACCCAATTTCAGAGTTGCTGGAAGAAATTTTTGTTAAACCGTACTGCACGCTCAAAAGTTTACCACTACACCAATTCCAATTTCTGTCTACCCCGCATGAAACCTACTCCCAATAAGCCTATAACCAACAAGGCTTTCCGTGCACTTTTCCAGGTTTATGTACAGCCGAGGCCTCTCGTATGTAGGTCTATATAATTATTATTGAAAGCTGGAAGGTTACATCGGTTGATAATAGTAAATACTAACTTCACGGCATCACGTTACGTGTTACTAGACTTGTGTGAGATGCAAGGCGGATTTTATTAGAGACGAACCTATAATGACTATGTCCTTACAGACATTAAAAGCAGCTAAAGTCTATTCGAACCTCTCAACCAACTAAGCTTGGCGCTGCTTTATAATCACTGCTTCTTTAAGGTAGCTTTAGGATCAATTTACCTTAACCGCTACCTCATTCCTTCTACATTTTTGACACCATAAAAGTGGATTTGTAATAAAACCCTCAGACGTGTGTGAAATTTGTTTCCCCTTACAGTATTATGTATCACACTGGGTTAGTAGCTCTCACGCTGTAGCGATGACCTATACGTGATCATCGGCATTTGCGTCAATACGTTCTGCAGGCACAGCACACATTGCAGGTGGCCTAAGACGTCGAAATGAGTTTGCAATGAATTAAATAAGAGTGACAGGTGTTGATGGATATCACCGAGATAAAAATCAGGAAAGACTAAAGAGGGGTAATGAATCCAATTAAGATTAGAGTCAGGAGACCTGACACGTTATGACTGGTACAAAGTTACAAACTGAATTAAGGTTCTGAAATTTTGCTCGGTTAGAAAGGACCAATATTTTATAAAATTTATGTAGTGATTTATTGATTCGTTGTTACAATTTTCATAAAATTACTTTCACTATAAATTATATGAATAATTCTCACTTCTCGCCAGCAATCTCGGATACACTGTTAAATGAAGTTTCTTCTGCATGTAATCCATTTATCTGCCTCAGATGTTTGGTCGTGTAGCCCCTGTTTATGCACTCAGTTGATTAAGAACTAGAAAAACCAGTTAAAAAGGCATTTTTTGATAAAAATGTGTGCTTTGCACCCTAAACTGTTGATTTCAACTACTTTTGTTTGAATTTAGGTTTTCTTATTACGTCAGTACAGGTACTTATACCAGCACCGTATGTGGTCATACACGATTCCTTCAGTAATATTTTTCAAATCTGTAAACTACATTTATGCGCTTTCCTTAAATTGTTTCAGTATACTAATAATATACTAACAAGCTTGTTAGTTAAAATAAAAGTACAAGGTTCGAAATACTTCGAAATTCTAAACGGTGTCTTATCTGTCAGTCTACCGTGCACATCATCAAAAGAACATCAGAACAAGGATGCGCTACATAATGAAGCTAGCCACAGTCATGTCCGTCAGTAAACACTTCTGAAGTAACTCATCGCACAATATGAGCTGTTACACATTCACAAATGTCCTGCAAGTGTGGAGTTAATTATGGCGAGGGGAAAGGACAGTTTGTAAATCGGTTTCAGGCACCGTGTCGCATGACACCAATGCACATGTCAAGCTGTTTGGTAGTCATCAGTAGTACAATAACTAACTTCACGGAGCAGTGTGCGTCTTGCAAAGCGGACATCTCATAAGACGCACAAGAATTTCCCGACGTTTCATCACGTGTTTCTCCCAACAGCCTCCCATTGATCTCTATTTTAAGGCAAATAAATCCATTCCACACCCAGATTTTTCGACGGATGAATTAAGTAAATAAATCCATTCCACACCCAGATTTTTCGACGGATGAATTAAGTAAATGTAAAGGTAAAGTGATCCCGTTACAGGCCCGGTGTGGCCCAGAGGGTGGGTAGAGTTATAGCTCTACTCTTCCATGACCGCGGCACTAGAAGGGGGTGAGTGGTCCGCAGCACGCCCCGGCCGCACTTTACCCCCGGGAAAGACCCGGTATCCATTTTGCAGGAGGCTGGGTGAGCCCCAGGGCCGGTCTGGACGGGCGGAAAATCTCGTCCCCACCGGGATTCGATCACGGATCGTCGAGCCCGCAGTCAGTCTCTATACCGACTGACGTACCCGGCCCACAGATGAACTAATTAGTATGAAAAATTAAGAACTCTATTAACTTTTCTCTCTGCGTTGAAGGTTAAGATAGCAGTGTCCCGGATTTCTGACACGTTGTAACCTTGTGGGAAGATCTATGTTTCAAAGAAAGCTCTACTTCTGCCCTGAAGCCAGAGGAAGCAGATTCTTTGGATATCTTGTCTTAGGCAAGACATCCCTGTTGGGTTTAAATGTAATAGTAAATAAAACAAATGTAAATCCAATCTAAACAAAACTTTATCTATACGGAATCATCAGCAAAAGTATTGACGAATATTGTGTTGTTACAGAATACAATAATAACCATTCCGCAACGAGAAATGCACTCGTGCTGCCCACTACTTCTAGTTCTTCGTCTAGCCTAAATCTCAACATCCAACTAGAAGATCACTTTCATTTTATATTACGTAAAATTTTTTAAGATTAAATTACAAATTTGATAAAATCTTCAAACCCCATTTGTAATGTGTATTACATCTTACAGTACTTTCATGTTGATGTAAGACGAGATAGAGATATTATCCATAATATTCATGGCATTGCATTATATGTTCCCTACTATAAATATGTGCTCAGGCTGAAGATGACTTTATAGCAGAAACATGGTTCTAACAATTACTGATAGATAAAGTTATGTTTCGGCTTGATTTACATTTGTTTTATTTACTCCTTAGATATCAGTAAGAACCCACAAGACTGAGCAGGGCCACGACCCAACAGATCACATTTCAGTTTATCGGGCTTTATTAGCATGTGGCAGAATGACCCACAAATCTCCGTCCTCTACGTAGGCCTATGGCTTTGCATGTGTAGAGTCATGTAGAGAAGAACTACAAAACAAGATTTCAAAATGGCGTTGAAACGAAAGCTGTTATTGTGATGGCCGCGAAAAACAGAAAGCCACGCGTGCATTCCATCTTATATACACAAAGTAGCCGTTTGAAAATTCCGCTGTCATTAAAATAAAAATATGACCCGAATAACATAAAAAGGTTTAGTTGTAACCTCACAGAAAGCATACAACAACTCTGTTATAAAATTAATTCCTCTAAAATAGTGTTTATCAACCTTTGTGAGACCGCGGCCAGGTAAATTCTTTTTTTTTTATACGACGAGGGCCCGGTCCCAACAGATTTACTCGTCAGTATTTTTCCAATTTTTTTTTTAAGTTCATACATTAAACCAACATAAGTATTAATAATTAATTATGGCATAATCATAGAATATTAGTACAATTATATGTACAGTGTGGCATGTTGACAAATATAAATTTACATTTAAATTAGTTACCAGTTCCAGGAGAATCTCTCGCGGCCCGGCATAATTGATGCCAGGGCCCGGTACCGGGCCGCAGCCCGGCGGTCGAGAGACACTGGTCTAAATTATCGTCGTTTATTCCGAAGGTCGATTGATACAATGATCTAATGTCGAATTATTTCACTTTAAAAGTGGGTGCCATGCATGACTGTTACTGCCCCATAAAACGGTAAAGGCCAAAACGTGCTACTGAGAAGTGCAATAAATGGACGAGGCTATGGAGTCTGTAGTTGCGCAGCCAATAAGAGGTCACCCATGCAGAGTTATCGTCGCCCTTTCATTTCGTGTACACACGATACATCAATGTCAGCAGCTCCGGCTCCCCTACCCTCCATAATGGCATGATGTGTTTAAATAAACCCTCACTGAAGTACGATTTAGGAGATGCACCACTTGTGACGGTTTCCTATTACCTCTACATACTCCCTTACGCACCCCTTACGCATCACAGCGACATCTTTTAGTAACTGGATACTGCATGGGTTCGTCCACATGATTTGTTGTGACATCTCCATCTGCTGACTCGTTTTAAACCTGGTAGTAGCACTAATACGCTTATCATCCAGTCAACACATGATATTTTTAAAACTTTTTGTCAACAGATGACTTTAAACACAGTAGGAACAAGCATGACAAGTGATATATCTTACCCATGATTTACCATCTCCTGTCAAGAAGGATTAAATTCGGCTGAGTGCAAACTACCTCCATCACCAAGGAGCTAATTCTGGCATAGATCTATGTCAGAATTGTTTGATAAACCATTAACTGTGCGGAAAGCATTTGCTCATCGGTAGGCGTTTCATATTCAGGAAGCTAATAAAGTCATCCTTCCGGAAATAAATTGTCCTCACAAATAAGTAGATCTACAGGGGGAATCCAGATTGTGTGTAGATAAAGTTGTTATTATTACTGCCAACGCTTGCAAGACGTCTTAGTTCATAATTATCCCACAATAGAGAAGTGACGAACAAATTTAGAGGGAAAAGAAAGCACGGGCACATTATTAGTCTGCCTTTCACTTTTTCCTCATTTTCATCTATTTTTTCCTTTGTTACTTTGTGTCTGTTTCCACTCAATCTTCCTGACTTCGTTCCTCGTTTCCGCTATGACTTTTTCCCTTTGTTCGCCAAATTTTCCCCGTGCTTTGCTTCTCTTCCCTCCCCCCCCCCACCTTTCATTCTACGTACATTTTTGTCTCCATTTATTTGCTTCATTATATTTTCTCTATTTTCTTCTTTCCATTTTCATTGCAATTCTTCCGCTTACTTCATTTATTTTCCCTGTGTAACCGAGAATTACTAAAATATTTCAGATTTCCGCCAAGAGCACTAATACCTTGGAACTGCAAGCAACACATCCTAGGCGGGGAACATAAGCAACTATGTTTCTCGAAGGCTTCTTTGTTAAAAAGAGAAGTGACGTAGCATGCAAGCTCTGATAATGAGGTGGAATATAATTATACGTGTTAATTAAGTCTTCTGACGCTGACAATGGCTGGAGGAAGGAAAAGTTATAACGAGTTGTGTCATTGATTGGAAGTGAAAGCAACAGACAGTGGACGGTGCCAAGCTGCGGTCTGGGTAACCAAATGACGGCTGCTGTTCTGCAGCATGGCAAAATGGCGAATTGATCTCGTTTGTTACATTCTGCTGAATTCGGCTGACGAGGTATCTTTCGCAACTGGCGTGCATTTTACATGTTTGGAAGTCTTCTGTTGATTATTTATTGATACATCTAGGAAGTGTGTTATCCCCGTTGTGTGTGTGAAACTAGGAAAAGGTATGTAGTCAAACACAACTTAATCACTGAGGTGTATTTAATGACTGTGATGGAAACAACTACAGGCGCATGCATATAGCTAGCCCTTAAGTTCCCTAGACAACCTGCTGATGGCCAATACAGGCCGAAACATGTAGTTGTTTCCATCACAGTCATTAAATACACCTAAGTGATTAAGTTGTGTTTGACTACATACCTTTTCCTAGTTTATTGATACAGTTCATCTACACATTTGTAATTAGTCACATTCTAAAACATCTACTTTATAAACCATAAGTTTTAGGTTTCGTAATTTTAGGTTGGATATATTTAAAGAAGTATTGTTGTGTATGTACAATTGTAAGCAATACAGCCAAATGCAATAAAGAATTTTTCGAATTTCTCCAAAGTCTAATTCCCCGAATAGAATATTTTCCATTTAGTGAACTTGCTGTAATTGTCCGATAACAATTGGGTCAGTCGCTTGCAGAATGAGACATGTATTTTTTAAAAAAATACTGAAGTAATGCAGCAGCGCAGCAGCACACGTGCGTGTGCGTGGGCATTCAGGCCTTATATATATATATATATATATATGTGTGTGTGTGTGTGTGTGTAGAATACTCGCAGAGGTGATAACCCTGAATTCTATACTGTCGATGTCACAGAGTTCCTTGTAGGTACACCATGATGATTACAACGTTGTCCCAAAATTATTCCACTTATTTTAATTAGGTCTTTCCATTGTGGGAGAATGATTATAGATGAAGTGAGAATCCCTTTCTGTAGATCCGGAAAACAGCATTTCTTATTCTGTTCCTTCGTCATTGCCTTCCAGTGTGGACACTTCGACACACGCCAGACGCCCAATCTTACAAATATTCCTTCGCAGATTTCATTTGTGTTCGGTTTCCTTTAGTTTATTACCACTTACTTCTCATCGCTTCCTTCATCGTTGGATACGGAAATGAAGCCCTTCTTACCTCCGTAGAAATTTCACGTCACTTGCTGCTCCCTGACGGAAGCGGACGATCGAGATACTTCCGGTTGGGTTCTACTCGGGTGCCCCTAAGGTACGTTCCAAGCAAGCGACTGTTTCATTTTAATATGAGGCGATTTAATGGCGTAGAGCGACAGGTTCAAAGTTCCGAACACTTATCCTCGATGAGATGTCGTTGGTTTATGGATGACATAACTTCGTTCACCATTCATATGAGCTTCTTTAATATCATTTCAAAAAATGGCCGTTTATAATTACATTGTTTTACACAGATACTTCCTAAACGTTTGGGCCGAGTTTGAACATTTTCGTGGAATACGTTTGAGTGACGTAGAAGATATTACTCCTGGACTTTTAACATAATGATGTAGCCGATCATTTTTAGTATAGTTGTTTCTTAGGATTGCTGGCGTCAGTAACGGACGGTTCATTGCCATGCGTTGTAAGTTAATCTGTCAACGTATATTCAGGACCGTTGGTGACAGGTAGGAGGGGAGAGATTTAAATGGAAAAACGTTAGCAGCGGACAGCGGACGCTAGCAGTCCAGTGCGAATTCAGTCGCGTACGAGTGTGGTGTAGGTAGGAGTACAGAGAAGTGACTGTGTCAGTTTCCTAGAAATGGTGTAGTTGTTTTACTGGATATAGCGCTCCATCATTTTATATCAAGAATAAATTGAGTAAATAAAACAACAAATAAAAAATAAACAATTAAAACTATACGCTTATGTGATTCGGTGAAAAACACCCGACCTACCAGACTGAGCGCGTCGGGACAACAAAGTTACGAAGGGTGATCGTGTAGAATATCTACAAAACTACAAATATTGCACGTACGTTATGAATATATCAGAATCTTATAAATGGAAATTATTTAAAATAAACAGCAATAAAAAATTTTAAAAATTAAAATTCGAGATATTTTATTTGCGTTACTGGTTCCGTCAAGCCATTAATTAATTATTTACTCCGTTGTGGAATATTTGTTAATTACTATTATAGCCCATATAGCCCTGGTGGCCAAAGGTGGTGGGTGGTTCCATATAATTATGCAGTTATGTTGCTGATTGTGTTGTCCTTCTTTGTAAAAATGTTATACTGTTGTTACTTCTAGAATATGAGTCTTACATCCGTACGGCAACACATGGCAGAATGTCCCAACTGTTGCGTTAAAATCACTGCGTACGAACGCACAGACATTGTCGTTTACGGGTGTGCGGATGTATCTTGTCAGTCACGAGATCAGGGCTGCGGGGTGCGTGGTCCATAACCCACTGCAGGAACGCCGTGAACAATCACAAGTCCAGTTGGCAGTACGTGGCTCAGTCATTTTCATCTCTTTCATGCTTCTTATCCCACATCCTGCTAACGTGGAGGATATGGTGAGCTTCTAATAATGCCAGCAGACGGCAGATGGGATTTAAACCGGTGTTTAAAGGGTTAAGTAGCACCCGGCTGGCAACCATCTGCAGTACACCTCGACATGAAGCAAGCTGTCGCCTCCTGACAAAGGACACGTGAAAAAATTATTTCTACGCCACGATACAAGCATTGGTGTCACTATAGGACAAAAGTTTAAATGCTTATGGTGACAACGTGGAGGTCAGAGGGATGCCAAATATGAATCAATGTCACAAAAAAAATTTTAAAGACTTTTTGTAAATGTAAGTACGGCAAAGTGTAACTGTATTTTTCATGGAGTGAACCATTCTAGACGGTTTTTTAGGACCTGGAACCAGTCGGTTTTGTTCAAGTTCAGTGCTTGATACCAAGAAGAGAAAATTCAGTACACAACACACCAAATCGTTGGTGTGCCACCATGTTGGCACTACACGTAAGGAATATTTAGAGTCTTGTGTTCAAGCCACAGTGCCCTCAGAACCCCGTAACAGACTCTCCTACCGCTTCCGATGTTGCAAACACCTGACTTGGCGAACTCATTGGGATTTCAGTTGCAGCAAGAGGAACCAAAAGGTCAAACCTGAACCAAAAACAATCATAATAACTTAACAGAAGCAGTATATTCCTTTCGTCGCCATGCATCATACCGATGTCTAATATTTCACTATTTTCCTATTAGATGCTTGGAAGTGTAAACAACAAAACTCTCGTCTCATCTCTTATTAATAGGTCGATTGTGTTTTGTTTTCTCTATGGCGCTTCGATCCGTATTCGGGTTATGGCCTCCTCTGAATCGAGGCTTCACGATCACACTCAGACACACCACAGTCGATAGGACATCTCTGGACAAGTGATAGGTTCGACGCTTAGCCCCCAACTTGACAACACACGACACTCACAAGAGACATCCATGTTTCTGGCGGGATTCGAACCCGCAATCCCAGCAAGCGAGCAGTTGCAGACCCACGCCTTAGACCTCGCAGCCACTGGGATATGTCGATTACGCATATAGATAAATAATCGGCGTAAATAGTACTTGCTTCATACAGTGAAATAGACAGACTGAAGTTCTGAAGCTTCTACTTCATAAGAAGATCATGATGGCAGTGCTTAAAGCATTTTACTAAACGGACAAAGAGATTGTGATGCAACCGAGGGAGTCCGGGTGCTGCCAGCATTCATCTGGCTGAAGACACAGTCTAGTCATCGGTTACTTTAACCGTTTAAGGACGAAACTGTATCTGTCCGATTTAAAGACCCAATTCTTACCGCGCAGTAAACACCCTCTGCCTCGGTTATAAAATCCAGCCAGTTAAAGCTGTATAGAGAAATAATCGCTCTTTGTTCTGAGAACCGCGCAAAACACATAAATATAGGTGGGCAGAACGCAGAATTCCTGAATGTTGAAGCTGGTGGTACATAGAGCAAGTCTTAGGCTTAAGAGATTAAAACACACTAAATATATACGGGAGAAAGTTTTTTTTTGGGGGGGGGGGGCCACTTAAGCAAATATGACCTTAAGACTTTCTCCTCTCCAAGGAGTTATTTTAATGGCGGTTGTGTCAGATACTTCAACGTAAACTTTGATATACTAATAACTAAATTCTTTTCAAGTTATCTTTCTTCTCCGAGACGGAAAAGATCTGTGCATGAAGGCGTTGTTGCTTCTTTAATTAGTCGGTGTAGGCTAACCAAAGTACACAACCATAAGAAGGGGGTCAACTGTTGATTGAATTACGAGTATAATGTACAAAAAAAGAATGAAGTAATGGAGCCAAATCTCTATCCGTATATAGATTTTCTCTAGATTAATTAAAACCGAGTTCTGTTTGCATGAAATGCGTGACCATGAATTAATGTTCCTCTACTGCAGCCTAACGGCAATTGTTCTGCTTATGCACAAACTACAAGAATAACAGTCTACAAGCGACGCCATACTGTCCCCAAGGATCTCCTGGATAATTCTGTAAAAGTTCTTCCTAAATTTAATTAATGATATTTTGAGTTAATTGATATAAAATTCTCTGTTTGCCAGCAGAATTTCAAATAATCCCCCCCCCCCATCTTCAAAACTCCGCATCTTCATAAGGGCCGTGTCATCCAATTACGTTAATGTTCTCCCAGCAGACATGCCGCTAATATTTTGCTTAAGCAGAATCACAAAATTTCACAGCAAAGAAATGTCAGTTAATAATCACACGTCATGTAAAATTAAACCAAGAGTAACGTTCAATCATCGTTGTTACCTACAGTTACAATACCAGGCTGCATTTTTCACAGATTGTCACGTTCATTGGACATATAAGTTGCAGAATATTATTTTGAAACAGCCTCATTCACGATCATGGTGTAACTCCGTTTGTATTAAAAATAAGTGACACTGTACTACTACTACTACTACTACTACTGCTATTACTGACACTACTAATACTACTACTGCTACTACTACCACTAACCAATATTACTGCTACTACTACTAATACTACTACCACTCCTCCTACTAATACTACTATTACTACTCCTCCTCCTCCTACTACTACTACTACTACTACTACTACTACTACTACTACTCCTCCTACTACTACTACTACTATTACTACTACTAACACTATTACAACTAACACTAATATTGCTTCTGTTGCTGGGATTACCCTCTGAGACGCCTATATCAGTGATTCTCAGTGTCTGGTCCTCAGAACCCTTGGGTTCGGTGAGATATGGCCACAGGGATAAGAGATTTTGTCCTCCCATTAGATGTTGTAAGGATAAATTCTGTGCTGAACAATTTTAATATTTTACTTATTTACCTGGGATAGCTGTAAAACACACCGCTTATTAACCAAGGGCCTAACATGTCATCGAATTGAGTAGACTGTATTCTTGTAATAAAACCAACTAGATGCACTAATTTCTCAAATTTATTTTTGGAATAAATCTCTACATAATTCGGACAGTTCCTCTGTACATTATCAGGAGTTTTTCACTGTACACACAGCAATGGTATATGTCATACAGGTTTGCTGACAGCTTGCGAGCAGGATCAGGACGGAACTGATCAGTATGACATATATCATTGCCGTGCGCACAGTGAAAAACTCCTGATGATGGACAGAGGAACTCTCCGAAACATGTAGAGTTTTATTCCAAAAATAAATTTTAGAAATTAGTGCATCTAGTTGGTTTTATTACAAGAATATATCACTGTGCAGGGTCATCTGGACGTCAAAAGTGTAGACTGTATTGAGTAACAACAAAAAAAAACTTCCTTTAGGTTTTCCCTAATATTGGTTTTATTGTCTTTGCTACAAATGAAGTCACAGGTTGGTCACAAAATTTATGTTCATTTATTTCTCCTACTATAGATTGTTACTTGCTTGTAATTATTCGAAAGTTAAATGTTACCGCGAATTGTGCCTTACGGACTGCGAGAAAAAAATAATTTTTTTCAGAAGTGGGTCCAAAGAAACAATTAAATTTTCGAGGAGTCCGTGGTGTTAGTTGGAGAACCAGTGGCCTGTCTGTACTGCGACAGTGCCAAAATTGGTGAAAAAGTTTTATTTTCAGATGTGAGCTCATTTTTTGGCACTAAGTACTAAGATTACTCTATTAAGGAATGTGACGTCACGCAATGTGTTTGACAGATGCCGACCTCATACAGTGACGTGGTCTAAGGTAATATTACTGTTATAGAAACCTTCTTGAGAAACTGCAAGTAACCAGTGCAAGGTATTTTGATGGCAAGAAATTTACTCATTTATGATAATATGAAGACGCTGTAAGAGCGTAAGGAAAGTGTAGACTACATTACGTTTAAGTTAATTTTAACCAGCTTTAATCATCATCATCATCTTCTTCTTCTTCTTCTTCTTCTTCCATTGGCACTACAGCCCACTGTGGGCTTTGGCCTGTCGAATAATGTCCTTCCATTTTTTCCTATCTGCCACCAACTCTCTCCATCTTCTCACTCACAGCACTTGAAGATCTCTTTCTACTTCATCTTTCCATTTTTTCCTGGGTCTTCCCTTTCTTCTCGTCCCTTCCAGTTCTTGAGTGAAGATCTTTTTGGGCATCCTATCCTCCTCCATTCTCTCTAGGTGACCTAACTAGCTTACCCTTTGCCCTTTTATCCATTTTACTATATTTTCTCCTTTGCTCATCTCTTCTAGTTCTCGATTCGCCCGACTTTTCCATTCCCCGTTTTCATGTTTAGGACCATATATTCTTCTAAATATTTTCCTTTCAAAAATTAGCAGAGCTTCTTCTTCTTCTTCTTCTTCTTCTTTCTTCGTCAACGTCCATGCTTCCGCTCCATACGACACTACCTGTCTCATTAGTGTCTTATATAATATAATTTTAGTAGCTCTGGATAAAAGTCGACTCCTGAAGAGACTCATAGCGGCAAAATAAGTTCTATTGCTGGCCAAAATATGTCTTTGTATTTCTTTTTCCACGCTATTATCATTACTGATTAACGTACCCAAGTATATGAACTCGGCTCCTTCTTCACAAGTTACACCATTTAAACCGGCTCGTCCATATCGACGTTCTCGTGCAAAATTCACAATTAGGCCTACATGATGTGCGAGATTAAGTATAAATATTTAGTTTTATTCAATGCAATTCAGTTCTTTACTCTCCTTACTATGTTGGAAGGAATATTGATTTCAAACGTGCAACAAATTTCAAACACCAATAAAAATGTGTAGAAAAATAGAAACAGGAAATATGCAGTTCCTACTGATTTAACAAATGCATTTTATTTTTGCCTCGTACATTAGATCGTAAACACAAACACTTTGCATTCCGAAAAGACATTTTGTCTGAAAATACAAGCATTGAAAATAAAACACTAAAATCTGAAAATAATAAGTCCGTAGTGATTCAGACCGAACAAATCTTTACTTAACTGACAGTTTTACGTACAGTATTTATGTGTGTGGGTGCATGCTGGCGTGTATGTGCGCGTATGGTGTGTGCGTGTTATGTGAATGTGTGTGCGCGTGTGTGTATGTGCGTGTATAAGCGTGTGTGGTGTGTGCGTGTATGTGTATGTGTGGTGTGTGCGTATATGTGCGCGTGTGGTGTGTGCGTGTTATGTGAATGTGTGTGTGCGTGTATGTGCGTGTATGTGTGGTGTGTGCGTGTATGTGTATGTGTGGTGTGTGCGTGTATGTGCGTGTATGTGCATTTGTGGTGTGTGCGTGTATGTGCGTGTATAAGCGTGTGTGGTGTGTGCGTATATGTCCGCGTGTGGTGTGTGCGTGTATGTGCATTTGTGGTGTGTGCGTGTATGTCCGTGTGTGGTGTGTGCGTGTATGTGCATGTGTGGTGTGTGCGTGTGTGGTGTGTGCGTTTATGTGCGTGTGTGGTGTGTGCATGTGTGTGAATGTGTGTGGTGTGTGCGTGTATGTGAATGTGAATGTGTGGTGTGTGTGTGTGTGTGTATGTATATATATATAAGCTTTTGTGCGGGAAGCGCCTACGCACTAATTTAGTCTTTTTATCCTACATTTTGATAACTTGTAGTTTACTTTCCTTATCACATAATCTACATTAATAACATCAGAAACTGTAAAGTATATGAACCTAAAGTAACAGATCTAAGAGCCCTAGCAAAGTACATCCTGGGACTGAAATTCTAGTTCTACTCTATACTGCGCCATTGTACGTATATATAGCCTCTCAGAAATGGTAGAATGAGCTCGACTCAACCACATCAGATTTCTGAATGAAAAACAGTTGGCACGAACTGCTGTTTGTAAGGAGTGATTATGTTTTCCGCTATGTTTCCTTCGCTCAGCTGAAATTTACATTAGCGAAACACGTATTTCTATGTCTTGTTTGCGTTTTATGCAGCGAATCATGTAGGAGGCACGTCAAGATCACACGGAGACTTCCAGAGATTTGTGCAAACTCAGGCTTCCCCCGCGGCACATTAGAAGCCTTCGCTATTCTGGAAGGTTACGAACCGCATGTTGATAGTTATTTCCCGGCGTTTCGGGACAGTCTACGGGTTCCGAAACGTCGAAAAAGCGCCACCAACATAACCTCCCACAAGGGTGAAGACCTTTCATAGATTTGTAAAAGAAACGTCATAATCGATGCGCATTAAGAAAATCCATTGTGTACCCTAACATAGTCAATGGCTGAATCAAATTTGGGGGATAAAGATATAAAAGTTTAACGAAAAGTTTCTCAAGGAAAAGTTACTTTTCTTCCTATTCTTCTTTCGTCCCCACGTCGTCAGGATTTTCCCACAGGCACGCGAATTTATATAAATATATCATTTTCGTATTCTTTTGGAAACAAACAAAAAAAAATATTCCAAGTTGCGCGAAAGTTATTGCTTCTCATGTTGATTAAAGAGACGCACGAGGGGGGGGGGGGAAAAACGGGGGTTAGTTTGTTTTTTTCCGGGATACCAGGTGCTGGAAAATTTCAACTTCTTTTCATTCCGCCTTTCGCAAATTCCTTTTCAAT